>Ga0062382_10000365_pt1 | contig 11178 bp, 10 predicted proteins | sample DOMMetBare2Fresh_FD_59507 | JGI IMG/M metagenome (GOLD analysis project Ga0062382, IMG submission 59507) | Wetland sediment microbial communities from St. Louis River estuary, USA, under dissolved organic matter induced mercury methylation -... | ecosystem: Environmental > Aquatic > Freshwater... | reverse complement strand
CCTTTGCTCGAGCAAGCGCCCAATCTGGGCGGCGGGACCGAAGCGTTCCAGCCACTTCCGGTTAGACTCCTGGATGGGTTCGATCAGGCGGTCGTGGATTAACTCAAGCCAGCGTGCACCGGCGCGCCACTCGCCCCGGATCAGGTGGGCGGTCTCGATCGCATCGATGACTCTGTTGGGCATGCCAGCCGTGCTGTTGACTCCGCGGAAAACCGTTCCGCGCGTTCCCGCAGGTGTCACCAGCACCTTTTCGAACCAGGAGCGGAGAGCCTGCTCGCGCACCCCGGTTTCGGCCCGCACCCGCTCAATGGACTTTTCGTAAAAGTCCGAGAGCGCCTGATTCACATCGCCGAATGTCTCGAGATGGCACGATGTGATTTCTTCTTCCTTCGGACCGAGCCCTTGCCAAAGTCGCTGGCAGGTCACCTGGAGTTGCACCGGCTCGACGAACTCCCCCTCTGCCGGCTGGATCCGGCCAGGTTCGATCTCCACGCGCACCTCGAGGAGATCCTTCACCAGCCTCTCGGCTACACCGGGAGCAAACCTGTGTCGAGTGCCCTGCAACGGCTTGACGACTGCCTCCAGGGCGGCGTCCTTGCGTAGACCCTCCAGGCGAAACCGGATGCGCAGCTTCTCCGGAAGCAAAGCTACGTACGGATCCAACTGGGCGATGTACTCCTCACGCATCGCGAACAGGACCCTGAGTTGCCGGTGCGGCGTCAACTGTTCGAACGACTCGCGGATCTGGAGCAGGAAAGGAGACCTCTCCTTCCAACGCTCCGGATGGTTGGCGAACAGCTCTTCGAACTGATCGAAAATCAGCACGCACGGCATCGGAGCGTTCTCGTCGTCCATACGGGGCTGCTTTTGGCCAAGGAAACCGGTGATCGTCTGCGATGCCAGCCTCTTGGCTGTAGCCGCGGCCGCGCCTCCCGGCTCCATCCAACTCATGAGCGTGTTAAACGCGAAGATATTTGGGATGCTCTCCGGGGCGACCTCCTCGGGAGCCTGCCCTCCTACACGGGCGATCCGCAGGACCTCCAAACCCGCTTTCTGAAGCTGCGGGACTAAACCCGCATTCAGCAGCGAGGTCTTGCCGGCGCCCGAAGGGGAGTAGAGAAGCACCGCGGGGTGGGCGACCACAAGCGACAGCAGTTCGCCGATCTCGCCGTCCCGCCCGAAGAAGACGGTCTCGTCGCCGCGCTCGAAGGGACCTGGCCCAACATACGGCGAATCTGCCGCACGAGCGCCGGGAGATTCTTCCCAAGCGGAATCTTGGCCCTGCCGTTTAGACCGCTTTCGCCCGGGCGCGCCCGTTCCCATAGTTAAGTTCCCACCGCCGTTTCAGCTCCACCGCAAACTCCCGGCAATTTCCCCAATAGACCCGGATATCCAGTTTCCCGAAGTAGCGATCCAGATATCCCTGCACCTGCCTTTTCACGTCTTCGGGCGTGTCGGTGGGCGAAGGGATCAGTTGCACGGAGATATGGGCGCGCTTGAGACTATCTTCAAGGTAGGTGATCAGAGTCCGCCAAAGAACGCGGAAGTCCCAGTCGTTGATGCCGTATCCCAGGAACAGCAGCGAGGCGCCCGTAAATGCTTGGCGGATGCGGGGAGGAAGCAGGTCCCGGTCCCGCCAGATGCTGATCAGAAAATCAAGGTAGTCGTCCTCGGTGAGCACCAGCGACTCGGGCCGCCCCAGCTTGCCGTGCAAGTGAAACACTACGGGATTGGCGGGACTCGGTGGGAAGTCCAGGCCGTCCCCCCAGATGCCTTCATTTTGTATCCGACGCCAGCGGCAACACACCAGCCGGGCGTCTTTCTTTCGGCTTCGGAGCGCACGCGTCATGAAGTCGTCGTAGTTGGTGGTCACATAGACCGGCAGAGGAAGGTCCGCCAGGATCCCATGAGGCTCGTCGGGCGCGTCGAAATCGGGCGCCGGCAAATCGGCGATGCGCTCCGCCAGCAGATCCTTCGGGACCATGGAATCCCCGTTTGTGACGGCGACGAATTGAGCCACGCGCGCCAGGTTCGAGCGATCTTCCAGCGGGTATCCATATCGATCGGACCACGCCCGGGCGATCTCCGCCGCGAGCGGGATAGATCCCGCACAGGCTCCGGCCCCCAAGAACGGAGTGCACTCGCCGCGATTGATCCGCCTCAGCAGAATATCCCAGTCGAGTGCGCTCAGTGTGTCGGGCATGGAACTCCAATTCCGTTGCGTCTATATTAAATCACAGGTAGAGGCGTTTGTGGACTCAATAAATAAACAGGCCCTTCCGGGTTTTTTGGCGCGGCATGAGGGAGGCCAAATCCAGGCCGCCGTAGTGGAATTAGGCTGCGATCTGAGGTTCTTCTTGTTGCGGAATTCCCGAGCCGTATACTTCACCCACTGGATCGTGGCGCCAATGGATTCGCTGGCCGAGTACACAGTGAAGGTGGGCATGCGGGCTTCACCTGCCGCACCTACGAACGTCTCCCCGCGGGAACGCTCGTAAGTGCCGTTGTGCAGTGAAAGGGAACCATGGGCAACTCTCCATTTCATCTGGCACCGCGCTCGGGGGGAGGCCAGGCTCTCAAGCGTGGACCCTCCCTTCCGCCTCGCGGCGCCCTTCATCCCCACCCACTTCTCACTTTGCTATATTCAGAGCGTTACCGGCATTTCCCCGTGGCGGAAGGGCTGTCGCGGGTTATGTCGTATTCCTGGCACGACAGAAAAGAGAGGAGGCGCGGTGAGTTCCAAGAAAGAACCGAAACAAGGATCTGCACGCGCGGATGTCACGCGCCGCGGCTTCATTCGGGGAGTGGGCGTGGGCGGCGGTGCGCTCGGCGCCGGCGTTCTCGAGCGGGAGGCCGAGGCCCAACCGGCTGGCGCCCAAACCGCCGGTCCGGGACCCGTCCCCGTCGTACTGAGCGTCAACGGCAAGACGCACAACCTCACGCTGGAGCCGCGCGTCACGCTGCTCGACGCCTTGCGCGACTATCTCGATTACACGGGCGCGAAGAACGTTTGCGATCGGGGCGTCTGCGGCGCGTGCACCGTCTTGCTCGGCGGCAAAGCCGTCTACGCCTGCAGCGTCCTCGCCATCGACGCACAGGGCAAGGAGATTCAAACCATCGAGAGCCTCTCCGCTCCGGGCGCCGCTCCGCATCCGCTCATCAACGCGTTCGTGCAAAACGACGCCCAGCAGTGCGGCTTCTGCACGCCCGGTTTTGTCATGGCTTCCAAGGCTTTCCTCGATCGGAATCCCAACCCGACGTACGAACAGGTCAAGGATGGTCTCGGCGGCAATCTCTGCCGCTGTGGAACCTACGTCGGCCTGCGCAAGGCCGTCCTGCAGGCCGCCAAATCGATGAAAGGAGCGCGTAATGGCTGACGCCCCGAACTACAGTTGGCCGCCCCAGGAGAAACGCCGCGTCATCGGCAAGCCAACCACCCGCCTCGACGGCTTCGTCAAGAGCTCCGGCAGAGCGAAGTACTCTTCCGACGTGCAGCGGCCCGGCATGCTGCACGGCGCCATGCTCACTTGCCCCCACGCGCACGCCCGCATCAAATCCATCGACGCCAGCGCCGCCGAAACATCCAAGGGCGTGATGGCCGTCGTGCCGATGGCCAAGGCCGGCCACGAAGTCCAATACGCCGGCTTCCAGGTCGTCGCCGTGGCCGCCGCCACCATCGACCAGGCGCGCGACGCGCTCCGCAAGATCAAAGTCGACTACGAGGTCCTGCCCCACTTCGTCACCGAACGCGACATCGACAAGGCCGGCCCCCGTGGCAAGCCCTCCGGCGACCAGGTCACCGGCGACCCCGATCAGGCCTTCAAAGACGCCGACGTGATTTCCGAGGGCTTCTACGGCATCCCCGTCCTCAATCACTGCACGCTCGAAACTCACGGCGACGTCATCGAGTGGAAAGGCGATCAACTGAACTACTGGCCCTCCACCCAGAGCCTCTCCAGTATCGGCGGCGAGCTCGCCAAAGCCGTCGCCATCCCCGCCACCAACGTCCACACTCACATGGACTACATGGGCGGCGGCTTCGGCAGCAAATTCACCTTCGACCGTTGGGGCCTCGCCTGCGCACAGCTCTCCCAGAAGTCCGGCGGCCGCGCCGTCAAGCTTTTCCTCGACCGAGCCAACGACCACGAGACCGCCGGCAACCGTCCCTCCTACTTCGCCAACATCAAACTCGGCGCCAAGAAGGACGGTACGATGACGGTCTGGCAGTCCGAGTCCTGGGCCACCGGCGGCGTCAACGGCATCAGTCTCGCCCCCAACGCAATCCCTTACATCTTCCGTGGCACGCCCAACAAGCGTCTGAAGCACATCTCCGTTTCCATCAACGCCGCGGAACAGCGCGCCTGGCGCGCTCCGAACAATCCCCAGTTCTCCTACCTCACCTGCACCGCCATGGACGACTTGGCCGCCAAGCTCAACATGGACCCCGTCGAGTTCTTCTACAAGAACCTCGAATACGCATCCGGCCCTCCCGGAGCCGAAGTCTATCGCGCCCAGCTCAGGAAAGCCGCCGATCTCGCCGAATGGAACAAGCTCTGGCATCCCCGCGGCCAATCGGGCGGTGGAATCGTCGTGCGCGGTCTCGGCATCGGGTTCAACGCCTGGGGCGGCCTCGGTCACGCCAGTTCCTGCCGCACCAAGATTCACCCTGACGGTTCGGTCGAGGTCGAGATCGGCAGCCAGGACCTGGGCACCGGCACACGGACCGTCATCGCCATCGTCGCCGCTGAAACGCTCGGCCTCCCTGTCAGGGCGGTCAAGGTCAACATTGGCGACAACAAGTATCCCGTCTCCGGCGCCTCGGGCGGCTCCACAACCGTCGGCGGCGTCTCCGCCTCCACGCGCAAGTCCACCATGAACGCTCTGGTCAAGTTGTTCGAAGCCGCCGCCCCCGCGCTGGGAACGACGCCAGATCAGCTCGAAGCCGCCGATGGCAAGATCCAGGTGAAGGACACGCCCGCCAAGAGTCTCACCTGGAAGGCGGCCTGCCAGAAGCTCGGCGCGCGCACCATCGAAGAAGTGGTCGACAGCAATCCGCGCAACTCCCTCGGCCTCATGAGCGGCGGCGCCGGCGGCGCACAAATCGCCGACGTCTCGGTCGACACGGAAACCGGCGTCGTCAAGGTGAATCGCATGGTCGCCGTGCAGGACTGCGGCATGGTCGTCAATCCCACGACCGCCGAGAGCCAATGCTACGGCGCGATGATCTTCAGCATCAATGGAGCGCTGCATGAGGAGCGCATCATGGACCCGGCCACCGGCCGCATTCTGAACCCGGACATGGAGTTCTACAAGCTCTCCGGAATCGGAGACGTCGGCGAGCTTGTCGTGCACCTCAACATGGAACCGGAAATCGACAAACGCGGCGTCATCGGCCTCGGCGAACCGCCGGTCATCGGCGGTATTGCCGCCATCGCCAACGCCGTTACCAACGCCATCGGGGTGCGGCCGCCGGTCGTGCCAATCACCCCGGACAAAGTCCTGGCCGCGCTCGAAAGGAGGAAAGCCTGATGCAAGCCTTCGAATACGCCGCGCCCGCCACTCTCCCCGAAGCGCTCGGGCTGCTCGGCGCCCGCTGGAACGAAGCGAACCTGCTCGCCGGCGGCACGGACCTCCTCAGCCTTCTCAAGGACAACGTGCAAGCGCCCAAGCGGGTGGTCAATCTCAAGGGCGTCAAGGAGCTCGCGGGCGTCGAGAAAACCGCGGCCGGCCTGCGCATCGGCGCGCTCGTCACTTTCGACGAACTGCTGGCCAACGCCGACATCAAATCGGCGTACCCCGCGCTGATCGCCGCCGCACTCGGCGTCTCCAGCCCCCAGCTCCGTAACATCGGCACCGCCGGCGGCGACCTCTGCCAGCGCCCCCGCTGCTGGTATTTCCGCCTCGGCTACGGCCTCCTCGCTAAGGGACCCAGCGGCGAGAGCCTGCCGCTTGCCGGAGACAACCGCTACCACGCCATCTTCGACAACAAAGGCCCGGCCTGCTTCGTCAGCGCCTCCAGCCTGGGCCCTCCGCTCATCGCGCTGGGCGCCAGGGTCAAGCTCGTCTCGCCCAAGGGAGCCCGCGAGATCCCCGTCGAGAGATTCTTCACTACGCCAAAGGCCGACGCCGACCGGGAGAACGTACTCCAGCCGAATGAGATTCTCACCGAGATCCTCATTCCGCCCGCCCCCGGCGTCCGCAACGCCACCTACGAGGTGCGGCAGAAGACCGCGCTCGACTGGCCGCTCGCCACTGCTTCCGTCGCGCTCCACCTGAAGGGCAGCGCGGTCTCCGCCGCCCACATCGTGCTGGGCCATGTCGCCCCGGCGCCCTACCGCGCCGCAGCCGCGGAGAAAGCCATCGCCGGCAAAGTCATGAACGCGGCGGCCGCCGAAGCGGCCGCGCAAGCCGCCGTCGACGGCGCAACGCCGCTCAGCGGCAACGCTTACAAAGTCCAGTTAGCCCGAGTAGCCGTCAAACGAGCGCTGCTCGACGCCGTCAAAGCGAGGGCCTAGCCATGGAAAACTCCGCTTTCCCCATCGTCGCCGCCCGCTGCGAGCACCTGCGCTGGAAAGGAATGTTCGTCGACCCCAGCAACGACACCCCCGACGAAGAATCCGTCCTCTGGTGCTTCTGCACTCAGCTCGGCCAAGGCCCCGACGGAAAACCCGTCGACCGCGCCGAATGCAGCCCGGCCCGCACCTGCTACGCACCGCTGTAGCCACTAACCTGTAAACAGCGGCCGCCGAGGACGCTCCCATCCCCGGCGGCCGCTGCGTTCCCGAGTTCAAGCGCGCCTTGCGGACCGGCGGCGCGAAGTTGGCCAATCCATGAGCAGTCTGCTACCCTTGAGTCACCATGTCAGCAAACAACGGCGATAAAGCGCGGTTCCACGCAGCCCGCAAACGCAAGCTCAGGCGCCGCGAGCGCGCACGCGATCTCGCCAAGACACTCAAAGCGAAGGCGTCCTAAGTCCGCTCGGGCCCGGCCCGGCAGATCCTTTCCACCTCCATCCCCGCGCTATACTCAACACGTTGCCGATCGTGCGGCCCGTCTCGCGGGGGTTTCCTCCGGGCCGCCAAGGAGGTTAACCCTTGAGACGCCGCTTGCTTTCGTGCGCGCTCTGCCTGGCCGCCGCCGGCCTCGCGCAGCAGACCAGTCCGTCGCCGGTCCTCCAGGCGATGAAAGCCGAGCTCGGCCGCTCCATGGAAAAGCTCAAGAGCCAGCCCGTTCCTCCTTACTATCTCAGCTACGAAATCACGGAGAACCAGTCGGCGTCCGTCTCCGCTCAGTTCGGAAAAATCACCTCCAGCAACGAAGGCCGCTCTCGCATCCTCGACATCGATCTGCGCGTGGGCGACTACAACCTCGATAACACGCGCGAAATCCGCGGCGCACGCCAGCCCTTCGGCTTCACCGGAACCGTTCTCACGCCCATCGAGAACGACGCCGACGCCATCCGCGCCGAGCTCTGGTATCAAACCGACGCCCGCTACAAGAGCGCCGTCGAGCAGCTCATCAACGTCAAGACCAACATGACGGTCAAGGTCGAGCAGGAGGACAAGTCCGGCGACTTCTCCCGGGAGGAGCCGCAGACCTACTTCGAGCCCCAGGTTTCCGTCAAGGTCGATCGCCGCGTCTGGGAAGACAAGCTCCGCAGGTACACCGCCCCATTCGCCAGCTTCGGCGACATCTACCAGGCCTCCGCCTACTTCACCGCTACGGCCGAAACGCGCTGGTACGTCAACAGCGAAGGCGCCAGCATCCAGATTTCGAAGCCGTCTTTCCGTCTGAGCGTCAACGCACAGACCAAGGCCGGCGACGGCATGGTGCTGCCGCGCTACGAAACCTTCTTCTCCTTCGCCGAGAACAGCCTCCCCGGCGACGACGCCGTCTTGAAGGCGGTGCACAAAATGATCGCCGACCTCGAGGCGCTCCGCAAAGCCCCGCTCGCCGATCCCTACACCGGCCCGGCCATTCTCTCCGGCCGCGCCACCGGCGTCCTTTTTCATGAAGTCTTCGGCCATCGCGTCGAAGGCCACCGGCAGAAGCGCGAGACCGAAGGTCAGACCTTCAAGAAAATGATCGGGCAGAACGTGCTCGCCAGCGGCTTCTCGGTCTACTTCGATCCCACCGAAAAACGCGCCGCCGGCAGCGACCTCTCGGGCTTCTATCTCTACGACAACCAGGGCGTGAAGACCCGCCGCGTCGATGTCGTCCAGGACGGCGTGCTCAAGACCTTCCTGATGGCGCGCATCCCCATCGACGGATTCCCGCACTCCAACGGGCACGGCCGCAAGCAGCCTGGCTTCGCGTCCGTCGCCAGACAGTCCAACCTCATCGTGTCCGCGGCCCCCGCCGTCACTCAGCCCGACCTCAAGAAGCTGCTCATCGAGGAAGTGAAGAAACAGGGCAAGCCGTACGGACTCTATTTCGAGGACATCGCCGGCGGATTCACCATCACCGGCCGCACCATTCCGAACGCCTTCAACGTGCTCCCGCTGACCGTCTACCGCATCTACCCGGACGGCCGCGAGGAGCTGGTGCGCGGAGTGGATCTCATCGGCACGCCGCTCACCGCGTTCGGCAAGATCGCCGCCGCCGATCGCAACCTCGGCGTCTTCAACGGAACCTGCGGCGCCGAATCCGGCGGCGTCCCGGTCTCCGCGGTCTCGCCCGGCGTCTACATCTCGCAGGTCGAGACGCAGAAGAAAGAGAAGTCGCAGGAGCGGCCGCCCATTCTGCCGCCGCCTTTCCCCGAGTAGGAGCGCCCCGCCATGAGACCACGACTCGCTGTCATCCCCGCACTCTGCCTCGCACTGGCCACACTCGCCGCCGCGCAGGACGACGTCCTCACCAGGGCGCTCAAAGACGAACTGGATCGCTCGATGAAGCAGCTCCAACTGGAGAAGCTGGAAAAACCCTACTTCATCGCCTACCGCGCCATGGCCGTCGAAGGCCGGTCCGTCTCGGCGCGCTTCGGCGCCATAGTCGGCAGCGGCGAGAACCGCTTGCGCACGCTTCGCGTGGAAATACGCGTCGGCGACTACAAGCTCGACAACACGAATTTCCTTTTACCCTCCGCCGGCCCATCTGGCGGCGGAGCCGTGCTCCCGCTCGAAGACGACTACAAGGAGATGCGCCGCCAGATCTGGCTTGCCACCGACGCGGCTTACAAGCGCGCCCTGGAGGACCTGGCGCGCAAGCGCTCCGCCCTGCAGAACAAGACGCGCACCGAGGAGATCCCCGACTTTTCTCAGGAACCGGCGTCGAGCGTCAACGACGAGATTGCGCCCGCGCAGCATTCCGCCGCCCAGTTGGAGGGTCTCGCGCGCCGGCTCTCCGCCCTGTTCCGCGAGATGCCCGACGTCAACTCCGGCGCCGTCTCCATCACCGTCTACAACCAGCGCACCTGGTATGTCGATAGCGAAGGGCGCGTCGCAAAGACCCTGCGCCCCTCCGTCGTCTTCAACACGCGCGCCGCCACACAGGCCGCGGACGGAACGCCGCTCGAAGAGTCCTTCTACGTCCACCGCAGGGCCTTCGCCGAACTCCCGGACGAAAAAGAGCTGGCGGCCCGCATGCGCGAAATCGGCGAGCATCTGAAGGCCCTGCGCACGGCAGGCTCCATCGACACCTACAACGGCCCGGTGCTGTTCGAAGGCCAGGCGGCCGCCGACCTGTTCGAACGCGCCTTCGCGCCCAATTTGCTCGCCACGCGACGGCCTATCAGCGAGAACCCGAACATGGCCGCGCGCGACAATCCCTTCATCGACAAGATCGGCGCCCGCGTCCTGCCGGAATCCATCAGCGTGGTAGACAATCCCGCGCTCGCCGAACTGAACGGCCAGCCGCTCCAGGGCGGGATCAAGGTCGATGACGAAGGCGTTCCCGCTCAGGAAGTGAAGCTGGTCGAGAAGGGATATCTCAGGACGCTCCTCTCCACGCGCGTTCCCGTGCGGCGCATCAACCAGAGCAACGGCCATTTCCGCTCCTCCGGTCCCGCACCCACTAATCTGGTCGTCACCGCGGAGGACGGAATCCCCGCGGCCGAGCTGCGCGAGAAATTCCTGGGCATGCTCAAGGCTCAGGGCAAAGACTACGGCATCATCGTGCGCCGCTTGGGCGGAGGCGTCCAAGGCGGAATCGGCCTGCTGCTCGCCTCGAAGATCACCCCCGATGGCAAAGAGGAGCTGATCCGCGGAGTCGAAGTTTCCGGCCTGGTCGCAAACAACTTCAAGGAAATCCTCGCCGCCTCCAAGGAGCAAACGGTCTACACCGTTCCCTTCCGTGGAGGACCGCCCCAGACTTCCGCCGGCGGTTTCCCCTCCGACCGCGTGGCCTCCTTCGCCGTCCCGTCGCTGCTGTTCGAGGACCTGACCGTCAAGAAGATCAGCCGCGAGCTGCCCAAGCCGCCGGCCGCCCAGCACCCGTACTTCGACCGCTGAGCGGGATCAGGCTTTCGGTTGGTAGGCGATGCAGTCGATCTCGACCCGCATCGGCGCGACGAGACGCGCTTCCACGGTGGTGCGGGCGGGCTGCTGTTCGCCGAAGAATTCCGCGTAGACCTCGTTCATGCCGGCGAAATCCTTCGCGTCCAGCAGGTACACGGTGCACTTCACCACGTCCGCCAGGGAGGCGCCGCAGCGTTCGAGAATGATCTTCAGGTTCCCCAGCACAACGCGCGTCTCATGGCGGATGTCGCCGGCCGATAGTCGATCGGTCGCCGGATCGGCCGGCCCCATGCCGGAGACGTAAAGGAAATCGCCCGCGCGGACCGCATGCGAATACGGACCGCGCGGGGATGGCGCTCCATCCTTCAGAACGAATCGCTCGATCATCCGAGCTAGTCGATGGACGACGGCGGTGGCATCGGGTGCTTACGCGGGCGGCGCTGGCGCTGCTGCGGCGGCGCGTTTCCCGCGGCTGCCTTCTTCGTGCGGCGCGTTCCGGTTCCCGCCGCGCGGCGCGGGCGCTTCGGCTTCTTCGCCGGTTCCATCAGCGCCGGGGTTTGGTTCGACTCGGGCTGCTTCTCGTCATCGAGTTCGATGTGCTGGGCGGCCAGCTCCTCAGGCGTCGGCTCGGGCGGCGCGGGCGGATAGAATTCCGCGCCCAGGAAAATGGTGAGGCCGCCGCGCTCCTGATCCGGTTCGATCCGCACCACCAGCTTGTCCTGCG
>Ga0062382_10000364_pt1 | contig 11180 bp, 8 predicted proteins | sample DOMMetBare2Fresh_FD_59507 | JGI IMG/M metagenome (GOLD analysis project Ga0062382, IMG submission 59507) | Wetland sediment microbial communities from St. Louis River estuary, USA, under dissolved organic matter induced mercury methylation -... | ecosystem: Environmental > Aquatic > Freshwater >... | reverse complement strand
GTGAAGCGGACAGATCGTGTGTGAATCAAACCGGACAGATTGACAAACTACGAACAGGGCCAGGATGGTTCGCAGCGGCCCCGCACCACTCAATGCAAGATGAGCGCTAGACGACGACGGTAAAGGCGGTCTCGGAGCGGGTCAGGGGGCGGTACAGCGTGTCGCGCTCCACGGGATCGCGGCCAGCCTCGCGGATCAGGTGCAGCAACTCACCGCGGCGAAGCGATTGGCTCGTAGTGGCTCCGGCATCGTGATAGATCTTCTCTTCGACCACAGTGCCGTCGAGGTCGTCCGCGCCGAAGCGCTGGGCGATTTGGGCAACCCTAGGCGTGAGCATCACCCAATAGGCCTTTATGTGGGGAATGTTGTCGAGCATCAGCCGGGCGACGGCGATGCTCTTGAGGTCGGCGAACCCGGTGGTGGACGGAATGTGCTGGAGCGGGGTGTTGTCGGGGTGAAACGCGAGCGGGATAAAGGCGACAAAACCTTTCGTTTCGTCCTGGAGTGCGCGGAGTTTCAACAGGTGGTCGATGCGGTCCTCTTCGGTCTCGATGTGGCCGTAGAGCATGGTGCAGTTGGAGTGGAGGCCCATGCGGTGTGCGGTGCGCGCGACCTCGAGCCACTCGGCGCCGTCGATTTTGTGGTCGCAGACGATGCGGCGAACGCGCTCGGAGAAGACCTCGGCGCCGCCGCCGGGCAGGGACTCCACGCCGGCGTCGATCAGGCGCTGGATGGTTTCGGCGTACGACAGCCGGGAGCGACGCGCCAGATAGGCGATCTCGACCATGGTGAAGGCCTTCCGGTGCACGCGGGGGAAACGCTCCTTGAGGCCGCGCAGCATTTGGCAGTACCAGTCGAGGGTGAGTTCGGGGTGCAGGCCGCCCACGATGTGAAACTCAGTGACGGCTTCCGACCAGCCACGGCCGGCAGTTTCCCAAACCTGTTCAAGGGACATGGTGTAGGCGCGCGGGTCCTTGGCGCGCTTGCCAAAAGCGCAGAGGCGGCAGCTCGCGACGCAAACGTCGGTGGGATTGATGTGGCGGTTGACGTTGAAGTATGCGACGTTGCCGTGCAACCGTTCGCGCACCAAATTCGCCATGTAGCCGACCGATAGGAGATCCGGCGTGCGATAGAGAGCGAGGCCGTCGTCGTAGCCGAGCCGCGCCCCAGCGCGCACCTTTTGAAGAATCGGTTCCAGACGCGCGTCTTCGATCGAGAGGTTCATGTCATGTTCCGGAGCGAACCAGCAAAATGTCAGCGGCCCAAAACAGAAAGAAGAGCACGCTTACATAGCCATTGACGACGAAGAAGGCGGCGTCGACGCGCGAGAGGTCATCCGCTTTGACCAGCCGGTGCTCCCAGACGAGCAGCAGCGCTACCGCGGCAACGCCGGCCAGGCTGATGCGCCCGAGGCGGAAGGCGTGCAAGAGCGCGAGCAGGCAGCCCAGCATCGCCAGGTGAAACGCGCGCGAGATCCAGAGCGCGCCGGCGACGCCGAAGCGGCTGGGATAGCTGAACAGACCCTCGTCGACATCGAACTGATAGTCCTGGCACGAGTAGATGATGTCGAAGCCCGCCGTCCAAAGAGCGACTGCCGCGGTGAGCCAGAGGATGCGCGGGTCGAGCGAACCGCGCACCGCGATCCATGCGGCGGCGGGCGCGATGCCGAGCGAGAGGCCGAGGACGAGATGCGACAGCGAGGTGAACCGCTTTGTGAAGGAATAGAAGAAAACAATGGCGAGCGCGATGGGCGCCAGCTTAAAGCAGAGCGAATTGAGCGTGCGGGCGGCCAGGAGGAACACGAGCGACGATACGGCCACAAACACCCAGGTGAAGCCGGTCGAGAGCAGACCCGCGGGCAAATGGCGGGAGTGCGTGCGCGGATTCCGCGCGTCGATCTCGGCGTCGAGCAGGCGGTTGAAGGCCATTGCGGCCGACCGCGCCGCAACCATCGCCACCACGATCCAGCCGAGCTTCCAAGCGATTTCGCGTGAGGTGTAGCCCGACTCGCGGACAGCCAGGAGCGCGCCTGTGGCAGCGAACGGCAAGGCGAACACCGAGTGCTCGAACTTGATCATCTCGAGTGTGAGCCGTAACCGTTTCAGGGCGGAGGTCATCGCTGCTATGATTACTATTCTATTTCATGGACCGCAGATTGCACGCCGCGGGCTTCGCGCTCGCGCTCTTCCTGACGTCGTGCAGCCAGAAGGCTACCACAGAGGACGAGTTTCGGACTCGGGTGGTAGGGTTTCCGAACGGACAGCGGGTGCGCGCCGAAACGATGATGCAGAGCCAGGATCTGATGCGGGGCATGATGTTCCGCGACTTGCTGGCGGCGGACCGCGGCATGCTGTTCTTCCATCCGCAGGCGGGCAAGTACAGGTACTTCATGTATCAAGTTCGCATCCCGCTCGATATCGTCTGGCTGGACCGCAACCGGCAGATCGTGGAGATCGCCGCGAACACGCCGCCTTGCCAGGCGACGGCGGCGAGCCAGTGCCCGCTGTATGGCGGCAACTTCGACTCGCTCTACGTTCTAGAACTGGCCGGCGGCATGGCCGCGAAGTACGGGCTCAGACTGGGCGATACGCTGAGTTTCTAGGGGCTAGGCCCGTTCCTGGTAGGCACCCTCCGCGGTGCTCACGCGGATCTTTTCCCCGGGGTTGATGAACGGCGGGACCTGAACGACAAGACCGGTCTCCAGCGTGGCGGGCTTGGTGACGTTGGAGACCGAAGCGCCCTTCAGACCGGGCTCGGTTTCAACAACCGTCAGATCCACCGTGGGCGGCAGTTCGACGCTGATCGGCTTGCCTTCGTAGAATTCCACGGTGACCGGGAGCTGTGGGATGAGGTACTGCACGGCGTCGCCGAGGATGTCCTTGGTGAGGTGCATCTGCTCGAAGGACTCGGTGTTCATGAAATAGTAAAACTCGCCGTCGTCGTACAGATACTCCATGGTGTGCTCTTCCAGGGCGGCGCGCTCGACGCGATCTTCCGAAGAGAACCGGTGCTCGGTCATGTTTCCGCTGCGGAGATTGCGCATCTTGGCCTGGACGAATCCGCGGAGGTTGCCCGGAGTGCGATGAACGACGCTGAAGATCGAGAACAGTTCGTTGTTGAACTTGATAACCATTCCCGGGCGCATTTGAGTCGCAGAAATCATGTAACGGAGACGCTCCTTCAGCGAAGTGCGAGGTAGAAGGACATTGTAGCAGAGCGGGCGACCGGCGAGGCGCGGTGACGCGTCTTCGCGGTATTTTTCTCGCGGTGATTCAAGCAAGTAGCGGCGGCGCGGGTCTGGCGGAGGAATATCCGCATGCGACGATCGATTGCGGATGGGTCCAATGCGAAAAGTGATCCGGTGGACAGTGTTGCTTGCAGTGGCCAGCCAATTCCTGGCGGTGGGCCAAACGAACATCAACGGGGGGAGAGGGATCCTCGGAACCTGGGACGCGTCGGCGGCGTCGGCCACCAAGCCTGCGAAGGCTGGTGCGACGCTGCCCGCAACGTGCAGCGTGGGAGAACAGTTCTTTCACACGGCGGCCGCGGCCGGGCAGAACCTGTACCTGTGTGCCGCGCCGAATGTGTGGACGCAGATCGTGGGCGGGAGCGGGGGCGGGGGCGGAGCGCCAACGACGGCCAAATACATTCTGCAAGAGGCGGACGGGAGTCTGGCGAACGCGCAGGCGCTGAGCGGGCTGTCAACTGGTTTGGTGAAGAACACCACGGGGACGGGTGTGCTGTCGATCGCGACCGGGCCGGACCTGCCGTCGCACACGCACGGCGCCGCGGACGTGAATTCCGGGACGTTGGGGTTGGCGCGCGGCGGGACGGGCTCCGACCTGAGCGCGACGGGCGGCGCGGGGAAAGTGCTGAAGCAGACGACGGCGGGCGGTGCGGTCACGGTGGCTGAGGTCGCTTCGACGGAGCTGACCGACAGCGGGTCGCTGGAGCGGACGGCGAACAAGAACGTGGCGAGCGGGTACGCCGGGCTGGACGCGGGCGGGCGGATTGCGAAGGTGCAGGCGCCGGCTGCGGCGGTCTACACCGATAGCGCCAACGCATTCACAGCGGGCGCGCAGGACTTCAGCGGAGCGGGGGCGACGCTGCCGGTGAAGGCGGGGCTGGGCGCGAACGCGCCGGCAAGCTGCGTCGCGAACAAGGAACTCTACCTCAAGACGGATGCGACAGCGGGCCAGCAGTTGTTCGTGTGCAACGCGAGCGGCGCCGGGTGGAATCTGGTAGGGGACGGCGGGACGGCGCCGAATCCCCCCGCCGCCAAGGGCGACCTGTGGACCCACAACGGAGCAGGCCCGCAGCCGCTCTCGGTGAGCGGAGTGAGCGGCCGGGTGCTGGCCGAGGATTCGTCACAGACAACCGGTTTGGCCTGGAAGGCGGTCAAGTTCTACTCGGACGTACACTTCCCGGCGGCGGCGCGGATGGGCGGCTCGGTGTATCCAGGGGCGGGCTACTCGATGCCGACTACGGGGGGCGCGACTGGGTACTCCGTTGGGTCGGGAGCGTTTACGCTGAGCCTCCTGCAATTTGGCAGCGACATGTCGCGAACAGCGTATCTGGCGGCGCGGATTCCCTCGAGTTGGGACGCCGCAGGCGGGGTACAGGCGAGCTTGGCGCTGGTCAGCGGTTCGAGTGCGAGCGGAACGGCGCGCTTCACGTTCACCGCGGCATGCTTTGCGGATGGCGCCGACGTCACCAACCCGGCCTGGGCTGGGAGTCCGAACGAGGTTACGCAGGCAGTGGGCGCGATGCTGAGAACCTACTACTCCTCGCCCGTCGATCTGACGCTCACGGGGGACTGCGCCGCCGGGCGGATCCTGATTGTGAACATCACCCGGACCCCGGGATCCGGAGGCGACAACTACGGTTCGTGGGTCGGAATGATTGGTTTGCGTTTGCGGTTTAAGGCGACCAGCCTGACGGAGTAGCCGATGAAGACTCTGATCCTACTGGCCTGTGCGATTCCGGCGTGTGCGGGAATCACGAATGTGCGTCTGACTGGCGCAACGACAACGCAAGCGGTGGTTGTGTACACAGCTTCCGACGCCTCGGTGTGCACGATTGAGGTGAGCGAGGCGGAAGGGTACGCACCGCTGGTCCATGATGTGAATCCAGCGCTGTTCGCGAACGCGAACCGGGACGACCGCGAGGGGAACCTGAGCAGCGGCCGGGAACGGACGTTCGTGATCGGCAAGCGGGCGGCGGAGCGGGCGGGCGATGGACGGTACTATTCGCGGGCGCTGCAGGCCTACACCACACACTACTTCCGCATCAGTTGCGGGGCGGACGTAGCCACGGGCGCCTTCCGAACGGCGAACATTCCGTTGAACGCAACCTACAACGATCCGCTGCCGGCCGATCCGAACAACACTGGCTATCATGGTGCGGGAAACTACGCGTGGCCGACAGTGACGGGGGCGGACGCGGAGAGCGTGATCGACCCGCTGACGGGCGCTCTACTGAAGCGCTTTTCGAAAATGCCTGGCGCGCGCAGTTACCCCTCCTACGGATTCAGCGTTCTGGAGGAAGTGGCGAACCCGAGCGGCAACTGGGGAAACGCGGCGCCAGCGGTCCTGACCGGGAACGACTCCAACTACGCCACGTACGCGGCGGCGAATCGCGACGCGCTTCTGGTGATCCCCGACTCGACGAAGATGGTTTCCTATTCTCCCTACCTTTTTGGGCTGGATTACGTGACGGTGAACGTGATTGGGTGGGGCGCGGCCGCCGATCCGCAGAACCGGGCGCTGCAGGTTTGCATGACGCTGGACCGTGCGACGTGCTATGGCGACTGGATCGACATACCACTGCCCGCGAGCGATCCGGGCAGCGTGGCGGCGTCAACGGCTGCGACTCCGTACTTGATGAACTGGATCAGCGGCAAACAACCGCCTGCGATGAGCGACATGCAGAAGCGGTCCGCTGGAACGGTGACGGTGTCGGGCGCAACGGTCACCGCCAGCGCATCGGAGAGCTTTGTTCCCGTCTGGGGCGCGGGAAGCCGGCTTACGATCACCGGCGGGACCGGATGTCCTGTGGGAACGTACACAGTCGCAGCGTTGATAGACGACCGGACTCTCCAGCTGACCTCGTCGCCGGGGGATGCAGCCGGATGCAGCTGGAGCGCATTCAACTTCGGTTTTCTGATGCGCAAGAAGACGGCGACGTCAGACCAGATCACGATCGACCAGATTACGTTCACAAGCAAGGTCACCAGACAGGGCGAATGGTCGAGCGCCGGCAGCGAAGACGTTTGCTTCTGGGTGCAGAGCTTCCGCGCGGGCGTTCCCGGATACAACTGTGTGGAGCGCACTACCGGTGCGCTCTACTGGATGAGCGCGGTAGACGGCTCGCGGCGCCTGTTGGGTTCGGCGACGCTCGGTATGGGAACCCTTGGACTTTCCTTTGCGGTCTTTGGCGGGAGCAGCCTGGATCCGACGCATCCGGGAACGTTCTACGGACTGACCTCCGAGCGGGCGACGGGCAAAGTCGTGATCGCGAAGTGGTCCTACACGGGCGACAACACACAGGATATAGCGACGACGAACGATGGCGAAGACGGGGGACTCTATCCATCCAACGCCAGCGTCGCGAACGTAACGCCGAGCCCGCGGGATCTCTACACACTACTGACCGAGTACACGGCGGCCTCACCGACCGGATCTGTGTTCAGTTCGGCGAAGTACGGCTGCGACATAGCGGGCGTCCAATCGGCGAACGCGATTGTGTTGAGGTGTCTGATGATCGGCGGGGGCCAGGACGTCGCCGGTTGGGTTGTGGTATTCGACGCCGTCAAAGTGGACGCGGCCGCCGGATGTGTGGGCGGGGGCGCGCCGGGTTGTGTGGTGGCGGCGATCGACACGTTTGGAAGAACGAACAGCGCGAACGGCGTGAGCAACCGCTGGTGCGGTTTGCACTATGCATTCGGGCAAGGCGACGACAACTGGACACTGGTGAGTCCGGTCCACGGAGGGACAATATCCACCGGTAAAGGAGGCGGCCCTTGGGCCACGACAGTCTCGGCGCCGGTGGAAATCGGGGCCACGACGATCGTGGCGAACGGCGAACCGGCAGATCCCAATCCGGCGGCGGGCGAGACGGGAGGCCCAGGCGAATACGGCAAGATCGCCCCGGGCGATCTGGTGTGTCTGTCGAACATAAACCCCGCCACCGATCCTGCGGGCGCATGCGGGGGAGATAACCACGAGCTCGCGCTGGTGACCGGTAAGACAGAGGACCCCGCGCCAGGGAATCCTCAGACGCTGACGGTGACGCGCGGACTGGACGGGGCGGGCACGCGGCGCTGGACGGGCGCGGTCTACCTGACGATGGCGTGCGGAGCGCGGACTATCAGCGACAAGAATTCTCTCGAAAAGAAGTTCTGGTGGAATTGGGCGGCCGACCCGCACGGGCTGAATGCTACGGGGAGTTTGATCCGGGCCGACAGATACATCGGCTCACATTCGGCATACAAGACCGGTTACTATGTCGACTCCGGCAGCTACAATGTCAGTGGAGAAGGACATCAGGCGCGGGTCGGGGCGCTGCCTGGTGCGATCGATCAGCCAATGACGGGTTTCACGCAGTACTATTCACCGTTCGCTGGCAGTGTGGGTCTGTCGGCCGCCGGATATATTGTAGAAACGCACCCGAACTGGAGCCAGACCGAGGGAGGCGAGGCGGAGAAGGCCTGGTTCCTGGACATGCGGCCGATCCTGGCCGGTGCGGGCGGGACGCGCACACCTACCGAGCACACGGGCTCACTTTACACGTATACCGCCGCTGGAGTCGAAAATGTGAAGAGAGCGCCCCTATTCGGCCGATGCGGATACCAGCCTCTCAGGGATATTTCCGGACCGGCGCAAGGGAACGTGATCGCCACCGATACTTCCACCGCCTACACGTACTGCATCCCGCAGGCAGCGGGCGAGTGCCGTACGGGATCCACGGTCGGCAAGATCTACATCAATTGTCCCTACAGCACGGCCAATACGCAGATCAGTTTCGGCGGAATGCTGCAGGCGATGCAGGGGATGCGGCAGATCTCAGTGGACCGCGCCAACACGTCGCGCACAGTGACGTACGCGATGAGCCGCTATTTCCGGTTCTACGGTCCGCAAGGATTCGAGTACTGGTCAGCCCGGGCGCTACCCAACGGCGGTTGGGCGATCGTCCGGACGCCGTGGCTCAACGGCTTGAAGACGGAGTGGATTAGCGTGAAGCTGCCGCCGTGGACGGACGGGGACTCGGTGAATCGCACCTCGTACACACCGATCGCAGTCAAGGCCGGCTCGGTCCCGGCCGGAACCAGCACGGCGGCGGCCGAGTTCGGCTATGACGCGGACTTCCACTGCACATCGCGGCAGGAGGCGTGTGTTGCGGCCGGCACGGGCCAGGTGAACGAGACGACGCCGTTCTACTGGGCATCGGAGGCGTACAGCGGATTGGCTTGTGCGGACGGATGCGAGATCGCCATTCCCGCAATTCCGCAGCGGGTCGTGTACTACCGCCTGACGTACCGCAAGGCCGACGGGTCGGCGATTACAACGGGAGCCACGCAGATTGCCGTAGTGCAATGAGGGCGCGTGCGCCTCTTGGTCTCGCAATCTCGTCGTATATAATGGTGAGCAATGGTCACCAGTCTCCCGCCATTCGTACGGATGCGGCGCGATGCGTGACGCTATTCTGTCCCGCCTGACAAGCTCCCCCGGGGTCACACCCGGACGAATTGCATCGGACCGGTACTCGATCGTTTGCGGGTTTGAGGAGCGGACGGCGCATCCGCTGTGGGTGGCGAAAGCAGGCGGGGATCCAGGAGCGATCTGGCGACTGCGTAAGGAGTATGAGGCGCTCACCTACTTAGCGCCATGGGCGCAGGAACTAGGAATACCGCGGGCGCTGGAATGGCGCGAAGAGGGCGGCGAGTCCATCCTGATTCAGAGCGGCATGAGCGGCGCGCGCGGGATGGTGATGCTTCCAGTCGGCGCCTCGGCGGCCGAACTGCGCCGCTGGTTTGACGATCCGATCAACTGGGCGGGGCGGTTCCAGGCCGTCGTTCCGCCGCCGCAGCCAGGCACAATCAGCGCGGTCGCCGAGCGCTATGCCCAAGCGCTCGAGCAAGCGACCGAATTCGGGGGCGCGATGCGAGGGCTGATCGAGATTCTTCGAGATCCGGCGAGCCCCGAAGCGCGGAGCGCGCCGCCTGTGCACGGCGACTTTCACTCAACGAACGTGCTGTACGTGCGGCCAGGCCTGAACGTGGTCGACTGGACATCGTTCTCTACGGGGTTCCCGCTTCAAGACGCTCTTTCGTTCCTGGTGAATGCGATCTACTACGAACCGCGCCGCGCGTGCACACTGCTCGAGAAGTACCGGCATGCGTTTTTCTCGAAAACGCCGTTGTGCAGCATCGTCCGAAGGGTAATCGAGAGCGGCTCGAACACGCCGACTGAGGCGCGGTTTCTGTTCTACGGATTCCTGGCGACGCAGATCTGTGCGGATGCGGACACGCCCAAGGAGTACTGGCTGGAGATTGTGCAGTATCTGGACCAGCATGGGTATCCGGCGCCGGGCGTGGAACTGCCTGCCATCAGCGTCACTACTTGTTGATTGCTGTTCCGCGCAGGGACGCCAGGGGCCACGATCGCACTTCCTGACTAACGCAGCGCTCGAACGATCCCGTGACCGCCGCCAGCATGGGGAATGAATAGCTGTAGGCGAAGGATCCGAAAAGACACCCGACTGCGTAAATAACGGAGGCCTGAAAGAGGCAATCGGCGACGTCGGCATAAGGCGCCAGAGCGGGCGCTCGCCGCAACTGCCGGCCGAGCCGGAAGCTGGTCCGCAACGTGTAGACGAGCAGGCCAAGATATGCCAGCAAGGCTGGAATGCCAGCCTCACTGGAAATCTCGGTATAGGTGTTATGAGTCTGGCGCCAGGCGAGGCCTCTCTCCCCGATGGTCTGGCGTCCGCCGACGTAGACTCCGAACATGCCGGGCCCAACGCCAAACAACGGGTGCTGCAAGGTCACCTCGACGCTCTTCTTGAGAAGCTGCTTTCGTCCGAGGCTGGACCCGCTGGCTTTGCCGAGTTCGCTGGAGACCTCGCGGGCGGTTGTGGCGTCGGTCTCTTCATCGGGCTCGCTGATCTCCGGTTCATCGCTCCACATCGTGCGATAACGCTCCCAAACGCTACGGGGTGCGAGGCTCGCACCCAGGACGCCGATCGCGAATACGGCAACCATCAGTCTCAGTTTCCCGGCAATCGACGCGCGGAAGAACTCGACGACACAGAACACGGCCATGATGACTACGCCCATACGAGAGCCTGTTCTCATGGCGACCACAACGGACAAGACGACGGCGATGCGGCCGACGAACCGCCACAGGCGGCGAGTCGACTTGGACAGGAGGATGCAGCCTGGAATCCCTCCCAGAAGAAAGAACGCGAGATCGTTCGGGTTGCCGACGGTGCCGGATTCCATCTGGAGCCGGCCGGAGGAACCCATTTCAAGCAAGGGAGCCAGCACGGCAAGCAGCATCGCTCCGGCTCCAATGGCGATCAAGACCCGGCGGGCGTCTTGCGTAGAGAGGACGAAGGCCGCGGTCACAACAGCCAGCGAGAAGGCTCTGAACCAGTGCTCCGAAAGCAACGCGACCGAGCCGCCAACCCAGCAACTGAGCGGCGTACAGGCGATCAGCCAAATCGTGTACGCCGTCAGCAGGCGGAGGGGGATCGACTGAAACGCGCGATAAAAGCCGCCCGTCAGAAACGCCGCCGCCAGCAGCGCGATCGCAAGCAGGCGGACGATATAGAAGGAGGAACCGAGCAACATCCCCATGAGTTCGGCGCCCCGGCTGAACAAGAGGAAGACGGTGGAGACCAACAGCAACCTGGCGAGTTTGGCCAGCGGATCCGCCGCCTCGTTGGGAGACTGAACGGAGGCTATGTGTGGCTTGATCGAAGCGGCCGGCGGAGAATCTTCGGAGGGAGAGCCGGCGGCGGGATCCCGTGGCGGGTTTCTCAGCTTCCCCATGGAGTGCGGACCGCGAAAAGTTACTCTATCAGTATAAGGCCACGGGAGGCAATGGGAGGGCTTCTCTTGGGTGCGCGACATAGAAATGGACGTTTCACGGTTTGGGCCGCAGGCTTGCTTGTTCTGA
>Ga0062382_10000363_pt1 | contig 11189 bp, 8 predicted proteins | sample DOMMetBare2Fresh_FD_59507 | JGI IMG/M metagenome (GOLD analysis project Ga0062382, IMG submission 59507) | Wetland sediment microbial communities from St. Louis River estuary, USA, under dissolved organic matter induced mercury methylation -... | ecosystem: Environmental > Aquatic > Freshwater >... | reverse complement strand
CGTACTGTTCGGAACCACCGGCGGTCTTGTAGCGCGGCGTGATCGAGGATGAGGGTTTTGGCATCGGCCGGCTCACCGGAGTGTACTGGAACCACGCCGCCATGTAGTCGTCGTTGACGCGCCGCCGCTTCATGATCTCCCGGCGCTTGGCCACCACGCGCTTCCAGTTTCGCATCAGGAACCAGAACGCCTTGAGAGAGGACTGTTCCCGTACCAGGCAGCAGGCGATCACCAGGATGTCGCGCGCGGTGATCGACACCCAGTTGCGCCGGTAGAGATCCCGCGTCATGTTCTTGACGCGCATCAGAAACCGGTTCTTCACCGAGTGCATATTGATGACGGCGGGAAGAGCGCGGCGGTTGCCGGGCAGCACCGTGCGGACGTGATAGCCGCGCGCCTGAGGCGTGTACAGGCAGCGCCAGCCGAGCAACTGCGCGCGCCAGGCCACATCGGCGTCTTCCCGGTACACAAAGAAGTCGGAGTCGAAGAAGTCCCCTTGGATCGAGACGTCCTCGATCATCTCGCGCCGGTAGAGAGCGGCCGCCGCCGTGGCGCCGAACACGTATTCCAGATTCAGGTAGTGTCCGTTGTCGACTTCCTGACTCCCGCGATCCAGGTGGCGCAGCATCGGCGTGAAGTAGATGCCCGTCGAATCGACCCTGGGCTCCTGCGGCAGCGCGAAATTCGCCGTCATAGTCAGGAGCTTCCCGCAAACGGTTCCTACCTTGGGGTCCATCGAGCCGGCGTGCAGCAAGGACTCGATGAAATTCGGCGTCAGCAGGACATCCGGGTTGAGCGTCAGAATCCACTCGCCGCGAGCGAGCTTGATGGCCTGGTTCTGCGCGGCGGCGAACCCGATATTCTCGTCGTTGAGGACAATGCGGCAACTGTCTTCGAACTGTTCGAGAACGGCCTGCGTTCCGTCGGTCGAGGCGTTGTCGATGACGATGATTTCCTTGTGCGGGTACCGCTGCGCAAGCACCGACTCCAGGCACCGCTTGATGAAGCGGCCGCTGTTGTAGGTGACGATCGTGATCGACGCGAAATCAGTATGGGCCATGAAAGTTAGAGCTAGTACCGCAGCTACCGAAATCCGTGTCGCCCGGCTGCAGCGACTGCCGACAAGCTAGCCGGGCGGTCGTATCCCCGCACCAGGCAGGACCCGGCCAGACAAATCACTCTACCGTAAACCCGTACTTCTCCCAGGCTCCCGAAACGGATGATCCCCCAAACCGTCCGGAGGATGGAGCCTAGCACTACGGCCACGCACACCGACAGGAAAGCCAAGTGCGTGAAGTGCTTGGCCGCATACCTTAGCAGGTTACCATACCAAAAGACCTCCCGGGTCTTGGCAGGCAAACGCCGGACGGAGCGCCCGCCAGCATGCCGGGCCACGGCTGCGGGTTCGTACCGGATCGAATACCCGGCCAGACGCGCCCGTCGGCAGAAATCCACATCCTCAAACCAGGCCGGGCGGAACCGTTCGTCGAAGCCGCCCAACTCGCGCCATACCTGCCGCCGGACCAGCAGGAAAGCCCCGGCTGGCTGCTCGACTTCGGCGGCTGAGTCCGGGTCGAGGTCCTGGCAACGGTAGCGCCGGTTTACCGGATTCGATTTCCAGAGCCGGTTCACGCCCAGGGCTTCCAGGGCTAGCGCCATAGGTGTTGGGAACCGCCGGACCATGAAACCGGATTGCGGGCGGCCATTCCCGTCGATCAGACGCCCGCCCGCCGCGGCCACCCCGTGCGCCGAGCAAGCAGCCAGCAGCGCATCCATTCCTTCCACCAGCTCAGCGTCCGGATTGAGCAGCAGTGCGTGGTCGCATTCGAGCAGGTCAATCCCCTGGTTGGCTGCGGCCGCAAAGCCCCGGTTCCACGGGTTTGCGAGCAAGACGGCGTGAGGCGCCCGACGGACTTCGCGGATCGTGCCGTCGGTCGACGCGTTGTCGATGACCAGCGTTTCGGCGTCCAGGTTCCGCACAGAGTCCAGGCACGGCCCGATCTCGGATTCCGAGTTGTGGGTGATGATCACGACGCCGAGCCGCTTCATGCCGCCCTCGCCAGCGCAAAATACCATCGCCAGTAGGCGTCAAATCCGGTCTGGCGCTGCAGCTCGAGAATCTCGGACTCGCTTCTCCGCAGCAGACTCAATAGAGCCGGCGCAGACGGCCGTGTGTTTTTGCACTCCGTTCGCACGCGCCTGAACATAGCAAGGCCGGCCAGCTTGCCCCGCACATACGAAAGGCCGCGGCCGTGGCGCAGCGCGACGACTCCCCACAGCGTCTGCCCGACCAGAATCGGCCATGCGCATTGGATCAGGCACCGCGCGGGATAGTGCTTGGCGACGAGCAACATCTGGTTGCGCGCGATGCGCCGCACGGTATCCTTGTGCCAGGCGCCAAGCGTCGCGCTGCCCTGGTGGCGCGCCACCGCCGCCGGCTCATAGACGCCGGAATACCCGGACAGGGCGCAACGCACTCCGAAATCGACGTCCTCGAGGTAGGACTCGAAGCGCTCATCCAAGAGACCGATCTTCTCGAACAATTCCGCGCGGAATAGCGCCGCGGTGAACGGCGCCAGGTGAATCCGCCGCCGCTCCGACCAAACCGGGCCGTCCCGCCTTCCGGCGCCGGCGCGCCACGAGCACGCCGCACGCGCGATCGTGTCGAACGCGCCGTCCAGCAATTCGGGTTGGGCGGCGTCCTGGAGTTTGCCCACGGCGAACTGCGTTTCGGGTTCGTCCAAAGCGCGGCGAAGCCGCTCGAGCCAGTCCGGCTGCGGCGCCACATCGTTGTTGACGACAGCGATGAACCCGGTTCGCGCCTCGCGGATCCCGCGATTCACAGCGGCGGCGAAGCCGACGTTTCGTTCGAGCGCGACCACTCTCGCACCGTTATTCCGAGCCAGTTCCACCGATCCATCCCGTGATCCGTTGTCGACTACAACGATCTCCCCGATCGCGCAGGTCTGACAGCGGAGCAGTCCGAGTAATCGCTCGAGTAAATCCCGACGATTCCAGTGAGGAACGATTACCGTGATCTGAGACATGAGTCCCGCAGACAACTGGGCCACAGGAAAAGAGAGAACGCGCGGGCGGGTAGCTTCCTCATACTAGCATCGTTTCGGTTTTCGTGTAAATCGTTTTTTCACAAGGAACCAGAGATTGTAGAAGCCGTCCCGCCAGGGGTTCAACTTGATCTCGCCCAATCGCGACGAATATTGAATCGAAATCTCCTGAAAGCGAATCCGGCTGTTCCGCACTGCCTCGATCTTGATCTCTTCCGAGAAAGACATGCCGTCGGACTCCAGGTTCATGTCCTCGAGGATTGCGCGGCGAAACACCCACATGCCGGATTGCGAATCGCGCACCCAGCGGAGATACAACACGCTGAACATCAGCGACAGCACGAGATTCCCCAACTTGTGCTTCAGGCTCATCGCCCTCGCGTCGCGGACCGGGAAGCGCGAAGCGTTGAGGAAGTCCACCTCGAGATGGAGAAACGCCTCAATGAGATACGAGAGCGCATCGACCGGATAGCTGTGGTCGCCGTCGAGCGTGATGATGATGTCGCCCTTGGCGTTCAAGAAGCCGCGGCGGTAGCTGCGCCCGTAACCGCGCACCGCTTCGCGGATCACCTGCGCGCCGAACGTGCGCGCCACCTCCGACGTGCGGTCCGTGGACCCGTTGTCCACGACCACCACTTCGTCCACGAACGGGGGCATTCGCTTGAGCACCTGCTCGATTCCCTGCTCCTCGTTCAGGCAGGGAATCACAACGGTAATAGTCTGGCCTTTGTACATGGAAACAGGCGGCTCGCCGATGGGGCATGGAGAGTCGCTCTATCATGGTATCTGATATGAGAATGATCGCTGTTTTCGTTCTAGGATTGCTGAGCGTGGCCTCCGTTGCGAGCGCGCAGCTCGCGAATGTGCATTCGGTCTATCTTCTGCCGATGTCGGGCAGTCTGGACCAGTATCTGGCGCATCGGATTACCAGCGCTGGCGTGTTCGAAGTGGTGACAGATCCGGCGAAGGCGGATGCGGTGCTGACCGACAGGCTGGGCGAGGATTTCGAAAGACGGATCGCGGAGCTCTATCCCGAGCCGGCTGCGCCGAAGCCGGAGCCGCCAGCGAAGGTCGAAACCGCCAAGGACGAGACTCAGCCTGAGGCCAAGCCTAAGGCGGAGGAGAGTAAAGACGAGTCCTCGACCGCTGCCACAATTAAGGAATCGCCGGTCGTACACTTTGGGGGAGTCAAGCGAGGTAGGGGGATGGTGTTTCTGGTCGATGGCCGGAACCGCAAAGTGCTGTGGTCGGCTTACGAGGAGCCAAAGCGCAGCGCGCCGGCAGATATGGAACACACGGCCGGCCGCATTGTGGACCAGCTTAAGCAGGCGCTGAAGAAGAAGTAACAGCGGACGTCGCGGCCTGCGGGCCGCGCTTCTCGCGCAAGGCGTCGATGTAGCTCTCGACCAGCCGTTGCGCGATTCTGGCGGCGTCCCAGTTGGCTTCCACTTCGCGGCGGGCGCGCTCCGCCATGGCGGCCGCCCGGTCCGGCTCGTCGAACAGCGCGAGGATTTTTTCGGCGAACTCCTCCGGATCGTCCGCGAGAGCGCAGATCTCGCCATCGGTGCGCGCCAGACCTTCCGCCCCAACGCGCGTGGACACGGCCGGGATGCCCGCGGCGAAGGCCTCCAGCAGTTTCACGCGCACTCCGGAACCGCTCAGAATCGGGCAGACAAACACGGCGTAGCGGGCCAGGGGCTCGCGTGCGTCTTCGACCAGGCCGCGGAGCTCGATGGCGTTAGAGGGTGGCAGCGCGTGGCGCGGCGGCGCCTCCGCGCCGACTACGACCAGCCGGGCGTCCGGACGCATCGCGCTCACGCGCGGAAGCACTCGCTGGCTGAACCAAAGCAGCGCCGCCTGATTTGGCAGATGCCGGAAGCTGCCGAGGAAGAGCATCGTCGCCGGTTCGCGGCCCGACGTCCGAAACGCGTAGCGCGGCGTGTGAACGCCGGCGCGCAGTCCCTCCTGGACGCGAGCCGCCAGGCGGGGCAGGTAGGAAAGCAGGTAGCGCTTGTTCTCGCTGGTGCAGACCTGGATTCGATCAAGCCGGCGCAGCGCGCCGAGCTCGTAGCGAAGCGCGCGCAAGTACTCGAACGAGGCCTCCAACGCCGACAGCAGGCTGCGCGGCTCCCAGAGGCTCCGCGCGATGGACTGAAAGTAGACGTCGTGCTCGAACAACGCGCAGACGATGTTGCGGAACTGGCCTGCGTACTGCGCGAGCGGCGTGTACTCGAGTTGCACAACGTCGATGGCGCGCTGGTAGATCTGGCGATGAATCGCCCACTGCACGTCGTCGCTCCGGAATTCGGAAATCGCGTGCGGCGTGATGGCGCCGAGCGCCCCTTTTCTCCCGGTTTTCCGCACCAGGAATTCAGCGGAGGCGCAGAGGCTGGCCAGCTCGCGATGGGCCTCCACCTCGTGAGCGTGATCGAGCAGGCAGACGAGGTGGAGTTCCGTTAGCTTGGCCAGCTGCTCAATGGCGTCGTGCATGAAGACGCCGCCGCCGTGGATTGGCGGGCAGATCGCGTAGGGAGAGACAAACAGCGTCCGAACGGGGCCGGCGGCCGGCGCACTGATTTGGAACCGGTCCCGGCAGTATCCGCCGAGCGGACGCCGGAACGCCTCGGTGTCGTCGATGAACGCCAGCCTGCGGGCGCGCCAACGCGACGCAAGCGCCTGGGGAAGCTGCCGGAACGCCCGCCACACTCCTCTCGCGTTGGCGCGCCCTTGAGCGTCGCCGAAGAACGCGCTGACCAGCGCGTCGCCGAACGAGCAGAGGAAGTGCGAAGTCAGGCGGCGCCATTCGTGTATGTTCTTCCAACAGAAAAGCGCGAAGTTCTTTTTCAGCACCGCGTCGATCTGCTCGGGCCGGAAGTTCTTTCCGATGGTGCCGCGGTGCTCGTGAAAGACGACGCTACGGGGCTGGTAGAGCGCGCGCCAGCCGCGCTTCCACGCCAGGTAGCCCAGGTCCGTGTCCTCCATATAGAAGGGCGCGAGCAACGGATCAAAGCCGCCCAACTCGAGAAACTTCCGCCGGTCGAAGGCGCAGGAGCCGCCGCCGCCGTAGAAGCAGGGAAACAGTCCGGTGACGGCATCGTCGATGCGGTGGCGCACCCGCAGATTCCCGTCGCTCCACCAGCCCTGAGTGAGGCCGGTCTCTTCCCGTACCTTGGCCGGATCCGCAAAGAAAATCTGGCACGCCACCGAGAACACGCGCTCGTCTTCGAACCCGTCCAGCAGGGGCTGCAGGAAGTCGCGCTGGACCCGCATGTCGCTATTCAGCAGGATGACGATGTCGTTGCGGGCCGCTTCGACGCCTGCGTTGCAGCCGCCGCCGAAACCGAGGTTACGCTCGAGGGCGAGCACGCGGACCCCCGGAAAGCGGCTCCGAACGAACTCGGCGCTGCCGTCGGCGGAGCCGTTGTCGACGACGATCACTTCGTTCGCCGGGTCGCCCTCCAAAGCCTCGACGACCGACCCCAAATAGCTTTCGAGCAAGCCCCGGCCGTTCCAGTTGGGGATGACCACGCTCGCGGCCGTGCGGTTGGGGAGCGAAGCGGCGGTGCGCCGCCGGCGGCCGGCCAGAATCCAGAGAAGATCGCCCAGCGCAACCGCAGCAGCTACGATCGTCAGCAGGAAGGGGCAGATGAGCAGTAACGGCAGGGTGCGCAAGAAGCGCTTCACCCGGTTCATGTCAGCCCTGCTCCAGAACCGGACCTAGGCCGACCGCGCGGCCGAGCTTGATCCAGCGCGAAGCTCTGATCAGGTTGAGCGTGTTCTCGAGGTCCTTGAGCTCCGCATCGAGGCGCAACGCCCACGCCGTGCGCTCCTGGACGGTCTGTTCCGCGGCGTCCAGCAGGCGGATGCAGTTCAGGAGATCGGCGCCTTTGGCGTCGAGATCGGCCTGTACCTTCAACGCCCACTCGGTCTTCTTGCGGTTCTCGCCTTCGAGCTCTCCGACCTGGGCCTGGAAGCCGGCGATGGTCTGTGCCAGTTCTTCTTGAAGTTGAACGATCCGTTGCTGAGCTGCCCTCAACTTCTCGTTGAGTTCCGCCGCCCATTCGTTGCTCCGCTCGAGCTCAGCCGTCTGCTGCCGGAACATGTCCACCATCTTCTGTTTTTCGGCGCACAGCTCATCCAGCCAGGCGGTCTTTGTTGCGATCTCCGCGTCGAGCTGTTCGATGTGCTGCTCGCGCTCTCGCAGAACGTTCGCCGCGCGCGGCAGGTAGATGAAGGAAGAAGGGGCGGGTTGCGCCTCGGCGGAGCAGACGGCGACGAAGAAATGCGCGCCGGCGGGATCCGTGGCGCGGTCCTCGAGGCAGGCCGACGCCTCGTCTGCGAACGGAGGCGACGCAGGATGGAAAGCGACGCCGGCCGCGTGGTTCTGGACAAAGAGCGTCACGTGGGGGAACAACTCGCTCAGACGGCTGGAGAACTCATCAAAGTCGAACTCGTGGACGTGGTAGGGGTTCGGACCGCTCAGGCGGCGCGTCTCGGCGTAGTACAGCTTGTTCGGCGTGGACACGACGAAGTGGCCGCCGGGCGCAAGGACGCGCCGGGCTTCCGCGAGGAACTGCCGCCACTCCGCAATGTGCTCGATGACTTCGAAGGCGACCAGGAGGTCGACGGAGGCGTCCCGCAACGGCAAAGCCGCGCAGGAGCCTTGCAGGAAACGCACGGACGGTCCGGCGTAGCGCTCGCGCGCCGCCAGCAGAGCCTCCGCGGAGACGTCCATGCCGAGCACGCAGGCGGCTGTTCTGGCGAGCGCGGCCGAGCCGTAACCGGCGCCGCAGCCGGCGTCGAGGACCCGGCATTTGGCGGCTAGCCTTGCGGCGAAAGCGTAGCGGGCCAGATGCTCGTTCCAGAGGTCCGGCTCCACTTGGCCGGGAATCACACGCTCGCCGGTGAACTCAGCCAAGTTTTCGCTCCGTAACCGCGCCGTCTCCTAGGCGGCCGTTCAGCTCCACCTTGCACGGCAGATGCAGGTAGCCGTAGATCTGGCTTTCGCTGTGCCCCATCTGCAGCGTGATGGCGTTGTCGATCCAGTCGCACATCGCGTAGCTGTGCAGTGTGCCGTCCGCGATCGCGGGCGAGAACGAGAAGAAGCCGGGATAGAGCTCCGGCAGATCGATGTGGAAATCGACCGTGTAGATGTCGCCCGGCGCCATGGGCGGCAAGTCGAATCCCTCGCGGGACGTGTTGGTGCCGGAGAAATCGATCCCCAGGTGGTTGCGCAGCATGAACCCGACGATCGGCAGCGCGATTTCTTCTTTTGCCCGGACGCTGATTCGCACCACAAGGCGCGAGAGCGGCTCGAGCAGATGGAGCGGGCGGCCGGCCGGGTCGACGGTCGCGATGCCAATCACCTCCGCACGGCTATCGCCGTGGCGGTGGTCGATGTTCGGGATGTGATCCACGATCTCGGGCGCCTGGAATTTCCCCGTGCGGGCGGCGGCGGGGCGCTTCTTGTGGGTCAGGTACGCCGAGTCCTTTTCCACCATCGCGGCAAGATACTTGGCAACGACGCGGTCGGTCTCACCGATCTCCCTGACGCGGCCACCGTCCAGCCAGAGTGTGCGGTCGCCGATCGCCTTCACGTCGCCGATGGCGTGCGAGACGAAGAGGATTGTGATTCCCTGCGAGCGTAGCTCGTGGACCTTGCGCATGCAGCGCTGCCGGAAGTAAATGTCACCGACCGACAGCGCCTCGTCCACCAAGAGAAGCTCGGGGTCCACATGGATCGCAACCGAGAACGCCAAGCGAACCGCCATGCCGCTCGAATACGTCTTGACCGGCCGGTTGATGAAGTCGCCGATCTCCGCGAACTCCTCGATGGCCTTGTACTTGGCGTCCATCTGCCGGGCGGAGAAGCCCAGGATCGCGCCATTCAGGTATACGTTGTCACGGCCCGTGAACTCGGGGTTGAAGCCCGACCCCAGCTCGAGCAGCGCAGCGACCCGCCCGTTGACCGCCAACTCGCCCTCGGTGGGCTGCAGGATACCGGCGACGAGCTGCAGAAGCGTACTCTTGCCTGAGCCGTTCTCGCCGATGATGCAGAACGTCTCGCCCCGCTTGATCTCGAACGTGACATCCCGGAGCGCCCAGAAGTCTCTGTGGAAGGAGCGGGCGTTGAAAAGCGCAAGCTCTTTCAGGCGGTCGCCAGGCGAATCGTAGATCGCGTAGCTCTTAGAAACCGCTTGAAATTCAACGGCATTCACTATGACGACTCTAACGAACCGCGTGCGGAAGTGTCAAATGAAGGCGAGGCGCAGCAAGGTGGGCAAAATTTAAGGGCGACCGCCGGCTCCTCGCTGGCGCGGATAGCGAAAGCGACACGGCCCTTGGACCGAGCCGGTTCCGTTCGCGACTCTGACCGTCTGCCGTCTTGTGCAGCGGTGCAATGTACCGCGGCGCGCTGGTTCGCTCAGGAGCCAGCAGGCGTCTAAGACCTACGGCCAGTCAGTCGAGGAAGCAGGTAGCCGCCCATCATGTGTGGACGTTCTATATGGACTTCCTCCTATCACCTACGACCTTCCGCAATCGAAAGATCGTTATTGGCGCTCCATCTGTATGGAGGCAGGAGGTCAAAACCTCAACCTCCCAAGTCCACTATGCACCCGGTTCCGCGTTCTGTCAACTGAGAATTAAGGATCGTTAATTATTGCAACAGGATACGGATTTGACAAGGTTTGTGCGAACCGAATACGCTGATAGGGGACCCGCTGATCCGAGTTGCCGGTGTAGCTCAGGTGGTAGAGCGTGGGTCTCATAATCCCAAGGTCGCTGGTTCGAGTCCAGCCGCCGGCACCAACCGCTAAGAATCCTGTTCACCCACGATGAGCGTGTAGATCCGGTCAAGATCGTCCGCGGAGTAGTAGTCGATTTCGATCTTGCCGCGCTTCTCAGGATTGCCGGAAATGTGGACCTTCGTGCCGAGGACACGCTCCAGCTCAGTGATCGCGGCCTTCACGTTGGGATCTGGGGCCTCTGGCGCCTTGGGATCGCGCGCGGCAGCCATCCGCTGAACCATGCGTTCAACCTGGCGCACCGAAAGGCCCTGCGAGGCCGCCTTCTCCGCCACTTGGCGTTGGAGGTCTTCAGCAGGCAAGCCGAGAATTGCGCGGGCGTGGCCCGCGGAGAGTCTGCGCTCGGAGACGAGCTGCTGGAGATCGTCGGGCAGCCTGAGGAGCCGCAGGGTGTTGGTGATACTCGTCCGGTCTTTGCCGGTACGGCGGGCGATCTCATCGTGGCTGAGGTTCAAATCGCGCGTGAGCCGGTCAAACGCGTGCGCCACTTCGATTGGGTTGAGGTCCTCGCGCTGGATGTTCTCAACGAGCGTGATCTCCAGAAGATGCTCATCGGAGATGTGCTGAACGACAGCGGGAACCTCGGTGAGCTTGGCCAGCTTGGCAGCGCGCCAGCGGCGTTCGCCGGCGACAAGCTGGTAGCGAGGGCCCAGGGGCCGAAGGACGAGGGGTTGGATGATACCGCTCGCCTGTATGGAGGCGGCGAGCTCTTGCAGGCGCTCGGGGTTAAACACTGTGCGGGGCTGCAGGGGGTTCGGGTCGATCAGATCGATGGCGACGTGGCTGACTTCCCCCAGGCTGGCGGGAGCGGGTTCGACCGTCGGCTTGGGAGCCGTCCGCGTGGAGATGAGTGCGTTGAGGCCCTTCCCGAGCGCCCTGCGTGGATTATCCGGAGTTGGCTTGCTCATGTGGGAATCTCCCCGCTAGCGTGCGCCCTGCGACGATTCCTTGAGGTCGCGCTGGCGGGCAAGAATCTCCTTCGCGAGCTTGATGTAGCTCTCGGCGCCTCGGGAGCGAACGTCGTACACGAGAATGGGCTTGCCGTAGCTGGGGGCTTCAGCGAGGCGAATGCTCCGGGGAATGACGGTCTGGAAGACCTCTTTGCCGAAGAACTCGCGCAGGTCGTCGGCCACCTGGCGGGTGAGATTGGTGCGGTCGTCGTACATCGTGAGCAGTATCCCCTCGATGGCCAGTGGGCGATGAAAGGACTCGCGGACGCGATCAATCGTATCCATGAGCTCCGAGACGCCCTCGAGCGCGAAGAACTCGCACTGGATGGGCACGAGGACGGAGTCGGCGGCCACCAAGGCGTTCAGCG
>Ga0062382_10000360_pt1 | contig 11201 bp, 7 predicted proteins | sample DOMMetBare2Fresh_FD_59507 | JGI IMG/M metagenome (GOLD analysis project Ga0062382, IMG submission 59507) | Wetland sediment microbial communities from St. Louis River estuary, USA, under dissolved organic matter induced mercury methylation -... | ecosystem: Environmental > Aquatic > Freshwater >... | reverse complement strand
GATACTTTTAGGTAAGTACCCTGAAAGCATTGTAATAATGCTATCAAAATCATCAAAAAGATAATTTGCCATACTTCCAGGAATTGGGTTAATTTCATTAAGATAAATTTTCTCATCAATTACAAAGAAGTCACAGCGAATCAGAGCACCTAAAAAGAGTGGATCATAAAGCTTCACAAATGCTTCACGAATACCCTCTTCTGTTTTTGAATCAAGAGTAGCTTCATTGACTCTTTTTGTGCGAGAGAAATCTAAATACTTTTTATCAAAATCTAAAAATTCTTCTTTCTGTGGTTCTTCAATGATTGAAAAATGAAAAGTATTTGTTTTACAACCAGCAAGATTATACTCTTTGACTCCGCTCATAAACGGTTCAATAAGTACAGTATCATCAAATTCAAACGCAACATCTAGTGCATAAGAAAGCTCTTTTTCTTCTTTAACAATACCAATTCCAATGGAGCTACCAAGACGCAACGGTTTTACAATAAAAGGGTAAGGAATTCTAATCGGCTCATTGCTACCTTTACGCAACGCTTGATAATCTAAAACATTGACACCGACTTCTTTTGCATAAAGCTTTGTAAAAAGTTTATTGTAACTGATGCAACTACCTTCTGTTCTTGGTCCAATATATGGAATATCAAAAAAATCCAACATTGAACTGATTTTTCCATCTTCACCATCACGACCATGGATAAGGTTTATCATGACATCAAATGTCACTTTTTCTTCGCCTAACATTTTCTTTGCAAAGAAACCACCCTGTTTAAGGTAAAGAGGTTTATCTTTTTTATACTCACCACTACTAAAACGTTTTGATGTTATTTTATCTGTTGGTATTAAATAAAAATTACGTTCATAATCACAAAAAATATAAACAATATCACTTTTAAGAACTTTTTTTAACGCAATGGCACTGACCACACTTATCTCATGTTCAAAACTTTGAGCGCCAAATAAAACGGCTATAGTCATCTTTTTCCTTTATTATAATTATTTTACTATTTTGTTAATTTTGATTATTTTCTAGCTAAGTTTTCGAAGTGCTTCTTTAATCAACGTCTGAGTATCATTCCCTTGACATGTACTAAGAGCTTTTTTAATCATCTCTTTTTTAAATCCAAGACTCTCAAGTGCCATAGATGCTTCAAGAAGACTTCCACTTGCGCTTTCTTCATTATTTAACTGCAATGAAAAATCACTAAGCTCAACTAATATACGTTTTGCACTTTTAGGGCCAATTCCTGGGACTTTTTGAAATGCTTGAATATTCTGAGAAAGGAGTGCACCAGCAAAATCATCTGGGCTAAGCGTCGAACAAACGGCAAGTGCCGTAGAAGGTCCAATGCCATTCAGTTTAATCAGTGTATCAAAAACTTTTTTTTCATTTTCGTCGATAAAACCATACAGACTGTGCTGATCTTCCCTAATAATCTGAGTAACATGAAAAGCAATGGCATCACTACTTATTTTACCAAGACATGACAATGACACAAAAACCTTATAAGTTAATCCTGATGACGTTTTGATATGAACAAATGTCACCTCTTTTTTTACTACTTTACCTTCAATACCTACTATCATTTGCTACTATACTCACCTGATCGAATAATTCTGTGTTCTCCATTGCCCATATCTTTGAGCGTAATTTCACGAGCAATTTCGCGCTCTTTTGGATTATACGTGATATCTTTAGGTGGATAAATCAGTCTAAAACGCACTTCATTAAACTCTTTCCATGAGGAATGATTAATAATCTTTGCAGAAAATACTTTATTTTGAACGCGATTGAGATCTTCACGATATTCTTGTAATTCCTCTTTTTTATCTTTAAATGTTTGCAATACATTGTTATAATCAATGACTTTTTCTTGAAAATCTTTAATCTTTGCAAAGAGTGTTACGGGAGGCTCAACACCTGTACGTTTAAGCTCCATTATTTTATCTTTGACCATTTCAGCCATAGGTTTATTTTTATCGATAAACTCTTTTTTTGCACTCAGTTGTCTAGGATATGCTTTAAGTTCTTCTTCTAATTTTTCAATCTTTTTATTAATTGAGTCAATCATTTCATTAAATTCTTTAGTGACACTAGGATCTATAATAAATTTATTATTATTTCCTTTAAGTTCAGTGACTTCCAAGATTTCAGACGCTGTTATTTTGGCATTTGACATCAAATTTTCAATTTTAACAATTTTGGCAATAACTTCACCACCAATCATATGATTGATATGAACAATATCTCCAATGACCTTACCACCTTCTAAACGGTCGATCTCTACATCAGCACCATTGGCTTCTCCACGGTGTACTGCTATAATGATTTTATCGGCTTCAATATAAGCAGTTTGGTGGGTTTGTCCACCAATATCAGCAATTTTAGCCTTAATTCTAGCGCCACTGCCAATGTTTCCTTGAACATGAACTTCAGTTGTTTCGACACTCATACCTGCACCAATGGCATCTTTGAGTATGTCTTTTTCTTTAATATTTATCTTGATATTTGAACCCAAACTAGCATCGATTGAACCTGTGGATTTAAAGCTGATTTCATTGATTTCCATTTGGTCTTGAATATCATATGTTCCTTTTTCAAAATTAACATATCCACCACGATTTGCAATATACTTAATACTCGTTTCACTCTCTTTTTTAATTAAATTTGCAGTAATTAAAATAGGTGCATCATTTGTTTTTCGAGGTTCTTTAATTGGTAAAAACGCTCCTCTACAATTTCGTCCAGGAGTTCCAAGTTGAGGCTTAATGTACTCAATAATACACTCATCTTTATCCACAGCTAATACAAATCCTCGTTTAGAATAATCTACTTTACCATCAGTTGTTTTTGGATTTATCTTTTTCTTATAATGGAAAATAAGATCGTCGTTTACAGAAGGTACTTCATCAACACCTTGACATACAACAAAGGTTTGATTTTGGTCTATAATGCCATTGACGCGAATATTCGCAACAATTTTTTTGATCTCTTTGTACATATTCTGATCGCGAATTCCAACTAAAATACCTGCTTTTATTTTTTTGATCTGAATATCTTCGATCATTTTTTCTTCAAGTTTAGAAGTATATTTCACATCATGATTTTGCGCTACCATAGCAATAATTTTGGTAAGACTTTTATTGCCGCTGAGTGTAATATCAGGAAGAATTGTATGATCATCTTCTTGGTCTTCTACTTTATAAATTTCAACACGATAATGCTGAGTTAATTTCAAATTAGGATTGAGTAAAAAACTGTCATCAAGAAGCAACTTTAATTCTTCTTCTGTCATTTCGTTGTTTTCACTCTTCTCATCAGTGTAGTACGTTGTTGTGCGAAGAAGTTTAAAAGTAAGATCTGTTGGCTTAAGATGATGCGATATAGCAACATTCTTGAGCTCTTTCATCACATTTGTAGTATCAATGACGATGGACTTAAATTCAGACGTACCACCATCACTTAGTTTTGCCTCATCCGTATTATTTCCTGTTATTTTGTCAAATAATCCCAATGTGCACCTCTAAATAAATTTATGTGAGTTTCTGAACCCATGTGTTTGTATATCGGCTGAAAGTTATATAAATGTTGCTTATCTTAGCGAAAAATAGATAAAAATTTCGTTTAAACGTTATTTGGCTAAAATTCCAAATGCTTATAAAATCATTTTTCACAAACAGTATCGGTACACTTGTTTCACGCGTCTTTGGATTTATCAGAGACATGCTGAGCGCTTCTATTTTAGGTGCAAATATCTATAGTGATATTTTCTTCGTGGCATTTAAGTTTCCCAATCTTTTTCGCCGGATCTTTGCAGAAGGGGCGTTTACACAAAGTTTTATTCCTAGTTTTATTAAAACACCACGTAAAGCGCTCTTTACCTATACGATTTTTATACGTTTTTTCCTTTTCCTCATTCTTTTTTCATTGATTGTCACTCTTTTTAGTGAATTTTTTGCCAAAATAATCGCTTTTGGCTTTGATGACGAGACAGTAGCTCTTTCTGCACCATTTGTTGCTATTAACTTTTACTATCTTCCTCTTATTTTCTGTGTAACACTCTTTGGTTCATTATTACAGTATAAACATCATTTTGCTGTTTCTGCCTTTTCTACGGCACTTCTGAATATTGGAATGATAGGTGCACTACTTTTATATCAAGGTTACGATAAAAAAACAATTGTATATGCCCTAAGTTATGGTGTTTTAGTAGGTGGACTGCTTCAAGTTATTTCCCATCTTATTGCTTTGAAGCAGGATAATTTTTGTAAATTCTTTGCGCTTGGTTTCAAACACCGTCATAAAAGAGACAGTGCTCTTGAAGAGAGCAATAAAAGTTTCAATCGCTCTTTTTGGCACTCTATTATTGGTAACTCAACACCACAAATCGTCTCATTTGTTGATACAACATTAGCAAGCTTTTTGGTCACAGGAAGCATTAGTTATCTGTACTATGGAAACCGTATTTTTCAGCTTCCACTCGCACTTTTTGCTATTGCTCTTACAACAGGTATTTTTCCAAAGATTACAAGACTTCTTAAAGCTAATAATGAAGAAGAAGCCTCTAGACTTCTAACACAAGGTTTTTGGGTTTTAGCATTTTTACTGACGACCTCGACACTTGGTGGATATATGCTCAGTCATGAAATTGTTTGGCTCTTATTTGAACATGGCTCTTTTTCCAAAGAAGATACCCAAATGACAGGCTTTGTGTTGGCAATGTATATGATAGGACTTATCCCCTTTGGCTTAGCAAAGCTCTTTTCACTATGGCTTTATGCAGGTATGCGCCAAAAAGAAGCGGCAATTATTGCCATGTATTCGCTAGCCTCCAATCTTATCTTCTCTTTTGCTCTTATTAAACCTATGGGTGCTGCTGGTCTTGCACTTGCAGGCTCTTTATCTGCTTTTGTCTTACTCTTTTTTACATTACGCTCTTTTGGGCTCTCAAAGTTTTTTGCTATACTATATAGTAAAAAAACACTCATATTAGTAGCACTCCTTCTTGTTGAATGGGGAATTTTAAGCTATGTAAAGGAACTTATTCATGGTTATTTATGATTCGGTACAAAAGAAGAAAGTACCGTTTATCCCCATCAAGGAAAACGAAGTTAAAATCTATGTGTGTGGACCAACTGTTTATGATGATGCACATTTAGGCCATGCTCGTAGTGCTATCGCTTTTGATCTTTTACGCCGTGTTTTTACAGCGCTCGGATATACTGTAACATTTGTTAAAAACTTCACAGACATCGATGATAAAATTATCAATAAAATGAAAGAGAGTGGCAAATCACTTGAAGAAATTACCTCATTTTATATAGATCGTTATAAAAATGAGATGCATGCTTTACATGTGAATGATGCAGACATCGAACCAAAGGCCACAGAGACTGTTTCTGAGATTGTCTCTTTTATTGATGTGATGTTAGGTAAAAAAGTCGCTTACGCTACCAGTGATGGTATCTATTTTGATACTTCAAAAGATACAAAATACCTCTCTTTAAGCCATCGTGCCATTGATGAAGATGCAACACAAGCGAGAGTAGAACAAAAAGAAGAAAAAAAAGACCAAAAAGATTTTGCACTCTGGAAATTCTCAAAAACCAATGAACCAAGTTACCCTGCTCCTTTTGGAGTTGGACGCCCAGGATGGCATATCGAGTGTTCTGCGATGATTGAGAAACACCTTGCAAGCAGTGGAGATTATCAGATCGATATTCACGCAGGAGGCGCCGATCTTCTTTTCCCACATCATGAAAATGAAGCTGCGCAAACCAGATGTAAAAGTGACCAAGAGCTCGCAAAGTACTGGATGCATAATGGTTTTGTGACCATCAGTGGAGAGAAGATGAGCAAATCACTGGGCAATAGCTTTTTCCTAAAAGACGCTCTTGCTATTTACAGTGGTGAAGTACTTCGTTTTTACCTGCTTGCAACACATTACAGAGCTAATTTTAACTTTGCAGAAGAAGACTTACTAAATACAAAAAAACGACTTGATAAGCTTTATCGCCTGAAAAAAAGAGTATTTGAAAGCACGCCAAGTGAAATTTCATCAAGTTTTAAAGAAACGATGCTTGAAGCACTTAGTGATGATCTTAATATTTCCAAAGCACTTGCTGCTTTGGATGAAATGATCTCTTATGCCAATGAAATGCTTGATGCAAATCCTAAAGATAAAGCGTTTAAAGCTACGACACATGCAAATCTCATATGGATCGAAGTATTACTCGGTATTGGGCTTTACAATCCATATGCTTACTTTCAAATTGGTATCAGTAATGTTGAAAAAATAGAGATAGAAGCACTAATTGTTGAGCGTACACAGGCTAAAAAAGCAAAAGATTTTGCCAAAGCTGATGAAATTCGCACACTTTTAGAAGCTCGAAATATTCAGCTTATGGACACGGCAACAGGCACACAATGGGAAAAGGTGAATTAATGTATAGCTTCAAAGATGTATTTAAGCGTTTTTCTCCTTTTTATAAAGATTACATACCTTATTTCATTTTAACGATTATTGGTATGGGACTTGCAAGTGGAGGTACCGCTTATTCTGCATATCTTGTGAAACCTCTTTTAGATGAAATTTTCATTGCAAAAGATAGAACAATGCTTGAACTTTTGCCTTATGCTATTATTGCCGTCTATGCGATCAAAGAAGCTGGTAGATACATGCAAGCTTACTATACTGCATATATTGGACATGATATCATTAGACGTTTTCGTGAAAATATTTTGGAAAATTTACTCAAACTCGATCTTTCTTTTTTCCATGAATACAGAACTGGCGAACTCATCAGCCGTAACACCAACGATGTTGAACGTGTCCGTACAGTCGTTTCAAATTTGATTCCCGAATTTTTACGAGAATCATTCACTATTATAGGTCTTATTGGTGTTGTTATTTATCAAAGTTATGAACTTGCTTTTTATGCATTAGTTGTCATGCCTTTGGCTATCTATCCATTGAGCGTTCTTTCAAAAAAAATGAAAAAAGTTTCACGTCAATCGCAAGAAAAAATCTCTGATATTACTGCAAAACTAAGTGAAATTTTTAACAATATTGAAATTATTCAAGCCAATAATGCTCAAAAATTTGAACATGGACTTTTTAAAAAAGACAATGAACGCTTTTTCAAACTGACGATGAAATCAGTCAAAGTCAATGAACTCGTTAGCCCAGTAATGGAGACATTAGGTTCAATTGGTGTCGCTGTTGTGATTTTAGTAGGTGGTAAAGAGGTTATTGAAGGAAGTATGAGTGTTGGAGCATTTTTTTCTTTTTTAACAGCTTTATTTATGCTTTATACGCCTATTAAAAGGATATCAGGACTTTACAACAGAATGCAAGATGCATTAGTCGCAAGTGAACGTATCTTCTTTTTGTTAGATCAACAACCTTCTATCATCAACGGTAAGACTTCTTTACCTGAAAAAATTGAATCCATTACGTTTGATAAGGTTTCCCTCTTTTACGGTGATAAACAAGCATTACACGATGTAAGTCTTGAAGCAAAAGCAGGAGAAATGATTGCCCTCATTGGTGATAGTGGTGGCGGAAAAAGCTCACTTATGAATATGCTCATGCGTTTTTATGATCCTTCCTCTGGTAGTATTAAAATTAACAATATCGATCTTAAAACATTCAATTTTCATGAGCTTCGTTATAACGTTGCAATGGTTACTCAACGCGTTTATATTTTTCATGACACCATTGCAGCCAATGTCGCATATGGCAAAGAAATTGATGAAGCAAAAGTCATTGATGCATTACAAAAAGCAAATGCATATGAATTCGTACAAAATTTGAACGAAGGAATTTATACACATTTAGATGAGTTTGGTACAAACCTCTCAGGAGGCCAGCGTCAACGTATTGCAATTGCAAGAGCTATTTATACGAATCCTCAAGTGCTTATCTTGGATGAGGCAACTTCTGCACTTGATTCTCATAGTGAACAAAAAATTACTGAAGCTATTGAAAATCTCATTAAAGACAAAATTACATTTGTGATTGCGCATCGCTTAAGTACCATCAAAAAAGCCAATAAAATTGCTCTGTTAAAACACGGTAAAATTTGTGCTATTGGCAGTGATGAAGAGCTACTGCAAACGTCAAAAGAATATCTAAAGCTCAAAGGTTTACAACACTAAGAAAGCCCAAAATCAACCATCTTTTATCTTTTATGGAGTATAATCGCGTACTTTATATTGAAGGAAATAAAAGATGTTTGATTATTATGCCATGATGAAAAAATTGATGTTTAACTTCTCACCAGAGAATGCCCACACTATTGCAGAATTTTTCTTCAAAAATGGCGCCAAGTTTACACCTTTTATTCTCTCTCCTATTGCCGAGCAATTTTTTATTCATGACAAACGCCTTGAACAAGAACTTTTTGGAAAAGCTTTTCTTAATCCAATAGGTATTGGTGCAGGTTTTGATAAAAATGCAACCATGATCAAAATGCTTACGGCACTTGGATTTGGACATATTGAATATGGCACAATGACGCCAGAACCTCAAAGCGGCAATCCAAAACCACGTTGTTTTCGTTTTCCAGAGCAAGAGAGTATTCAAAATGCAATGGGCTTTAATAATGATGGTATGAACGCAATCGCTAAGCGTGTTGAAGCGCTTTACCCTTTTGCAACACCATTAGGTGCAAATATTGGTAAAAATAAAACAACGACTGCCGAAAATGCACTGAAAGATTATGAAAAACTTATTAAACGTTTTAAAGATTTAAGTGATTATTTAGTGGTTAATATCTCTTCTCCCAATACACCAGGACTAAGAGATTTACAAAATGAACAATTTATCAAAGATCTTTTTGTCATGGCAAAAGAGTTAACGACAAAACCTGTGCTTTTAAAAATTGCACCTGATCTAGCCGTTGCTGACGCCCTTACAATCTGTTCTACAGCTCTTGACAATGGTGCAGCAGGTATTGTAGCAACTAATACTACCATCGATTATTCACTCCTACCAAATGCAAAAGATTTTGGAGGACTAAGTGGTAAAGTATTAACAGAGAAAAGTTTTGCAATGTTTGAAGCACTTGCTAAAGAGTTTTTTGGAAAAACAACGCTTATATCAGTTGGTGGTATTGACTCAGCAGATGAAGCATACCGAAGATTAAAAGCGGGAGCAAGCCTTGTTCAAATTTATTCAGCCTTTATTTTTAAAGGTCCATCACTTAATCGTGCTATCAATCTTGGAATTTTGGAACGTATGGAAAAAGATGGATTTGCACATATCAGCGAAGTAATAGGAAGCGATAGGAGATGATAAGGTATGAAAAAAGTACTACTATTTTTAACATTTTTAGGAGCATTGATGGCTAACTCACTACCTGAGCATTTCACCAAGACATTAGAAAATGGCCTTCAAATTGTTGTTATTCCCATGAACAATAAAAGTGATGTCATCACTACAGATATTTTTTATAAAGTGGGTAGTGGTAATGAAATTATGGGTAAAAGTGGTATTGCACATATGCTAGAGCACCTTAATTTTAAATCGACAAAGAACCTAAAAGCAGGTGAATTTGACGAAATCGTTAAAGGTTTTGGCGGTGTAAATAATGCTTCTACTGGCTTTGACTATACACATTACTACATCAAAAGTTCATCAAAAAATTTGCCAAAATCGTTAGAGTTGTTTGCAGAACTGATGCAAAATCTCAAACTAACCGATGAAGAGTTCCAACCTGAACGCAATGTCGTTTTAGAGGAGCGTTTATGGAGAACTGACAACTCACCTATTGGATATCTGTACTTTAGACTGTTCAATAATGCATTTACCTACCATCCATACCATTGGACACCAATAGGTTTTAAAGATGACATTAAAAATTGGAGTATTGAGGATATTCGTAGTTTTCATTCCAAATACTACCAACCTGCCAATGCCATTGTTGTTGTAGCAGGTGATATAACACCAGAAGTTGTTTTTGAAAATGTAACTAAATATTTTGGCACTATTAAAAATGCTTCACCTATCCCAAGTGCACATCACCAAATTGAACCACAACAAGATGGCGCAAAACGTTTAATGATCAAAAAAGAGAGCGAAGTGGAAATGGTAGCTATTGCCTATAAAATTCCTAACTTCTTGCATGAAGACCAAGCAGCGCTTTCTGCATTAAGTGAGCTTTTAAGCAGTGGCAAAAGTAGCAAACTTCAGAGAATTCTTGTTGATGAGAAAAAACTTGTCAACCAAATTTATGGTTACGCGATGGAAGCAAAAGACCCTTCTGTCTTTTTATTTCTAGCAGTATGTAATCCTGGTGTTAAAGCAGAAAATGTTGAAGCAGAAATTTTAAAAATTATCGAAAGCCTTAAAAAAGGCGATGTCAGTGATAAAGATATTGAAAAGATTAAGATCAACACAAAAGCTGATTTTATTCATAATTTAGAAAGTTCAAGCGAACTTGCTACCCTATTTGGTTCATACTATGCGAAGGGAGACATCTCCCCGTTACTTAATTATGAAGAGCGTATCAATGCACTAAAAAAAGAAGATATAATCAAGGCTGTTAATAAATATTTAGTTCAACAATCATCAACAACTGTGATATTAAGAAAGGATTACTAAGATGCAACATGCGTTACAAGGAGCGATGACCGCTCTTATCACACCATTCAAAAATGGCAAACTCGATGAAGTACAATATGCAAAATTGATAGAAAGACAAATAAAAAATGGTATCGATGTGGTTGTCCCTGTAGGAACAACTGGTGAGAGTGCTACACTTGATCATGAAGAGCACCGTCGCTGTATTGAAATAGCAGTTGATGTCTGTTCAAACAGCAATGTTAAAGTACTTGCCGGCGCAGGTAGCAATGCTACACACGAAGCAATTGGTTTGGCAAAATTTGCACAAGCACATGGCGCACATGGCATTCTTTCTGTAACACCATATTATAACAAACCAACACAAGAAGGCTTGTTTCAACACTATAAAGCGATTGCAAACTCTGTAGATATTCCTGTTCTTTTGTACAATGTACCAGGTCGTACAGGATGTGATTTGTTACCAGACACTATCTTTAGACTTTTTGAAGCATGCCCAAATATCTTTGGTGTCAAAGAGGCAACAGGTTCTATTGATCGTTGTGTTGATTTATTGGCGCATCAACCAAAATTAGCAGTGTTTAGTGGTGAAGATGCTATTAACTACCCTATTCT
>Ga0062382_10000358_pt1 | contig 11287 bp, 11 predicted proteins | sample DOMMetBare2Fresh_FD_59507 | JGI IMG/M metagenome (GOLD analysis project Ga0062382, IMG submission 59507) | Wetland sediment microbial communities from St. Louis River estuary, USA, under dissolved organic matter induced mercury methylation -... | ecosystem: Environmental > Aquatic > Freshwater... | reverse complement strand
AACCAGCAGACCCAGACCGTCACCGTCGCCATCGCCTCGTTCACCGGGTCGCAGCCGCACCAGGAGCCGTACACCGCGGTGATGGCGGCCGCCACCATCGTCACCATCCCGCTGGTGATCATGGTGCTGGTCTTCCAGAAGCAGATCGTGGCCGGGCTGACGGCCGGAGCGGTCAAGTAGTGGACCCGGACTCCTCGAAGCCGGACAGGCAGAAGGTTCGCTCCGGGGAGGACTTCGACATCCTCATCGGCATTCTCGGGTTCTGGGTCTTCGCGGTCTTCGTGCTGACCGTGTTCCTGGAGCTCACCGGCAAGCCGGCCCTGATCTCCGCGATGATTCTGCTTGCCCTGGTCCTGGCACTGTGGGGGATGGTCCGGCTGCGCCGGCGGCTTCCCGCCAGGACGGGTCGGCGCACACGCTGAGCCTGAGCGCCGGTCGGCTGCTGCGCCTCAGGTCATGAGTGCGAGACTGACGGTGATGAAAGACGAACGGGTGGTGCTGCGCGACGGCTCGGTTGTCCTGATCCGACAGGTTCAGTCAGGGGACGCGCCGCTGTTGGCTGAGGGGTTCGCCCGGCTGAGTCTGGAGTCCCGGCAGCTGCGATTCCTGACCGGCAAGAAAACCCTGTCCCCCGCGGAGCTGCGATACCTCACCGAGCTCGACCACCATGACCATGAGGCGCTGGGCGCTCTCAGACCTGAGGATGGCCGCGGCCTTGGCATCGCCCGGTACATCCGAAACGCCGAGGATCCCGAGGGGGCCGAGGTCGCCGTGACCGTCGTCGACGAGTGGCAGGGCCGGGGACTGGGGACCGAGCTGCTGAACCGGCTCGCCGATCGTGCTCGTCAGGAGGGTGTCCGCCACTTCACCGCGCTCGTCGACGTCCACAACGAGGCGGTGCTCGGGCTCCTGCGGGACAGCCACGCCGACGTTCGTGTCACCGAACGCGAGCCGGGCACCGTCGAGTACGAGATCCCGCTGCCACCCCGAGGCCTCGGCGATGCGCTGTACTCGGTGTTGCGGGCCTTCGGGCGTCGCCAGGTCCAGCCCCCGGCCCTGATCCGGGAGACCTTGGCTGCCATCACGCCCGAGGACCTCACCGGTCGCGAACCCGACCCGGACGGACTTGGGGATTCCGGCACGGAGATCACCGAGTCTCGTTAATCTTGCTGGTAGTGCCCGACTCCGTTCCAATGCCTGACTCCGGCTCCAATGCCGACGGGGAGCTCGTAATGCTGATCTGTGCCTTCATTTTTGCGGCTGGCTATGCCGTACTGCGCGTGTTCGGCGAGGTGACGGCCGAAGCCTCGGGCGTTGACCAGAGGGACTGCTAGGCAGCCATGAGAGCGCCCCAGTCAACGGGGTGCCAGCGCGCTACCTGACCTGATCGGCGTCGGCTTCCGGGCACCTCGCTGCCCCAGTGGGCGTGTAACCGATAGCTCCCCGGCCCGGATCGACGGCTGAGTCACACGGTCAGGACGTCCCGGCGAGTTCCTCAGGCTGGCCGGGCGACCGGCTCAGAAGGACTTTGGCGATCTTCCCCCGGACGTGACCATATCTTGGTAATCTGTTTACTATCGCTCTACTCTTATTCCAGCGCCGATCGGGTGTCTCGCATGTTGATATGTGCCGTGTTCGTGGTTTTTGGTCTCGCAGCCCTTGCCGTGTTCGGCGTGTTGCCCGCCCAGGTCGCCCATCAGGGCGAGGACAGCACGCGCGCCGCAGATCGTGTCGGCAGGCCTGACAGCTTGACCTCCGGCGCCGGCATCGGCTCTTGCGCCTCAAACGGCATCGGCCGCCACAACTGCTGAGGACGACGTCCTCCCGCAAGACCTCGATTCAAGGAGCCCGAACTGATGACCTGGCGCAATCGTGCTGCCTGCCTCGACGAGGATCCCGAGCTGTTCTTTCCGATCGGTACCACTGAGCCCGCGTTTCGCCAGATCGAGCTGGCAAAAGAGGTCTGCCATCGGTGTGAGGTCATTGACACCTGCCTGAGCTGGGCCATCGAGACCCGCCAGGACAACGGAGTCTGGGGCGGGATGTCCGCAGACGAACGACGCGCTCTCAAGCGCCGCACCGCCCGGGCTCGCAGCGCAGGCCGGTCGAACTCCGTTCAGTAGCGGATCGAGCTTCAGCCTCGCCCGGATCCACGTGGCCGCTGGATGACTGGTCCGATCCCGGGGCCGGGTCGACGCCATGGGCCCTGAAGGGTCCCGATGCGAAGGTGGTGGTTCACTCCTGCTGACGGCCTGTCGACCGGGGCCGCCCGGCAGCCGGGCCGGGGGCCGAAGTATCTTGGTCCCGACTGTAGGAGCGAGATGGCCAATGATGGCAAGCGGGTAGTCACGGCGCAGGAGCAGGACCCGGCGAGGGGACGTTGGTGGCTGGTCGCCGCGGCGCTGCTGCTGCAGTTCTCGATCGGTGCGGTCTACGCCTGGAGCGTGTTCAGCAAGGCGTTGAGCGTTGCCGAGCCGTTCCACCTCAGCAAGATGGAGGGTGCGCTGCCGTTCGAGGTGGCGATCGGCATGATCTTCATCGGCTCCTACGTCGGCGGCCGGCTGCAGGACAAGAAGGGACCCCGCCCTGTCGCGCTCCTGGGCGGCGTCATCTACGGTGTCGGCGTCATTCTCGCGTCGTTCACGGACAACCACGACCAGCTGTGGCTGCTCGTGCTCGGCTACGGCGTGATCAGCGGTTTCGGGCTCGGCTTCGCGTATATCGTGCCCATCGCCATGCTGCAGAAGTGGTTCCCCGACAGACGGGGACTCATCACGGGCCTCGCGGTCGGCGGGTTCGGCTTCGGTGCGGTGCTGACGTCGCCGATCGCCCAGCGACTCATCGACAGCAACAGGGACGTGCCGACCAGGGCCTTCCTGCCGCTGGGCATCGGGTACCTGGTGCTCTCGCTGATCGGCGCGTCGTTCTTCCGCAACCCCCCGAGCGGGTATGCCGTTCCGGGCTTCTCGCCGGCGACCAGCGGCCGCGTCGTCGGCAGCGGCCGGGAGTTCACCGAGAAGGAGGCACTGCGCACCCCGCAGTGGTACCTGCTCACGGCGCTTCTCACCCTCAATGTCACTGCCGGTATCGCCCTCATCTCCCAGGCCGCGGCCAGCGCAACCGATATCGCGGGTTACACCAAGGCCGGGGCCGCGGGTCTGGTCGGCGCGTTGGCCATCTTCAACGGCGGGGGCCGGATCGTATGGGCCGTGGTCTCGGACCACACCGGCCGGATGCCGGCGTTCGCAGCTATGCTCGGACTCCAGGGCATCTGCCTGATGCTGATTCCCCATGCGAGCAACGCGGTCCTCTTCTTCGTCCTCGCCGCGATCATCTACCTGTGTTACGGAGGGGCGTTCGGCACCATGCCCGCGACCGCCGGCGACTACTTCGGAGTGCGACACGCCGGCGCCATCTACGGCCTGATGATCCTGGGCTGGAGCCTGGGCGGGGTCCTGGGCCCGCTGATCATCTCTTCGCTGATCGGCGGCGCCAAGAACTACACGCTCGGGTACACGGTCATCGCGGTCATCGCATTGGTCTCGATCCTCCTCACCGTGGTCACCAAGATCCCCCGCACCAGAGCGGAGGTCCGCGAGGGCCCGGCCGCGAAGGTCCTCGCCCAGGAGCCCACGGGCTCCTGAGGCCAGCCCGGCACCACCCGCCTTGCCGCGCACGCCAAGGGGGTCTCGTAGTCCTTAGGAGCCAGGAGCCGATAGCCCAGACTGATGGTTTCGGACCCTGAAGGCTGGTTCTTGACCAAATACTTACTAATGTCTTTACTCTGCCTGTACCTTTTCCTTACAAGGTGTCTCCGGGGGAATGCCTCGAGTAAAGACAGCAGTGCCGGGTCGGGGCATGCGCTTTCTCGGTGGTTGGGGGACTACCCCGAGGAAGGGACGACTCGTGGGCGGCACCGACACTGCCAGGCCGCTGAGGACCGGAGTGCCCGTGGTCGCCGCGGGACCGGCAGTCCGGCCTGGCCTCCTCGAGACGGTCCTCGACCTGGCGCCGGTTGGTATCGGCATGGTTGACCTCGAGGGCCGTGCGAAATCCATCAACGAGGTACTCCGGAGCTCACTGGGCTACTCCGCCGAGGAGTTCGCCGCCACGGCCTGTGCGGCGTTCATCCACCCCGACGACAGGGGAGCGTATCTCGACCAGTTCGCCCAGCTGGTCGACGGGAGGATCGATCGATTCGCCATGGAGATGCGGTTCCTTCGCAAGGAAGGCCCAACCGTCTCGGTGGCTCTGACGGTGTCCCTGGCGCGGGACCGCGACGGGAACCCGGACCATGCGATCTGCGCGACCCAGGAGATCACCGAACGCAGAGCGCCCGAGCACGACCGGCTTGCCGACGCGCAGCGCTCCCACCTGCAGGTCGAACGTGTTCCGGCAGTCGTCTACGTCGCCGAGCCCGGGCCGCGGGGCAGATGGCTGTACGTCAGCCCCCAGATCGAGGCCATCCTCGGCTTCTCCGCCCAGGAGTGGATGTCGGACCCCAGCCTGTGGCTGAGACAGATCCATCCGCTGGATCAGCAGTCCCCGTTGCTGGCCGAGAGCGCGCTGGCCGGGGAGGACCTCCTTGCGCACGCCGCCCAGGACAGGGTCTACTCCGACACCTACAGGTTGCGTCACCGCAGCGGGAGGACCGTGTGGGTGCGGGACGACGCGATACTGCTCTGGGGTCGGGACGGCCACGCGACCTGGCACGGCATCCTGGTGGACGTCTCTCGAGAGAAGAGCCTGGAGGAACGACTGGAGTACCAGGCGCTTCATGATCCGCTCACCGGCCTGCCCAACCGACGTCTCTTTCACGACCGTGTTGCCACCGCTCTGCGCAGAAGCCGGTCCGGCCAGGTGGCGGTGCTGTTCATCGACCTTGACAACTTCAAGACGGTCAACGACAGCTTCGGCCATGCCTGCGGGGATGAGGTGATCGTGGCCGCCGCGACGCGACTCCAGAGCTGCGCCCGCGCGGGGGACACGCCGGCACGCGTGGGTGGTGACGAGTTCGCGCTGCTCATCGAGGATCTCAGCGTCGAGGAGGTGCTGGTTCTGGCCGAGCGGGTGATTGACGCCCTGAGCACGGCGCCGGTGCAGTTCAGCGGGCGCACGGTCACCATCGGGGCCAGCGTCGGCATCGCCGTTGCCGGACCGGGGGAGACGACCGAGACGCTTCTGCGCAACGCCGACCTCGCCATGTACAGGGCGAAGGTCCAGGGTCGATCTCGCCACGTGCTCTACGAGCCCGCCATGCACGAGAGCGCCTTGAACAGCTTCCGGCTCAAGGAGGCGCTTCAGACCGCGCTCGCCGACGGTGCGATCACCCTTGCCTACCAGCCCATCGTCGACCTGGCCACGGGGGCTGTGGTCGGGCTCGAGGCCCTTGCCCGCTGGTCGGACCGCCATCTCGGCGACGTTCCACCGAGCCAGTTCATCCAGGTCGCGGAAGAGGCCGGCCTGATACAGGAGCTCGGACACTGGGTGATCGAACAGGCCTGCCGCGACCTCAGGCTATGGCGCTCCACCCGTGGCACGCAGGTCTACGCAAGCGTCAACGTCTCACCCCGCCAGCTCGACGACGACCGGTTCGCAGCCTCGGTTCTCACGTCCCTGCTCTATCACGGTCTTGAGCCGTCGGCCCTTGTCCTGGAGGTCACCGAGGGGATGCTGCTCGTCGAGCAGGGCCGGGCGACCCTGCGTGAGCTTCGTGCCAACGGCGTCCGGGTGGCGATAGACGATTTCGGCACGGGCTTCTCCTCGCTGAGCTACCTGCGCCAGCTCCCGGTGGACATGGTCAAGATCGACCGGACATTTCTGAGCCCTCTTGAGGGGAGCTCGTCGGATCCTGCCTTCCTGCGTGCGATCGTCCGACTCGCCGAGACTCTGGACCTCGGGTCGATCTGCCAGGGTATCGAGACCCCTGACCAGCTCAGCGACCTGCAGGCGGCCGGCTGTGGGTACGGCCAGGGTGAGCTTCTCGCGGGACCCGGCCCGCTGGCGGATGTTCCGGTGGCCATCGAGGCTGTTGGTCGCCGACCCACCCATCACGGGTGAGCCACAGCCTCTGAACCGCTCAGCGTGCCCTTCCCGCTCGCCAGCCGGGCGCTCCTGACCTGTCCGGGCCCCGGGTGGTCCCGGCCAGAAGGGCCGGGGCCCTGCACCGCGCCGAGAGGCGGTCATTGCTGGCTGGGTACTGTGCATCGTGGTGGCGCCGTGCCGGCAGCTCGTTCGACAGGTCGCGGTGGGCTCAAGGTGGGGAGACCAAGTGGACATGGAACGCACGAGCACGTCAGCACACGGGGAGGATCAGAGCCCTCTGCAGGGGCGTCCGTGGCTGGCAAGCTACGCGCCCGGGGTCGGCCCGGAGGTCGAGGTCCCGGTCGAGTCGCTGCCCGCGATCCTCGCGGCCAGCGCGGAGCGTTTCGGCAGCCGGGTCGCGCTCGACTTCTTCGGTGCGGAGACGACCTACGCCGAGCTGGCCGACCAGGTGACCAGGGCCGCCGAGGCGCTGCGGGTGGCTGGTGTCGGCGCCGGGGACCGGGTGGCGCTGGTGCTGCCGAACTGCCCGCAGCACGTGGTGGCCTTCTACGCCACGCTGCGGCTGGGTGCCGTGGTCGTGGAGCACAACCCGCTGTACACGCCGACCGAGCTCGAGCACCAGCTGTCCGACTGCGGGGCGAGGGTCGTCGTGTGCTGGGACAAGACCGCGGCAGTGATCGACGTCCTGCGCGGGATGACGTCGGTGGAGGTCATCCTGGCGGTCGACGTCTCGAGCGCCCTGCCCTGGCGCAAGCGGCTCGCGCTGAGGCTCCCGGTGGCCAAGGCCCGCTCCGCCCGCGCGGCGATGACCGGACCGGTGCCCCGGGAGGTCCTGAGCTGGGAGCGGGTGTCAACCTCGACCGGCTCGCTCTCCGTGGCGCACCCGCAGCCACGCCCCGGCGACGTCGCTCTGCTGCAGTACACGGGCGGGACCACGGGGACGCCCAAGGGCGCGATGCTGACCCATCGCAACCTGCAGGCGAATGCCGCGCAGGGGCGTGCCTGGATGCCCGGGCTCAAGGACGGGGAGGAGACCGTATACGCGGTACTGCCCCTCTTCCACGCCTACGGACTGACGCTGTGCCTGACCTTCTCGATGAGCGTCGGCGCGACCCTGGTGTTGTTCCCCCGCTTCGACCTCGACCAGGTGATCGAGGCGATCCACCGCCGACCTCCCACGTTCCTGCCCGCGGTCCCGCCGATCTACGAGCGGCTGGCGGTGGCTGCGGGGCAGGGTCGGGTGGACCTCACGTCCATTCGCTACGCGATCTCGGGTGCGATGGCGCTGCCGCCGGCCGTGGTCGAGAGCTGGGAGACCGTCAGCGGAGGGCTGCTGGTCGAGGGCTACGGGATGACCGAGACCTCGCCCATCTCGCTGGGCAACCCGGCCGCCGCCACCCGCAGGCCGGGGACGGTGGGCGTACCTTTCCCCTCCACCCGGATCCGCATCGTCGACCCGGACGACCCGTCGCAGGACCTCCCCATCGGGGAGCCGGGCGAGCTGCTGGTCGGCGGCCCGCAGGTCTTCGCCGGTTACTGGAACTGCCCGAAGGAGAGCGCCGCGGTGCTCCTGCCCGGTGGCTGGGTGCGCACCGGCGACATCGTGGTGGCTGACGCCGACGGCTTCGTCAGCATCGTTGACCGGATCAAGGAGCTGATCGTCACGGGCGGCTTCAACGTCTATCCGTCGGAGGTCGAGGACGCCCTGCGAGACCTCCCCGAGATCGACGAGGTGGCAGTGGTCGGAGTCCGGGGCACCAGTGACAGCGGCGAGGAGGTGGTCGTGGCCGTGGTGCCCGCGGCCGGAGCCACGGTCGACCCCGATCGAGTGCGTGCCCACGCGCGAGAGCGGCTGGCGGGTTACAAGGTGCCGCGCCGGGTGGTGATCATGGAAGACCTGCCGCGTTCCCATATCGGCAAGATCCTGCGCCGTCGGGTTCGTGACCGGATCGAGGCCATGGGAACCCTGGACGCCGGCTGATCTCAGCGGCGGGCGTGAGTCAGGGCAGCCTGACCTTGACCCCGGTCGATGACACGGAGTCGTGGAGCTCGATGTTCGCGATCGCCGTCTGGGGTGCGACGTCGAACAGCACCGGGGCGTTGTCCACCGTGTGGCCGGGGTTGATCTTGCGCAGGAAGATCTGCTCGGCGCCCCGAAGGGTCAGGATCGCGGAGCTTGCCGCGAACCTCCTGCCCTGACTGTCGACCAGGAACAGGTTGGTGGGGGTGAGGGTCCTTGCCTCGTAGCCGATGTTGGTGACATTGACCCGGACGGTCACAAAGCTGCCCTGAGCCTTCTCGGTGGTGCCGAACCGGTTCGTGAAGCTCTTGCTGGGGGGCTGCAGGGAGGTCACGACAAAGGAGAACGTGCCGTCGCGGACGCTCTGGCCGATGGTGGCGGTTGCCGGCGCGGCCTTCGCAGGGCTCGTCCCTGCCAGCTCGGCGGTGTAGGGGAGGGATCTGACGATCCCCCACTCGTTGCCTCCGGTGGTGACGATGATGATCCCGAACAGGAGAATGCCGGCCGACGGTAGGGCGAGACGCTTCTTCCTGAACCAGGGTCGCGTCGGACGCGTCGGTCTGCCCAGCACCGCGTCCGCCGCCGCCCGGGCCGCTGCGCGGGTCGGGGCCGCAGTACTGGCCGCAGGTGTGGGTGCAGGGGTGCCCGCGCCGGTGGTCTGTGGGGTGATCTGAGGCGTCCCGTATTCCGGGCACAGGGTCCCGGAGGAAGGTGTCCTATGGTGATCGGTCATGTCTCATTCCCCTGTCTGGCGAACGTGGGGGCCGGTGCCCGTTGCTTCCGACCAGCGTCCTTTGTACCCCCTCTGCGGACTGATGTGGACTGATTCGGGCACTCCTGCGGTGTGACGTTCGCTATTGACAACCTCGACAGGTCAGAACCTCGTGCATCACGCCGCCGGCTCATGGGCAGCGGGCTGAGTGCCAGCTGTCATTCGTGCTTCGTCTGTGATTCGTCTGTCGTTCGTTCCGAAGCGCTGCCAGCACGGTCGGGTGGCTGGTCGACGGCGCGTTTCTGCGGATAGGGCGTCTCCCCGCGGGCGAGCATCGCGACGAGCCGTTCGATGCGACGCGCCCGGGTGTCGGGGCGCCTGGCGCTGTCAACCTGATACACCACCGCGAAGCGGTTTCCGCGGGTGAGGATCTCGAACATCGCACGGGCGGCGGGGGCGGCGCTCAACGCCGCGTCAAGGTCGGCCGGCACCTCGATCGTTGCCTGCCCCCCGTATGCCGCGTCCCAGCGGCCGTCGGCCTTCGCCCGGTCGACCTGGTACTGGCCCGCCGGCTGCATCCGGCCCTCGCTCACCAGACGCGACACGATGCCGACGTTGCGCGCCGACCAGAGGCTGCGCGCCCTGCGGGGCGTGAACCGCACGCGGTAGCTGCGCTCGTCTCGTCGGGCGGTCTGGCCGTCGATCCATCCCTGGCACAGCGCCTCGTCCAGCGCCAGGTCGTAGGTGAGGCTGGTCGGGACGGTATTGCCCTTCTTGGCGAGCACCAGGCGCACACCCGTCGATGTCTCGTGGTTCTCGCCGAGCCAGTCCCGCCACGCGTCGCCGTCAGCGACGAGGAGCTCGGGCAGCTCTGTGGACATGGGGCTGCCGGCCATCGCGGCGTGAGCTATCGGCCTACTCGAAGAACTCGATGCGCGGCTCACCCTTGACGCCGCCTCGGCGCATCGCGTCCGCCAGGTCGGGATTGGCGAAGAACGCTCGGGCCTGCGCGACCGAGTCGAAGTGGTGGATCACCAGGACGTTGTCGCGATCATCCGCCATCCGGTGGACAGACTCGGAGGTGACGCCGCCCGCGGCCTGCATCGGTGCGACGGAGTCGTAGATCTGCCGCCAGGCGTCGAAATCGTCGACACGGTGGAGGATCAGAGAAATCGCCATGGCTGGTTCTCCTTGCTCGTTGACCTGACTCGTTGCCCTGACTCGTTGTCTGACGCGCTGTGCCGGACCTGCCGTCAGGGCGGTGTATGCCCGACTTGCCTTCGGAGAGGAAAATACCTTCCCTTCGGCCAGGCCGTCCAGAGAGAATGCGGGTCCGAGCGAAGTCAGATGGGTGCTCCGCAGGGGAGCGCACGGCAGTTGGAGGCGACCATGACCGAGCAGGCATTGACCGAGCAGGCTATGACCGAGCAGGCCATGACCGAGCAGACCATGACCTATCGCACCTACGACGTCCAGGTGGACGGTGGGACTCTTCGGGTCGGCGAGTGGGGCTCGGATGGCCCGGCTGAGGTGACGGTCATCGCCGCGCACGGGATCACCGCCTCCCACCTCGCCTGGGCTCCGATCGCGCGGGCCATGCCGCTGGTGCGTCTCATTGCCCCGGACCTGCGCGGCAGGGGTCGCAGCGCTGGGCTGCCAGGGCCCTACGGGATGGCCAGGCACGCCGCCGATCTCGAAGCCGTGATCAGGGCGCTGAAGCTGCCGCGGGCCATCCTCGTCGGGCATTCGATGGGCGCCTTCGTCGCGGTTGTCGCCGCCCAGCTGTATCCCGACCGGTTCAGCGAGGTGCTCCTGGTCGATGGCGGCCTCCCTCTTGCCGTCCCGCCGGGAGTCAGCAAGGAGATGGTGCTCAAGGTCACTCTCGGGCCGGCCGCCGCCCGCCTGGCGATGACCTTCCCGGACCGCGCGGCATACCTGGAGTTCTGGAAGCGTCACCCGGCCTTCGCCGGCGAGCGGTGGAGCCAGGCCGTCGTCGACTACGCCAGCTACGACCTGACCGGCACGGAGCCGGCGCTGCGCCCGTCAGCCTCCCTGGAGGCGGTCAGAGCGGACTCCTCGGAGCTGTATGACGGGAAGGTCGCGCTGGCCGCTCTGCGCGGGCTGGCCCGGCTGGGCACACCCGTCACGCTCCTGACGGCACCCCGGGGGCTGTTCAACCAGACCCCCGGCATCTACAGCCCGAAAGCGGTCAGGCGTTGGCGGGCCGAGCTGCCCGCGGTGACGATCCGTGAGGTGCCTGACGTCAACCACTACACGATCGTGATGGGGGAGGAGGGAGCCGGCGCCGTCGCACGCGAGGTGCGGCGGCACCGGCCCGCCTAGACCGTGCCGGCCGTGGGCCGGATCAGGAAGCCACGCGGTGCCGGTAGAAGTCGGCTTCCGACGGCGGCAGCGGCGTGGTGCCCAGGATCAGGTCGGCGGCCTTCTCCGCCAGCATCATCACCGGCGCGTAGATGTTGCCGTTGGTCACGTAGGGCATGACCGAGGCG
>Ga0062382_10000357_pt1 | contig 11290 bp, 11 predicted proteins | sample DOMMetBare2Fresh_FD_59507 | JGI IMG/M metagenome (GOLD analysis project Ga0062382, IMG submission 59507) | Wetland sediment microbial communities from St. Louis River estuary, USA, under dissolved organic matter induced mercury methylation -... | ecosystem: Environmental > Aquatic > Freshwater... | reverse complement strand
GGCACGCTCGCGCTCGCCTCGGGCAAAGCGATCCTCGCGCATCCGGACCGTTGCGTGGGCCACGCCAAGTGCGTTGAGGTCTGCCCGACTTCCGCCGTCACCCTCGCCTTCGGCGACAAGCTCCAAACGCTGCGCGCCCCGCTCGTCTATGAAACCTTCGAGACCAACGTCGCCGGAGTCTATATTGCCGGCGAGCTCTCCGGCATGGGTCTGATCAAAACCGCCATCAACGAGGGACGTCTGGCGGTGGACAACATCAAGAGCCGATTGGAAGCCTCCGGCCTCTGGCAGCCGCCCTCCTTCGATCCGCACCGCGGCGCGATCGCGCCGTCCGAAAGAACGGATTCGGATGGGAGTTACGATGTTGTCATCGTGGGCGCCGGGCCCGCCGGCCTCAGCGCATCGCTCGCAGCTGCGCAGCACGGCCTGCGCTACCTTACGCTCGAACAAGGTGAGATCGCCTCGACCATTCGAAACTACCCGCGCCACAAATTCCTCATGGCGGAGCCCATCGAAATGCCGCTCTACGGCAGTCTCTACGTCGGAGACGGCACGAAGGAATCGCTGCTCAAGGTCTGGGAAACCATCATCGCCAACACCGGCGTCCACGTTCAGACCCAGGAACGCGTGGAATTGATTTGCCGCGAAGAAGGCGGACTTAGGATCGAGACCGGCAAAGGCCTCTACCGCGCCAGGTCCATCATCCTCGCCCTCGGCAAGCGTGGAACTCCCCGCCGGCTCGGCGTTCCCGGAGAGGAATCCGCGAAGGTCGCCTACCGTCTGATCGAAGCCGACAGCTATGACAACTGCGATGTCCTTGTCGTAGGCGGCGGAGATTCCGCCATCGAAGCCTCGCTCGCGCTCAGCAAGAGCGCCAAGAACCGCGTCACGCTCTCTTATCGCGGCCGTGAGTTCGAACGCGCCAGGGAAAGGAACCGGAAAGCGCTCGAGAACGCCGAAAGCGCCGGCAGAATCCGTGTCGTGCGCAACTCGCAGGTAGCCGAGATCCAACCGGACCGGGTCAAGCTCGCTGCCGAGGGCGGTGAACTCGATCTGCCCAACCAGTATGTGTTTGTCCTGATCGGCGGCGAGTCGCCCGAGGCGTTCCTGCGCAAAATCGGAATCGAGATTGTGGAGAAGGCCATTACGGCTCAGTGACTTATGGAACACCCTCGAAAGAAATGGCTGCTGCTTGGCGTGAGCGGCGCTCTCATCGGACTTGGCGCCTTGTTCCTGATGACCAGAGCGAATTCGCGGCCCGGCGCCCCAATGACGGCCAATCCCGCCGCGTTGCCGCAGTCGCCGGACGACTTAGGTTCGCCCGACCACGAACTGAAGGCGCTCGCCGTTCATCTTCAGAAGAAACCCGGCCACGTCCCGGTGCTCATGCGCATGGCGGAATTGGAACGGGACAGGAAAGAGCTGGACCAAGCCGCCGGGCACCTCCGGGAGGCGCTGCGGGCTGAACCCGCGAATTTCGGCGCCCGCCTCGAGCTCGGCCGTATCCTCTATGACAAAGGCGACATCGGAGGCGCCATCTCCGAGACCGAGAAGATCCTCGCCTCCGATCCCAAGCAGGTTGACGCGCTTTACAATCTGGGAGCGATCTACGCCAACCTCGGAAACACCGGGCGCGCCCGGGATTACTGGACCAGAGCCGCCCAGGCAGGCGACGACGCCGACAGTGGCAGGAAAGCGCGTGAGGGATTGACGAAGCTCAGCGGGAGCTAGATCGAGTGCCAAGAGTAAAGGCGGGGATCAGACGAACCAGCGTGCGCGAGCCGGCCGGTGTGTCGGCGCCGTGCATCGTGACGTCGCGCATGGTCGCGCCGTGCGACGCCTGTGGAAGGCAGGCGTCGCCCGTTCACATGCCGCGTCTCGCCCATGGTCTCTACTGCAGCGAATGTTGCCCGGTGTGCGCGAAAAAACAGGAACACTCATGTCCATGACCAACACCGAAGCTTTCGAGTCCTCTCTCGCATCCGCATTATTCGCGAGCATGGCGCACGCCATGCTCCTGTGCGACGAGGGACTGACGATCGTGGCAGGCAACCAAGCGGCTGCCGGACTGCTCGGCGCGCCGCCCGGCCAGTTCGCGGGCAAGAAGGCGCACGAAGTTCTCCCCCCCTGGCCGGAAGACGAAACGAATCTGCCCGCCGCCAGCGCCGGACGCCTCGAGTGGCGCTGCCGCCTGGACCGCCCCGGAGCCGACTGCCGTCATCTGGAAGTCTCCGGCGTCTTTTTGGACCGCGAGAGCGACATCCGCGGCTGGGCGCTCACTCTGAATGACTGTGGCGCCGCCTCCGAGCCGCCCGAGTTCATCGGCAGCTCGGCCGCCGCCAAGGAACTCCTCGAGTTCGTCTGGAGGATCGCCGCCAGCCGCGTGAAATCCATTCTCCTTTGCGGCGAGAGCGGAACCGGCAAGGAACTGATCGCCAAACGCCTCCACTGCCTCAGCGCCCGTTCCGGAGCTGCGTTCGTCCCCGTCAACTGCGCCGCGCTTCCCGAAACCCTTCTGGAAAACGAGCTCTTCGGCCACGAAAGAGGCGCTTTCACCGACGCGCGTGAGACGAGGCAAGGACTGCTCGAAGTCGCGCACGGCGGGACGCTCTTCCTCGACGAGATCGGCGAACTGTCTCTTCCCCTTCAAGCCAAGCTCCTTCGCGTTCTGGAAGACCACACCTTCCGCCGTGTCGGCGGCAGCCGCAACATCTCCGTGGACTTGCGTGTAGTCGGCGCGACCAACGGAGACCTCCAGCTCGCCCTCGAGGAGCGCCGCTTCCGCAGCGATCTCTACTACCGGCTGAATGCGGTTCAGATCCGCCTGCCCAACTTACGCGAACGGCCCGAGGATATCCGGGATCTGGCGCGCCACTTCCTCGGCCAGTTCAACCGCCTGCATCACCGGCGCGTCCGCGGCTTTCACCCTGCCGCGCAACGCATCCTGGAACTGCATTCCTGGCCGGGCAACGTCCGCGAACTTCGGAACGTCGTTGAACGGGCGGTCCTGGTCGAAGCCTCGCCATGGATCACCGCCCAGAGCCTGTCGATTTCCAACCGCTCCGCTGGCGTGACGTTTCGATCCTCGCACCTCGAACTGCCAGCCTGCTCAGCCCCCCTCTCGCTCCGCTCCAGCGAGCGCGAACTGATCGCCGCCGCCCTCGCCGAAGCCAACGGCAATCAGACCCGAGCGGCCGGCCTCCTGGGAATCGGCCGTTTCGGTCTCCGCTACAAGATGAAGAAGTCCGGTCTGCTGTAAACCGAAGCCCGCCGGCCCTCGATCCCAGCCTCCGCAGAGCCGCCAGGGCCGTCACTCAGCTCTGCGAACGAGAGCTCTGCGAAAGACGCCTTCGCAGCACCCAGTTCACTCTCGTGCAGGCCCTCCACGCGATCGCCCCGGCGACTCAAGGGCGCCTCGGCGAGTTGCTTTCTATCGATAGCACCACGTTGACTCGCACACTGCGGCCGCTCATCCGCAAGGGCTGGATCCTCACCGCCCCGGGCGCTGACAGGCGCGAAAACCACCTCCATCTCTCTTCGGCCGGCAAACGGGAACTGCGCCGTGCGCAACCTCACTGGCAGCGCGCCCAGGAGCGGCTGCGGAGCAGCCTGGGCGGCGCTGACTGGGACGAACTGCTGGCGCTCCTGACTCGGACGGCGCAAGCCGCGAAACCAAAATAGATGTAGTTACATATGAAACACCTGCAAGACCATCCAACTGTCAAAAGCTTCTATGAGCGTGCGCGAAGCTCCGCGCCCCCGGCCACGCTCGAGGCGGACTGGCTCCGCCAACTCTGTCTCGAGGCCGGCGCCCACGACGCCGGCTTCGTCGAAATCGAACGGCCCGAGCTTGCCGGCGAGCGAACCGACATCCTGAAGTTGCTCCCCGCCACCAAGACGCTGGTCAGCCTCGTCTGCCGGATGAACCGCGAGCCCATCCGGAGCGCCGTCAGTTCGGTCGCCAACGCCGAGTTTCGCCGCGTCACCGGCGACGTCAACGAAGCGGCGGCCCGCGTCGTCGGCGCGCTCGAAGCCAAAGGCCTGAACGCGGTGAATGCCGCCGCAGGTTTTCCCATGGAGGCGAGTCGTTTTCCCGGCGGCAAGCTGTGGACTGTCTCCCACAAGCCCGTGGCAGTAGCGGCCGGGCTGGGCAAAATGGGGATCCATCGCAACGTGATCCACCCCCGGTTTGGAAGCTTCATTCTCCTCGGAACCGTCCTGCTCGAAGCGCGCGTCTCGGAGTACAGCGCTCCGCTCGACTACAACCCCTGCCTCGAATGCAAGCTCTGCGTCGCCGCCTGTCCCACCGGCGCCATCGCCGCCGACGGGACCTTCGACTTTTCCGCCTGCATCACTCACAACTGTCGCGAGTTTCTCGGCGGCTTCACGGACTGGGTTAGGGTCATTGCGGACAGTAAGAGCGCACGCGACTATCGCTCCAAGGTCACCGCTTCAGAAAGTGCATCGATGTGGCAGAGTCTGTCGTTCGGTGCAAACTACAAAGCTGCCTACTGTCTTTCAGTCTGTCCCGCCGGCGAGGACGTGATTCCGCCCTACCTGATGGACCGCCCGGCGTTTCTGCGCGACATAGTCAAGCCCGCTGCAAGATGAACCGGAGATCTTCTACGTGGTGGCCACGTCCGACGCTGAAGCGTATGTCGCGCGCCGCTTCCCGCACAAGAATACCAAACAGGTCGGGAACGGTCTGCGCGCCGGATCCGCTCCAGGCTTCTTGCGCGGCTTGCCGCTGGTCTTCCAGCGCGGGCGCGCGAAGGGTCTCAGCGCCACGTACCACTTCACCTTCACCGGAGAAGAGAAACTCAGAGGCACGGTCGTCATCCGAGATCAGCAACTCCGAGTGGCCGACGGTCATACGGGCCGCTGTGACCTCCACATCATCGTGGACAGCCGCACCTGGGTCCGGTTTCTGGCGAAAGAGGCAAACCTCCTCTGGGCTGTTCTGCGCGGAAAGATCCGCGTTAAGGGGTCAGCGAGGTTGATGCTGACGTTCCAGAAGTGCTTCCCGGCGTGACGCAACGCCGCTGAAACTCGCGCCAGGGCAGGAACGGACCGTCGATGCACGTGAGCGCGCCGGAGGGGCTGGCGCACTTGCCGCATACGCCGACGCCGCAACTGGTCATGTACTCGATGGACCCGATGATGCGGTCCTCGGGCGCGAACTCGCGTTGAATCTCGAAGCAGCGCCGAACCATCGGTTCCGGACCGCAGTTGATAAAGACGATCCGGTCGCGCTCCGGAATGCCGGCGACGACTTCGCGAAGCAGGTCCGGGACATAGCCGTGATGTCCCTCACTGCCGTCGTCGGTGGCGAGATAGACAGGGCCCAGCCCTCGAAAGGCGTCCAAGCCGAACAGGTGCGTCCGCGTACGCGCACCCAGAAGGAATAGCTGCTTGTTGTTTGGCCGCAGCGCGTGAGCGATCTCGAGCAGCGAAGCGATTCCGGTTCCTCCGCCGACTTGCACGATCGCACTGTTCTCGAACTGCGGCGCGCCGCGGCCGTACGGTCCGCGAAGCAGAATCTCCGAGCCGGCGGAGAGCCGGGCAAGATGCGCGGTGAACTCTCCCACCGTGCGCACCACCACGCTCCTCTCCGAACACGAGAAGACCGCAAACGGCTTCTCGCCGAGCCCAGGCAGGCAGAGGAAGAGGAATCTCCCCGCCAGGTCGCCATCTCGCCAGTCCTCCGGCAGCCGCTCGAAAACCAACTTGAACAGAGACTCTCCCAGGTCCACGCGGCAGGCGACTCGCGTCTTCACGTACTCCATCGGCGCGGCCGACTCGCAGGAGCGCGTGTAGACCTTGTCCGTATTCTCGGAGACGTCCTGCGCGAGTTGCGCCATGTAGTCGCGCATCTGGCCGCTGTCGAGTCCGGTGAGCGCGCTGCCGACGCCAAACAGATTCGCGCCCGCGGTGGCGTACTGGTGGACGTGCTCGGGCGAGGCGATCCCGCCCATCCCGATGATGACGGGCTTGTCGCCGACCGTCTTGCGCACCTGTTCCACGGCGCGCAATCCCATGGGGCGTATGCCATCGCCGGACAACCCGCCGAGCCGGTTGTGCAGGATGGGATCGCGGCCTACGGCCGCCAGCGCCGGTCCGACCGTGTTGATGAGCGTGAGACCCGCCGCGCCCGCCTCCACCGCTGTTGCCGCCGTGGCGGCCAGGTTCGGGAGCGTCGAAGAGAGCTTCACGAACACCGGCGCGCCGGCCGCAGCCTGAACCACTGCCGAAGTGATCTTCGCCAGGAGCGGCGTATCCTGGCCGACTTCCGCGCCGTAGCCCTTAGCATGAGGGCAGGACATGTTGAGTTCGAAGCCGTCCGCGATCGGCCTCAGCGTGAGCGCCGCTGCGAGGAAACTCTCGGCGTCGGACCCCATGATCGAGACCAGCAGGAACTTGTCGTTGGGCGTCTCGAAGCCCTCGAACTCGGCGAGGAACGCGGCCGCGCCCGGGTTCGCCAGCCCGACTGCGTTGATGTAGCAGCCGGGGGCGTATCGCGCATAGATCGGCTCGCGATATCCCTTCCGCGGCGCGGCGCTGACGCTCTTGGTGGTGACAACCCCGATCGAAGGAATCTCGCGGAAGCACTTCGCGATCGTCGAGGCGTGCGTGCAGCGGATGCCGGACGGGATCACGAACCGCCCGCGAATCGTCTTGCGCCCGAGCTGTAGCGGCTGCTGCAAAACCGATGATAACATCAGCCACTCATCCGGCCAGATCGAACATAAGCGGTGTCTCGGGCGGCGGGACGGCGTAGGCTGTGCGCACCAGGCGTTCGCGCGCTTCAAGCTCGCGTTGGGCCGTTTGCTCCATCATGGCCGCGGCGGCGGCGACCGCCCGGTCCTGCGACGACGGATTCGCGGGGGCGTTGGCGGCGGCCTGGATGACACGCGCTTTCTGGATGGTCGCTTCGGGATCGCCGTTGACCGGCGAGGTGTCGAGGTTGACCTCGCCTCCTACGGCGTAGCGGTTTCCGTCCGGGCCGGTGGCATAGGAGTAGGTTGGGCCGCCGCGGGCGTAGGGTCCGGCGGCGGTCATATGCGCCTGTTCGTGAGCGCGCACGTGGCGGTCGGTAGCCGCGAGCTTGGCGATGACGGCGAGTTGTTGAGTGGTGACCTGTACCGACGAAGACACCGCTCCGACCATACCGACTCCTACTCCTTGTCCGCTTATCGGCGGAGAAAATCAAAATGTGAGCGCCCGCTCAGCGCGGGAACAGCGGCGCGATCGTGACCAGGGCGATGCCGCCGGCGAGCAGCGCCAGCATCACCATTGTCATCAGGCGTACCGGCGCATCCTGGCCCTTCAACTCCTTCCACACGAACAGGCCGATGAGCGGAGCCACGAGCGCGGCGCCCTGCGCCAAGCCGAAGTGCAGCGGTCCCAGGCGCGCCTCGGGCCCATAGCCGACCACCAGACTGATGACGGCGCCGACCCCCCAGACGAAGCCTCCGGTGACGCCCAGCGCGTGATTCTTGAGAGATCCGCGGAGGTAGTCGGGGATTTCGACTGGCTGCCCCTGAACTGGCAGGTTCATGAAGAAAAGGTTCAGGACGAAGGTCGATAGGAACATGCCGACGGAGAATGAGAAGGCGAGCGAGTACGGTCCGACTCCGGCGTCGCCCCGCATCCCACGCTCGATAAACGGAGCGAACGATCCCATGAGCGCGCCGCTCACGCCGCTGAGGATCACGGCTTTCCAACCGGCCCTGGGGATGACGGTTTTGCCTCGTCCGGATTTGATGACGAGCTTGGAGCGAGCCAGCTCGATGCGCCGGTAGGTGAGCGCCGCGAGCGTCGCCGCGGCCAGGATCAAGACGGAGCCGGCGACGATGAACAGGAGGCTCCGGGCCGGATCGGCCGTATAATTCCAGAGCGCAGTTCCGATCATGCCGATGCCGAGCGAAATGGGAAACGCGATGGTCATGCTCGAGACGGAGACCGCGCCGGTCAGCAGCATGTTGCCGAGATTGAAGATCACGCCGGCGGCCATGCCGTAGGCGATGTTGCGCTTGCCGGCGCGCATCAGGTCGTCCATGAAGAGGAAGCCGTCGAAGCCGAGCGAGCCGAAGGTAAGGGCGGCGAGGGTGGTTGCGGCGAGCGCGCCGAACACGTAGTCCCAATAGAACAGCTCAAAGCGCCATTTCCCCGTGAGCTTGTAGGCGCTGATCCAAGAGCCGAGACAAAGCGCCGAAAATAGCATGAGAATCAGCGCGGAAATGTACGACTGCGGCAGAATCATAAATCTCCCGGAGAAGCGAGATTAGCACAAAGCGGGGTGCGGGTCACATCGCTTTGGCGCGGGTCCGACGCCTGTGTGTTGCGCGGCAGACAGGCTTTTCGGTTGTATGATACCATCCCACGAAGATAGGAGAGTGCATGAGAGTCATTGCGGCCGTGGCGGCATGTTGCCTGTTGGCGGGGACCGCCGAAGCTCAGCGGCATAGGATCAGGTTCGGCATGGAGACGCCGGAGGCCAGGCTGCTGCAGCAGATTTACCTGGAACAGGACGAGGCCAGGAAACTGGAGTTGCTCGAGGAATTCGCGGCGAAGTACCCGCAGCATGAGGGAATCGCGGCGGTGTACGAACTGCAGACGGCGGCGTACCAGAAAGCGAATCAACCGGACAAGGCGCTCGCCGCGGGCGAGAAACTGCTGGCGATCGACCCGGGGGACGCCGAGACGGCGCATGTGTGTTTGAAGGCGGCGGTGGAGGGGAAGCGCGATCCCGATCTGGCGCTGAAGTGGGCTGTGACGGCCTCGGAGGCGGCGCGCAAGGTGGTGGCGCTGCCGAAACCCGAGCAGGAGAACGAAGTGGAGGGCTGGAAGAGCCGCGTGGATTTTGCGAAGCAGGCGGACGTTTACACGGAGTATGCGCTGTACGCGATGACGCTGCAGACGTCCGACTGGAAGAAGAAGATCGCGCTGGGTGAGACGCTGGAGCAGCGGAATCCGCAAAGTCAATACCTGTCGATGGCGGCCGAGCAATGGTTCATGGCGTACGCGCAGACCGGCGACAACGCCAAGGCGCTCGCGCTGGCGGAGCGGACGGTGGCGAGGGATCCGATGAACGCGGAGATGCTGCTGGCGGCGGCCGGCGGGTACAGCGCAAACAAGCAGTTTGAGAAAGCGCTGGAGGCGGCCACCAAGGCGCTGGAGGCGGCGGAGAAGCGGCCGAAGCCGGAGGGGATCGCCGACGCGGACTGGCAGGCGCGCAGGACGGCGGTGCTGGCGCGATCTCGCTGGATGCAGGGCGTGACCTACGCCGGCCAGGAAAAGTGGCTGCAGGCGGACCAGGCGTTGCGCGCCGCGTTGCCGGGGCTGGAGAGCAGTCCGGACCAGAAAGCGGAGGCGTTGTTTTATCTGGGACTGGCGGATTTCCGGCTGGCGCAAGCGGGGCAGCCCGCCCGAGCCAAGGACGCGCTGCAGTTCAGCCTGCAGTGCGCCGCGATGCCCGGCCCCTATCAGAAGCAAGCGAGCACGAATGCGGCGGGAATCCGGTCCGCATTCCGCCTGAAATGAACATCCTGGTCCCGAATCTGGGCTCGACGTCGCTGAAATACCAGGTTCTGGACATGCCGGCGGAGCGCACGCTCGCGCGCGGACGCGTGGAGCGGGTGGCGGACTGTCGTTCCGCGGTTTCACAAATCGACCTGGGCGGCGTGGCAGTGGACGCGGTGGCGTTCAAGGCGGTGCACGCGGGGGCGAAGTACCGGGGCACGTTCGTAATCGACGATGGAGCGCTCGCAGCAATGGAGGAGTTTCTGCCCGCGGCTCCTGCGCACAACACGATCTATCTGGCGGCCATACGCGCGTTCCGGGAAGCGATGCCGGGCGTGCCGCTGGTGGCCGCGTTCGAGACCGAGTTCCACGCGACGATGCCGGAGTGCGCGGCGCGCTACGGCGTTCCGGCGGAGTGGCGCGAGGAGTTCGGTGTGCGGCGCTACGGGTTCCACGGGGCGTCGCATCAGTACGTCGGCGAGCGAGTGGCGGCGATGCTGGGCCGGGCGGCAGTGGATCTGCGTACGGTGAGCTGCCATTTGGGCGGCAGTTCTTCGGTGTGCGCGATTGCGGGCGGCCGGTCCGTGGACACGACGATGGGGTTCTCGCCGCAATCGGGTTTGGAGAACGCGACGCGGCACGGCGACCTGGACGTGTTCGCGGCGCTGTACATGATGGAGCGGCGCGGATGGGCCGCGGCCGAGTTGCGCCGGCAATTGACGTGCGAAGGCGGGCTGGCCGGGCTTTCGGGGGTTGCGGGCGGGGATGTGCGCGACATCGAAAGAGCGGCGGAGGGGGGCAGCGCCGACGCGCGGCTGGCGCTCGAGGTTTTCGCGTACCAGGTGAGGAAAACGATCGGCGCGTACGCGGCGGCGATGGGCGGCGTGGACGCGGTAGCGTTCACCGGGGGCATTGGAGAGAACTCGGCGGGGTTGCGTAAGCGTTGCTGCGCGGGGCTGGAGTTCCTGGGTGTGCGCCTGGACGCAGAAGCGAACGAGCGTGGCGCGGGCGACCGCATCGTTTCGGCGGCCGGGGCGCAGGTGGCCGTGCTGGCGCTGGCGACGAACGAGGAACTGATCGTAGCGCGGCGGGCGTACCGGGTTCTGAGTGCGTAGGGCCGCTCCGATAGGGGATCGCAAGCAACCGATAGTGCGTTGCTTTCTCGAAATCGGCTGTCGACTGCGTCGTTGCCGTTGACGCCGCGCCTCCGCCAACTGGTGATCGCGCGTGTTGTGGATCTCGTTCTGCGCGATTAAGTGCATCATGCTCCGCTTGCTGTCGCGGCAAAATGCGCGGAAAGCGACCAGAAGAGTTTTTACACCTTGACCTTCTACACATGGTCTGCTATATGTAGAAGAGATAGGTATCAGAATGAGCTCTACTAAATCGGATCTGCCGCAGGGCACTTTGGACATGCTGATTCTGCAGGTGGTAGCGCAGGGGCCAATCCACGGCTATGCGATCGCGCAGCGGATTCAGCAGATTTCTCGCGATGTGCTGCAGGTGCAGCAGGGGTCGCTGTACCCGGCCCTGCATCGGATGGAAAACAGAGGACTGCTGGCAGCGGAATGGAGGGAATCGGAAACCGGCCGGGACGCCAAGTTCTACCGCCTGACGCCGAAGGGACGCGCTCAGCTCAAGTCGGAGACGGCGAACTGGACGCGTTTGTCGGAGGCGATCGGTCTGATCCTCGAGACCGCGCAAGGAGAGACGGCGTGACCTGGTGGCAGCGGCTTCGCAAGCACGGCGAATTGGAGAAGCAACTGGA
>Ga0062382_10000354_pt1 | contig 11321 bp, 8 predicted proteins | sample DOMMetBare2Fresh_FD_59507 | JGI IMG/M metagenome (GOLD analysis project Ga0062382, IMG submission 59507) | Wetland sediment microbial communities from St. Louis River estuary, USA, under dissolved organic matter induced mercury methylation -... | ecosystem: Environmental > Aquatic > Freshwater >... | reverse complement strand
TCAATAAATCCAATATTATGAAAAGACGCATCCGTAAAATCGTAAACTTCTTTGCCTTCAACCTGCTTTTCTTTGCTCTTTATCTGAATTTTATCCATAAGGATACTTCAAATAATGATGCTACAGCTCCAGCAGCTGCAGTGGGTACACCAAATGGTGGTACCGCTTATACAGGAACAGTGTTGGTTAAGAGTCCTGAAAAGTTTCAGAACAAAGAAGCGCAAACTAACTCTAACAACCAGCAGTAACGGGTTGTTATAAAAAACTTTATTGCCCTGTAAGTTATTTAGTTAACGTGCAGGGCCTTTTTTTGCTGTCATGTCTGCCTCACTGAATTCTTTATCTTAGCAGCATGGCTGAAAAAAAATTATTCCTGCTCGATGCATTTGCCCTTGTGTTCAGGGCTTACTATGCACTCATCCGGAGTCCGCGGATAACATCCAAAGGAAAAAATACAAATGCGCAATTTGGTTTTACTAATGCGCTGGTAGAATTAATAAATAAACAAAAGCCGTCACATATGGCTGTTTGTTTTGATACCTCTGCACCAACTGAGCGGCATACAGATTTTGCCGACTACAAAGCAAACCGCCAGGAAACTCCTGAAGATATAAGTGCGGCGGTACCGGATATTAAAAAAATTATTGAAGGCTTTAATATTCCCATCATTGCAAAAGATGGTTATGAAGCAGATGATGTAATTGGTACGTTGAGCAAGCAGGCAGAAAAGGAAGGTTACGAAGTTTATATGGTAACACCGGATAAAGATTATGGCCAACTGGTGTCTAAAAAAATAAAAATATACAAACCCGCTTACCAGGGAAATGATGCAGAGATAATGGGGCCCGAAGAAGTATGTGCCAAATGGAATATTAAATCTGTTGACCAGGTAATTGATATGCTGGGTATGATGGGTGATGCCGTGGATAATATTCCGGGCATACCGGGTGTGGGTGAAAAAACGGCGGCAAAATTTTTAGCAGAGTATGGTTCACTTGAAAATACACTGGCCAATGCTGATAAAATAAAAGGGGCCATGGGCGAAAAAGTGAAGAAGGGAAAAGAGTTAGCCATTCTTTCAAAAAAACTGGCGACCATAATTATTGATGTGCCCGTGAAATTTCATGAGGGAGATTTTAAATTATCAGAGTGGAATAAGGAAATGCTGAAAGAAATATTTACTGAGCTTGAATTTAAAACCCTTGGCAAAAGATTACTGGGCGATGATTTTTCAATTGCTTCTGCCGGAAATGATTTTATAAAAAAAGAACAACCGCAGGGTGTGCAAACTGATTTGTTTGGAAATATTGTGGAGAGTTCGGACCCGATAGCTATCGGGTCTTTAGTCAGAAGTCAGGAGCCGATTCAAAATGAAGCTGAAAGTGCTGAAGGCATGTTGGTAGATAAAAATATTACTAATACCAAACATAATTATGAAGCAGTAACTACTGATGCAGCCATTAAAAAACTTGTAAGTAATTTAAAAAAATACGAAGAAATTTGTTTTGATACGGAAACCACGGGTATTGACGCAAACGACGCTGAACTTGTGGGTATGAGTTTTTCTGTAAAACCAGGTGAAGCATTTTATGTTCCCTGCCCGGCAGATCAAAAGAAAACAAAAGAAGTGCTGGCACAATTTGATTCACTGTTCAACGATAAAAACAAAACATGGATTGGACAGAATATAAAATATGATATGCTGGTATTGAAGTGGTATGATGTGGAGCTGAAAGGGAAAATATTTGACACCATGCTGGCGCATTATGTAATAGAGCCCGACGGAAAGCGGGGAATGGATGTATTGAGTGCAAAATATCTTGGCTATGAGCCGGTGCATATAGAAGAACTGATTGGGAAAAAAGTTCCAAAGAATTCTAAGGCAGCGCCACAAGGCACCATGCGGGATGTGGAACTGGAAAAAATTAAAGACTATGCAGCCGAAGATGCAGACATCACGCTGCAACTAAAAAATATTTTTTTACCCAAGCTGAAAGAAAAAGAAGTAGAGAAAGTTTTTTATGAAGTTGAAAATCCGCTGGTAAAAGTTTTAACGGATATTGAATTTGAAGGCGTGAAGATTGATGAAGATTTTCTGAAAGATTATTCCAAAGAACTGGAAAAAGACGCAAAGAAGGCCGAAGAGAGTGTTTATAAACAAGCCGGTGTCCGCTTTAATCTTGCATCTCCCAAGCAACTAGGCGAAGTACTCTTTGATAAATTAAAACTTGACCCTGCAGCGAAGAAAACTAAAACAGGGCAGTATCAAACCGGGGAAGATGTATTACAGAAACTGGCAGTAAAAGGAATTGAAATTGTTGATGACATTCTTACTTTTCGTGAGTTAACAAAGCTGAAATCAACTTATGTTGATTCGCTCCCATTACTTATAAATAAAAAAACCGGCAGGGTACATACTTCGTACGGGCAAGCAGTAGCAGTTACAGGAAGATTGGCAAGCAATAATCCCAACCTGCAGAATATTCCAGTGAGAACAGACAGGGGAAAAGAAATCCGCAAAGCATTTATTCCAAGAGACAATAAACATGTTTTGCTTTCTGCAGATTATTCGCAAATTGAATTGAGAATAGTTGCGGCCATCAGCGGAGATAAAAACATGTGTGATGCATTTAAGAAAGGCACAGATATTCATACGGCAACAGCATCCAAAGTTTATAATGTGGCTGAGAAAGATGTAACCAAAGAAATGCGATACAAAGCCAAGAGTGTAAACTTTGGAATTATTTACGGGCAGGGAGCATTTGGTCTTGCCGATAACCTGGGTATATCAAGAACAGAGGCCAAACAGATTATTGATAATTATAAAGCACAGTTTCCCGGCATACAGCGGTATATGGACGACACTATCAACTTTGCAAGGGAACATGGTTATGTACAAACCCTGATGGGAAGAAAGAGATGGCTGCGGGATATTAACTCTGCCAACTTTACGGTGAGAGGTTTTGCAGAAAGAAATGCCATCAACTCTCCTATACAGGGCACAGCAGCTGATATGATAAAACTGGCGATGATAAAAACTCATGCTGCTATGAAAAAACAGGGATTCAAAAGCAGGATGATTATGCAGGTACACGATGAACTTGTTTTTGATGCCACAAAAGATGAAGTGAAAGAATTAAAACCTCTGATTGTTGAATGCATGCAATCGGCCATGCCACTACCCAATAAAGTTCCGGTAACTGCAGAATGCGGTGAAGGAAAAAACTGGCTGGATGCACATTAGAACCAAGATTTACAAGATTATAATTCCTGCCTGCTGTTTTGCATGGAGTAAGAGGAAATAAAGCTTATGAGAAATATTTTTTTCATTCATTTCAATGAAGCTGAACTGAAAGAAAAAATTCAGCCTCTGAAAAAAGCAGGTTACAATGTAGCTTTTCATTTCAGCACAGAAACAACTGCTGATTTTAAAAACAATCTTTCCGAACTCCTTGTTATTTCACTGGATCGTTTGCCATCGCATGGAAAAGCATATGCAGCATGGTTGTGGGAAGCGAAGAAAAGACAACATATACCTATTATCTTTTGTGGCGGTAAGGCTGAAAAAGTTGAATCAATAAAAACCAGTTTGCCAAATGCGATTTTTTGCAGTAATGAAAATCTTTTTAAAACAATTAGTAAATTAGACACTAAATGAACTGGAACGATTATTTTTCGATACTACAAAAAATAAGCAGCCGCTATTTTGCTGTTGCGGGTGTTGCTTTCTTATTAGGTTATGTTCTTTTATACAAATGGCTGGGATATAAAAAAATTCAACAGCGTTTACCCAAAAAATCTGATTATTTCAGGGAGATTGCTTTTTCAATCAGCACAATGTTATTCTTTGCATTTGTTCCCTTATTTTTTATTAAGAACCCAAACATAGAACCATACACCACCCATTATTCCCGGATTGAAGAATATGGATGGTTTTATTTTTTTGCTGCATTCCCGCTTATGTTCATTATCCATGATACTTATTTTTACTGGACACACCGGCTCATGCATCATCCAAAGCTTTTTAAAATATTTCATCTTGTACATCATCATTCCACTAATCCTTCACCCTGGGCTGCTTATGCGTTTCATCCTTTAGAAGCAATAGTAGAGGTTGGTGTGTTTGTAGTTTTTCTTTTTACCATTCCCATTCACAGTATTCATCTTCCCATCTTTTTTCTTTTTTCTATAATCTATAATGTATATGGCCATACAGGTTATGAAATTTATCCAAAGGGATTTAGTAAACATTGGCTGGGCAAATGGATTAACACATCAGTAAATCATAACCAGCATCACCAGTTCTTTAAAGGCAATTATGGCTTGTACCTTCTTTTCTGGGACAGAATTATGGGAACTATCCGCGATGATTATGATGAAAGATTTGAGGAAGTGAAAGCAAGAAAGTTAAATAGTATTACTGAAGCTGAACGGAGCGTCGCCACAAAAGCTTAACTGGAGTTACTACTGCCGGTTAAATAAAATTTATTTCCTTCTACCAGAAATTTTCCTCAACTTGATAGTCTTTCAAAACAAAATTTATGGACTATATAAACGTTTGCCCGCTTGCTGATCTGCCAAACGATTCCCAAAAAATAGTACAGGTGGGTGCGCAGAAAGTTGTGTTGTTTCATTTCAATAATGAAATAACTGCCATTGCCAACGCATGCCTGCATAAAGCAGGTCCTTTGGGGTTAGGGTTAGTAGAAAAAAAATATGATGGACTTTATGTAACATGTCCCTGGCATGGCTGGGAATATAATATTAAAACAGGCAGTGCGCCACCCGGCTTTAAAGATCAACAGGCTCTGTATGAAGTGAAACTGGAAGGCGATGATATTTTAATAAGCGCACAGCCTGTAAAAAAAGCTCACAGGGCAGTACATGATCTGAAAGTGATAGAAGATTTGGTAAAGCTTCAATATCAGACCACACCCGGATCAAAAAACATTCTTGGTATTTCAACTACTAATATGAATGATGAATTGCCAAGATACAGCACATCAGAAGCAGCTCTGGAACTGGCACTGGATTATGCCAAAGAACATCATGGCGCTGCTACAAAAATGCTGAAGCTTCGTGAACTTGGTTTTCGTGCATGCGAAGGATATTATTCACAACATGTGAATGCATGCACCTGGCCATGCAGTATTACCGAGATGCAACAGGATGACGGGATGACACAGGTATATCGTGATATGATTTTGTGGGCCGACATTATTTTAGTGGCTACACCAATCCGCTGGGGCAATCCTTCTTCCTTATATTTTAAAATGGCTGAGCGGTTGAACTGTGTACAAAACCAGATTACCATTAAAGGCAAAGTATTGATAAAAAATAAAGTTGCGTCTTTCATCATTACCGGTGGGCAGGATAATATTCAGCAGGTAGCCGGGCAGATGATGGTTTTCTTTACTGATCTTGGTTTTACTTTTCCTCCATTTAGTTTTCTTGGCTGGAGCCGAGGCTGGACTGCCGAAGACATGGACAAAAATGTGATGCAGTTTAAACGAAGTGAATATATAAAACGAACTGCAAAAGAATTGGTGGACAATTGTGTAGAAACTCTTAGCCATATTAAACACTTCCGTGCAGAGAGCATGAAAGCACCAATACCACGTAAAGAAGATTCATTAACGGCTGATATTATTAATCCTGATATGAATATCTAAATGATTTCATAAAGGATAAGCGGTTAAGTCTTTCTTCATTTAAGTTTTAGTTTGCATGAATAAAATAAATTATGAATAAAATACTGTTATTGTTTGCAGGAATATCTTCACTTTATTCCTGTGCTCAGTCAACTGAAAAAATGGATTTTGAAAAATATAATCCAACTTCAACGTTGGTAGTACAGGAACATAAACTGACTAAAGCAAAGTTTCCGTTTATTGATGTACACAATCACCAGTTCAGTATGCCCACCATGAATCTGAAAACACTGACTGATGAAATGGATAAACTGAATATGGCTGTGATGGTAAACCTGAGTGGCCAAAGCGGAAATAGTATTGTACAATCAGTAAAAAACATAAAAGACAATTACCCAAAACGATTTATTGTTTTTGCCAATGTTGATTTTGGAAAAGTGGGAGAAGCGGGATGGGGAGAAAAAGCAGCAGCCCAATTGGAAGCTGATGTGAAAAACGGAGCCAATGGTTTAAAAATTTATAAAAACCTTGGCATGAGTGCCAAGGATATTCATGGTGCACGCATCGCTGTGGATGATTCCCGGCTTGATCCTATTTGGAAAAAAGCAGGAGAATTGAAAATACCTGTGCTGATACATACTGCCGACCCAAAATCATTCTGGGACCCGATGGATGAAAAAAATGAACGTTGGCTTGAGCTGGCCACAAAGCCTGGTAGAAAAAAAAATGGAGATGCAGATACCGTTTCCTGGCAGCAACTGATAGATGAGCAACATCGCATGTTTAAAAAACATCCCAATACTACATTTATCAATGCACATTTTGGATGGCACGCAAATAATCTTGGAAAGCTGAGTGAAATGCTTGACGAAATGAAAAATATGAACATTGAATTTGGAGCCATTATAGCGGAACTTGGAAGGCAACCAAGGGCTGCAAAGAAATTTTTTGAAAAATACCAGGATAGAATATTATTTGGTAAAGACAGTTGGGTGCCGGAAGAATATGCCACCTATTTCCGTGTACTGGAAACAGAAGATGAATATTTTCCTTATCATAAAAAATATCATGCTTTCTGGGCCATGTATGGCATGGGCTTATCTGATGCCGTGCTGAAAAAAATTTATTATAAAAATGCCTTGCGTATAATTCCTAATATAGATAAAACCGGTTTTCCTGATTAAATGAAAAAAGATATTAATGGCAGGGAAGATCTTTTATTACTTGTAACCCGTTTTTATGAAAAACTGCTTGCAGATAAATCTATCAGTTATCTTTTTACTGATATTGCTAAAATTGATCTTCCGCATCACTTAAATATTCTTGTAGATTTCTGGGATAATATACTTTTTCAACATGATGTTTACCGGAAGAATGCAATGCAGCCACACCTTCTTCTTCATCGGCAATCCCCTCTTCAAAAACATCATTTCGAAACATGGCTCGGTTATTTTAATGAAACTGTGGATGAATTATTTTCAGGCGAAAAATCTTTTTTAGCAAAAGAAAGAGCCTTAAGCATTGCCACGGTTATGCAGATAAAACTCGCCCAGCTTGACACACCGGCCGGCAAACAGTGAAGCAATTTGCCAAAAATTCCATAAAAATATTTTTATTAAAATTTTGCCCGGTTGTTATGTAATTTCTTTTTCTGACACATCCAGTATGGAAATGTCCTGCTATGCAGAAAATTTCCTTAACACTTGACCCTCGTTGGTTCCAGGTAATCTTTCAGGCCATATTTCTTAGTTATGGCATTTTTTATTTGCATTGGAGCGCAGATTGGCTGCATTATATAACCAGCATCGGTGGATGTTTGCTATTTCAATACGCTGCAGATTCCATCAATTCAAAAAGATTTTTACATGTAAATGAATTTGACCGTTGGGGTTTTAGTGTTTTAATCAGCGCAATGAGTTTATGTCTTTTATTAAAGACAGGTTTTTGGTATATCAGTTTGCTTGCTGCTTTATTAACAGTTATATCAAAGTATTTTTTCCGGGTAAATAAGAAACATATTTTCAATCCATCAGCATTTGGAATTGTTGCAACCATACTTCTTACAAAAGATGCCTGGCTGAGCCCTGGTCAATGGGGTAGTAATGCTGTAATCTTCTTTGGTGTGATTACACTTGGAACAATCGTGGTAACCAGAGTACAGAAGCTGGATGTATCACTTGCATTTCTTTTCACATTTGTTGGGCTGCTATACTGGCGTCAGGTATATGTACTTGGCTGGCCAATGGATTATTTTATTCATTCAGTAAGTACGGGCAGTTTATTGTTGTTTACATTTTTTATGATAAGTGATCCGCGTACTTCTCCCAATCATCCCATTGCAAGAATTTTATGGGCAGTGATGATTGCAGTTATTGCATTTTATCTGGCAGCGTTTAAATGGAAATACAATACAATCATCTGGGTGCTTGTGGCTGCTGCACCGCTTGTTCCAATACTGGATAAAATTTTTAAGTCCAAAGATTTTCTTTGGTCACAAACTTCAATTTCATTCACTTTCATTTATAAACTTAAACAATTAGTCATGAAACCAATTTTGAAAAAAGGAGCTGCATTATTGATGCTTGCGGCCATGTTTACCCATGAAGCATCAGCATTTTGCGGATTTTATGTAAGTAAAGCTGACGGCACTTTAAAAAACAAAACATCGCAGGTAATTATTGTACGTGATGGCAACCGAAATGTAATTACCATGTACAATGATTTTAAAGGCAACCTGAAAGATTTTGCCATGGTGGTGCCGGTACCCGTTGTATTGCAGAAAAAAGATATTAAAGTGGTGGAACAATCCATTTTTAATACGTTGAATGATTACAGTAAGCCGAGATTGGTAGAGTATTATGATCAGAATCCCTGTAACCAGTACGATGAGATGAAATCAGAAGCTTTGGTTGGTAAAGTACCGGGGATACAATTACGTGGTATGAAATCTCTCTCAAATACTGCCAAAGAATTTAATGTAAAAATAGAAGCGAAATATTTAGTTGGTGAATATGATATTCTTATTCTTTCGGCAAAAGAATCTACGGGGCTAAAAACATGGCTTGAAGAAAATGGATATAAAATACCTGAAGGTGCTGAAGAAGTTCTTGAACCTTATATAAAAAGTAACCTGAAGTTTTTTGTTGTGAAAGTAAATGAAGCAGAAAAGAAAAAGCTGCCTGGAAATTTTCTTCGCCCGATACAAATAAGTTTTACTTCTCCAAAATTTATGTTGCCCATCCGATTAGGCATGGCCAATGCTGATGGAGACCAGGATATGATTGTTTATGCTTTTACCAAAAGGGGAAGAATAGAAGCTACCAACTACAGAACGATTTCATTGCCTACGTCAAAAAATATTCCCTTGTTTGTAAAAAACAATTTTGGAAATTTTTATTCCAACCTTTTTGAGCACCAGTGGGATAAAGAGGGAAAAGCAATTGCTATGTTGGAATACGCCTGGGATGTTAGCCCGAAAAATTTTGTAAAATGTGATCCATGTGTGGCTACGGCTCCATCCACACAAGATTTAGTACAGGCCGGTGTGTGGTGGATCAACCGGGATTGGAATGATTACGGTGATATAGAAAATGAAGAAGACTATTCCGGCAATGTTTATTTTACAAGATTACATGTTAGGTATAACCGGAAATATTTCCCGCAGGATTTAATGTTCCAGGTTACACCCAACACAGATAATTACCAGGCAAGATATATTGTTACACATCCTGCCACCGGGGATTTCAGTTGTGATGCAGGTAAAAAATATTTGAAAGAACTGAAACAAAGAAGAACTGATGAAATGGAAATGCTCACCTATTTAACCGGCAAAGGGTACAAGGATTGGGATGTGGTAAATAACGATGCAGAAGAAAAATATATACCAGTGGAAGCTTCATATGCTAACGCTGCTAAACTTGCAGGTAAAAAAAGAGGTGATGAAAAGGGGGTTTTATTCGCAGCAATTGGTGTTTTAGGGTTGATTTCACTGATTGGCTTCAGAAACAGGAAAAATATTCTTTAGAATAATTGGTTTGTGGTTTTGAGTTTCAGAAAAAACGGGCGCCTGCCAGGGTGCCTGTTTTGTTTTCCAATATTATTTCCTCTTTTGGGGCTATCTTGCAGCTCCAAATTTTTAAACCTAATATGGAATACGCAAAACTTATAGCCGTTACCGGATTGCCCGGATTGTATGAACTGGTTAGCAGCCGCAATGACGGAGCCATTGTCCGTTCTCTTGATGATAATAAAACTCAGTTTGTGGCTAGCCGGGTACATAACTTTTCACACCTTGAAAGCATAGAAGTATATACACAAAGGGATAATGTAAATCTTGTTGATGTATTTCATGCCATGGCAAAAGCAACTGATAGTTTGCCGGATGCAAAAGATAATACTGCTGTTACCAGGTATTTTGAAAAAGTATTTCCCGACATGGATTTTGAAAGAGTATATGCCAGTGATCAGAAAAAAATGGTGAAATGGTTTGAGGCTCTGAAAAAACATAATGTGGAAATTAAACTAACTGAGGTGCCGGAAGAAGTAGAGCCGGTGGAAGAAGTAAAAGAACCTGAACCAGTTTCAGTACAACCCAAAAAGAAAACTTCGGTAAAAAAGAAAGACAAATAATATTTTTTAAAATAATTAATGTGCAAATGAAAAATACCTTGTTTTTCATTTGCACATTTTCATACCAGCCTGCCGGTTGGCAGGTTAGCAAATTTACAAATGATGAATTTTTCTGCTGACATTAAAAAGCTACCCCGTTATTTTTTACCTGCAAACTTTACTGTTACGAACTGGGAAACGCTGGAGCCCTGGTTTAAAAACCTGCTTGACCGGGAGCTGAATTCAAAACAAGATTTGGAACAATGGTTGAAAGACATCAGCGAACTGGAAGCTGTGGTGAGTGAAGATGCCTGCTGGCGTCAGATAAAAATGACCTGTGATACAGAAAATAAAGAGCTGGAAAAAGCTTTTATCTTTTTCATGATGGAGATTCAGCCCAAAGCACAGCCTTATGCTGATAAACTGAATAAAAAATTAATTGATTGCCCATATACCAAAGAACTGGATCAGAAAAAATATTTTACCATGATCCGGACAGTAAAGAAAAACATAGACCTTTTCCGTGAAGAGAATATACCACTGATGGCCGATTTAAATGTATTGCAGCAGCAGTTTGGAGTTATCTCAGGTAAAATGACAGTAGAAGTAAACGGTGAAGAATTTACCTTACAACAAGCCACTAAATTCCTGGAGCATGATGACCGGAGCCTCAGAGAATCTGTTTATAAAAAAATAGCAGCAAGAAGATTGCTAGATAAAGAAGAAATGAATTCCCTTTTTTCAACATTAATACAAAAGCGTCACCAGGTAGCCATCAATGCAGGCTTTGCAAATTTTCGTGATTATAAGTTTGTGGAAATGGGACGGTTTGATTATACAAAAGAAGATTGCTTTCAGTTTCATGAAGCTGTGAAGCTGCAGGTATTGCCACTGGTAGATGAAATTTATAAAAGAAAGAAAAATAAATTAAACGTCGATACGCTTCGCCCCTGGGATCTGGAAGCTCACCCTGCAGATGAAAAAGCTTTGAATCCTTTTAAAACTGGGGACGAGTTAGTAGAAAAATCAATTGCCTGTTTTAATGAACTGAATCCATTTTTT
>Ga0062382_10000351_pt1 | contig 11344 bp, 11 predicted proteins | sample DOMMetBare2Fresh_FD_59507 | JGI IMG/M metagenome (GOLD analysis project Ga0062382, IMG submission 59507) | Wetland sediment microbial communities from St. Louis River estuary, USA, under dissolved organic matter induced mercury methylation -... | ecosystem: Environmental > Aquatic > Freshwater... | reverse complement strand
TCACGAACCTTTTTCATCTCGGCGATGCTCAAGGCGCCCGCCACCGTCTCCTCAACCTTGCCGTTGGCGGCCCAGATGGTCTGGTTACGGAAGAGCGCATCCGCGACCTCGGTGTACTTCCCGATGCGCTCCGCGGCGGATGCGAACTGAGCGGCCGGCCGGGCATATGCATGGATCGGCAAAGGGTAATCGTGATGGATCAGGCGCGCCTTTCCCGTCCAGACGTAATCCCGCAGGAGCGGAGGCAGAATCTGCTCGTGCATCTGCTTACACCCCGGACACTGAAAATCGCTGAACAGCTCGATCGTGATCGGAGCGTTCGCCGGGCCAACTATCTTGCCCTTGACCGGCGCCTGCGCGCACATCGCCGCCAACCCAATCCACAAGGACACTACAAAAGCGAGTCGCCTCATATGCGTTACGTTGCGATTATACAGCGGACCGCGTGACGCTTACCATAATAGTGTGACCGCCATAGCGGCGACGTCCAAAAGTCGGACTCTCAACGTCTGAAACCGGGAGCGCGATTCCGACGTCGATAGTCCAAGGTGCAGGTGTCCTCGATCTCTGCCAGGCTGTTCGCTGTGTTGCTCGCGGCTGCAATAGCGCGCGGCCAGGCGCCAGTCCCTCCGCGCTTGGTGCAATCAGCCGGACGGGTGCTTCAACCCAATCCCGCCGAGCGATCCCTGGCTTGTGAAGTGCGCCCTATCGCTCCTGTACTGACCTACCGCCTGGCTTACCGCGCTGGCTACGTCGTCACCGCGCCCATGGAGCAGCTGGCGGGCGAACGGGGCGCGCTGCACGTTCTGGTTCGCGTCACTCCCAAGATCCCAGGCGCTCAGCCATTGTTGCTGATGGACGTAGGGCGGCTGCCGGCCGCGTCCGGAGAGCAGAATGCCGCGAAGCTTGAAATGCAATTTACAGGAGGCTTCTTTCTCGGGGAAGGCGAGTATCGGGCTGAGCTGGTGTTGATCGACAGCGGGGGGCGCGTGTGCCGCAAAAGCTGGGACCTCGAACTCAAGCCGCGCAAGGGCGTGACCAAGCTTGCCCCCGGCCGGTTGACAGCCCTCTCGCAGCTCGGCATGCCGCAACCCGGCGCCCAGCCCGGCGGGCTGACGGTCCTACTGAACGCTGGAACGGCGCGATCGAATCCGGCGCTGCTCGAATCGCTCTACGGCATCGTCGAGCGAATGCCATTCAGCCGCGTTCAAATCGTCGCATTCAGTCTGGAACAGCACAAGGAACTGGTGCGGCAGAGTGTGACGGACGGCGGCAGCATGCGGCGCGTAGCGGAAGCGCTGAATGACTACAACCCGCAGACTGTGCCGTACGGAGTTCTGAAGGATCCCGCGGGCCACCGGAATTTCCTCTGGCAGTTGCTGGCGAAAGAGGGACTGCGCAAGGACCCCGCCGCCGCCGTGCTGTTCGTGGGGTACTCGACCTTCGATGATTCTCACGTGTTGGCGCCCCCAGCATGCACGGATGGCCCGCGAACGACCGTCTACGCCTACTTCGACTATGCGCTCCCCGCCGGGCGAAGAACGCTGCCGGCGCCCGAAATGCCAGACGCCATCTCGCGAATTATCCACGCGTGTCTCGGAAAGGTGTACTACATCCATTCCCCCAGCGACCTCGCATCCGCGCTCCAGAAAACAGACGAGCTGCTGCAACGGCGCTGAGACTGCCACTCCACGGGATCGACGCCCAGCCTCTCTGTCAGACTGCACGGTCCACCGTCGACCCGCCCGGCGAAGTAGAATCTGTAGGGAGCGATCCTGATGACACCTCCTGACGCAACCGAGGCGGGCGCGCTATTCCAGAGCTATCACGACAAAATCTACCGCTACGTCCTCAGCATGGTCCATAACCCCGCCGAGGCCGAGGATCTCACGCAGGACACGTTCCTCCGGGCTTACTGCCGCCGGGATTCGCTTCGTGATCCAGGCGCTGTGCGCGGCTGGCTCTACCGCATCGCAACTCATTTATGCCTGGACCGCCTGCGCCAGCGCGTTCTGCACGTCTACGTCGACGCCGAAGAAAGCGCCCGCCGCGTTGACGCAGCGGTTTCGGAATTGCCTTCCGCTCAGGAGATTGTCGAACGGAAGGACACCAGCCTGTGTGTGCAGCGATGCCTGGATCTGCTGTCCGATAGTTACCGTTCGGCGCTGCTGCTGCACGAAGGGCACTCCCTCACCGCACCCGAGATCGCCGAACTGCTGGGAGTGAGCGTCGCCACGGTGAAGATTCGGCTCCACCGCGCCCGCCGCAAGCTGGAGGTAATCATGGCGGCCGGTTGCGCCGTCTCCCACGGCAGCGACGGCGTACCCTGTTGTGAGCCTAAACGCTCGTGATTGACTGGAATGCAGTCCGGTGCATAATGACTGGGGAAGACATCGTGGACGCTAGCCGGCCGAGCCGATTCATCAGGCTGATGCTGTATGGTGCAACCGTCATCGTAGCGGTGTTCGCGATTGCGGCGGTCTTCCCGAAGGCAAGACTCTTCGCGCTCTGGGCTGTAGGACGCGGCGGCGGCTGCCCTTGCGGAGCCGTTATTCGAAGCCACGAACTACTGCTCGATATGAACAGCGCCGCCGAGCGGATCGGCGCGTCGAGCCGCGTGCTCCAGCGCGACCCGGCAGGTCTCGAACTTCTCGACACCTCGGCGGGCCGCTATTGGACCGTGAAGAACGATAAGTTCCTTCACCAAGCCCTCGCAGAAGAGAGTGTGAGCGTCTACGGCGAACAGGAGCACGGTGTGAAGCCTGGGGACGTGGTCCTGGACTGTGGCGCCAACGTGGGCGCCTTCACTCGCAAGGCAGTGTCGGCGGGAGCGCGGTTGGTGGTCGCGATAGAACCCACGCCCGTATCGGTCGAGTGCCTCCGGCGTAACTTCCAGCGCGAGATCGCGGAGGGGCGCGTCATCGTCTATCCCAAAGGCGTCTGGGACCGTGTGGACACCCTGGAACTCGCAGTCGGCGAGGAAGGCAATATCACGGGCAACAGCTTTATTTTTGGGCGAGGCAGCCAAAACAAAATCAGGCTCCCCCTCACGACGATCGATCTCCTGGCAAGCGAGCTGCATCTGGATCACATCGATTTCATCAAGATGGATATTGAGGGGGCGGAGAAGCAGGCTCTGCGTGGAGCCGTAGGTGTGATCCGGGAATTCCAGCCGCGGTTGGCCATCGCTTGCGAGCACCTCCCGGACGACCTGACGGCCATTCCGAAGACCGTCGCAGACATCTCACCCCGTTACAGTGTGCAACCTTCCGGTTGCCGGGACGCCTTCTCCGAGGTCCGCGCCGAGGCGCTGCTTTTCCAGGCGCGCTAGCAGTTATCGCAACTGGCTCTGCTGCAGCTCGCCCATCAGCTTCTCGAACTTGCGCTTCTGCTTCTCGTCGAGAACCCGCATGATGCGTTGCTTGCCGCTGGCGCGCACGTCGTCGAGCTGCGCTTGCAGAGTGTGGTAGTAGGTGAAGAAATCGTCGAGGATGGTCTCGAGCTGCTCTGTCTGCGCGGGCGTCAGAGCCAGCTCTTTCTTGAACCGATCGAGGGAAACGTCTTTGCCGGTTTCCTTCCAGGCAGAGGGCTGGGCTGGGTGAAGCAGGTGATGCAGACCGAGCGACATCGTCAGCATGCCGGCGGCCAAGCCGCAAAGAAACACCAGCAACACCGAGATAAGGATCCGCGGGTTCTGCCAGGAAGGCTGTTGCGCCGGGGTCATGCGCCCTATTCTCTATAGGTCACCAACGTGACCAGAGTCGTATCCCGGTCCCGCTGCCGATCCTGTCCCAATTGAGGCGAGCTCTCCTGAAACGCCGTAATTCCAGCCGTGTCCATCCCCGCCCGCGAGTCCGCCTCGGTGAACGCCAGATACCCCCCGAACAACATCGCGAGCGCCAGCGAGGTCGCTACCAGACGCCGGCCGAAAACCGGGTCGAGGAATGCCGCCCAAACCGGCGCCGGCCGCTGCGCTTCAATGCGCTCCAGTACGCGGGCATAGAATCCCGCCGGCGGTTCTCCGGCGTCCGGGGCTGCCAGTGTCCGGAGCAGTTTCGTCTGCTCCCGCATCCATCTCACTTCCTCCCGGCAGTCCTCACACTCCTGCAAGTGCCGCTCGAACTCGACTGGAACTTCCTTGCCCGGAGCGCCGCGGAGGTAATCCTCCAGGCGTTCCTTGATGAGCCCATGCATACTGTTTCCCTCAAAAACCAGCCAACCCGCCCTCACGGGGGAGGGGTTGCGGATCTCCATGTCCGCTTTCTTTTCTCCGCCCGCAACGGCTCACGCTCAAGCCGTTGCCACGCCCTGCGCCCGGTTCAGGCGCTGCGCCACCTTCAGCAGCTTCTGCCGGGCGCGGAATAGTTTCACTTTAATTGTATTCTCGTTGATCCCCGTCATCTCGGCCAGTTCCTCGACCGAATGACCCTCGACTTCCTTCAGCAAGAGCAACGTGCGCTCCTCCTCCGGCAGCCGGGCGAGCAACTTCATAGCGAGATCCCGTTGCGCCAGCGTGACGTCCACCGGCGGCCGCTGATCCCGGGCCGGCTCTGAATTCTCCATCCGCAGCGCGTCTTCCTCACTGAAATCGCTCTCGTACACCAGTTTCCGGACTTTCTTCTTCCGGAGATAATCGTAGCACTCGTTGACGGTGATTTTGTAGATCCAGGTCAGCAGCGAGCTCCGGAAATCAAAGTTCCGAAGAGAGAAGTAGACCTTCGTAAATACTTGCTGTGCGATGTCTTCCGCGTCGTTATGATTCCGCAAGATTCCGTAGATGATCGAGAACACCTTGGACTGGTAGCGCTCCACAACCTCCCGGAAGGCCAGCTGGTCTCCCGTTTGTGCGCGCTTTACCAGGGCGGCTTCTTCGGTGTTCTTGTATTCCACTCTCCTCTTCGCTGCAATCCTTTCGCCGGTTGCGGGAAGCGGGAGAGTCCCGCTTACACTACCCATACATCCGTTCCGACGTATCTGAGTTTTCAGTGGTTTCAGCCAAAGTAAGGGCGCCCAGCGCGCCCCCGGCCTCACCAGTCCCGGCATGTTCAAAATAACAGATTGCCAAAGCGCGTTGCTACTTGGTTTGCGGGGATACGAAAGCCGCTAAGACGTTAGTAGCGAAGCCAGTTTAAGCCGGCGGGGAGTCCCGAGGCGCCGGGAGCGAGCGTGTGGGCGCTGCGTTGGCAGGGAAGATTCTACCCTGGCGGGCAGATCGATCTCCGGTGTTACTTTGTATAAAAAAGTACTTGACACAAACAAAGTGGGGCCATAACATCAGACGATACCATGCGCAAATCCTTCGGACTCCTCTCGCTCCTTGCTGTAGCCGCTACCTCATCGCTCCTGGCGCAGGGCTGCAATCCCGAACGCGACCGGTGGAACGCCATCCTCACCAGTCCAACGCCGAGATTCAACACCGCCCCGAATCAGTTCCTCGTGGACACCACCCGCGGCCTGAAGCCCGGCCTTGCTCTTGATGTCGGCATGGGCCAGGGCCGGAACACCATCTTTCTCGCGAAGCAAGGGTGGGATGTGACGGGCTTCGATCCCGCCGACAAGGCGGTCGCGTTGGCGGACCAGCTCGCAGCAAAAGCTGGCGTGAGTATCAAGGCCAAGGTCGGGCGCATGGAGGACTTCGATTGGGGAAAAGACCGCTGGGACCTCGTCGTATTCTGCTATGTCCCCGTGCGCGGCTTTGTCGAACGCGTCTCCGCCTCATTGAAACCGGGCGGGGTTGTCGTGCTGGAGGCGTTTCACAGCGAGGGCCCGCTGAGAGCGGGAGCGGGCGTGGTGTGGGATTCGAACGAGCTGCTCACGGCATTCCGCGACTTTCGAATTCTCCACTATGAAGACGCAGTCGCCAAAGCGGATTTCGGCCTGCAAGAGACGCGGATAGTGCGCCTCTGCGCCCAGCGCCCGCGTTGAGCGCCGCGACGCCCGGCGTAGTAGTCTATGAGGGTGCACGAGCGCATGTTCGCGTGGCGCCGCGCCCCGTTGTTCCTGCTGGCCTGTTCCGCGCTGTTGTGCGCACAGACTATTGGGCGCTGTCCGTTGTTCCCCGCCGACAACGTTTGGAACGCTCCGGTGGATCGTCTTCCGCTTCATCCGAATTCCGGTACGTACGTAAACACGATTGGCGCTTCGAGGGCTCTCCATCCGGACTTTGGTTCCGGGCTCTGGGATGGCGGCCCCATCGGCATACCCTATGTCATCGTGAGCAATCAGGCTCGCGTCCCGGTCCGTTTCGATTACGCCGACGAGAGCGATCCGGGACCGTACCCAATTCCGCCCAACCCCCCGATTGAAGGAGGGGCGGCGTCCGACGGCGACCGGCATGTGCTGGTCGTCGACGAACCGAACTGCGTCCTCTACGAGCTGTACAGCGCCTACCGGCGGTCCGACGGCAGTTGGAACGCCGGCTCAGGCGCGGTCTTCGACCTGCGCGCCAATCGCCTTCGTCCCGCGGGCTGGACGTCGGCCGATGCGGCCGGTTTGCCGATCCTGCCAGGCCTGGTCCGCTATGAGGAGGTTCTCTCCGGCGAGATCAGGCACGCAATCCGCTTCACGGCGCCCCAAACCCGGCGCGAGTACATCTGGCCGGCGCGCCATCTCGCCTCGTCGCTCACCGGCGCGAACTATCCTCCGATGGGGCAGCGCTTCCGGCTGCGGGCGGATTTCGATATTTCCGGTTTTTCGCCCGCCAACCAGACGATTCTCCGCGCGCTCAAGAAATACGGCATGATCCTGGCCGACAACGGCTCAGCCTGGTACATCAGCGGCGCACCCGACGAGAGGTGGAACAACGACGATCTTCACCTGCTGCAAGTGGGGATTCAAGGCTCCAGGTTTGAGGCGGTCGACGCGTCGTCGCTCATGCTGGACCCCAACTCCGCCCAGGTCCGCGGCGCCGCGCCCGCCGCACCGGCCGTCGCCGCTGTGGTCAATGCGGCGAGCTTCGGGACGGGGATCGCGCCCGGTGCGTGGGTCGCTGTTTTCGGCGCCAACCTCGCCCCGTCCTCCCGAGGCTGGCGTGGCGACGAAATCGTGAACGGCGCGCTGCCGGTGCAACTGGACGGCGTCAGTGTGACCATCAATCAAGTTCCGGCGGCGATCAGTTACATCAGCCCGGCGCAAGTGAATGTGCAGGTTCCGGATATCCCGCTCGGATCGGCGCCGCTCCAGATACAGACTCCGCAGGGTTCGTCCTCCGCGACGGTGACCATCCAGCCGCTGGCGCCCGCGCTCTTCTTTTACGATGCGGAGAGCCGGAGGTACGCCGCGGCTCAGCACGCCTCGAGCTACGCCATCGTGGGCAAGACCGGTTTGTATGCCGGCTCAACACCGGCGCGCCCCGGTGAGACGGTCATTCTGTATGGAACTGGCTTTGGCGCGACGATCCCAGCCACTGCCGCAGGGCGCGCCGTGGTCCGTCCCGCGCAGCTCGCAGATCGAGTGACCGTGCGCATAGCAGGCGTCCAAGCCGAGGTTCTCTGGGCTGGCGTAAGCCAGGCGGGTCTCTGTCAGCTCAACGTGACAGTTCCCCCGGGCCTTCCCGACGGCGACGCCGATGTCATCGCCGAAATCGGCGGGATGCGAACGCAGGACAACGTTTATCTCTCGATCGCCCGCTAGCGCGTCCAGTCGCGCTAAAATGCAGGTTGCACCCAGCCCAAGGGGATCGCAGAAGAGGCTTCTTGTCGTCCGCAACCGTCCAGCCCAACTCGCGCAGCGACGCCCACGGTCCCCGGTGGCATGGCGACTATTATTTCCTGCTTCGCAGCCTCATCATCAAGGACTTCAAGATCCGGTACCGCAACATGTCGCTCGGGGTCTTCTGGTCGCTGCTCAACCCCCTGGTGATTATGGGTGTGTTGTGGTTCGTTTTTACAAAGGTCTTTCCGAACTACGGCGTCCCGAATTTTGCCGTTTTTGTTCTCTGCGGCCTGGTTCCGTACAACTTCTTCACGCTGGCCTGGGTTACTGGAACGACCTCGCTGGTCGAGAACGCCGCCCTCATCAAGCGCGTTCCCGCGCCGCGTGAAGTGGTGCCGATCGCGGCGGTGCTCTCAAACGGCATCCACCTCCTGATCCAGATTGCGCTGCTGCTGATTGCGGTGCTGCTGGCAGGCAAAGGCGTCAACTGGAACTGGCTGTGGCTGCCGTTCGTATGGGGCTTCGAGGTGATCTTCGTGTGCGGGCTCGCGCTGATCTTCTCGTGCCTGGACGTCTATGTGCGCGACATGCGGTACGTAGTGGAATCCTCGAACACGGTGTTGTTCTGGCTCGTTCCGATTCTCTACCCATTCAGCCTGATTCCGCAGACGTATCGTGAGATCTACCAGTTCAATCCGGTGGCCGCGCTCGTGTTGGCTTGCCGGAACATCCTGCTGGACGGCGCAGCGCCGCCGACCCAATTGCTGATCAAGCTGGCCACGAGCTCGCTGGTGATGCTTCTGATCGGTTTCGTGGTGTTTCGGCGGCTGCGACACCGCGTTTACGACTACTTATGAGCGACTTGGCGGCGATCGAATTCCAGGGAGTCTCCAAGTACTTCTACCGTCACTCCGGGCGCGCCCTGCTGCGCAAGCACCTCGAGAGTTGGTTCCGGCGCGGCCGCAAGGAGCGGTTCTACGCGTTGCGGGACATCAGTTTCCGTATCGAGCGGGGCGAGAGCGTAGCCCTTGTGGGCACCAACGGCGCGGGCAAGAGCACGCTGTTGAGCATGGTGGCGGGCCTGGCGGAACCGGAGACCGGATCGGTCTCGGTGGACGGGCGCGTGGGCGCTTTGCTTCAGCTCGGCGCCGGATTCCACTACGACCTGACGGGTGAGGAAAACGTCTTCTTGAACGCCGCCTTGCTGGGACTGAGCCGCAGGCGCACCGAAGAGCTGTTCGACTCCATCGTGGAATTTGCGGGCGTCGGCGACTTTATCGAGGAGCCGCTGCGCACCTATTCTTCCGGCATGACGATGCGCCTGGCCTTCTCCGTGGCCGCGCACATGGATCCCGACATTCTCATCATCGATGAAGTGCTGGCGGTGGGGGACCACGCGTTTCAGGCGAAGTGCTCGGAGAAGATCATGGAATTCAAGCACGCCGGCAAGACCATGCTGTGCGTGTCGCATTCGGCAGGCGCCGTGGAAAAGCTCTGCGAGCGCGCCCTCTGGCTCGACCATGGCGAGCTGGTGATGGACGGACCCGTCTCCGAAGTGCTCGGCGCCTACGAAGGCCGCCTCCCCTCGCGCCAGGACTGAGCGGTTCAGCCCGTTCTACCTCGGATTCCAGCCGTCGCCGCCCTTCAGGAAGACCTCCGGAGCGAAGACCGCCGCCTCGCCGGACGTGATCTTGTGCGCCCAGGCAACGCGCGAGGCTGGTTTGGCGCCAGGCCCGGTCGATCCCAGTTCCGCGAACCACGCGGTCTTCTCGTTTTCGGCGTTTCTCCAGTTGTCCCAGCCTTCCGGGCTGATGTGTTCGCCCATCCAGCAGTCCAAGAACACGACGCGCGCGTACGGACGCCACGGACGCCCAAGGAACACGCCCTTGCCGGAAGCCTTGGGAGGGAACGGAACTTCTGCCTCTCCGGTCTTGGGCGGCGGTTCCAGCAATCCTGGCTCGCCGGTCAATCGGCAGTTGCGGAACACGTACCCGGTCGGCATGTCCGCGGCGGTGCGGCTGTGCGCTGTTACGTACCCCGCCCCGCGGCTGCGGATCTCGCACCCATCGAAGACCGCCGCGGCGTTGCCGAAGATGAAATCGACGTGGCCTTCAATCCGGCAGTCCGTGTAGTACTGGCGGCCTGCCGCAGCGTACAGCGTGTCCTGCCAGCCCAGGAAACGGCACTTGTGGAATCGGGCCCGGTCCGAATGAATCGAAATCGCCACCGCCTGCGAGCCGACGCCGAACGCGTTCTCGAATGTGACGTTCACGGCCTCGAACGCCGGGCAGTTCACCTCTACGATGGAGCTAAAGAAGGTGCCCCCTGCCTCCTTCGCGCTCATGCTGAAGCTGATGATAGTGGACGCGGCGTCCCTGCCTAGGAGACTGACTGGCGGCATGTTCTGCGGAATCTTGACGCGCTCGCGATAGACGCCTGGGCGAATCTCGAGAATCACACGGTTGATCGGCCCGCGCGCGGGCTTGTCGAGAACGTGGTCGACTGCCCTCTGGATGGTCTGAAAATCGCCGCTGCCATCGGCGGCAACCACGGCGCGGACGCCCTCGGGTGCGCGGGACTGGGCGTCGAGAACCGACGCGAACGGCGCCAGTCCGGCAACCGAGAGGAACGATCTCCTCGTAGGCATTAACGAACAGCTTGTCAGGCTGTTCGCAATTCGTCAACTACGCTGCCGTCCGCCTCCACCAACTGGATGTGCAGCGCGGCCTGTCCGGCGGCGTGCGTGGAGCAGCTCAGGCACGGGTCGTAGGCGCGCACCACCGCCGAGACGCGGTTCAGCATGCCTTCCTTCAGCTTCTTGCCGTCGACGAACCGCTTGCTCACCTGCTCGATGCTGCGGTTGATCGCCAAATTGTTGTGGCCCGTGGCGATGATGAGGTTGGCCCAACGAATGGCGCCCCGCTCGTCCACCTTGTAGTGATGAATCAGCGTGCCGCGCGGCGCCTCCGCCATGCCCACGCCCTCGAGCGAATTGACGTCGGCGCGGGCGCGTACCCGCGTATCCAAAATGCTGGGGTCCGCTAGAAGCGCGCCAATCCGCTCCAGGCCGTAGATGATCTCGATCAGCCGCGCGTAGTGATAGTGGAACGAGCTCTGCGCCACCATGCCGTAGCGCTGGCGGAACTCGGAGAGTTCCTTGTCGGCCTCAGGCGTACCGCACCGCTCGGCGACGTTGAGCCGCGCCAGCGGCCCCACGCGGTAGATCCCGCCTGGGAACCCGAGCGGCTTGAAGTACGGCGCTTTCAGGTACGTGAACGGCAGAACCGCTTCGGAAATCCACTCCTGATAGTCTGCCGCGCGCATCTGGTCCACCACGACCGCGCCCTCAGCGTCCTTGAAGCGGAGCTGGCCGTCGTACAACTGCAAGTTGCCCGCCGCGTCGACCATGCCCGCGTACATCGTGGGCGCGTTCCCGAACGAAGCGATTTCATCTCCGAACCCGTCCAGCGTTCCCTTGAAGAACGCCAGCGTGCGGCGCGCCACGGCTTGCGCTCCGGGCAGATCCTTCAGCAGCCGGTCGCGCACCGCGGCGTCGAGCGGCGCGTTCACGCCGCCGGGCACGGTCCAGGAGGGGTGCACGCGTTCCTTCGCCAGCCCTTCGATCACCTGCTGGCCGTACTTCCGCAACCCGATGCCGTCGCGCACCAGCTCGGGGCTCTTTTCGAGCAAC
>Ga0062382_10000348_pt1 | contig 11378 bp, 12 predicted proteins | sample DOMMetBare2Fresh_FD_59507 | JGI IMG/M metagenome (GOLD analysis project Ga0062382, IMG submission 59507) | Wetland sediment microbial communities from St. Louis River estuary, USA, under dissolved organic matter induced mercury methylation -... | ecosystem: Environmental > Aquatic > Freshwater... | reverse complement strand
CGTGTCCCCACGCGAGGGACTCTGGAATCCAAAGACAAATTTTCACCCCGGACTGCTAGCTCCGCATCCCCCAGGGGGAAGCCATAGGACGATATGTCTCAGTTACACCCTGCGAACGACAAGTTGCGCGAAGCTGAGTTCTTCTTCATGCTCATGCACAGACACTCCGAGCGGTATGAGTTCAAATACTTTTTGAGCGCGTTCCTGTCGGCGGTCAGTAGTTGCACGGAGCACAACAAGCTCTACTCTTCCGATGCCCGGTTCAAGGATTGGTACGGCAACATAGTGAACGCTGTCGTTGACCCTTCCGTGTTGCCAAGGCTGGTCGGCCTTCGCAACAAGGAGATCCATCACAAAGGAACCGACACTTACCAACGGGTCGGTTTCGCCAGACCGGACGACGATCCTATAGAAACGACGAAACTCGAAGTCACAATGGACTTCAGCAGCGGCAAGCCCGTCGGAACAATTCAGACAGCCGAGATGGATAAGCCGGAGGCAATCGAGTTGACGAGCGATTGGGTCTGGGATGTTGAAGGCAGCCCCAAGGTCTTCGAGCTGTGTGAGTCCGGCTTGAACACCCTTCGCCAGATTGTTCGCTATCGGGATGAGATGAAGTTTCCTGATTAGGGGCTATTCTTGAACCGGATCGAAGAAGGCACGGCGGTTACTTCCCCACCAGTATGCGTTCGGCGGCTTGCTTGCCCATGCGGATGCAGTCGGGGACTCCGATTCCGGTGTAGGCGTTGCCGGCCAGATGAAGGCCGGGGAGGGCGGCGGCTCGCGATTCGATTTGTGCGGCGCGGTCGCGATGCCCCACCGTGTATTGGGCCATGGAACGGGGCCAGCGGGCGATCCTTGTGAAGAGCGGGGTCTCGTGCACTCCCATGATCTCCCGCAACTCTTCGCGCACACCCTCGATGAGCGCGTCCTCCGACTCCACTTCGCCGCCTACGAAACAGCGCAGCACGACCAGGTGGTCCGGCACGCGGTAGGAGAACTTCGTCCCGACCCAGGTACAGGCCACCAGGCGCTTCCGTTCGCGCTTCGGGACGAGGAAGCCGAAGCCGTTGAGCGGGTGCGAGAATCCGGCCTTCTCATACCCTAGAGAGAGCGTGATCGACGAGGTGTACGGGACGGCGTCAAGCAGCGCGGCGAGGTCCGCGTCGATTCCCGTGAGCAGCGCTCCCGCTTCATAGGCCTGGCAGGCCAGGACCACGTGTTCCGCCTCCAGCCACTCGCCGTTGAACCGTATGCGCCAGCCTTTCGGCGTGCGCTCCAGGGTCTCCGCCTCACCGTGCAGTATCTCGAGGTGCGGCCTGGCCGCGGCTTCCGCCGCCTTGACAAGCTGACCGAGCCCGCCCTTCAGCGTCCGGAACAGCGGCTGACCCTTCGCCTGCGCGGCCGCCTTGCGCCGCTCGTGCAGCACGCCCTTGGTGAGGCTGCCGTACTTGGCTTCGATCTCGACGAAGCGCGTCAGCACGCTAGAGACGCTCAACTGGTTGGGATCGCCTCCATACACTCCCGCGAGCAGCGGCTCGGCCAGGTAATCCACCGCTTCCCTTCCGTAGTGGTCCGTGATGAAGTCGGCCACAGACCGGTCCTCGCGCATGACGCTGGGCCTGCGGAACCATTCGATCCCCATCTTCACTTTCGTTGCCCAGCTCAGCAGCGAGGTTCCCACCAGCGGCATGATCTTGGTCGGGATCATGAGCATCAGGCCGTCGGGCAGGGCGACAAGCCGGCCGTTCTTGCGCACATAGGTGACGCGCAGGTGGTCGTTCGAGCCGATCACGTCACCACCCAGACCCAGCTCGCGGATCAGATCGAGGGCCGCCGGTTTCGCGGAGAGAAAACTGTCCGGCCCGGTCTCGATTGTACAGCCATGCAGCGATTCCGTCTCGATGACGCCGCCCAGGCGCGGCCGCCGCTCGACGATCGTCGAAGGCGCACCCGCCTTCGCGAGATAGTACGCGGCGGAGAGGCCGGAAGCGCCGCCTCCGATGATCACTACACGGCGCATAGTTTCTGCTTGGCGACCTCGGCGAGCGCGGCGATGAATGTGGGCGAATCGTTCAAAGACTCAGGCCGGCGAAGGCGGATACCGCGATCGCTGGCGTATCTGGCAAACTGGATGTCCACGTCGTAGAGGATTTCCACGTGATCGCAGACGAACCCAATCGGCGCGAGCGCTACGTCGCGCACACCGGCCGCGGCGTATTCGTCGAGGCGCGATTCCACTGTAGGGCCGAGCCAGCTCTCTCCGGTAAAACCCTGGCTCTGGTACGCGAAGTCAAAGGATGCCAGACCGGCGCGCCGCGCCACACCGGCCGCGGTCGCCCTCGCTTCGGTGTCATACGGGTCACCACGCTCGAGCGCGCGCTCCGGCAGGCTGTGGGCGGTGAACAACACCCGCTCGGCCGGCAGCAGCGGCGCCAGCCTCTCGTAGAACGCTTCGATCAAGAGCGGCGAGTCATGGAACGTCTTCGTCCAGAGGATCTCCACGTTCACGCCGAGTTCCTGCTTCGCCTCCTGCGTCCGGCGCGAATACAGCCCGACGCTCGATTTCGAATACTGTGGGGCCAGGCAGATGACCACGATGCGCTCGACGCCGTCGGCCTGGATCTGCGCCATCGTTTCTCTGATGAACGGCCGCCAGTTGCGCATGCCGATGTAGACCGGCATGCCCAGCAGCGCCTCGAGGGCCTTGGCTTGCTCGCGCGTCCGCGCCAGCAGCGGCGACGCCCCCCCGATCTCTTCGTAGCGCCGGCGCACCTCTTCGACGATCTCCGCGGACGTCGGCCTTCCGCCCCGCACGTAACTCAGATACTCGGGGACATCCTCGATCCGCTCGGGGGCTCCATGCGCCAGAAGGAGCGCCGCCTGCTTCACGGCCGGAAGTCTCGCACGAACTGCACCGCCGCCCTCACGTGATCGACGGGAGTCTCGGGCAGGATGCCATGGCCGAGGTTGAAAATGTGGCCCGGGCGCGCTCCGGTCCGCTTCAGCAGCTCGTGTATGCGCTGCTTCAACTCGGGCAGCGGAGCGAACAGCACGGCGGGGTCGAGGTTGCCCTGGATGGCGGAGCGGTAGCTGATATCCATCCAAGCCTGGTCGATGTTCACGCGCCAGTCGATGCCGAGCACGTCGCCGCCGGCCGCGTGCAGCTCGCGGAAGAAACCGCCTGCTCCGGTGCCGAAGTGAATTACCGGAACGCCGGTCGACCGGATCCGCTCGATGAGCGCGCGCGAGTACGGGGCGACGTAGCGGACGTAGTCGTCCGGGCCGAGCGCGCCGGCCCAGCTATCGAAGACCTGGATGGCGCGAGCGCCCGCCGCGACCTGCAGGATCGCGAACGGACCGAGCACGTCCACCAGCTTGCCCATCAGCCGCCGCCAGAGCGTCTCGTTGGAATACATCATCTGTTTGGTCTTGATGAAGGTGCGGGACGACCCGCCCTCGATGATGTAACTGGCCAGCGTGAAGGGAGCGCCCACGAAGCCGAGCACCGGAACCTTGCCGGCGAGCGCTTTGACTACCAACTGGATCGCGTCGCCAACATAGCCCAGGTCGTCTGTGTTCGAGATCGACAGCGTATCGATGTCCTCGGACGTGCGCACCGGATTGGAGATGATTGGCCCTTCGCCGGCGGCGAACCGCAGCTTCAACCCCATCGGCTCGACCGGCAGCAGCAGGTCGGCAAAAATGATGGCGGCGTCCACATCCAGAATCTCGACGGGCTGCAACGTGACCGCGGCGGCCAGGTCCGGCCGCTTGCAGATCTCGAGGATCCCGTGCTTGGCGCGGATTTCGCGATACTGCTTGAGGTAGCGACCCGCCTGGCGCATGAACCACACGGGCCGCACATCCGTGGGACGGCGCCGACAGGCGTCTAGAAACCGGCTGTTCATTGGAGCCATGCGCATGGCTGTTCCGCTTTGTCCTCGCATAAGAAAACGCGAACTGCGTTCAGTTTGTGTCGAGCCGCCCATTGGCGGCCAAGAATAAAGAACGGCTTGGCCCAGGCCTCGCTGTCCAGGGTGCGCGGCGCAATCACAGACACCGCGAGCATGCCCTGGGCCGGATACCCGGTGCGAGGATCCATGATGTGGCTATAGACCTTCCCGTCCGCTTTGAAGAACTTCTCGTAGCTGCCGGAGGTCGACAGCGACTGGTCCTTCAGATAAATGTCCTCGAGCGTCCGGCTCGGCTTTTTCGGATCGCGAATCTTGATTTCCCAGCCCTGGCTGTTGTTCGGGGTTCCGAGCGCATAGATACTGCTCGCCCCGGCCGAGACCAGCGCCGACTTGACTCCGTTCTCCTTCAAGATTTCCACCATGCGATCCACCGCGTACCCTTTACCGATGCCGCCGAGGTCCAGATCGACGCCCGGCTGGGCGAATCGGACCGTGCGGCGCTCGGGGTCCAGGGTGACCTTGCGATACCCGGTCTTTTCGAGCGCCCGCGCCACCTCGGCCGGGCGGGGCAGGTGACCGGTTCCCTTGTAGAAGCCCCAGACCCTCATCAGGGGACCAACGCTAATGTCGAAGGCACCCTCGCTCAGCCGGCTGTATTGCAGGCACTCCGAGAGCAGCTCGAACATTTCCGGAGTCACCTTCACCGGACGTTCGCCTGCGTATTGGTTCACTTGGCTCAAGTCACTATCCAGCTTGTAGTTAGAGAGCAACTCGTCGACGCGGCGCGCCTCGTCGAGCGCCGCCGCCATGGCCGCTGCCATCTGGTCGCGGTCCTCGCCATACAGCGCCACCTGGAAGGTTGATCCCATGGCGTCAACGCTGTCCTCCAGCCGGAGCGACGCACCGCCCGACTGAGAGAATGCCGGCGCTGCCGCCAACATCAACAAAAGTAGCACGAATGGTCGCATGAATGCCTATTTTTCAGCGGTTCCCGGCTCTTTTTTTCGGTTTTTTCGGACCCGGTCGAGGAGTTGCTCGACCCGGGCGGCCGGCCCGACGTCCGACTGGAGCTGGAAGTGCAACTCGGGAACCCGCCAGAGCCGCAAGCGGCTGGAGAGCTGATGGCGAAGATGATGCGAAGCGTGTTCCAGGGCCTGGATGGCTTGCCGGTCCTGGTCTGGGGTTCCTCCGGTCACGGCAGCGGTCACATGAGCGCGCTTGAGGTCCGGGGTGACGAGCACTCCGGTCACAGTGACGCCGAGCAGGCGCGGGTCCGAGAGTTCGTACTCGATAATCTCAGCCAGTTCCTCCCGGAGCGCCTCCGAGACTCGTTCGGCGCGGTGCGGATCCATCTTATTCCAGCCATTCCACGGTGGCGCCGACCAACTCGCCGCCCAGCAGGGAAGCGGCTTCCCGCTCCACCGATTGCAGCACCAGGGCTGCGTGGCCGTGGTCGCTCGAAACCGTCACCGCCGCCACCACCGCACGCTGCCAAAGGTCCTGGCAGTCAATCTCGGCCACCGATACGTTGAATTTACGGCGCAGGCGTTCCTTGAGGCTCTGCACCACCTGCCGCTTGTCCTTCAGGGAGTGGGCGTTTTCGAGCCGCATCTCCAGGGTGAGCACTCCGACGCTGGCCATCAGCGGATCAGGCAAATACCTCGGGCGCCATCCGTTCGGTGGCGAACGCCTCCAAAACGTCGCCCGGCTTGATATCGCTGTAATTCTCGATGGCAATGCCGCACTCGACGCCGCTGCGGACCTCGCTCGCGTCGTCCTTGAAGCGCTTGAGCGAGCTGAGCTTGCCGGTGTAGATCACGACGTTGTCGCGCAGCAGGCGCAATTCGCTGTCCCGCGTGATCGAGCCGTCCACCACCAGGCAGCCGGCCACCATGCCCACTTTGCTGATGCGGAAGGTCTCGCGGACCTCGGCGCGACCACGGTAGACCTCTTTGAAGACCGGCGCGAGCATGCCGCTCATAGCGCGCTTGATCTCATCGGTGAGGTCGTAAATGATCGTGTGCAGGCGGATATCGACCTTCTCCTGCTCCGCGACCGAGGTAGCGTTGCGGTCCGGCCGCACGTTGAACCCGATCACGATGGCGTTCGAGGCCGAAGCCAGCAGCACGTCGGTTTCGGTGATAGCGCCGACGCCGGAGTGAATCACGCGGATCTTGACCTTGTCGGTGGAGAGTTTCTGCAGCGTGTCGGTAAGCACCTCGGCGCTGCCGCCGACATCGGTCTTCAGGATGACGCGCAATTCCTTGACTTCGCCTTCCTTGATCTGCTGGTGCAACTGGTCCAGCGTGATCCGGGAGCTCTTGGCCATGGCCTGCTCGCGCGCCTTGCTCTCGCGATAGAGCACGATCTGCTTCGCCTTGGCCGTATCGGTGACCACCTGCAGGATCTCGCCCACATCGGGCAGCGACTCCAGACCGAGAACCTCGGCCGGCTGGGACGGCTCGGCTTCCTTGATGGGTTGGCTGCGGTCGTCGTAGAGGGCGCGCACTTTGCCGAAGACCGAACCGCAAATAAAGAAGTCGCCGACATGCAGCGTGCCGTTGCGAACCAGTATGGTCGCCACCGGGCCGCGGCCGCGGTCGAGCTTGGCCTCGAGCACGGTGGCCAGCGCCGGGCGGGCCGGATTCGCCTTGAGTTCCTGGAGGTCGGAAACCAGCAGGATCATTTCGAGCAGCAGGTCCAGGTTCTGCTTGGTGCGCGCCGAAACGGGCACCATCACAGCCTCACCGCCCCACTCTTCCGGAACAAGGCCGCGATCGCTGAGCTGCTGCTTGACGCGATCGGGCTGGGCGTCGGGCTTGTCGACTTTGTTGATCGCCACGACGATGGGCGCCTGGGCGGCGCGCGCGTGGTCGATGGCCTCCACGGTCTGCGGCATGACGCCGTCATCGGCGGCGACGACCAGCACGACCACATCGGTGACTTTGGCGCCGCGGGCGCGCATCCGGGTGAACGCTTCGTGACCCGGCGTGTCGATGAACGTGATCTTACGCCCGTTCTTCTCGACCTGGTAGGCGCCGATGTGCTGGGTGATGCCGCCGAATTCGCTGTCCACCACGTTGCTGAGACGAATGGCGTCAAGCAGCGACGTCTTGCCGTGATCGACGTGACCCATGATGGTGACCACGGGCGGCCGCTTCACGGGTCCGCTATCGTCTTCGGTGAGCGACTCTTCCTGTTGTTGCGTCGCTTCTTCTTCGTAGCTGACCTGCGAAGCGCCCGCGCCGAAATCCTGCGCCAACTGCTGGGCCAGCTTCACATCGAGCGTCTGGTTGATGGTGGCGAAGACCTTGCGATCGACGAGTTTCTTGATGACGAGGTTGGCCTTGATGCCCAGCTTCTCGGAGAGTTCCTTGACGGTGATGCCTTCCGAGATCGTGATTTGTTTGCCCTCGGCGAGCTTGGCGAACTCCTCGCGGCGCGAAACAGGTACGCGCAGGAGCTTGCCTTCCCGCTCGGCCTCGCGATCGATCACCGGGCGGGCGCGATCCCTTTGTCCGCGCCGCTGCTGATCGGTGGTCGGCACGGCGGTCGGCTCGGCGCGTAACGGCGTCGTGGGATGCAGTCCGCGTCCCCTGGCGGCCGGACCGGCGGGACCGCCGGGCCTGCTGCGTACGAACGGCTGGCCGGGGCGGATGGGCCCCTTGTAGATGGGCTGGCCGGGAATGGGCGTCGTGGCGGGGCGCAGTGGGGCGCCGGGCCTGGGCTGCGGCTGGCCGGGCATCGCCTTTGTCTGCGCGAGCCGGGCCACCAAGTCCGGACGCGGGGGCACAACGGGCCTGGCGGCGGGCTGCCCAGCGAGGTTCGGCCGTGGCGTCACCATAGCGGTGGGCGCGACAGGCTGGCTGCCCGTCTGCGCAGGCGCTGGGCGGCCGGGCGGCGGCGCTTGCCGGGCAGACGGCGCTTGTTGGCGCATCTGCCGCGCGGGAGCTTCCGCGGGCGGCGCGGGCGGGAAAGGCTGCCGGGGTCCCGAAATAATCTGGCCGGGCCGCGGCGTGCTGGGAATGGGCTTAGTCGACGAAGGCGCCGCCAGGCGGGCCTGCGCTGGGGGCTGCGTGATCATCGCGACCGGAGGAACCGCGGCTGAGGCGGGCGGCGCCACGAACGGCTGGGCGGCGGGCGGCTCCGGCTGCGAGCCGCGACGGCCCGCCAGCGGCGGCCGCAACGGATGCGCGGCCGGGCGCGCGATCATCATCTCCTCGGTGGTCAGTCCCGGCAACAGACCGCCGGCCGACGACTCCGGCGCTGTCTCTTCTTCAGCGCGCTCTTCCACCGCTAGCGGCTCGGGGGCTGTTTCGGCCGGGAGCAGATCGACATCGGGAGGCCGTTCGTCCGCGCCCTCGGGACCCTCGACGGTCTCCGGTTGGACGAAGGCGCCAAAATGGCGTCGAATCTGGTCGGCGACGTCTTCGTCGATCGAGCTGGAATGCGTCTTCTTCTCGGTGACGCCGAACTGCGGCAGGATCGCGATAATCTCACTGTTCGGTTGCTCGCATTCCCGCGCCAGCTCGTTAATACGGATTTTCTTCATACGTTCAATTTGCGGACACCTGGGGTTTCAGCGCCGCTCCCACCGGGGAGCCCGCCGCAGTCTGGCCCTCGTTCTGGCCGTTCGCTAGCCCTGGTTGTGCCAATTCGGAGACCTTTACCATCCTATCAAATCCAATGGAATCTATTCGTTTGTAGCTGCGTCCTCCGCCGGTGTCTCGGGCTCGGCCACAGCCGTTTCAGCCACATCCGGCGAGACGGCCGCTTGTTGGCTCTGTTCAGCCGCGAGCGCCGGCGCCTCTTCCGGAGCGGCCCCGGCGGCGGCGGCCTCAACCCGGGCCTCCTCGACCAGGGGGGCCTGCTCGCCCGCTTCCGCCACGGGTGTACCGCCTTCCTCGAACTGCGCGTAGTAGGCGTTGACCGCCACCTGGATCGTTTCGACAGTCTTCGGACCGATGCCGGGAATGGTCTCGAGGTCCTCCGGGGTCATGGCGCCAAGTTTCTCGACGGTTCCCACGCCGGCCTCGAGCAGCTTCTCGACCACCTTTTCACTCATGCCGTGGTCGATGAGAACCGACACCGGGGCGCCCGAGACCACCAGGGCCGCCATCTGCGATTCGACTTCCTGGCGCTTTTCCTCTTCGCTCTTGATATCAATGCGCCAGCCGAGCAGCTTGGCCGCCAGCCGCACATTCTGGCCTTTCTTGCCAATGGCGAGGGAAAGCTGTGAATCGTCGACGATCACTTCCATGTGCTTTTCCGCGGCGTCGACAACGGTGACGCGCCCGATTTTGGCAGGGCTCAGAGCGTGGGTGGCAAAGGCGACCGGATCGTCGGAGAACTCGATGATGTCGATCTTTTCGCCGCGCAGCTCGCGAATGATGGACTGCACCCGCATACCTTTCATGCCGACGCAGGCGCCGACGCTGTCGACGTCGCGGTCGCGGCTGTGCACGGCGATCTTGGTCCGCTCGCCCGCTTCCCGGGCGCACCCCTTGATGATCACGGTGCTGTCGTAAATCTCCGGCACTTCCTGCTCGAACAGGCGAACCACCAGCTCGGCTGCGGCGCGCGAAACAAGGACGCCGGGATTCTTACCCGCCTTTTCCACGCTGCGAATCACGCATCGCACGCGATCGCCCACACTGAAGCCCTCCAGCTTGGACTGCTCTTTCTTGGGCAGGCGCGCCTCGGTCTTCCCGATGTCGACCACCAGGTCCTGACCCTCGACGCGCTTCACCGAACAGTTCACCAGTTCGCCGACGCGGCCCGCGAACTCCTGATAGATCGTCTCGCGCTCGGCCTCCCGCACCTTTTGCAGAATCACCTGCTTGGCGGTTTGAGCCGAGATGCGGCCCAACAGGTCGGTCGGTTTCGGAAAACGGATCTCGGATCCCACCTCGGCTGTAGGATGGGAGCGGCGGGCTTCCTCGAGCGTGACTTGGTTCAGGGCGTCCTCGACCGTTTCGACTACCTTCTTCACCGCGAAAATCTGAATTGCGCCGGTCCGCTCTTCGAACTCCGCCACCAGGTCCTCCTCGGTGTGGTAGTGCTTCTTGGCGGCCACGAGCATGGCGTCCTTTACGGCGTCGATGACGATCTGCGGGTCGATACCCTTTTCTTTACTCAAGATCTCGATGGATTGGTAGATCGTTCCCAAAATATTCCTCTCTCAGACTGTCAGGAGATTACCAGTCGAATTTCAGGTTCGCTCGCGCGACCTGATGGAGGGCGAAACGGATGGTCTTGCCCGGCGACGCCTCCAGCGTCACCAGGTCGCCGGAAACCCCGGCCACTGCGCCTTCCCACTGCCGTTGGTCGTCGACCGGCTCGCGCAAAGTGACCCGAACTTTCTTGCCCAGGTTGCGCTCGAAGTCCCTTGGTTGAGTAAGCGGCCGGTCCAAGCCCGGCGAACTCACTTCGAGCGTGTAACGGCCGCCCGGAATCACGTCCTCCACATCGAGGATCGTCCCCACTTGCTGCGAGACAGTCTCGCAGTCAGCGTGGGAGACTCCGCCCGGCTTGTCGATGATGATTCTCAGCACCCGCCGTGTGCCCCCGCCAAGGAGCCGCGCCTCGACAATTTCAATCCCTTCCGATTGGCCGACACGTCCGGCGATCTCCGTCACTCTGGCGACCACCGCATCGTTCATGTTTTCCTGGCATCGGACGGCCAACAAAAAAGTGGGCTTTCGCCCACTTCGCGGCTCGACAACTGCCTATAATTATACACCCTGCGAAGCCCGGCGGTGGGGGTATTTAATGCGCCAAAGGAGGGGGGCGGGCGGATCGGCGGGAAAGCTGCCTCCCGGCATAAGAAACCTGGCCTGATTTCTTGACCCTGATCGGGGCCTGCCGTACCGTCGGAGGTGAAAGGAGGCTCCGGTGAGCAAACGGATAAGGCACATGGGTCTGACCATCACAAAAGAGGAGCATGAGCGCTGGCACAAAGAGCATCCCGAGTTGAGCGCCAAGCAGCATGAAGCGCTGATAAAGAGGCTTGGAGTGAGCGCGAAAGAGGACGCGGAGTGGCACAGGACACATCAGACGATGGAGGAACAGAGGGCGAAGGGGGTGAAGGCGGCCGATCCGGCGGCCATCAGCGGGGCGTTCCTGGCCTGGTGCACAAAACAGCGCTGGCTGGTTCAGCAGGGCAAGCAGTATTTCGCGACCAAAGAGGGCAAGCGCGAGCTGCACGAGCGTTTCGGAATCGCGGTCTAGAGCGCGGCAAGAGCGTATCCCTGTGCGGTGCGGCGCGGCCCGTAGGGTGTTCCTCTCCTGGTACGGTTGGATAAATCGTGCGACTTCCCGGCGGCTGCTGCGTTCTAATAGGCAGCCCATTGAGGGGGGGAGGGATGGGGTTGCGGCGACTCTCATGCATTCTTCTGCTGGCGCTGGGGATTTCCAGCGCGCAATCAGTGACTCCGAACGCCGCCAGGCGGTTCCTGGAGC
>Ga0062382_10000347_pt1 | contig 11412 bp, 7 predicted proteins | sample DOMMetBare2Fresh_FD_59507 | JGI IMG/M metagenome (GOLD analysis project Ga0062382, IMG submission 59507) | Wetland sediment microbial communities from St. Louis River estuary, USA, under dissolved organic matter induced mercury methylation -... | ecosystem: Environmental > Aquatic > Freshwater >... | reverse complement strand
TCGCGCGGGGACCGGACGGGCCCGGCGCAAAGCGGTCGTAGCCGTAGTAACCGCCCAGGCCGATCCCAACTAACAGAGCCGCCGCCACCGCCCACTTCCAGACGGGGCTGATCGGCTTGCGTGGCCGGACCGCCTCCAACTGCGGCCGCGGCTCGAGAGTTTTGCGGCACGCCGCGCACCCGTGAACGTGATCTTCCACCAGCAGCGCCCGCGCAGCGGGAAGCTCTCCCCGGCGCCACGCCGGAATCAGCGCGCGGTAGTCCGCGCAGCTTCGTATGGTTTCCACGTTGTGGCCGGCCTCGGCGGGCGCGGCGCCGCTCAGACGAGACCAAGCTCTCTCGGCGGCTGCCGCGGCTTCAGCCGGGGCGGCAGCGTCGTCGCGAACTTCGGAAATCGCCCGATCCAGAATCGGATCCAAACCCCTGTCCTCGTTATTCATGTGAGTCTCCAAAATAGGAACGAATCTCTTGTTGCAAGCGGGCGCGGCTGCGGTGCAAGCTCACGGCGACATCCGAGGGCGTCGCGTCAATCAGGCGCGCGATCTCCCGGTTGTCGTATTCCTCGAAATAGCGTAGCGCGAAGATCTCGGCCGCCCTCGGGGGCAGCCCCGCGATGGCATGACGCAGGCACGCGCGCAGCTCGGTCGAGTGATACTCCCGGTCGGGCCCCGGAGTGGCGTCCTCGGCGCCGGCGGCTTCCTCGAGCGGGACCGTGTGGCGCCCCGTCCGCGCGCGCACTACATCCAGAGCGGCGTTCACGGCAGCGCGCCGCAAGTAGCTTTCCAGGTGGCTGATGGGATCGGCAGCCCAGCCTTGCCGAAGCAGCCGCAGGAAAACCGTCTGCAGAACATCCTCCGCGTCGCCCGCATTTCCGGTAATGCGGTAGGCGGCGCGAAACACCCTGCCGTGGTGGTCCCGAAAAACCCTTTCGATCTCACCTCGCGGCGCCGTGACCGCCGCCGAGCCTGCGCTCATGTCGTCCTCCCGCTTTTTGCCTTCATTCATGGAGACTCACATCCTGGGCATTTATTACAGTCCGGAATACGAAGAAAAGCAAGTGGATGTTCCGGCCCGGAGCGGCCGAACGAACCTTCTCAGTCCGTTACGCCGAGCAGTTGCAGTACTTGAGCCTGACCTAGTGAGAACCCGGGGTTGAACTCCGGCGAGGCCACATAACGCAGCAGACTGTGCAGAAGCTGCCTGGCCTCCGGCCTGTCTTGGAGCCGCGGCAGATCGACGCCGCATATCAAGAGCTTTCCGGAGCCAAAGCGCGTCTCGATCACCAACCCCAGTTTGTGATCGCGAAATGCATTGTCTATGACTTGAATGACAGGGCGATAGCCCGCGGGCGTTCTATCGAGAATCAGGGCGCGGCCATTCTTCACCAGACGCCACCACTGCCAATCCGAATGCGTCCCGGTGGGGAACTCGCGCAAGGCGGGGTGGGCCGGATTCATCAGAAGGCCCATGGTCCCCGGCGAGGGGGCCATATGCCGGCTCTCGGCGATACTCTTGAACATTGAATAGCACCAAAAGTCGGTCATGAAGAATATCTCTATCGAAGTAGCCGGGTCCTTCAACTGGGGGAACAGGAGAACGGTTCCGCCGCCGTCAAGTTTGCTTCTCGTTTCGGCGTCGAGCGCGTGAGATACGGTTACCCCGCGAGGAATGGGATTGTCGATGGATGGATGGAACACCCAAACCGGATAGCGGTTGCGGAAATCGGTTCCTGGCGCGGACAGGACGACTTCATAACGCGCAGGGGCGGGAAGATCCGCGAGCGGGATCGTCACCTGGCCGAGATCGGCGAGAGCGCCCTGCGCAACCCGGACCGAGGGAAGCTGGCCGGACCGCAGGATTTTCCCCGCCGCATCCCTCAGGGTCCACTCCACGGAAAGCTCGGGAATGCCGGCCGCGCCGTAGTGCGAAAGCAGCGCGCGGGCGGCGAACGTCTCGGCGGTCGTCCAGATGTACCGGTCGAAACGCAGCAACGGCACAGTGGGGCCGCAGAACTCGCGCCAGCGTTCAGGAGTAATCAATCCCTTCGAATCCATGAAGGCGTCGAGGATGCCCACCAGCGCTGTGCCCTGGCCCGGATAATCTTGAAGATCGAGCAGTTGAAAGCCCCCGAAACCGGGGGTGCGCAACGCCGTCTCGATTTCCTCTCGATAACCGCGCACCGCCAACGCGCCGGTGGCCCGCCGAAAATCCTGCCACTGATCGAGCATTCCGGCTTTGGCGAGACGATCGCGCATGGCGCTGAGGTTCCGCGCCTCCAGCACGCCCGTGTATTTCGGAATCTCATCGAAATTCGGAAACACCTGGTATTGACCGACCTCGTGCCCGATGACCGGAATCGTGACGCCTTGAATCGCGGACGTGTAGTCGTATTGAGCGCTGGCCGGCTCCGTTTCGATGTGGCCCAGCGGCAAGTCCACCGAAGAGAAGGAGCCGCGGGTGCGACCAGCCTCGCCCAGGCGCGTGCGCATCGTAACCCAGAGGTCGTCTCCCTCCTGCTGTTTGGGCGCCCAGAAGAATGGGCTGGCGCCACTGGAATAGGCATGGCGCGCGTCATAGGCCCGAAAATCGCGGATCATCTGAGCCATGGTGGATCGCTCGCCACCCGGCTCATTGCCCAGCATGAATATGCAGAACGAGGGGGAGTTGCCGAAGCTATCCAGGATGGCGCGGCCCTCTTCCATCAGGAACGGGATGCGGTCGGGAACCTTGGGATCGGGTAGCGCCCCCCAGAGAGGCAGTTCGGGCGACAGGTAGAAGCCTTCGCGGTCCGCGGCCAAAAACGCAGCCTCGGGCGGGCACCACGTGTGGAACCGCACGTGGTTCAGACCATAGCTCTTCAGGATTCTGAAGTACCGCAGCCAAGCGTCCAAGTCCATCGGCGGGAAGCCGGTGAGGGGGAAAACGCCGGCGTCGTGGCGGCCGCGCAGCATGATCTTCTTACCGTTCACGACCAACTGCGCGTCGGTGTGGCCGAACTCGCGCATGCCAAATTCGACGGTGACGCGGTCGGCGATCTCTTGCGCGCCAGCCGGCGTCAGCGTGGCGGTGAGACGGTACAGCGCGGGTTCAAACTCATCCCACGTCAACATGCCCGCGCCCATTGGCAGATCGATATCGAGCGTTTGTTCGGCCGCCGGCGCACGCACCGCCTGGCTAGCCGACGCCGTGTCGCTCCGCGCTGTGTTGAAGCTCTCCGCACGCAGGGCGATGGCGCCCGTGAACGCTCTCCCGCCAGCGTTCCGTAACAGAATCTTCACGGCGGCCACGCGCCGTTTGAGGTCGGGCGTCACACGGATCGACTGCATCCACACGTGCCCAGTTGCGATCAGCTCGATTCGTCCCAGGATCCCATTCCAATTGGTCTGGGTGTCTTCGGAGACCAGGTGCCCTCCGGCGGGCAGTCGCTGTGCGTTATCGACAAGTATGGTGAGGCGGTGGCGTCCCGGGCTCGCCAAGCCGGTCAGATCGTAGACGTGCGGCACCGTGAGCCGAACGTGGCGGGCGCCGGCCTCAGCGTCGTCGAGCCATACGCGGCTGACGCGGGTGCGCTCCAGGAAGAGAGCGACCCGTTTGCCCGTCCACGTCTCGGGAATGTCGATGTCGCGCTGGTACCACGCCTTCCCAGTGTCGGTCCACCTGCGGCTGAGGTGGCCGGCGTTGGGTGAGTCGTTCTTGTTCCCTTTCTGATTTGTGTCGGTCGTCCCGGGCAGGCTCACGCTGTCCGTCAGCGAGCGCTTGAACCAGCCGGCGTCTATCCCTTTGTCCTGGGCGTCCAGTTCAAACCGCCACTTTCCAGCCAGGGACTGCACAACACGACCCGCCGGCGCGGCCCCCGCGACACACTGGACGGCGGCCAGAGCGAGCAGCGAGGAGAGCAGCGCTGAGTGTCGAATCGGGGTCATGTGCCTGTGGATCAACGCATATCGTACCGCTTCCGCGCACGGGCCGTATATGAGAACCTGGAATGTCCGCCATGCTTTGGCGCCTGCCCTTCATCCTGAAGAACACGGTCCGCAACCGGCGGCGCACGCTGCTCACCGTCTCCAGCACCGCGGCGTCCCTCTGCCTGTTGGGCGTGCTGCTGGCCATTTACCACGCGTTTTTCATTGCTGAGGCCACACCCGAGCAGGCCCGCCGCCTCGTAGTCCGCCACCGCATCTCGATGGTCAACCCGCTGCCCGTCTCGTACCTCGATCGCATCCGCCGCACGCCGGGCGTAGCCGAGGCGATGGTTTTCCAGTATTTCGGCGGCGTATACAAGGACGAGCGGGAGATCAAGAACTTCTTCGGCCGCTTCGCCGTGGACGCGGAGCGGCTGTTCCGCATTTACCCCGACTACCAGATCAGCGAGGCCGAAAAGCAGGCCTTCCTGCGCGAGCGCACCGCTTGTGTGATCGGCCGCCCGCTCGCCGAGCGCTTCGGGTTCAAGATCGGCGACCGAATTACGGTTCAGGGCGACATCTTCCCAGTGACGCTCGAGTTCACTGTACGCGGATTCTACGATAAGCCGCGCGACAATGAGAACCTCTTCTTCCACCAAGAGTACTTGCGGGAGAGCCTGCCTCCCGACCAGCGCGACCAGGTCTCCACTTTCGGAGTGTTGGCCGAGAGCGCCGAAGCCGTGCCGCGTGTGGCCGAAGCCATCGATGCGCTGTTTGAGAACTCGCCCGACCCGACCAAGACGGAAACCGAGCGCGCCTTCGAACTAAGCTTTCTGGCCTATCTTGGAAACATCAAGCTCTTCCTGCTCACGCTGAGCTGTGCGCTGACTTTCACGCTGATGCTGGTTTCCGCCAACACCATGGCGATGTCAGTGCGCGAGCGAGTGCGCGAAGTAGGCGTCCTGAAGACGCTCGGCTACGAACAGGGCGCGATTCTCGGATTGATCCTGGGGGAATCGACTCTGATCGCCGCAGCGGGCGGAGCGCTCGGGATGGCTTTCGCCGCGGCCGGCTGTGCGCTGCTGCGCCAGACTCCGATACTGTTCGTGGATTTCAAACAGGTTCACCTGCCGGTCTATGTCGTTGCGCTCGCGGTGCTGGGCGCGGGTTTCGTGGGCGCCTTGAGTGGACTCCCGCCGGCGATCGCTGCCTCACGGCGCCCGATCGTCGAGGCGCTCAGGGCCCAGGACTAGAGACGCCATGCCGATCCCACTCTCGTACAACATCCGCAACCTGATGGTCCGCCGCACGACGACCGTGCTGACCGCTCTGGGCATCGGGCTCACCGTCGCGGTGCTGGTCGGGGCGCTCGCCATGATGGAGGGCCTGCATGCGTCGCTCGTATCGAGCGCGCATCCGCTGCACATCCTGGTCATGCGCAACGGTTCTACCTCCGAGCTGGTGAGCACGATTTCGCGTTCGGCCTTCCAGCGGCTCAAAGCGTTGCCGGGTATCGCGCTCGCGCCGAACGGCGAGCCGCTGGCCTCGCTCGAAGTCGTCACAGTCATTATGCTCAAGAGCGCCGCGGCGCCGGACGGCATGAACGTCACCCTGCGCGGCCTGACGCCCGCCGGCTTTAGCATGCGCGAACACGTGCGCATCGCAGAGGGCCGGCTGTTCTCTCCCGGCCGCCGCGAGCTTGTTGTCGGGAAGTCCATCGCCGGCCGATACCCGGCAGCAAAGGTAGGCAGCCGGCTTCACTTTGGCCGCGGCGATTGGGAGGTGGTTGGCGTGGCCGATGGCGGGCATTCCGCCTCCAACAGCGAAATCTTCGCCGACCTCAACCAGGTCGCCTCCGACTACAACCGCACCGAAGTCCTGAGTTCCGCTTTGGTGCGCGCAGCCGACCCGGCGTCCATGCGCGCGCTCATCAACAGCATCGGAGGCGAACGCGAGCTGAACGCCAAAGTGCAGACCGAAAGCGACTATTTCGACTCCCAAACGGTTTCGGCGCTGCCCGTTCAGTACATGGCGACTGTTATCGCGATTGTCATGGCTATCGGCAGCGGATTCGCGGCGATGGCCACGATGTACGCTTCCGTCGCCCGCCGCTCGGCGGAAATCGGCACGCTGCGTGTGCTCGGCTTCTCGCGCGGGCGCGTGCTCCTGAGCTTCCTGATCGAATCGCTGCTGATCTCCGCGCTCGGCGGCGCCATCGGATGCCTGCTCGCGTTTCCCCTCACGTTCCTTCGCACAGGCATCGGCAATATGATCACGTTCAGCGAAATCGTGTTTGACCTGCGGGTGACGCCTGCAATTGCGGCGGAAGGGATGATCTTTGCGCTGTTGATGGGAACGATCGGCGGCCTGCTGCCCGCCCGGGCGGCGGCGCGCAAAGAGATTCTCGCCGCACTCCGCGGCGAGTGAGGTTACGTCATCCGCGCCAGCAGCCGCTCGAAATCCAGGGCGCCCAGGCCGCGCTCGCTCGAGCGCCTCAGGTACGGCAGCCGCGCCGCCTCGATCCCAAAGAACTCGCGGGCCGCGCACGCGTCCACCGCTACCGGGTCCGTCCCCGCAACGAGCGTTTTCCTTACTTCCACATCCGAGAGGCTGCCGCCGCTCGGACCGTTGCGCAGCAGCACGCGCCACGCATCCACGATGGTGAGGGTCGGACGAATGAACTGCGCCAGGTCCGCGAGGCTCTCGTGGATTCGCTGATGCAGGCGGGTGCGGGGCCCGCCCAGCACGCCGTACCAGTTCTTGATGCCGAGCGTGGCGCCGGTCAGATTGTGATGCTTGGCGACCGGAATGTTGATCACCTTGTTTGCCGCCAGGAATGGCTCCAGCACCGGCCAAACGTTCAGCACTTCGCCGTGTAGATCGACTTCCCTGAACCGCCGGCGCTCGGGCAGCACAACGGTGGCGCCCGCGGCGCGCGCCGCCGGGCCAATTCCGGAGCGCTCGAACGCGCTGTGCGGCTCATTCACCGGCGCATCCGCCAAAATCACTTCTCTGGCGCCCGCTTCCAAGCAAAGCCGCACCGTCTCCGCGACCACATCCGGATTCGTGTTCGCGGCCTGCTCCGGCGCCCGATCCCAGGACATGTTCGGCTTGATCGCCACGATGTCCCCGCGCGCAACGAAGCGGCGCACGCCGCCAAGCCGGTCGAAAACTCCGCGCACGAGGCGGCGCGGATCCTCGCCCTGAGCCATCACAAGTTGCGGCAGAGTCGAATCCGGCGCGACGCGGAAATCGCGCTTGCCGGAGGCGGCCGCGGGAACCGGCTCCTCGCGCTGGCTCCGGCTGCTCAGCCACACGGCGGCGCCCGCCGCCGCAACGGCCGCGCCTCCGAGCCGCGCCACTTTCAGCAACGCCGCGCGGCGGTCTGTGCGCTCCCGTTCTTCCATCATGCTAAGTTTACATTCTGTGGCGGGCGAGCGGTCCATACGAGCGATTTTTGCGCTGATCGGCTTCACGGCGGCGATCGCGCAGATCGTGTTGATGCGCGAGCTGATGGTGGTCTTCGGCGGCAATGAGGCATCGCTCGGAGTCGCGCTGGCAAGTTGGCTGCTCTGGACGGCTGCGGGCAGCGCACTTCTTGGACGGATCAAAACGCCGCCGCGCCAGACGACCGCGGCGCTCGAAACAGCGATCGCAGCCGTGCTGCCGCTCACGATTCTAGCGGTGCGCACGAGTAAGACCGCGCTCCAACGCGTGCCCGGCGAAGTGGTGGCGCCGGTTCCGATGCTGCTCACTTCGCTCGCCGCCCTCAGTGTCTTCTGTGCGCTCTCCGGCTGGCTGTTCTCCTCCGCCAGCCGCCTGTGGGCCGGAGTGAAGAGCGCGCCGGAAGCGGAGGCGGCGGGATCGGTCTACCTCTACGAAGCGCTGGGCTCGGGCGCGGGCGGATTACTCGCCGGTCTGGCGCTCCTCCGCGTTTTTGGCGCGCTGGAGATCGCGGCCGGCCTCTCTGCGCTCAACCTGATAGCGGCTGCGGGTCTTGTCGCCCGGTGGCGCGCGATGGCGTTTGCGCTGGCCGCTGGCGCGGCGGCGGCCGCGGTGGCGCCGCGCATCGACGCCTGGTCCGCGGCTCGCCTCTGGCCCAGCTTCCGTGTGGTGGAGACCGGCAATTCCGTCTTCGGCAACCTGGCCGTGATCGAAGCGCCCGGCACGCGCAGCCTGGTGGAGAACGGGTTGGTGATCGCCGCTTCGCCGGACCCGGAATCCGCCGAAGACGCGGTCCACTTCGCCCTGCTCACGCATCCGGCGCCGAAATCCATGCTGATGATCGGCGGCGGTGTGAGCGGCAGCCTGCCCGAAGCGCTCCGCCATCCGAGCCTCGTCCGCCTCGATTACGTCGAACTCGATCCGGCCGTCGTCGAACTGGCTCGCAAGTATTTCCCCGGCGCCATCCCGGCAGACCCGCGCCTCCACGTCCACTACACAGACGGCCGCCTCTTCCTCAAGCAGGCCGCCGAACGCTTCGATGTCATCATTGTGAATCTGCCCGATCCGCAGACCGCGCAGATCAACCGATTCTATACGGTCGAGTTCTTTCGCGAGGCGGCGCGCAAGCTGAACGCCGGCGGCGTCTTTTCATTCAGCCTGACCGGCGCGGAGAATTACATCAGCCCGGAGCTGGCCGCGTTTCTGCGCTGCATCCGGAAAACGCTCGGCGAGGTCTTTCCCGAAGTGCGCGTCGCGCCCGGCGAGACCGTGCACTTCTTCGCCGCTGCGCAGCCCGGGACGCTTCCGCGCGGCGCAGACGAGTTTGTGTCGCGGTTGCGGGATCGCGGTCTCCAGACACAGTACGTGCGCGAGTACTTCATCCCGTTTCGGCTGGCGCCCGAACGCATTCGCAAACTCGAAACGGCGATCGCACCGCAACCCGGCACGCCGATCAACCGCGATTTTGCCCCCATCGCGTACTATTTCGACGCCGTGCTTTGGAGCAGCCGGTTCAAGGGTCCCAGCCTCTTCGAGCGGCTCGCAGACGCGCCATTCCGCGGCGTCGCCTCGCTCGCCGCGTTCGCCGCCGTCATGGTGTTCCTGGCGCTGCGCCGCCGCCCCGCCTCCATCGCCGCCTGCGCAGCCGCGTCCATGGGCTTCACCCTGATCGGACTCGAGCTGCTGATCCTGCTCGCGTTCCAGGCGGCGCATGGATACGTCTACCACCAACTCGCGCTGATCATCGCCGCGGTGATGGCGGGCATGGCGCTCGGCGCGTGGCGCGCATTGCGCAGCGCGGCCGGGATGCCCGCCCTGGCTGTTGTCCAGTTGGCGGCGGTGGCGGCGCCGCTCGTTCTCTACGCGCTGATCGCGTCGGCGGCGCAGTTCCGCTGGCTGTTTCCGATGGCGGCGCTGCTTGCGGGATACCTCGGCGGCTATCAATTCCCGGTGGCGAGCCGTGTGTTTTGCCGCAGCGCGAACCGCCAGCCGGGAACGCTCTACGGATACGATCTGGCGGGAGCGTGCCTGGGCGCCGTAGCGCTCAGTGTGTTTCTGGTCCCTCTACTCGGGTTCTTTCACACCGCGCTGCTCATGGCGCTCGTCAATGCCGCGCCTGCTGCGCTTGCGTTGAGTGGCTGCCGAACACGAGCGCGGTGAACGCGAAGATGTCGGTCTGTTCGTCCTGCCAGGCTTTCTCCGGCAGTCCCGCCTTGAGGCACACCTGGTTGAGAAAAGCGATGCGGTCCCAACGCTGCTCGACAGGCACCTGCGGCAACAGCAGGCCTTCGGCGTCGCCGCGCCGCGCCACGAGCCCGTGCTTGCCTACCTCAATCTGCTTCAAGTCAAGCACGCGCCGCAGGGGAGACAGCACCGAGATCTCGTACTCGAGACCGCTCAATTCCGCCGGCGACACCGGAGCGAACCGCGTATCGCGAAGCGCGGCGTAGGTCGCGACGTCGCGCACCGTGAGGCTGAGCGCCTTGACGGGGGCCGCGTATCCGATGCATCCGCGCAACGCGCCGTTCTTCTTCAGCGTGACGAACGCTCCGCGCTCCTGCATGAGGACTTCGTCGGAGCTGCCGGCGTAGCCGGACATGCGCCGCTGGCGCACTGCGAACTCGACCGAGATCTTCGCGAGCGCCAGCAGCTCGCTTTGCTCGGCGCTGGTGAGCGTGAACTGCGCTGCGGCGCGCGAGCCCGCCTTCTTGGTAAGCGCGAAGGCGCCGTAGCCCACCACGCCGCTGCGGTCCTTCGTCACATCGCCCGAGTTCGCATATTTCAGCAGGCGCGCCTCGCCCCCGCCGAATCGCTCCACCGCAATCATCGCCGCGATGATTGGCCCGCCGCCGCAAGCCTCCCACGCCCGCGCCTCGAAGTTGCGCGACATGCTCAGGTAATCCCACTCCTGGATTGCCTGCAGCGTTTTCTTGTCGAGCCGCACCGCCTCGTCGTAGGGATGGAAGTGCGACAAATCCGAGCTCGCCACAATCAGCGTGTCCGACCCCTGGCTCAGCTTCGCCAGCGCCACGCCGAGCGCACGGCAAGCCTCATAGCTCTGATCACCCATCACGATCGGGACCAGCTTGAATTCGCCGAGCGCGCGTTGCAGGAACGGGAGCTGTACCTCCAGCGCGTGCTCGCGCTGGCCGTGCCCCTGTCCCGACAGCTTGATGAGCGGCCCCAGCGAGCCAAGCTTTGCCGCGAACGCCTTGTCCACCGGCACAGCGCCGAGCGGCGTGGAGTAGGCGTCCCCGTCGTAGACCGACGAAAACGAAAACGCCTCGGTGTGCGACGGCGAGATCACCACGACGCGCGCCGGTTTGCGCCCCTTCACCAGCGCGTACGCGTTCGCCGCAACCGCGCCCGAAAACTGATATGCCGCGTGCGGCGCGATCAGCGCCAGGATCGGCTGCTCCACCGCCGGCGGTTTCGCGTGCGCGAGGAGTTCGTCCACCGTTGCGCGAAGCTCATCCGCGCCGGCGGGATAGAACGTTCCTGCAACGCCGGGCTGGCGAACCTTTTGCGCGCAGGCAGCCGCGGCAGCCAGCGCCGCGATCGCAATAATGCGGCTGCATCGTAGCACGTAGCTATCCTTTCCACACTCCGGCAATCGGCTCTTGGCAGTATTGGCACTTGCCGTCGCGCAGGTACACGCCTTCGATCGAAAACCCCACACGCTTCACCACCGGACGGCGGCACTTCGGACAATACGTATTCTCGGCCGGATGGCCCGGCACGTTCCCAATGTAGGCGTAGTGCAGCCCCTCCGCATCCGCCGCCGCTTTGGCGCGCTCGAGCGTCGCGAGCGGCGTCGGCGGCAGGTTCTTCAGCAGATACTGAGGATGAAATCGGGTGAAGTGCAGCGGCGCATCCGGGCCTAGCTCCGCCTTCACCCAACGCGCCAGATCGCGGAACTCCCCGTCGCCATCGTTTAGCGTCGGGACAACCAGATAGACGATCTCGGTCCACATACCGAGCTTGCGCATGGTGACCAGCGCATCGAGCACGGGCTTGATCTCGCCGTTCACCACCTCTTTATAGAACTTGGGGGAGAACGCCTTGAG
>Ga0062382_10000345_pt1 | contig 11423 bp, 6 predicted proteins | sample DOMMetBare2Fresh_FD_59507 | JGI IMG/M metagenome (GOLD analysis project Ga0062382, IMG submission 59507) | Wetland sediment microbial communities from St. Louis River estuary, USA, under dissolved organic matter induced mercury methylation -... | ecosystem: Environmental > Aquatic > Freshwater >... | reverse complement strand
TCTGGACAATTCTTCTTGCAAAAGACGATGCATTAAGAGTACAATATCGCCCTTGAGCACCGAAAGGGCCTTTATGACGTCTCACCGCGGAATATTCCGCGTGTTTCCGCTGATAATTGCACAGATCGCTGCCCAAGGCCAGGTGCCGTCGGGCAAGAACCTGGCGTTCGACGTAGCCACCGTAAAACCGGCGTCGCCGCTCGATATGCAACGATTAGCTGCCGATGTACAGGCGGGCCGCACTCCGAGAATCGGTCCGCAGATCGAGGCCTCACGAGCGACCTACACCTTCATGTCGCTCGATTCATTGATTGCCGTGGCATATCGCGTGCGGCTCTATCAAATCAGCGGCCCACCATGGCTGTCCCAACAGCGCTTCGATATCGTGGCGAAGTTTCCCGAAGGCGCGACAAGAAACGATGTCCCCGCCATGCTGAAGAGTCTGCTCGAGGAGCGGTTCAAGCTGGTTGCTCGCCGAGCTCAGCAAGAGCACAAGGTCCTTGCGCTGATCGTCGGCAAGAGCGGCATCAAGATGAAAGGATCGGCGCTGGCGCCCCAAGCGATCGACCCAAACGCTCCGCTCAAGCCCGGTGAGCAGCAAAGCGAAGGGTCAGACGGACCGGTGCGGACGAAAGCCGATCCCGACGGCACAGTTACAGTGAACATGGGAACCAAGGGCACGGTCGTGTGGAAATCCGACAGGCAGAACCAGTCGCTACATCTGGAATCGAGCGGCCTCACGTTGGCGGGATACGCGGAGATGCTGTCGTACCTGTTTATGCAGATGGGCGGGCCTGGAAGCAGACAGGTTGTCGACATGACCGGGATCAAGGGCCACTACCAGGTGGACGTCGAGATTTCGCTTGCGGACCTGAGGGCTATGGCCCGCGCGCAGGGCACGGCGGCGCCGGCAGGCCAGCAGGGCGGAGGCGCTGGCGCAAACACAGATCTCGAGGCGGCGGACCCAGGCGGCGGAGCGGGCGTTCTGGATTCCGTAAAGATGATGGGGCTGAAGTTAGAAGCTCGCAAGGCCACTGTGGAGCGGTTGGTCATCGACCACGTGGAAAAAACGCCGACGCAAAACTAGGGATTGTCTCCACTACCCGGCCGGATGCCGTTGCGCGGCAAAATGGGGCCGGACACGGAGCGAAGGATGGCGCGGTTTTACCTGCAACCCGAAGGGTGGGCGGCATACCGCGATCAGATCTTAGCGTACAGCGGTCCGCCCGGATTCTTTGGGCTGTGGTTTTACTGATAAGCCGTTTTTGGCCGCGCTTCTTCGGCGCGGCGTCCTGACTTAAGAATCAATCGGGGGAATGCCGGACTTGTCTTTTTTGTCGGCGTCGCCTGCGGCCGTCTTGGGTGACACTCTACCAGAGGTTTGAATGCAGTGCAGCAAAGATCAATTGGGATGGATTGCTGTTTATGTGGCTCCTCATTGCGAGCGAACTGTGTCCAGGTCACTTGCCGAAAAGGGTTACTCGGAGTTCTGTCCTGTGTTTCTTCAGAGGAAGAAATGGAGCGACAGGACAAAAATCCTTGAGCGCCCACTGTTCCCGCGATATGTGTTTTGCCGTATGGAGTCGATGGGCTGCGGATTGATCGTAACCACTCCAGGCGTCGTCAAGATACTTGGACACAACGGCGTACCATCTTTCATTCCCGACGACCAGATCTCCGCACTCAAGAGAATTCACCATTTGCGCTTTCCCGTCGCACCACTTCCCCTTCTCGACGTCGGGAAACAAATCGTCGTGAAGAGCGGTCCGTTAGAGGGCGTCCGAGGTCACATCCTGAGAATTAGCAACAATACGACATTGGTAATCTCGATAGAGATTCTGCAGAGGGCGGTGGCTGTAACCCTGCCACTGGATTCAGTGTTGGACGACCACATCTGATACATACTCAGCCGGTTCCGGCGGAAACACCAAAGGTCGACCACGTGGGGCGGATACCAACGGAGAGACGGAGAATTGCTAGAAGCAGAGGATAGGAAGCGGAGACCAGGGGCCGGCCGGCGGTCGATGTGTAGCGTTCGACATTTAGGTTGTGTTGCGGTGTGGCTGGTGTGCACGGCGTTTGCCGCACCGCCGCCGTACCGCGGAACGGTGAGGTTCGGCCGGGTACCGTTACCTGGAGCGACCGTTACCGTCACGCAGGGCGGGAAGACGCTAAGTACGGTAACTGACCAGGCCGGCACGTATGCATTCGACGATCTTGCCTACGGCGTGTGGACGATCAACATCGAGATGCAGTGCTTCGAGACAATCCGCGCCGACGTGACGATCGCGCCGAACATGACTACCGGCGCTTGGGAGATGAAGTTCCTGCCGGCGAGCCGGTTGACAGCCAACGCACAGGCCTTCAAGGCAATTCAGGAGTCGCCACCGGCACTGAGTCCGGCGCCCGCGAAGGAGCCCGAACGCAAGCCGGCCGCGACTGAACAGGAAGACTCTCAGAACGCTGCGCCGATGGAAGTGAACGAGCAGAGCGCGGACGGGTTTCTGGTGCAGGGAAGTGTGAACAATGCCGCGACATCGGTTTACGCGACGAACCCGGCCTTCGGCAACACACGCACTGGGTCGAAGGGGCTGTATACAGGTGGATTATGGGTCGTCGAGGGCAACTCCGCGCTCAACGCGCGGCCGTTTTCGCTGAGCGGCATTGAAGCGGCCAAACCGGCATACAACAACTTTACCGGAGGCGCGATTCTGGAGGGACCGGTAAAGATTCCCCATCTGATGCCGCGCGGGCCCAACTTCGAAGTGCAATACCAATGGACACGCAGTAGCAGTGCGATCGCCCAAACGGCACTGGTTCCGACGCAGGCGCAGCGAGGCGGCGATCTGTCTGGCCTGGTGAGTGCGCTGGGGCAGCCTGTAACGGTTCGCGATCCGGTGACGGGCCGCCAGTATGCGGGCAACCAAGTACCCGTAAGCGCACAGGCGAAGTCGTTGCTGGCGCTGTATCCGCTGCCGAACATCGCCAGCGTTTCGAACTACAACTACCAGAATTCGGTGATCGATAACTCTCACCAGGACGTTCTGCAATTCCGTTTAGACAAAGTGATCGGGCGCAAGGACGGGGTGTACGGGAACTTCAATCTGGAGCGCACGCGAAGCGACGATGTGAATCTCTTCGGTTTTGTGGATCGTGCGAACACGCAGGGCGTGAACGCGGACGCTCATTGGATGCACTGGCTGGAACCGCATGTGTATGTATTTGCGAATTACGCGTTCAGCAGGCTGCGCACGAGGAAGGTGCCGCACTTTGCGAACCGAATGAATGTTTCGGGGATGGCTGGGATCTACGGCAACGATCAAGACGCGACGGACTGGGGTCCGCCCTCGTTGGGATTTTCTTCGGGCTTTGCCGGGTTGAGCGACGGCAACAGCGCATTTAATCGAAACCGGACGGACTCGTTGACGGCGTCGGCGTTCACGAACAGTGGCAAGCACAACATAACGATCGGCGGGGAGCTCCGTAAGCAGCAGTACAATGTGCTATCACAGCAGAATCCACGGGGGGCATTCGAATTCACAGGCTCGGCGAGTGGTTCGGATCTCGGAGACTTTCTGATCGGCGTGCCGGATACCAGCAGCATCGCGTTTGGGAATGCGGACAAGTATTTTCGCCAGACCGCGTACTCGCTCTACTTCACGGACGATTGGCGCGTGCGTCCCGGCCTGACAATCAATGCGGGCATGCGTTGGGACTATAGCACGCCGATGACCGAGTTGAAGGGTCGGCTCGCAAACCTCGATACGGCGAGCGGATTCACGGCAGTTGCACCGGTGCTCGGTAGCGATCCGGTGGGAGCGGTAAACGGGCAACACTATCCGTCGTCGCTGATCTGGCCGGATAAGACGATGTTCCAGCCGCGGATTGGGATCTCCTGGCGGCCGGTTCCCGCGTCGACCGTGGTGATTCGTGCGGGCTACGGGATCTACCCGAACACGTCGGTGTACCAGAACATCGTGCTGCAAATGGCGCAGCAGGCATCGTTGCCAAATTCGATCAGCTTTAGCGTTCAGAACAATGCGTCCTGCAGACTTTCAATGGCTACGTTTGTCCTGCCCCAGCAATGTAAAACGGGAGTTGCCGGCACTTTCGGCATCGACCCGAATTTCCGCGTGGGTTACGCGCAGACGTGGAGCCTGGGCGTGCAGCGCAACATGCCATTTGCGATGCAGATGACGGTGACGTATCTGGGCACGAAGGGAACTCACGGGGCGCAACAGATTTTGCCGAACAGCTACCCGCCAGGCGGAGCGAATCCCTGCCCGAACTGCCCATCCGGATTCATCTATGAGAGTTCGGGCGGAAACTCGATTCGTCATGCCGGACAGTTGAAGTTGCGGCGCAGGCTACGCAGCGGACTTGCGGCTTCGCTCGTTTATACCTACGCGAAGTCAATCGACGACGCCGCCTATTTGGCCGGCCCAGGATCCGTGGCCTCGGGTGGACTGGCACAGCCCGCGGCAGCGGTGGCGCAGAATTGGCTCAACCCGCGGGCCGAACGGTCGCTTTCCAGTTTCGATCAGCGGAATCTACTCAGCGCCCAAGTGCAATACACCAGTGGGCATGGATTGGGGGGCTGGACGCTGCTCGAGGGCAGGCTAGGGCGTGCGCTCAAAGAGTGGTCCGTCACGAGCACTATGTCCTACGGGTCGGGAACACCGGAGACACCACTTTACGCAGCAGCGGTGCCGGGAACAGGATTCACGGGGATCATCAGGCCGGACCTGACTGGGGCGCCGACTTCGAGCGCCAGCGGGACGGCGCACTTGAATGCGGCGGCGTTTAAAACTCCGGAAGCGGGCCAGTGGGGCACAGCGGCAAGAAACTCGATTACAGGACCGGGCCAGGTGACGCTGAATAGCCAACTGGCGCGCACGTTCCGGCCTTATGGGAAGCTGTATCTTGACGTCGCTGTGAACGCGACGAATGTGCTGAACCATCCGACGTTCACGAGTTGGAACAACTATGTGACAAATGCACAGTTCGGGCAGCCGGTTTCGCCTCGAGCCATGCGCAATTTGCAGACTGTGTTTCGCTTGAGGTTCTAATGATGAACAGCGGCCCCACTTTGCAGCAGGCGCGGTTTCAGGGGCGGAGGCCCGTAATCGATTGGAGAACTGCCGCGGCGCGAGTGAGGTCACGTGTTGTTGCAGCACACTTCGCCGGATATGCTCAGTCAGCCGTAGGGATGACGATTCTGCTGGTTGCGGCCGCGGGTTCCCTGGCGCAGAAAGTTGGCCAGAACAAAGGGCCGGATGAAACACAGACCTTCACGTTCACCGCGAAGTCGCAGTTGGTGATCGAGGCCGTCGAGGTCAAAGACAAAGGGGGCAACCTTGTGCGCGGACTGACGGCGAAAGACTTTATGCTGACTGAGGACGGCGTGCCCCAGGAGATCCGTTACTGCGAGCCGCAGGAACTAGGAGGCATTGCGACGCCTCTGCCGCCCACGACACCTGCCAAGGAAGATGTGAGGATCTATAACAGGCTGGCGTTGACGCAGATTGCGCCGGAGACGATGGAGGACAACCGCTATAAGAATCGCCGGCTGTTGGCGCTGTACTTCGACTTGTCATCGATGCCGCCGCCCGACAGGATGCGCGCGTTGCAGGCGGCAGAGAAGTTTGTGCGCAGGGGAATGACAACCGTGGACCTGGTCTCGATCATTCGCTACAACGGGGGCGTCGTGCAGGTTTTGCAGGACTTTACAGCCGATCGCCACCGTCTGTTAAGCATTCTTGGGACGATGGTGGTGGGTGAGGGGCAGGGTTTGGCGGATACGACGGACGATGCGAGCGGCGCCGACACAGGCGCAGCCTTCGGACAGGACGACAGCGAATTCAACGTGTTCAACACGGACCGCCAGCTTTCGGCGTTACAGACCGCGGCCACGATGCTGGGACACGTCAATGAGAAGAAGGCGTTGATCTACTTTGCTAGCGGCCTCCGGTTGAACGGCATCAACAACCAAGCGCAGATGCGTGCGACGACTGACGCGGCAATCCGGGCCGGCATCTCGATTTGGACCGTGGATGCGCGCGGCTTAATGGCGCAGGCGCCGCTAGGCGATGCCACGCAGGGTTCACAGGGGAACGTGGACATTTACAACGGGGTGGCGGCTTTAGCGATGGCAACCGGTCTTGAGCAATCGCAGGACACGCTCTATGCGCTGGCCGCAGACACAGGCGGCAAGGCGTTTCTCGACAACAACGACTTGACGCGCAGCATCGAGCAGGCACAACAGGCGATTTCCGATTACTACATTCTGGGCTATTACACGACCAATAGCGATCCGAACGGCAAGTTCCGGCGGATTCGGATTTCCCTCAACGGTAGTCAACAGGCGAGGCTCGATTACCGGCCCGGCTACTACGCCGACAAGGTGTTCAGCAAGTTCAACGGTGCGGACCGTGAGCGACAACTCGAAGAAGCGCTCATGCTGGAGAATCCGATCACAGACTTGACGATCGCGATGGAGATAGATTATTTCCAACTCAACCGTGCGGAATATTTTGTCCCAGTGACGGTGAAGATTCCGGGCAGGGAACTGGCGCTGGCCAAACGCCTCGGAGCTGCGTACACGCGAATCGACTTCATCGGCGAGATCAAAGACCTGGCCGACGGGGCGACCATGCAGAATGTGCGCGACAACATGAACATCAAGTTGTCCGAGGAGACTGCGCGCGGGCTGGCGAGCCGCCCTATTCAGTACAACACGGGATTCACGCTGTTGCCGGGGAAATACACGATCAAGTTTCTGGCGCGCGATGATGAGACCGGCCGGATTGGCACCTATCAGACAACGTTCGCGATTCCGAACCTAAGCAAAGTCGAAGAGAGGATTCCCATGAGCGCTGTGGTGTTGAGCAGCCAGCGCGTGGATCTTGAGGATACAATCGGCAACGCGGAGAAGGCAAAGGACCGGGCGAAGAATAGCGCCGTCGATCCGCTCGTTCAAGCCGGGAAGCGGCTGATTCCCAGCGTGACGCGTGTGTTTGGTATGGGCAAGCAGATTTATGTCTACTTCCAGGTATATAAGCAGCCTGCGCCAGCGTCGACGCGGACAACCGGGGCCGCGTTAAGCGCACCAACGCGGGTGGATACCGGGCAGCCGCTGTTTGCGTACGTGAGCTTATATCAGAGCGGAAAGAAGCTTTATGAAACGCCGGCGAAGTCGACCTTTCCGAGTACGACAAGCCGGCTGGGGACGATGCCGTTGACCTTTGAGCTGAGCGTGGACTCGCTTCCGCGCGGTCAATACGACTGCCAGGTAACGATCCTCGATCCCTCGGCCGCGAAGGTAGCGTTCTGGCGTGCGCCGCTTCTGTTGACACAATAAACAAAATGCGCCCATCCGAGTCCTGGCGGCTCCACCGGTTCGATCAGCCATTTCGCCATTTCAGCCCTCCCAAACCCGACTGCGGCCGAGAATCCGAAGCGACTGTTGGATAATTGGACACCCTTGTCCAAGACAGATCTGACTCTCTGAAAGCCAAAAGTAAAGCCCTCCTATAATCGGTTAAGTCACGCACGACTAGCCACTATTTCCCCCGCCCCCTCACACACTTGCCTCTCCCGCCGCCCTGGTCACCCGCACACCCCGTGCTACTGATAGCTTGAGGTGTATTGTGGCCAGCATCAGAAAGATCGAAGCGAATCGGAGGAACGCCAAGCGGTCCACCGGCCCCACCACTGAGGCAGGGAAGGCCATCGTCGGCCAGAACCACCGCACTCACGGACTCCACTCCGGCGTTCCCGTCCCGGGCTCCGAAGACGCCGCCGGCTATAACGCGGTCCTCGCCGCGTACGAGGCCCGGTTCCAGCCCGCCAACGCCCTCGAATCGGCGCTCGTCCGCCAGGCGGCTTCGGCCGAGTGGCGCCTGCGCCGCATCGTCCGCATCGAAACCGGAATGTTCGCCGGACTCATCGAACGGGAACGGAAGCGCACGGGCCGTCCCGACACGCGCCCCGACAACCGCACCAAGGAAGAACAGGCCTACGACAACGAAACCAAGCGCATGGGGATGCTGTTCCACGAGTACGCCAACGGTGACGCGTTCGGCAAGCTGCTCCGGTACGAAAACCACATCCGCCGCGGCCACACCATGGCTATCGAGCGGCTCCAAGCGCTCCAGCAGCGGCCCCCCAAAGTATGTTTTGACAGTTCAAAGCCAACATCCCCCAATGCTGTCAACGCCAAGCCGGCGCCACAACCCGCCCCAGGCCCGCGCCTCGTTCCGTCGCCAACTCGCACGGCCCAAAAGCCCGCCGCCACCTCGTCCAAATATCCAACGCTGAGTCTGGATACCCCCTGCCCAGGGTCCGGCCGCCCCAACTGAATCCTTCCCCTCTTGCTAGCATCAAAGTAAACTTACAGAATCCGGACAGGGGACGTTCAGATCATGGATTCCGTTTTGGCGCTCCACAGGTTCCATTTCGCTTTCACCATCACTTTTCACTACATCTTCGCCCAGCTCAGCATGGGCTTGGCCCTGCTCATCTTCGTCCTCAAGACGCTTGCGCTCCGCACCGGCCGCGATCACTACAATCACGCCGCCCGCTTCTGGATCAAGATCTTCGCCGTCAGCTTCGCTATTGGCGTTGTCACCGGCATACCCATGGAATTCCAGTTCGGAACCAACTGGGCGCCGTTCTCCAAAGCGGCTGGCGGAGTCATCGGGCAGACGCTGGCGATGGAGGGCGTCTTCTCCTTCTTCCTCGAGTCGACCTTCCTGGGCCTGCTGCTGTTCGGGGAGAATCGCCTTGGCCCGCGCGCCCACTGGGCCACCTCGCTGCTGATGTTCTTCGGCACGTGGCTCTCGGGCTTCTTTATCGTGGCGACGGACGCGTGGATGCAGCACCCGGTCGGCTACACGCTCCAAGCCAACGGGCAGGCCGCGCTCCAAAGCCTCTGGAGCCTGCTGCTCAACCCCTGGCTGGGTTGGATGTACGCGCACAACATGCTCGGAACCGTGCTGACCGGCAGTATCACGATGGCGTCCGTCGGTGCGTTCTACCTGCTCATGCGGAAGTTCGAGGACTACGGGCGCACATTCGTGCGCGTCGGAGTGATCGCCGGCGCCATCGCCGCTATCCTTATGTTATTCCCCACCGGCGACCAGCAGGGCGCCAATATCGCCCGTCATCAGCCCGCGACGCTCGCCGCCATGGAAGGTCTCTTCGAAACCCAGCAGGGCGCGCCGCTCGCCATCCTGGGACAGCCCGACACGGAAAAGCGCCGCCTCGACAACCCCGCCGTCGTCCCGCGCATGCTCAGCTTCCTTACATATAAGCGGTGGAGCGCCGAGGTCAAAGGCCTCGACGCGTTTCCGAAAGAGAGTGTCCCGGACAACGTCCCGCTGCTGTTCTACAGCTATCACATCATGGTGGGCCTGGGCACCATCTTCATCGCTGTGCTGCTCGTCTCGGCCTGGCTGCTCAGGGCGGGACGCCTCTACACAACGCGGTCATGGCTCTGGGTGCTGATGCTGTCGCTGCCGTTCCCGTTCATCGCCAACACGGCGGGGTGGATCACGGCCGAGCTCGGCCGGCAGCCCTGGCTGATTTACGGAGTCATGCGCACCAGCGAGGGGCCGTCCTTCAACGTCTCCGCCGGCAATACCCTGTTCACGCTCATCGGCTTCATGGGGATGTATACGCTGCTGGCCATTCTGTTCCTGTTCATCACGCACCGGGAAATCGACCACGGACCCGAAGTGGTCCGGACGCCAAACGGAGTTCCCGGCGCGGAATCGCGGTTGCTGTAGAGGGGGAGGGGAGAACATGGAAACGCTGTGGTTCTGCCTGGTGGCGATCATGATCGCCGGATACGTGGCGCTGGACGGCTTTGACATCGGGACCGGCATCCTTCACTTCTGGGTCGGCCGCACCGAATCCCAGCGGCGCCGCGTGCTCAAGTCCATCGGCCCGGTTTGGGACGGCAACGAGGTCTGGCTGATCGCCGGCGGCGGTGTGCTCTACTTCGCCTTTCCCGCGCTCTACGCCTCCAGCTTCAGCGGCTTCTACCTGCCCCTGATGATCGTGCTCTGGCTGCTCATCGGCCGCGGCGTCGCCATCGAGTTCCGCAATCACCTCGATTCGGAAGTCTGGCGGCCGTTTTTCGATTTCGTGTTTACGGCGGCGAGCGCGCTGCTCGCCATCTTCTACGGTGCGGCGCTCGGGAACGTCGTCCGCGGCGTGCCGCTCGGCGACTCGGGCTATTTCTTCCTCCCGCTCTGGACCAACTTCGGGGTCGGCGCCGACGCCGGCATCCTGGACTGGTTCACCATCCTGGTCGGACTGCTCGCTTTTCTCACCCTGACGCAGCACGGCGCGCTCTGGCTCGCGCTCAAGACCGAAGACATCCTGCAGGAGCGCGCGCAGAGGGCCGCGCGGCTCGCCTGGTTCGGCGTCCTCGCCATGACGATCGTCGTCACCGCCGCCACGATGCGCATTCAGCCGCAAGTCTGGGCGAACCTCACGGCGCATCCCTGGGGCTTTGTGTTTCCGGCCCTGGCGCTGGCGGGGCTGGCTGGCGCCATCTTGTTTCGCGACCCATCCACCGAGCTCAAGGCATTCCTCTCCTCGTGCCTCTACATCGTTGGCATGCTGACCAGCGCGGCGTTCGGGGTGTTTCCCTACGTGCTGCCGGCCAACACCGACCCGAAGTTCGGCCTGACCGTGTGGAACAGCGCCGCCGGCCACTACGGCCTGGCGGTCGGCCTGGCCTGGTGGATTCCAGGCATGGCGCTCGTCGTCGCCTACACGGTTTTCGCCTATCGCCACTTCGCCGGCAAAGTGCGGCTCGAGGAAGAAGGCTACTGAGGAAGGTGTATCCTGGTTCGGGATGAATATCGGGGTGCTGAGGGAGGCGAACCCGCTGGACCGGCGGGTGGCGCTGACTCCGCCGGTGGTTCGGCAGCTCACCGAGCGCGGCAACGCGGTCTGGGTCGAAAGCGGGGCGGGGCAGGGTGCGATGTTCCGCGACGACGAGTACCTGCGCGCCGGCGCGACGGTCGCGTACTCGCCCGCTGAGGTCATACACCGCTCGGACGTCGTGGTGCAGATCTCGCTGCCTACGCTGGCCGAGCTGGCGCTGGCGCAACCCGGCGCGGCGCTGATGGCGTTCTACCATATGGCGGTGGCGGCGCCGCCGGTGCTCGAAACACTCCTCGAGCGGAAGATCACCGCGATCGGCTGCGAGATCATACGCACCGCCGATGGCCGCCTGCCCGTGCTCGCCGCCGTGAGCGAGGTCGCCGGACGCATGACGATTCCGCTGGCGGCGCACCTGCTGCGGTCGAGTTCGGGAGGACGGGGCATACTGCTCGGCGGCAGCCCGGGCGTCGACCCCGCGCACGTCGTCATCCTGGGCGCCGGAACGGTTGGCTCGTGGGCGGCGC
>Ga0062382_10000333_pt1 | contig 11561 bp, 10 predicted proteins | sample DOMMetBare2Fresh_FD_59507 | JGI IMG/M metagenome (GOLD analysis project Ga0062382, IMG submission 59507) | Wetland sediment microbial communities from St. Louis River estuary, USA, under dissolved organic matter induced mercury methylation -... | ecosystem: Environmental > Aquatic > Freshwater... | reverse complement strand
CGGCATCCTGGGCGTGAAGCTTGGCGCGGCGCTGCTGGGAACGGACGTGAAGCCCCTGGCGGAGCGCCTGTTCGCCCACGGGGCCGATGTCGTCTATCTCGGACAGGACGCCCGCCTGGCGCGCTACACCACACTCCCCTACGCCCGCGTGCTGACGGATCTGATTCGCGACAAGAAGCCCGAGATCGTCCTCTACGGCGCCTCGCCGCAGGGGCGCGACCTCGCTCCCCGCGTCGCCTCCGCGCTCAAGACGGGCCTCACCGCCGATTGCACCGATCTCCAGATCGGCTCCTACGAATCCGCCGGCCGGCTCTACCAGCAGAAGCTGCTGCAGGTCCGCCCGGCTTGGGGCGGCAACATCATCGCTACGATCGTCAGCCCGGACGTGCTGCCGGAGATGGCCACGGTTCGCGAGGGCGTGATGCACATCCCCGAGCCGGTGGAAGGCCGGACGGGCGAGATCGTCGAGGTCCCCGTCAAGCTCGATTCCGAGTGCGACCTGGTGAAGGTGCTCGAGCGCCACACGCAACCGCGGCGCGTCGATCTCAAGGCCGCGCAGATCATCATCTCCGGCGGATATGGCATGGGCAGCAAGGAAGGCTTCGCGCTCATCCACGAGCTCGCGTCGACGTTGGGCGCGGCCATCGGCGCTTCCCGCGCCGCCGTGGACGCCGGCTTCATACACGCCGATCACCAGGTCGGCCAGACCGGCACCACCGTGCGCCCCAAGCTCTACGTCGCCTGCGGCATTTCCGGCGCCGTGCAGCACCGCGCCGGCATGGAAGAGTCGGCGAAGATCCTCGCAATCAACAGCGACCCCGAAGCGCCCATTTTTGGCGTGGCCCACTACGGCGTCGTCGGCGATGTGCGCGACGTGCTACCGAAGCTCATCAAGGCGCTGAAGGGAAAACTCTAGGGAGGCGGACGTGGACAATTTCTTTACCGACAACCCCGACATACAGTGGCACTTCAACCACCTCGACTCCGAAGAAGTCGTCGCCAGCCTCGAGGAGAACTACACGCAAGCCCAGCAGTGGGACGAAGCGCCGCTTTCCTATGAGGACGCGCTCGAAGGCTACCGCACGGTCCTCGATATGATGGGCGCGATCACCGCCCGCGAGATCGCCCCGCTCGCTCCCGAAGTCGATCGCGAAGGCGCGCACTTTGAGGATGGCAAGGTCTCCTACGCCAAGGGCACGCAGAAGGCGATGAGCATTCTGGCGAAGTCCGGCTTGATGGGTTTCACGATTCCCCGGCGCTTCGGCGGGTTGAATTTCCCCAGCGCGCTCTACTCCATCGCCATCGAGATGGTCGCGCAGGCCGACGCCAGCCTGATGAACCTCTTCAGCCTGCAGGACATCGCCGAGACGATCTACGAATTCGCCGACGACAACCAGAAGGACAAATACCTGCCGCTGTTCACGAGCGGCAAAGTCACCGGCGCTATGATCCTCACCGAGCCGGACGCGGGCAGCGACCTACAATCGGTCCGGTTGAAGGCCGTCCCGCAGGAGGACGGAACCTGGAAGCTGTACGGCGTGAAGCGGTTCATCACCAATGGCTGCGCCGACGTCAGTCTGGTGCTGGCGCGCTCGGAAGAGGGCAGCGTCGACGGCCGCGGCCTCTCGATGTTCCTGTGCGAGAAGGGACCCGAAGTGGTGATCCGCCGCATCGAGCACAAGCTCGGCATCCACGGATCGCCCACTTGCGAACTGCAGTTCAATGGCGCCCCGGCGCAGTTGGTTGGCCAGCGCCGCATGGGCCTGATCCGTTACGTGATGGCGCTGATGAACGGCGCGCGGGTGGCGGTGGCCGGCCAGGCGATCGGAATCGCCCAGGCCGCCTATAATGAGGCGCGGAAGTACGCCGCCAAGCGCGTCCAATTCAAGCGCCCGATCATCGAAATGCCGCAGGTCTACGATCTTCTGGCGCGCATGAGATCGATGATTCAGGTGGCGCGCGCGATTGCGTACGACGCCGCGCGGCTGGTGGACACCCGCCGCATGCTCGAGGCCCAGACCGAGCATTCGAAGGACGCGGCGCTCAAAGCGCGGCTCAAGGAAGTCTCGGTCCACGCCTCCATCCTCACGCCCATCGCCAAGGCGTACGCCTCGGAGATGGCGGTGCAGGTGACCTACGACGCCATACAGATTCACGGCGGAACGGGTTACATGCGGGAATTCAACGTCGAGCGGCTGTCGCGCGACGCGCGCATCACCACGATCTACGAGGGCACCACGCAGCTTCAGGTAATCGGCGCCGCGGTCGGCGTCACCAGCGGCGCGCTTGGTAACTATCTGGCGCACCTGGGCGAGCGGCAGTTCCGCCCCGAACTCATGAAGATGGCCTCCATGGCGCGCGAAGCGCGGGAGAAGGTCGCCTATTGCGTGCAGTTCCTCAAGACTTTCAACGACCGCACCTACAGCGATCTGGTGGCCCGCCGCCTGGTCGACATGGCCTGCGACGCCCTGGGCGGACATCTGCTGCTCCTCCAGGCCGAGCGCGACCCGGCGCGTGAGATCGTGGCCGACAAGTTCCTGCGCGATGCGCTTCCACGTATTCGCATGCAGGCCGACTACATCACCAGCGGCGACAAGCTGCTCATCGAGAGACGCGAAGAGCTGGTCTGAACCGCCGGAGTTCGATGGCGCTTCTCGAATCGGGGCTATCGGCATGCGCCTCGCGCGGGCAAGCAGTAGCCCCTCCAAGTACGGTATCTTGACCTCTATGAAGCGACTGATTGCAGCTCTTGGACTCCTTATCCCCGGCGCGGCGCTCTGCCAGGACCCACAGCCCTACGCCGATCCGGGCATGAAGAAGATCGCGCAGGTGGCGATCGTGTGCAAAGACGTCGAAGCGTGCCGCGCGCGCTGGGCCGCCCTCCTCGGGATGAAGCCCGAGGCCATCCGCACAACCCGGCCTGGCAGCGAAGTCAAAATGGTCGTTCGCGGCAAACCTTCGAACGCGCAAACCAAGCTGACTTTCTTCAATACAGGCGACGCGATCCTCGAACTCATGCAGCCGCTGGGCGGGGACAGCGAGTGGCAGCGGCATTTGGACAAGCACGGCGAGGGCGTGCAGCACCTTGGCTTCCAGGTGGTCGATCTGGAGAAGACGGTCAAGAGCCTGGAGCAGCAAGGCATGGCGGTAATCCACCGCGGTCGTTACGACACCGACAACGGGGATTACGTCTACATGGACAGCCAGTCCAAGCTAGGCGTCACCGTCGAGCTGCTGCACTCGGACAAACCAAAACAGTAGCGGAACTGGGCGCCGCCGCTTGCCGCGCCGGCGCCCGCGCGCCTATTTTTCGAGGTCGACTTTCACGGTCCGTGAGCTCTGGCTGATCGCCGCGAGCTTGCCGTCCACAAACCGAAGCGAACTCGGGAACCCGGTCGTAGCGCTCGTCACCTTCCCCCAGCTTCCCAACGCGCCGGTGTCCTGGCGGGGAATCCACGCTTCGACCTTCCTGCCGCCGTCCTCGCTCTTCTCGATCCCGACCGGCGTGCCGACGACAGCGAACGCCTGCTCCTTCGTCATGCCCTCGATCACCCTGCGCTCGCCGACGGCCTTCCGGATGTCCGCCGGCCAGTCCGGATGCTCATCTTGTATGGACTTCTGCGACAGAACCAGGTCGTAGGCCTTTTTGAAATCGTCGCGCGAGCTAATATTGACGAAGCGGATCCACATCTCCACCTCTTTCGGCTTCACGCCCTCGGCCCACAGCTCCACCACACCATTGCCCTTGAAGTAGAGTTTCGCGTACCGGATCACGTCGTTCGGACCGAAGCCCCAGTAGATCGTGTCAACGCCGCGGCGCTTCTTTCCGCTTGCCTTCTCTTCAATCGCCTTGAGGTTCTTGTCCCAATCCACGCCAGCGGGCGAAACCTCCGTAACCACCTCGGCGCCGATGCCGAAGCCTCCGGACCTGAACCGGCACGGCACGTTGTTGCGCAGGTACAGGTCGCCTTTTGTCATTTCCTTGATGACTTCACGATCCTGGTTGTTCAATTCCGCCAGCAAAGCCGGCATCTGGAACAGACCCAGGATCGTTGCTACCGCTATGTATCTCATCATTGTTTTGTATTACTCCCGCTTAACCTTGTGTGTAAGTAGCCTGCGACGTCCATCACGGAACCTTAACTGGTTCGGCGGCCTGCCCGATTGCGGCCAGCTTACCGTCGACAAACCGCAGAACAGCCGGAAATCCAGTCTTATCGTTCGGCGCTTGGCGCACGCCCATATCCGAACCGCAGGTGTCCTGACGGGGATGCCACGTTTCAACCTTCTTCCCGCCTTCCTCGCTCGCTTCGACTTTGAGCGGCGTCCCCACCACCGCGAACGCCTGCTCCTTTGTCATCTCCTCGACGACCCGCCGCTCGCGGATCGCCGTCCTGATGGCGGCTGGCCACTGCGGATGCGCATCCTGGAGCGGCGTTCGCGACAACACGTGGTCGAACGCCTTCTGGAAATCTTCCAGGCCGCTGATTCCGACAAAGCGGATGCCAAGCTCATACTCCTTCGGCTTCACCCCTTCCACCCACAGTTCCACGGCGCCGTCGCCCTTGAAGTCCAACTTCCCAAACTGGACCGGGTCGTTCGGACCGAAGCCCCAGTAAATGAAGTTATGCACGCGGCGTACGAGTTTCTTACCTCTCTGCTTTTCCTCGATGAGTTTCAGGTTCTTGTCCCACTCCACGCCAGTGGGCGAAACCTCCGTCGCAAGCTCAGTGCGCATGCCGTAGTTTCCAGAATAGAGGCGGCACGGCACATTGTTGCGAAGGTACAGAGCGCCCTCTATCATCTTCTTCAGGGCGGCGCGGTCTTGGGTATTCAATTCCGCCTTGGCGGCCGGCATGTAGCAGAGCGCCAGAACTGCTGCGCCGATTGCGTATCTCATTGTTGAGTTTACTCCCGCCTGTACTTGGGCTTGAGGTGCACGGGACCTACAGAGTCTATCACGGCGCGACCGGAGGCGGCGCCGTCAAGGGACGTATACGCGAAGGAGTCGCACTGCGTCGCGAGCGTCGAACCGGAACGGCCCAGCCGAGGCGGGAATAAGCCAGCACTGGCCAGCCTGGAACGGCCGGCCGGCCAACTCGCCCGCGCCTTCGAGGAACACTAGCGTCTCCAACCGTCCCGCCTTCGGCGCGTAACTTGCCGAGCCGCGCCACTCCACCTCTTCGGTAACGAAATAGGGGCAGCGCGCCAGTAACTTACATCCTTCGCCGCAATCCTGAGGGGTACTCGGGCCCGGATGCGGCCCCAGGTCCGAGACCGCCACGCCTTTCTCCAGATGCAGCTCGCGCGGGCGTCCGTAATCGTAGAGCCGGTAGGTAACATCGGAGTTCTGCTGAATTTCGCAAAGCGCCAGCCCGGCGCCGATCGCGTGAACCGCGCCCGCGGGAGTGAACAGGACCTCGCCGCCGCGCACCGGGAACCAGCGCACCAGCCGCTCAATCTCGCCCGAAAGCGCCGCTTCGCGCAACCGCTCGCGCGTAATCCCGGCGACGAAACCGAGCGCGACAGCGGACTCAGGTCCGCCGCGCAGCACCCGCCACATCTCGGTTTTGCCCGGCGAATTCTCCCAGGCGCGCGCCCGCTCATCGTCGGGATGCACCTGGATCGAGAGCCGCTCGCTCGTGAAGATGAACTTTATGAGGAAGGGGAACGACTCCCCCGCCCACGTTCCCACGAGCGCTGGGCCGTACTCGCGCAGGAGCGCCGCCACGGTGCGCCCGTCCTCGGCGCAATTATCGTCGGCGGTGAGCCACACCTCGCCAATCTTGGCCGAGCCGTCGGCGAACCACGGCGCCAGGTGCGTCGAGCCCCAGATCTTCTCGCGGAAAGAAGGTAACAGTCGAATCGGAGATAGTGTCATCGGATCAGGCTGGTGACGAACTTGTCGATGCGGTCCAGGCCGCGCTCCAACTCCTGCATCGAGGCGGCGTAGGAAATGCGAATGTGGGACTCCGTGCCGAACGCTTCCCCGGGCACCACAGCCACGCGTTCCCGTCCCAACAGGCGCTCGGCGAACTGCATCGTGTTCTCAACGCCGCCGGGCCGCAGCGCCGCGCTCACGTTCGGATAGGCGTAGAACGCGCCCTTCGGTTCGGCGCACGTCACGCCGGGAATCCGGCGCAGACGGCTCACCACAAAGTCGCGCCGGCGCCGGTATTCCGCCAGCATCGCGCTCACGGAATCCTGTGGCCCGCGCACCGCCTCGAGCGCCGCCTTCTGCGCCACCGACGTCGGGTTCGACGTCGAATGGCTTTGCAGCTTCGCCATCGCGTCGATCAACGGCGCAGGGCCGAGCGCGAACCCGATGCGCCAGCCCGTCATCGCGTAGGTCTTCGAGACCGATCCCGCCACCACGATGCGGTCTTTCATTCCGGCCGCGGCGGCTATCGAGTAGGGCGATCCCCCGTAGACGAAGTGGCAATAGCACTCGTCGCTCAGCAGGTAAGCCCCGCGCCGCACCACCAGGTGCAGGATGCGCTCGTATTCCTCGGGATCGATCACCGCGCCACTCGGGTTGCACGGCGAGTTCACGATCACCACCTTGGTGCGATTGCTCAGCCACGGCTCCAAAGCGGCCGCGGTGAGCTGAAACCCGTTCTGCTCGTCGGTTGGCGCGAACACGCAGCGCCCGCCCGCGTAGTTCACCACGTCCTTGAAGGTGACCCAATACGGCGTCGGAATCACCACCTCGTCGCCGGGGTCGACCAGCGCCTGAATGGTGTTGAACACCACGTGCTTGCCGCCCACTGAGATCACGCAGTTCTGCGGCCCATAGTCCGTGCCGAAATCCGCCGCATGCCGCTCGCAAACGGCCTGCCGCAGGTCGAGCGCGCCGCCGGCCGCCGTGTACCGGGTGAAATTGCTTTCGATCGCACGGATCCCAGCCTGTTTGATGTTGTCCGGCGTGGGAAAGTCGGGCTCGCCCGCGCCAAAATCCACAACGTCCTCGCCGTTCCGCCGCAGCCGCTCCGCTTCCGCGGCCACGCGCATCGTCGAAGACACGGTAATCCGGGAAATTCGTTCCGCCAAACCGCCGGTTTCTGTCATGCTGTTGTTTAGAAGCCCCTCAATACGCGATTCTTCAGCCGCACCTCGACTGGCGAAGGCACCAGCCCCGAAATGTCGCCGCCCAGCCGGATCACCTCTTTCACGACGCGCGAGCTCAGGAACGAGTACGCCTCGCCGGCCATCAGAAAAACCGTCTCGACGCCCGGACAGAGCCGCCGGTTCATCAACGCCATTTGCAACTCGTATTCGTAATCGGAGATCGCGCGGATGCCGCGGATCAGCACGGTGGCGCCGCGCCGTTGCGCGTAGTCCACCAGCAGGCCGTCGAAGGAATCCACCTCGGCGTTCGGGTAGTCGCAGATCACTTCGCGCAGCATCTCCATGCGCTCTTCCACGCTGAACAGCGGCTGCTTCGCCTCGTTGCGCAGCACGGCTACAACGAGCCGGTCGCACAGCCGGGCGCCCCGCTCGATCAGGTCCAGGTGGCCGTTCGTTATCGGATCGAACGACCCCGGATATATTGCGACAAGACTACGGAGCTTCTCCACCAACGGTGTATGCGCCTTTCGCGTCGAAGGACGGGTTTCAATACGATTCTAGCGAAAAACGTTTGGAAGGATAAACCCGTCGCGAGCCGTCGCCGCATTTGCTGCTAGCCTACTGCTTATGGTCCCCTCGCTCGACTCGATTCTGGACTCCGGAGACGACAGCCTGTTCAACGCCGCCGTGCGCGGTCCCGGTCCGAAGGGCGCGCTCCCGCTCACCGGCGAGCTTCTGCGCACGCGGCCCTCGGGCGACCTGTTCGGCTGGACGCAGGACGCAGGAATGGGCTGGGATCCCGAATCGCTCGGCGCCCGCGAAGTCCTCATTCTGAGCACGCACGGCGGATTGCGCGCGCCCGGCGGCTCGCCTGTCGCGTTGGGCTATCACACCGGCCATTGGGAGGTGAACCTCCTCGTCGAAGCGGCGGCGTGCGAGATCAAGACGCTCGGCGCGATCCCCTTCGCCGGCTATTGCACCGATCCCTGCGACGGCCGCACACAGGGCACGCCTGGCATGATGGACAGCCTGCCCTATCGAAACGACGCCGCCATCGTCCTGCGGCGGCTCATCCGCTCACTGCCCACCCGGCGCGCCGTCATCGGCGTGGCCACCTGCGACAAAGGTTTGCCCGCCATGTTGATGGCGCTCGCCGGTTCGCCCGGCCTTCCCTGCGCGCTCGTGCCGGGCGGCGTCACGCTGCTTCCGGAGCAGGGCGAGGACCTCGGCGCCGTGCAATCCATCGGAGCGCGCTACGCGCACGGCGCCATCACGCTCGAACAGGCCTCCAGCGTGGGTTGCCGCGCCTGCGGCTCTCCCGGCGGAGGCTGCCAGTTCCTCGGCACGGCAGCCAGTTCTCAGGTTGTGGCCGAAGCTCTCGGGCTGGCGCTGCCACACGCGGCGCTGGCGCCCTCCGGCCATCCCATCTGGCTCGATATGGCTCGCCGTTCGGCCCGCGCCGTGCTCGCGCTCGAACAACGCGGCGTCGCAACAAAGGACATCCTCACCGAAGCCGCGCTGAAGAACGCGATGACGACCCACGCGGCCTTTGGAGGCTCCACCAACCTGTTGCTGCACCTCCCGGCCATTGCGCACGCCGCAGGCCTTCGCCCTCCCACGGTAGACGACTGGATCGCGGTGAACCGCCGCACACCCCGCCTGGTGGATGCGCTGCCCAACGGTCCCCGCAACCATCCCACCATTGCCGTGTTCCTGGCCGGAGGCGTTCCCGAAGTGATGCTCCACCTCCGGCGCGCCGGTCTGCTCGAGCTGGGCGCACTCACCGTCGCGGGCGTTACTTTGGGCGAGACGCTCGACTGGTGGGAACGCTCCGAGCGCCGCCGCCGGCTCCGCGCGCAGCTCAAGGAACGCGAGGACGTCGATCCGGACGACATGATCATGGATCCGGAAGCGGCGCGCCGCAACGGGATCACCTCTACCGTTACCTTCCCCAAGGGCAACCTGGCGCCTGGAGGCGCGGTGGTGAAGAGCACCGCGATCGACCCGAGCGTCGTTGGCGCCGGCGGCGTCTACCGAAAACTCGGCCCGGCGCGCGTCTTCACCACCGAGCCCGCTGCCATTGCGGCCATCAAGAGCGGGCGCATCGTCCCCGGAGACGTGCTCGTGCTCGCCGGCCGCGGCCCCTTGGGCGCCGCCATGGAGGAAACCTACCAGCTTACCTCGGCGCTCAAGCACCTGGACTTTGGCAAACACGTCGCCGTACTCACCGACGCCCGCTTCAGCGGCGTCTCCACCGGCGCCTGCATCGGGCACGTCTCGCCGGAAGCGCTGGCCGGCGGACCCATCGGCAAGCTCCAGGACGGCGATCTGATCGAGATCGTGATCGACCGCACACGGCTCGAAGGCTCGGTGAACCTCGTCGGCGCGGGCGGCGTTCGTTTCACCGCCGAGGAGGGTGCGCGCAGGCTGGCTGAGCGCCCCACGCGCCCGGACATCGCGCCCGATCCCGCGCTCCCCGCCGACTCGCGCCTTTGGGCTGCGCTGCAGCAGGCCAGCGGGGGTCCCTGGGGCGGCGCCATCTACGATACCGACGCCATCCTGCGACTGCTCGAAGCCGGAAAACGCGCGCTCGAACGCTGACCGCGCGCCTGCGCGAAAATAGACCTGGCAGCAGTTCATGCAACTCATCAGCGCCAGCCGCCGGACTGACATCGCGGCCTTCTACGCTCCGTGGTTCATGAACCGCGTGCGCGCGGGCTACTGCGAGTGGAAAAATCCCTTTGGCGGCCAAACCTACCGCGTTTCGCTCGCGCCGGAGGAAACCGCAGGCATCGTATTCTGGACGCGGTACCCGGCGCCGCTTCTTCCCTTCCTCCCGGAGTTGCGGGCCCGCGGCCACCGCTTCTATTTCCACGTTACGATTAACGGCTACGAGAAGGCGCTCGAATCGCGCAACCCCGAACTGAACAGGGCCATTGCCGTGTTTCACGAGCTTTCGGACGCGGTCTCGCCCAAGCTGGTCAACTGGCGGTACGATCCGATTATCCTCTCCGGCCGCACCCCGCCCGATTACCACATGAAGAACTTCGCCGCGCTCGCCAAGCGCCTGGAAGGCCGCACCGAGCGCTGCATCTTCTCGTTCGTCGACTATTACGGGAAGACGAAGCGAAATCTGGCCCGGATCGCGCGAACCATAGGAACGCAGTTCACCGATCCCGATGCAGAGGTCAAGATCGCGCTCGCAACGGAACTGAGCCGCATCGGCGCAACTCACGGGATCTCCCTGTTTGCCTGCTGCGAGGACGTGGCCGTCCGAGGCGGCGTGCAAAAGGCGCACTGCGTGGACAGCGAGTTACTCGATCCGAATCTTCGTCTGAAATCCCGCCCCAGCCGCGCCGAGTGCGGCTGCCGCGAGAGCGTCGACATCGGCGCGTACGACACCTGCCGCTTCGGGTGCACTTACTGCTACGCCACAGCTACCTGGGAGGCGGCCAGCAACCGGGCGCGCCTGCACAGCCCGGACGCCCCCGGCCTGCTCGCGCTCTGAACGCGGTCAAACCGCCACGCCCGCGCCGGCTGCGCCGGTTGTACAATCCTCAGCATGGCCGATCACCGATTGACCCGCCGCAGTTACCTCGCCACGCTAGCCGCCGCCCCCGTCGTTTCCGCGTTGCCCGGCGACGATACGCGCGCCCGCCGCATGAAATGGTGGCGCGACGCCCGGTTCGGCATGTTTATCCATTGGGGCCTGTACAGCATCCTCGGCCGCCACGAGTGGGCCATGGAGATGGAAGGTATTCCCGTGCCCGAATACGAGCGCCTGGCGGACCGGTTCACCCCCAAGCCGAACGCCGCCCGCGACTGGGCCCGCCTGGCAAAGAAAGCCGGGCAGAAATACATGGTGATGACCACCAAACACCATGAGGGCTTCTGCCTGTTCGACACCAAACTCACCGATTACTGTGCGCCGAAGCGCGCCTGTGGCCGCGATCTGGTCAGAGAATACGTCGAGGCCGCGCGAGCCGAGGGCCTGCGCGTCGGCTTCTACTACTCGCTCATGGACTGGCATCACCCGGACGGCGCACGTTGCGCGCAGGACGAGGCCGCCCGCCGCCGCTTCGTCGACTACATCCACGGCCAGATCCGCGAGCTGCTCACTCACTACGGCAAAATCGACGTGCTCTGGTACGACGTTTCCTGGCCGCTCGACGCCGCCGGCTGGGAGTCCGAACGAATGAACGAGATGGTCTTTCAGCTTCAGCCCGAAATCATCGTCAACAACCGAAACAAGCTCGACGGCGACTTCTCCACACCCGAGCAGCGCATACAAGCGGAAAAAGGCGATCGCGCCTGGGAAGCCTGCATGACAATGAACGATAGCTGGGGCTACCACGCGGCCGACGACAATTGGAAATCGCCAAAGACTACCGTGCGCAATCTGATCACGTGCGCGCACGGCGGCGGCAACTACTTGTCCCCCGGCCCGGAATTTCGTTGGACAGTGCATTGGGAACATTTGAGGTAGAAAATGT
>Ga0062382_10000328_pt1 | contig 11626 bp, 12 predicted proteins | sample DOMMetBare2Fresh_FD_59507 | JGI IMG/M metagenome (GOLD analysis project Ga0062382, IMG submission 59507) | Wetland sediment microbial communities from St. Louis River estuary, USA, under dissolved organic matter induced mercury methylation -... | ecosystem: Environmental > Aquatic > Freshwater... | reverse complement strand
ACTGCATCCCCATCGACCCCTTCTACCTGTCCTGGAAGACCCGGCAGGCCGGCATCGAAGCGCGCTTCATCGAGCTGGCCGGCTATATCAACGGCCAGATGCCGCACTTCGTTGTCGACAAAGTGCAGAACGCCCTGAACGACCAGACCAAGCCGCTCCGTGGCTCACACATCCACATCATGGGCGTGGCCTACAAGAAGGACATCGACGATCTGCGGGAGTCGCCCGCACTCGATGTGATGCACCTGCTCATGCAGCGCGGCGCGAAGATCACCTACAGCGATCCGTTCATTCCCTGCATCACACTGGACGGCCAGGATCTGATCGCCCAGCCGCCGGACCAGGCTGCCGCAGCCGCCGATTGCACCGTGATCGTCACGGATCACAAGGCGTTCGATTACGACGCACTCGTGAAGCGCGCGCCGCTGATCGTCGACACCCGCAACGCCCTCAAGCTCCACGTCTCGCCAAAGATCGTGCGGCTCTAGACGGCTGTTACCGCGCCGTCTGCAAGTACTCGCCGGTCACTGCGTCCACGTAGACCGAGTAGTTGCTGGTGGTGACCGACTCGCCCCAAATCACCCGCCATACCGGGTTGCGGAACCGCTTGGGCCACTCGAGCAGCAACTTTATCGGCATGTCCGGGTTCTTCTGCGCATAGGCCGCGCTCTTCTTCATCGCCGCCTCGTAGGCCGCTGTGGAGTCCGTCTTGAGGACCTGCAGTGCGAACGATAGCGTCTGTCCGCCGGGCGGCCAGAGATCCTCGGGCGACCCAGAGACGCCCTTGGTGAGGTTCGCTGAGGGGACCGACATCGTTGAGTAGACAAAGCGGCGGGCCTTGTGCCGCTGCTCGGTGACAAACGTGCACTCCCACGCTCCGGCTTTCCCAGCCGCGCTCTTGACTTCCTTCAGGTCCAGGTTCGCAACGCGCAGCAGCCTGGCGTCCCGCGCCCACCCCCGGGCGGAGACGAACGTCTGCTGAACGGCGGACTGGGCGGCGGCCGGCTCCGGAGGCGTTTCCGGTTCCTTCGCCTTAGCCGGCGCTTTGGGACCTTCCGAACAAGCGGTGAGGATGAAAAACAAAGGCAAACAGGCAAACGCTCGGTAGGTGCGCATCATATCAGGGTAATTCTAACCGAACACTCGTCAGTCTACCAGTCCTTTGCGTACCGCAAAGCGTACTAGTTCGCCCACGCTGTGCAGGTTCAGTTTCTCCATGATCCGGCCGCGATGCGCGTCCACCGTGTACACGCTCAGCTTGAGCGCCGACGCTATGTCCTTGTTGGTCTTGCCTTCCGCGATCAGTTGCAGGACTTCCCGCTCGCGGCTACTGAGCAGGTCCAGAGGATCCGACACGTGGCGCCGGTAGTCGCTGAGCACCGCCTCGGACACGGCGGGACTCAGGTAACCCTCCCCGCTCGCCACCGCCCTCACCGCCGCCAGCAGATCCCGGTCGATGGCGTCCTTGAGCAGGAAACCCCGCGCTCCGGCCCGCAGGATCTCCCGCACGTACACCGAGTCCTTGTACATGCTAAGGGCCAGCACCCTCGCCCGGGGCGCTGAAGCGGCGATGCGCCGGGTCGCCTCGATGCCGTTCAGCTCCGGCATGGCGACATCCATCACTACCAAGTCCGGCTGCAGCCGCTCGGCCTGCTCCACTGCTTCGCGGCCGTTCCCCGCCTCGCCTACAATCTCCATGTCCGGCTGCGCGGACAGGATCATCCGGAAGCCCTGCCGCACCATCGCGTGGTCATCGGCTAACAGGATGCGGATTTTCTTCTTCGAGCCTGACTCCATCGGCCGGCGCCTCCACCTCGATCGTCAACCCTTTGCCTTTCGCCGAGTGGAACGAGAGCCGGCCGCCCGCGCCCCGCGCCCGGGCGCGCATACCGACCAATCCCAGGCCCTGCTCCTCCGTCCTGGTCTCGTCCAGTCCCTTGCCGTTGTCGGCGATCTCCAGGTGCAGCTTGTCGCCGCGTTGCGCCAGTTCGATCCGCACCTCGGTCGCCCCGGAGTGCCGCGCCACGTTCGTCAGCGCTTCCTGGCAGATGCGGTAAAGGTGCGTCCCGGTCTCGTCCGCGAGCTTCCCGCTGAACTCCGACCGGTACTTTACCTCAATCCCGGTGCGCTGCGTGAACCGTTCCGAAAGCCAGCGCAGCGCCGCGTCCAGTCCGAAGTCGTCCAGAATTGTCGGGTGGAGCAGTTGCGACAGCTCCCGCACATTGCCCACAGCCTCGTTGACCAGCGCGACGCAGTCCTGAATCCGCCGCTGATCCTCGCCATCGTGCGGCGCCAGGGCGTGCAGATTCGCCTTGAGCGCGGTGAGCGCCTGGCCCAACTCGTCGTGGAGTTCGTGCGAAAACCGGCGCGCCGTGGTTTCCTGGCTTTCGAGCAGCCGCCAGGACACCCTGCTCAACTCGCCCGTCTGGCGCTCCATCTTCCGGAACAGATCCACCGTCATCCGTACCGTGAGTGCGGCGCACACCAGCGCCAGCAGCAGACACGCGCCCAGCAGCAGCGCCGAACGCCCCATCAACTGCCGCTCGCGGTTGGCGATCTGCTGCCGCGCGCTCAGCGCCTTCGCGTGGCTCATGGCCGCCAGCTTCGCCACGAGCGCCAGCGCGTCCTGGTGCCGCCGGAACAGGTCGCGCGATAGCAGCGTCGTCGGGTGTTCCACCGAAAGCAGCCGGCGCGCCTCTTCCGAGAACGCCGTCGACGATTTCTTCAGCTCCTGCCACAGCGGCTCCTCCGGCGTCCCCTTCACGGATTCGTCGATCTCGTCCATGCGCGAATCGGAATCATCCAGCTCCGATAGCACCTTCTCACGGTCGACAGCGTGCGGATCCCGCGAAAGCTTAAGGAAGACCGCCGCCAGCGCCGCCTGCTCGTGCTGAATGTCGTCGATCAGGCGCGTGGCGACCAGTTCTTCCCCCACCAGGTCCGTGACGCTTTCCTTAATCGCCTCAATGCTGCGCACGCTGATCACCGCCGCACCGATCAGCAGCAAAATGACCAGCATGAAGCCGGCAATCAGAACCCGGAAGATCGCCGCGTGCGTGATCTGTTGCCGAGGCATGTTCTCCTCTCTTCAGTTTAGAAGAGCCTCCCTGCCTCCGGATATCGCCCGCCCAAGCTAACCGCTACGCCCAATACAGGGGAGGGACACACCCGTGATTTGGGTCACGCCGTTAGCTTGGCGAGGCTATCGTCGTTTTTTCCGCGAAACCCCATGATGAAAGCGTGCGAATCAGAAAGAGAAACAGATTCCACGATGGAGGATTGAATGAAGAGACTCGGTGTCACATTGTTGGCCGTCGCCCTGGGTTTGCCAGTGTTCGCTGCGCAGACCGGTTCCACTCAGAATCCTGCTGAGACGCAGCAGTCTGCGAAGACGACCAAGAGCGCCAGGACGAAGCGAGCCGGCAAGCGGCATCACAAAAAGAGCGCCAACTCGTCCACGGCCGCTCCCACAGCCCCCAGCAACTAACACGCCCGCAACAACGCGCGCTCCCGCGCCCACAGCGGGCCTACGAGCGCGCGTTTGTGTTTCTCAGCTTCCCCTTCTCAGAAATACGATTTGAGCGTTTCGAATTCTACCTCAAAATGCTCGAGAATCTCGGGCAGATGCTCGGCCGCGCCCAGCTCAATCAGCAAGTCCTGAGAGACTTCCTGGGCCCGTGGGCGATCCACGATGGCGTGCCCCAGGTCGCAGGCCAACTGGTCGGCGGCGCGCACCAGATGAGCCAGGTGCAGCTCGCCTCCGGCCGCCTCCTCTGGCGTGTGGTGGAACAGACCCGCCTGCTGTATGGGTATGGGCAGGTTCCATTTCGCTAGCACCGCTCCGGTGAACTCGGCGTGCGTCGCGCCGATCAGTTCCGGTTCGCACTCAAAAGCCGTCCGCTCACCCGACTCCATCGTTTCGATAAGCTTTCCGCACTCGTCCGGCAAAGATATCGCGATCAACAGCTTGCCCACATCGTGGAGCAACCCCGCCACAAACCCGCCTTCCGGGTAGGGAACCGCCACCCGCTGCGAGAGCTGGTCCGTCAGCACCGCCGTCGCTACCGAGTGCAAATCGAATCGCGCCATGGACCAGCCCGGCGGAGTCTTCACATGGGTCCAGATCCTCGAGATCGACATGCTCATCGCCACATTGCGCAGCTTGTTCAACCCCAGGATCGCCACCGCGTGCCGGACCGAGTTCACCGTTCCGTGAAAACTATACAGGGCCGAGTTCACCAGCCGGAGCACATTGCCCGCCAGCACCGTATCCTTTTCGATCAGTTCGGCCAACTGCGCGAACGAAACCTCGTCCCGCGCCATCGTAGCCAGCAACCGGTTCAGGATCGGAGAGAAGGGAGGCAGACGGTCCAGGGAGGCTAAGGCTTGCTCCCGACATTGCGCGATCCCGGGGCGGGCGGACGTCACCTTCCTTTTATCGGCTGCTCCCGCACAAAACTTCACCCCTCCCTGGCCGCCGCCATCCTACCGGCTATCATAGACTTATGCTCGATTCGGGCCCCGCCCTCGCCGTTCACGATCTCCGTAAGCTCTACGGAACCAAGGCGGCGGTCGACGGTCTCACTCTCACCGTACCCCGCGGCGCCTTCTTCGGCTTCCTCGGACCCAACGGCGCCGGCAAGACCACCACCATCCGCATGTTGATGGGACTCGCGCCTCCCACTTCCGGATCCATCGACATTCTGGGCTTCACCATGCCGGACGGCGACGTCGAGATCAAGCGCCGGATCGGCGTCGTCCCCGACGAGTCCGTCCTGTTCGACCGCCTTACCGGCCGCGAGTTCCTGGAGTTTGTCGGCCGAATGTACCTGCGCGATCGCGCCGTCGCCCGCGAGCGAGCCCGCGAGCTGCTCGACCTCTTCGAGCTGGCCTCCACTGACCGCAAGCTGATCGCCGAATACTCCAAAGGCATGCGCAAGCGCCTCACCATGGCCGCCGCGCTGATCCACCGCCCCGAGCTCTTCCTGCTGGACGAACCCTTCGAAGGCGTCGACGCCGTTGGCGCGCGTCTCATGAAGGACCTGCTGCTCGATCAGGTTCGCCGCGGCGCTACCATCTTCCTCACGTCGCACGTCCTCGAAGTGGTCGAGCGCCTCTGCGAGCGCGTCGCCATCATCGACCACGGCAAGCTGGTCTTCGAAAGCGACATCGCCGGCCTGCGCAGCGGCGCGGAAAGCCTCGAGGACGTCTTCGTACGCCTGGTCGGCGCCGAGCATTCGCTCGACAAGCTGGATTGGCTATAGCCGATGTCTTCGCACTTCAGGGCCATCCTCTGGGCGCAGTGGCGATCGCTGCTCAGCTCCCGCACCGCCGAAAGCCGCATCCGCCGCGCGCTCGGCGGATTGGGCGGCGCCGTCTGGTACGGATTGTGGACCATGGTTGCCACCGGCGCCTTCTTCGCCGCCGAGTCCCTGCCGCAACGCCGGCTCGGCGCCGCCGTAACCTGGGGATTCCTCGGCGTCTTCACCTATTGGCAGTTCGCTCCCATTCTCTCGGCTCACCTGGGCGGGTTCATCAACGTCCGCAAGCTCCTGCTCTATCCCATTTCGCGGCGCGATCTGTTCCGCATCGAGCTGCTGCTGCGGGCGGCGGCCGGCGCGGAGATGCTGCTCGTGCTGCTCGGAGGGATGGCCGGCCTGATGCGCAACCCCGCCGTCCCCATCTGGGGGCCGCCGCTGGCCGCTTCCCTCTTTATTGCACTCAACCTCTTCGCCGCCGCCGGTACACGCAGTCTGCTCGAGCGCCTGTTGGCCTACAAGCGCATTCGCGAGGCGCTCGTGTTCCTCTTCGTGCTCATTGGCGCGGCCCCGCAGTTCTTCACCTATTACGGCCTGCCGCCCTGGGTCAGCCGTCTCTTCTCGCTCAGAGCCAGCCTCCCCTGGCCCTGGGCCGCTGCCGGTAACATCGCGACCGGCGCCGTATTGCTCCCCTCGCTCGCCGTGCTGGCCGGTTGGGTCGCGCTCGCCTATGTCTTCGGGAAGCGCCAGTTCTACCGCGGCCTGATCTTCGATTTCGCCGCCCGCGCGGCCGCCGATCGCGCCGTCGGCAGTGTACGCTGGTCCGAGGCCCTCTACCGCATCCCCCGCCTGATCTTCACCGATCCACTCGCGGCGTTGCTCGAGAAAGAGCTGCGCTCCTTGTGCCGCACGCCGCGCTTCCGTCTGGTCTTCCTGATGGGCTTCTCATTCGGGGTGATCATGTGGTGGCCCATGGCCCACCGCGCCGCCGAGCGCGGAGAGAGCGCCGGGAGCTACACCGTGCCCATCGCTCTCTACGCCGTTGTTCTCCTCGCGGAAGCCGTCGTCTGGAACGTCTTCGGTTTCGACCGCGCCGCCGCCCAGCTCTATTTCTCCATGCCGGTTCCGGTCAGCAAGGCTCTCGCCGCGAAAAACCTGGCGGCGGCCATCTTCATCTTTCTTGAGATCACGCTTGTCACGCTGGTCTGCGCCGCGCTCCGGCTTCCCATGCCGTCCGCCAAGGTGCTCGAGAGTTATGCGGTCACTCTCGTTCTCTGCCTGTACCTAACCGCCGTGGGCAATCTCGCCTCCGTCTACCTCGCCAGGCCCGCCAACCCGGAAAGCTCTTGGGGGCGGATGAACAGCGGCAAAATGTCGCTGGTCCTCCTGGCGTCGTATCCAGTCCTTGCCATACCGATATTGCTGGCCTACGGCGCCCGCTACGCCTTCGACAGTCAGGCCGCCTTCTTCGGTGTTCTGGCGCTGGTCGCCGGCGGAGGCGTCGCGGTCTATTACGTCGCGCTCGATTCGGCCCTACGGGCGGCCGAGCGCCGCAAAGAGCTGATGCTGGCCACGCTCTCCGAATCGGCCGGCCCACTCGTCGCCGGATGAAGATCCACCTCTACTACATCGGCAAGCCGCGCGACCCCCGCGCCAACCAGATGGCCGAGGAGTACGTCAAGCGCACGAACCGCTACCTGCACTGCGAGATGCATGAAATCCGCCCCGCGCGGTTCGACCTCGCCGCCCGCCATCCGAGCGCAACCCGCATCCTGCTCGACGCCGCCGGCCGCACGCTCGACTCCGCGGCCTTCACCAAACTGGTCGAGCGAGCGGAAATGGAAGGCCGTGACCTCGTGTTTCTGGTCGGAGGCGCCGAAGGCCCGCCCCAGGACTGGCGCATCCGCGCCGATCTGCTCCTCTCCCTATCGCCCATGACCTTCCCCCACGAGTTCGCCCGCGTCATGCTCGCCGAGCAGATCTACCGCGCCGCAACCACCCTCCGCGGCCACCCGTATCCGAAGTGACTCGCGCGCAAATTCGCCGCCCGGAGGTAAGCTGAAAGCAGGCAGGTGTACGATGCATAGAACGCTTGCTCTGTTTTTCGTCTTGCTGGCCCCGGTGGTATTCGCCCAGCGTGGCGGTCGCGGAAGTTCCGGCGGACGCGGCGGCGGTTTTGGCGGCGGCCACATCTCCGGTGGAGGCCGCGGGTTCAGCGGCGGCCACTTCGTCTCCCCCGGCAGAAGCTTCGGAGGCCATGGCTTTGCCGGAGGCGGTCGTGGCTTTGTGGGAGGTCGCGGCTTTGTGGGAGGTCGCGGCTTTGTAGGCGGCCACGGTTTTGGCTTCCGTGGTTTCGGCGGGCGCAGCTTTGCATTCGGTTTCGGCTACGGCTACTCGCCCTGGTATTATTGGCCCGGCTACTACAGCTACTATCCCTACGGCTACGGCTGCTACGGTTACGGCTACCCATACGGATGCCCGGCGTATGTTTACCCATACTCGTACCCGTCCTACGATGGATACGTATACCCGGATGATCCCCCCGGCGATCCGCCCGCGGATACACCGCCGCCACCCCGCAGCAGCTACCGAAGCCACTCGTCCAACGCCTACGTCGGCGACGGCCAATGGCATCGCTTCGGCGAGACCGGGACCGGCCGGTAGTCTACCGGCCCAAGGGAAGCATCGTCGAATACTTCGAACATCCGGACCGAAAACAGCGACATCGAGGAACTCTGGCATACAATCGGAGTGCTTGTCCACACGTCCTGAGCTGTGTCACGCCGCCAAGCGAGGCGATCTCCAGCGGGCGCGTGAGATTCTGGATGCGAACCCGCCGCTCTCGCGTGTCGACGCGCGCGATGAGAGAGGCTACACGCCTCTCATGCGTGCAGTCGAAAGCCCCAGAGCCAGCGTCGAGTTGGTGCGGTTGCTCATTGAGCGCGGCGCCAGCGTCCACAAGCAGTGTAAGGATGGCCTCGACCACAACGTTGTCGCCCTCTGCCTTCACGGCGGCGATCCACGGAAGCTCACCGTGTTGCTCGAAAACGGTGCAGACCTCCACTACAAAAGAACTGGTGGATACGATGCACTGATTGACGCAGCCTGCGCGCGGATCGAGTTCGGCAGCCCACGGCTGATCGGCCTCCTGAATATCCTGATCGCGAGCGGGGTGGCGCTGAATAGCGTGACACAGTACCGCGAGTCGGCCTTGCGCATACTGTCACGCATCGGCCGATTCGACGGCATAAAATTGCTGCTGAAAGCGGGAGCCGATCCATCTGGTCTGGCCTGGACGCCCCTGATCAACGCAGTCGCACTGGGCTCACTCGCAGACGTAGAGAACGCCGTTCGGGACGGCGCGCCGCTGGAGGAGAGGGATTGGTGGGATCGAACCGCATGGCTGGTTGCCATCCAGACCGGCGATGTCGCCAAAACGCGGTTTCTCCTCGAAAGGCGAGCCGACCCAACCGCCTGTGGACGTTGCGGCAAGCCATCGCTGTTCTACGCCATTGAGGCTTTCCATACTCCGATGCTCCGTTGGCTGCTCGAATTCGGAACTCCTGTCGAGCAAGCTGACGAGTTCGGCAAAACGGCGCTGATGACCGCGGCGGAGTGCGGGAACGCTGAGGCCGTTGACATACTTCTCCACGCGGGCGCCGATGGGAACCGGGACAACGGCAGAGAATCCGCCTTGGCCGATGCCAACACCGCAAGGATCGCCACTCGGCTCCTCGACGCCGGCGCTGATCCCGCCCGGCTCTCCTCCGAGGGACGAAGAGCCTTATTGGGTCTCGAGCCAGAGGCCGACGCGTCGTTGCTGAACGTCTCGGACACCGATTTCCGCAAGGCATGCTCGCGGCGCTTCGGCGTGCGCAACCCGGAGGAAATGGTCGAACCGTTTTGGGAGGGCATGATCCGCGCCGGAATATCAGCCTACCAGGGGGCCCAACTGTGTGGAGGGCGCATCGGTCGCTCACCTGTCTGGTGCGCGCAACGCTTTGGACAGTCCATCACCTTCCTGCCGGACGGACGCATCGTCCAAATCGCAGGCGAGCACGAGGACTCCTACGACGAGGACTTCTGCATCTACAACGACGTTTTCGTGCATGACCCCGACGGCGCGATTCACATCTTTGGCTATCCCGAATCGGAGTTCCCGCCAACCGATTTTCACACCGCCACACTGGCCGGCGAATGGATCTACATCATCGGCTCAGTCGGTTATTGCGGCGCCCGGCGGTACGGCGAGACGCCCGTTTATCGCCTCAACACGAGGACCTTCCGCATCGAACGCGTGGAGGCGAGCGGAGAAGCCCCCGGTTGGATTCACAATCACAGGGCGATGCAGACCAGCGCGGACGAGATCCGCGTCACGGGCGGCGAGGTCGCTACCCTCGCCGGCTCGAAAGAAATCTGCACCCCGAACGAGAGACGCTTCGTGCTGGACACAAAGCGTTGCGTCTGGCGAGCCGCCTAAACCAACTCCACATCCCTGAAAAAGTACCCCAACTCGAAACGCGCCGTCTCCGGGGCGTCGGAGCCGTGGACGCAATTGCGCTGGATGCTTTGGCCGAAGCGCTTGCGGATCGTCCCCTCCGCGGCGTTGGCGGGATTGGTCGCGCCCATCGCTTCGCGCCACTTGCGGATGGCGTCCTCGCGCTCCAGCGCGAGCACTACCACCGGACCCTCCGTCATAAACTCCACCAGATCCGCGAAGAACGGCTTCCCAGTGTGTACCGCGTAGAAGCCTTCCGCCCCGCGGCGGTCCAGATGCAGCATGCGCATCCCGCGCACGCGGAACCCGGCCTGCTCGATCGTGCTGACGATCTCGCCAACTTTCCCGCCGGCGACCGCGTCCGGCTTGATGATGGCGAGCGTACGTTCCACCTGGCTCATAAAATCGCTTCCACTTTCTCTCCCATGTCGGCGGGCGAGGCGCAGACCGCTACGCCCGCGGCCTTGAGCGCGCGGATCTTGTCCTCCGCCTTGCCCGAGCCGCCTGAAATGATCGCGCCCGCGTGACCCATGCGCCGTCCCGGCGGCGCGGTCTGGCCCGCGATGAAGCCTACCACCGGCTTCTTGACGCGCTCCTTGATGTAAGCCGCGGCCGTCTCCTCGGCGTTCCCGCCAATCTCCCCGATCAGCACGATCGCCTCGGTTTCCGGGTCCTCGTTGAACAGCCGCACCGCGTCCAGGAACGTCGTCCCGATGATCGGGTCGCCTCCAATGCCGATGCAGGTGGATTGTCCGATCCCCCGCTGTGTCAACTGGTGTACCGCCTCATACGTCAGCGTGCCCGAGCGTGAAACCACGCCCACCCGCCCTTCCTTGTGTATATGGCCCGGCATGATGCCGACCTTGCATTTCCCCGGTGAGATGATCCCGGGGCAGTTCGGCCCGATCAACCGTGTGCCGCGCCCCTCGAGGAACCGCCACACCTTCACCATGTCGAGCGTCGGAATGCCCTCGGTGATCGCCACCACCAGCGGGACGCCCGCATCCGCCGCTTCCATAATCGCATCGGCCGCGAACGCCGGAGGCACGAAGACCACCGATGCGTTGGCGCCCGTCGCACGCACTGCGTCGATGCACGTGCTGAATACCGGCAGGTCCAGATGCGTGCTTCCGCCCTTGCCCGGCGCCACGCCGCCCACCACCGTCGTGCCGTAGGCGATCGCCTGCTGGGAGTGGAAAGTCGCTTCCCGTCCGGTGAAGCCCTGCACCAAAAGCCGCGTCTGTTTATTTACCAGAACACTCATTGCGCCAGCCTCACCACTTTCTCCGCGGCGTCCTTCATGCCCTCGGCCACCGTGAAGTTCAGTCCCGAATCGGTCAGGATCTTCCGCCCCAACTCGACGTTCGTTCCCTCCATACGCACCACGATTGGCGCGTTGATCTTCAACTCGCGCGCCGCGGCCACCACGCCCGTAGCCAGCACGTCGCAGCGCAGAATGCCTCCGAAGATGTTGATCAGCACCGCGCGCACGCTGCGGTCGGTAATCAGAATGCGAAACGCGTTCCGGATCTGCTCCGCGCTCGCCCCTCCTCCGACGTCGAGGAAGTTCGCCGGGCTGCCCCCGGCGTATTTGATGATGTCCATCGTGGCCATGGCCAGGCCCGCGCCGTTCACCATGCACCCCACGTTCCCGTCCAGCTTGATGTAGTTCAGCCCAAACCGCGACGCGTCGGCCTCGAGCGGGTCCTCCTCATTCAAGTCGCGCAGCTCGATCAGGTTCTTGTGCCGGTACAACGCGTTGTCGTCCAGGTTGATCTTGGCGTCGAGCGCGCACACCTTGCCGTCCTTCGTGAGCACGAACGGGTTGATCTCCGCGAGCGAGGCGTCCACCGCTTCGTAGGCGCGCGCC
>Ga0062382_10000323_pt1 | contig 11686 bp, 9 predicted proteins | sample DOMMetBare2Fresh_FD_59507 | JGI IMG/M metagenome (GOLD analysis project Ga0062382, IMG submission 59507) | Wetland sediment microbial communities from St. Louis River estuary, USA, under dissolved organic matter induced mercury methylation -... | ecosystem: Environmental > Aquatic > Freshwater >... | reverse complement strand
GTTGCACATCAAACTTGAAGTGTGGCGTTCGATTTCGACAAACTAAAGTTCGTCGGACTTGCACACACTTTCGCACACATTTTGGATGTGATTCTGAGAGCTTAGCAGCGTTGTCAAGTTAGAGCTGATTTCATTATTTGCCAATAAACATCGGCCTTAGAGGCACTTTTTGATAACTGGAGATATCGTGAGAAAATGGTCAAGGAACGATTCACACGCGAGGGGTCAGTAGTTCGAATCTACTAGCGGGCACCAATTCTTAATGAGTTACGGGCGAGCCAGTTAAAAGGGGCGTCGCCCGTTTGTGTTCCAGACACTCACATTGAAAAGCGACGACGGCCTTCCTGGGAATAAGTTCCGGCACCAGCATTTTTAGAAGCTGAAATCATCGCGAAGGAGTATCCATCCATCGTTCCTGATTTGCCTTCCGCCTTCTGCCTTCCGCCTATTGCCTTCCGCTTCCTACCTTCTGCCTTGCGCCTTCCGCCTTGCGCCCTTCCGCCTTCCGCCTTGCGCCTTCCGCCTTGCGCCCTTCCGCCTTCCGCCTTCCGCCTACTGCCTTTTACATTCTGCTTTCCGCCTACTGGCGCAGCAAGTCCCTTATCTCCGGATGACCGCCATGTTCGGCCCAGCCGGCTGCAGTTGAGCCAACCTTTGGATCCTTCACCTCACGGTCGGCACTCTGCTGCAAAAGGAATTCGACCATCGCTCGCTGTCCATTGAGTGCGGCGTAATGTAACCCTGTACCCGCGTAATCAAATCCTCCAGGAATGACATTAATATCCGCTCCCTTTTGCAGGAGCAGCCTCGCAGCCTCGATGTGACCGTGCATGCAAGCGTAGACAAATGCGTTGTTGATGATTCCCTGCCGATCCTGCGACCACTCTTTAACCCGATCCGCAAGCTTTTCCCGGCCCGCTTTGTCAAAATTCGAGCACTCGATAGTTTCCAGTTCGCCCCAGGGCCAATTAATCTTGCCGGCTTCAGCCTTCAGGTTTCCGCCGGTATCAAAATATCTTTCGATTGATTCTGTGCGACCCAGTCCCGCGGCGATGCGGAGGTTTTGCACCGCAGCTCCACGTTCAAGCAGCAAGGCAAGCACTTCCCGGCTGTTCCAATAGAGCGCCTCCTCCAAGGGTGACCAGCCGCCGGTTCCGTCAATCGCGGCGCCACGATCGAGCAAGACTTCGGCCACCGCGCGATTGTCAATACTGGCTGCCGCTAATAGTGGTTCGTTGAGCTCGGCGCCGGCTTCGAGCAAAATTCGCGCCATCTCCACGTTATTGGGCTTGTCCTTGCCGTCGAGGGCGACGCACTGGAGCAGAGTGGGATGGCTCGTCGATGATCGCGAAGTCGCCAGCGTTGGATCCTGACGAATAAGTGCCTTAAATTTTTCGAGGTCTCCCGAGCGAATAGCTGCGATTGCGGACTGGAACTTTGTATCCATAGGTCTTTGTCCTAAAACTTTAGTTGCCTCGTTGAAGAGTTAGCTGATGAACCGATGAGTCAATGGATCTGGATTCGGCGCTGCCACTTGGCGGCGTCGCGGCTCCGGATAATAGCGGGAAAGATGGTCGCGGACAATCGCTCTGACAGTCACGGTCCAAGGAGCAGGTGCAAAGAAAGATTCATGAGTTACGCGATGCTGGGGCTGAGTTCCTGGCATTATGCATTGAGAGCGTTGGTCCACAATCCGGGCCGCACGTGACCGATGCTCCGCCCGGACTTTCCTGGCATCAGTGGGGCGAGGCCTTTGATTCATTCTGGCTCGTGAACGGTGATGCCGAATGGTCGACCACAAGAAAGATCAATGGATTGAACGGTTACCGCGTCTATGCAGAAGAGGCAGCAAAGCTCGACCTGACGCCGGGCGGCCTGTGGCCAACTTTTAAGGACTGGCCACACGTGCAATTCAGATCCGCCAAAAGTCCTGCTGCGGTCTTCTCACTTACAGACATAGATCGAATCATGCGAGAGAGATTTGGCGAGTAGCAGCCATTCGGCTCGCAGCCAGATAGTGTTGGCTGAATAAGTAATCACCACTGACAGGAAAAGGATTCATCGTATGCCGACACCTATTGAACAGATTGTTCAGATCGCCAAGGGATCTGATATTGCGCATTTCAACTTTGAAGACCGCGGTGTACCGCCTGCCGGGTATATCAAGGGAATGGCAGTTGTCTACGCGCGGATGTACTGCAAGCTGAAAGCCGGCGATGAGGCGGCAGTTGAAATGGCCAGGGCAAAGTCTCAGAACGGAAATAAGGACGCGCTGGCCTTTTACAATCAAGAATTCGCGGACGCCGGAATGAACAATGATGCCGATGGCGTCGACGCGCTACGACACTTGTTCGTGTTGCTGACTGGCCTGGGAATGCGCGAGAGTTCAGGTCGATTCTGCGAAGGTCGCGACCGCTCTGCGGATAATGTCACCGCAGACACGGCCGAAGCCGGATTATTTCAAGCGAGCTTTAATGCCCGAACAGCAAGTCCGCTGTTAACGACCCTCTTCGAGAAGTATTCGACCAACCCTTCCGGCTTCGTAGAGATCTTCCGGGAAGGCGTCACCTGCAAACCCAAGGATCTCGAGAACTTCGGTTCCGGTGACGGCGAGAAGTTTCAGCGTTTGTCAAAGGAGTGTCCGGCTTTCGCAGTTGAATTCGCCGCGATCACGTTGCGAAACATGCGCAAGCACTTCGGGCCCATCAACCGCAAAGAGGCGCAGGTTCGGCGAGAATGCGATGTTATGTTCAGAGCCGTCCAGCAGGCTGTGGAAACATTTAACCTATGTTCCGCGTTCCAATAGCATTGCTGAACGTATAACCTGATCGGGACTGCCCGGACCGAACCTGCCGGCGACGACCCGGGGTTGAACCCCGCGACGAATCATTCACAACGGTTGGCATCCCAGGACAGGCCTCAACGCTGGGTGCTCGCCGTGTGTTTCTCAATCTTTCCAGATGGCTCCCAGTCCGACTTCCCACAATCGTTTGTTCAGCGACGGAATGTCTCTGTCGAGAATTTCACTGGACCTGGCTTTCAACGCAGACCACTCGCCATTCAGTTGCTTCAGCCGATCCAGCGACGGCTGATTGACCCGGGGAATGTCACTTTCTGTTTGGTTGATTAGGAACAGGTAATTCGCTGTGAACTTGTTGGGAAAGTTTTCAACGTCGTCGTAGGCCTTTGACTTGCGCTGCACCATATCCTCGTCCCAGGCCTTCATTTTCTTCAAGAGAGCTTCGCCTTCTTTCCTGACCCCACTGAATTTGTCTCCGGCGGGTAATGAACTGAGCAGCGATTCCAACTGTTTCTGTTTTTCGTAGAGGCTGTTTACCAGGCGATGCATCGACGTCAACTCATTCTCCATGCCCAACATCGTCTGATGATATTCCATGTAGGTTGCGGCGCTGGTTGGGTAGAGAGGGTTGGCAAGTATCTCAGCTTCGGTTGCAGCCGTCTGTCCACCCATTCTTACAATGATGCTGTATTTCCCCGGCGGTGCTTTGTGCCCGGCGTAACTGCTCTCCACATAAATTCCGGGCACGCCCGGCATGGTTGCATAACGCATATCCCAGACAAATCGATTCAGACCTTTAGCTTTGGACAGCAGCGGATCCGCCTTGGGAGCGCCATCGTATTTCATATATTTTTCATCAGCCTTTGAAGAGAAGCTGCGCACCGTCATTCCGGCAGCGTCTTTGATCTGCATGCTGATTTCGTCAGTTTTCTTCAACTCCGGCAACCGGTAGTAAATCACCACTCCGGTGCTGGGATTTACGCCCCGCAGTTTGTTAGCGCCGGTAAAATCATCCTCCGGCTGATCCAGCTCGCTGGAGCCGTTTACGAGGTAGCCATTTTCGGGCCGGTAGATGCCAAAGGGCCCCTCGTCCTTCTGGTACTGGCGGATAACATTCAAATCATCCAAGACCCAATAAGACCTTCCGGACGTGGCTGCAATGAGATCTCCCTGATGTATTCGGAGATCAGTGATGGGAGTGATGGGCAGGTTCAATTGAAAAGGCGACCAATCCCGCCCGCCATTCCAGGACAAGAACAAACCGAGTTCAGTGCCTGCAAATAAAAGGTCCCGTCGCACCTCATCCTCGCGCACTACGCGGGTAAAGGCATTGGCAGGTATCCCAGAGTCGATCCTGGTCCAGGTGTCTCCATAGTCCGTGGTTTTGTATAAACCCGGTGTATGGTCGTTGAATTTGTACCGAGTGGTGGCGATATAAGCAGTAGCCTTGTCGTGCGGCGATACTTCGATGGCATTGATCAGGCATTCCGCCAAGCCTTTAGGCGTTACGTTCTTCCAGTTGGCGCCGCCGTCTCGAGTCAAATAGACAAGCCCGTCGTCACTACCGGTCCAGATCACTCCTTTTTCATGGGGCGACTCCATGATGTAACTCAGCGTGCCGTAATTTTCCGCGCCGACCGCTTCGTTTGTGTAAGGCCCACCGCCCCGGCCCTGCTTTTCCTTTTCGTTGCGGGTCAGGTCAGGTGAAACTTCCTTCCAGGACTTACCCATATCACTTGTCTTCAGCAGGTACTGAGATCCATGGTAGTAAGTATTGGGTTCGTGTTTGCTCCAGATGATTGGAGCGTTCCAGTTGAATCGATACTTGATGTCTTTCGCATCCATTCCCAGGTACTGGATAGGGGCGGCCATAATACTGGTGCCGGCTTGTGCTCGGACATCGAAGACCTCGATGGTTCCCTGATAACTGCCCCCGAGGACATATTTCGGTTCATTTGGATCGAATGCGAGAAAAGCACTTTCACCGCCGGCCGAGGCGGTCCAACTGGCGTTGGTTATCCCGCTGCTGCCTAACTCACGACTGGCGATGGAAACAGACGTATTGTCCTGTTGGCCTCCATAAATTCGATAAGGAAACTGATTGTCCACGTTGATGCGATAGAACTGTGCAGTGGGCATGTTGTATTGGGTGCTCCAGCTCCTGCCGCTATTAAAAGTTATTGCCGAGCCGCCGTCGTTGGAGATAATGAAGTTGTTGGGATTGTCGGGATTGATCCACAGATCATGGAAGTCACCGTGAGTGCCGGACAAGGTCTCCCAGGTCTTACCGCCATCGGTTGAACGCAATGCCGGTGCGCTCATCACATACATGGTGTTTTCATCTTTGGGATCCAGAAACAGTTCAATGTAATACCAGGCTCGCTGCAGCAACCGGTGGTCATTAGTAATACGACTCCACTGCTTGCCGGCATTAGTCGAGACAAATAATCCACCGGCTTCTTTGTCAGAATCGCTTTCGATCAGGGCAAATACTTTTTCCGGATTCGGCCGACTGACGGCAATCGACATCTTGCCCATTTCCTCCGGCAAGCCCTCTTTCAATTTTTCCCACGTCTCACCCGCATCGGTGGACTTATACAGGCCGCTGCCAGGGCCGCCACTCGTCACCTTCCAGGGAAGCCGGCCATGTTCCCACATCGCTGCGTAAAGTATTCTTGGGTTAGTCATGTCCATCGATAGTTCCGCCGCGCCTGTCTTGTCGTCCACAAATAAGACATTCTTCCAGGTCGCGCCGCCGTCAATGGATTTATAGATACCTCTCTGCGGCGAGTGGCCATATAACGCGCCCTGGGCTGCGACCAGAACGATTCTGGGATCTTTAGGATCGATGACAATTCGCGAGATGTGCCGGGTTAATTCCAGACCAATCTGCTTCCAGGTCTTTCCAGCATCGGTAGACTTATAGACGCCGTCCCCCGAGTGGGTCATCACACCCCGCACTGCGTGTTCTCCCATGCCCACATAGACGACATTCGGATCGCTTTCGGCAACCGCCACGGCCCCGACAGAACCGGTCTTAAAATAACCATCGGAGACATTTCGCCAGGTGATCCCCATGTCATCGGTCTTCCAAAGCCCTCCGCCCGTGGTTCCCATGTAATAAGTCCGCGGGTCGCCTACAACTCCCACGGCACAGTTCGAGCGCCCGCCACGAAATGGACCTATGGAACGCCATTTGACGGTCTTGAAAATGCCGTTGTAATCGACCGCGTTTGCCGGAACCTGCGCGTACAAGTGTCCGGCCAGAAAGCAGGAAACAACTATTGAAAGTAGATACTTTGACATTTAGGATCCTCGCCAATTTTGGATTTGGCAGATAATACACGAGGAGACCGCTTTTCCGCTCGCTGATTTTTGCCTCGCCTCAAGCCAGCCACCGAGTTCCCTCACAGTCGGAGCCGGGCCCCCTGCATACGAATAAGAAAAGCGACTGACACAATGTCAGCCACTGTACAGATTTCTGCTTCACCGGCGCCATTCATTCTGCCGCTCAGGCACTTTTGATCGGCAGCAAAAGAAGATTGACTTTGCGAGGTAAAGTTATTTACAGTGCACTGCACTTTGAGGCTGACTTGTGATCCGGGCTGAGGACGGCGACTTTGCAGTCGAGACCATCTATTCGCAGCGTGAAGTTGATTTTGCCCGCCTTGACCGAGGCTACCAGTCCTTACTGGCGGCCGATCAAATACTCACTCTTTCCGCCGCTGGGACTGGCAACTCTCGCTGCGTATCTGGATCCCGACCTCCAGATCTCTCTGCATGACGAGCACGTCGAGAAGCTCGATCTAAATGACCAGCCGGATCTGGTGATCATTCAGGTCTACATCACCAATGCCTATCGCGCCTACGAGATTGCCGATCACTATCGCGCCCGCGGCTCCTATGTACTACTCGGCGGGCTGCACGTTACCGCGCTGCCCGAGGAGGCAGCGGCACACGCAGATACGATCTTTCTCGGCCCCGGTGAACACACTTTCCCGCAATTTTTGGCAGATCTGCAAGCAGGAAAACCACAGAGCCGCTACGAGTCGAGCGTTCGTTCACTCGTGGGACTACCGCCCATACGGCGGGACCTAATCAAACGACAACGCTACCTGGTGCCAAATTCGATTGTCGTCTCCAGGGGCTGTCCCCATCATTGCACCTTCTGCTACAAGGACGGTTTCTTTACGGGCGGGAGATCGTTCTACACGCAACTCGTGGACGATGCGCTGGCCGAAATTGCTCGACTTCCGGGCCGCCATCTGTACTTTCTCGATGACCATCTCTTCGGGAACAAACGTTTCGCTCGCGAACTCTTCCGCGGCATGAGGGGCATGGGCCGCGTCTTTCAGGGAGCCGCAACAGTCGACTCGATCCTCGAGGATGACGTGGTCAAAGAGGCGGCCGCCGCCGGGCTGAGGAGTCTGTTTGTGGGCTTCGAGACGCTTTCAACGAGCAGCCTGGCGGGCGCGGGCAAACGCCAGAACCTCGGCCGTAGTTATGCCGAAGTTGTGCGGCGGCTTGATAGCCTCGGCATTATGATTAACGGCAGCTTTGTCTTCGGTCTGGATGGAGACGATAGCGACGTCTTTAAACGAACCGTAGACTGGGCTGTCCAGGCTGGAATTACCACGGCCACCTTTCACGTGCTGACACCGTATCCAGGTACTCAGTTGTTCGCGGACATGGCCGCGCAAAGAAGAATCGTCACGCGCAACTGGGACCTATACGACACGCGCAATGTCGTCTTTCGCCCGGCTCGTTTGTCGCCCGAAGAACTGAAGCGCGGCTACGATTGGTCTTACAAAGACTTCTATGGCTGGAAGAATATTTTGGCGGCAGCGTCGGCGCACGATTCGATAAAGCACCAGCTAAAACACTTTTTTTACAGCGCGGGTTGGAAAAAGTTTGAGCGCGCCTGGGACCTCGCCATTCGCATCAAGCAGTTATCTCAGATGCGGCCTCTGCTGGAAGCCGTGCTCGCGCCCGTGCCCGGGTCGGTCGCAGCAGGAAGCGTGCCGCCTTTCGCACCAGAAGGCCTTTGCCAATGACATACCTTCCTACTGATCGCCAGCACGCTGGAAGCGTGCGGTCCCAGGTCTAACGAAGAGGCCGCGTGTGGGCCACGGGAATTTTGAGTTCTATGCTTGTCAGGCAGGGACCCGTACGGACGAAATTTGACGGAAGGCCTGGTAACACTCGCAGGCGGCTTTTTCCAGCAAGGCGCGCTCAATGATGCGAATAGTACCGCGTTGGTAATTGATGATGCCATCCTCTCGCAGTGCGTTACAGACAGTTGAAATACCGGCGCGCCGGGTTCCCAGGTAATGGGCAATCTTTTCATGAGTGAGCGGCAAGGGTTTCTCGCGCACTCGGTCCTGGATCATCAACAACCACGTGCACAACCGCTGCTCAAGTCGGTGCCGCAAGTTGCAAACCGCCATTTGTGAGACCTGAGCCAAACGGGCGATGGCATAGTTCAGTACTGCCTGCTGGACACCCGTGCCACGCAGGAACTCCTGCTTCAGCACTTCCGCATCAATGCGCAGGGCAGTGCCGCCAATGGCGATCTGCGATTCATAAAGGGGCGCGGCCGAGTCAAAAATTGCTGAAAGACCGAACATCCCATCGTTACCGATTAGCGTGATAGCGGGCATGCTCCCATCCTCGAGCAGGTACAGGTGGGCGATCACTGCTGTTTCCGGAAAGTAAGCGAAACTCGCCGTCTCGCCAAACGCATGAATGTTGTCGCCGGCCACCAGTGAAACTGGTTCCAAGCCTGGCAGCAGGCGGGCAAAGTCTGAGCCCGGCAACGAGGCCAGAAGCCTGTTGGTTAGCAACCCATTGAATGGTATGGGACGAGGAAGCCTGTCTTTCTGGTCGCTACTTTTTGCAGATCGTGGACCAACACGAAGCGAAAGGGGCGGGTTGTCAATCCGGGTCCCTTCAATTCTTTCTGTTGCCATGATGCGGTCGAAATTTTTCATAAAAAGCGCATTAGTTCACACAGTTCAACATCGGAACCGCGCCGTTTCCAGTGTCATCCTGAAGCCATTGCCCATTGCGTTCCATACATTACGCGCTTATGTTTCAAGAGGTGGGTCGCAATCGTCGTCTTGAGCGTTTCCAGGCACACTGGCTTGACCAGGTAATCATCGGCGCCCGCGGCCAGGGCTTCCCTTTGGCGCCGCGATTCGGCCTGCCCCGACACAAAGACGACTGGTACATTCTGCAGCGCGGGAACCTGCCGGATGCGGGTCATAGCCATGACGCCGTCGAGTCCCGGCATAACTGAATCCATCAGAATCAGATTGGGCGCCAATGACTTTGCCAGACTGACCGCTTCCAGGCCATCAGTGGCCTCAGCAACCCGGTATCCCTCTGCTTCCAAAACGAAACGGTACATGTCTCGCGTGTCCTGGTGATTTTCAACCAATAGCAGCAGCTTCTGGTAACGGTGAACTCCCGAGGCCTGAGGTCTCGGCTGTTCCTGTTTCGTGGGGGCGATTATGTTCATTCTGTTCCCGGAAACAGGGAGGATGTTGTCAACCGACCTTAACGAGGTCAAACAATGCAGCAATTCATGCCGTCGGACTCACGGCTTCCCTTTGTTCTGTGACATAGGTTAAGCAACACCAGGAGGTTTGGGGCTCACCACCCTGTATCCGAACTATGTTTGAGAGATAGACCTTGACACGAACTCGGGCTTGTGCCAATTGGGAAAGTTAGCAGAATGGATAGGGATTTTCCCTAATCCTGCTGGCGACAAGGGCAGGAGGGATAACTAAGTGTAGCGCGCGCGGGGCGCAGTCTATGGTGAGACCAGTTTCCTTTTTTACGTATCTTGCAGCCAGCCCTGCAGCAGGGCGTAACGCACAATGTCAATGCGACTGCGCATACCAAGTTTTCTCATCGAATTGGCTTTGTGCACTTCGACGGTCTTGACGCTGATTTCCAGACGTGCCGCAATCTCCTTATTGCTGTGGCCCCAGGCTATCAGCCGCATCACCTCTGTCTCCCGTTCACTGAGACTTTCCAGATGCTTGCCGGTGGTAGTAGCCGACCGCCGCGTCGCGTAGGTACCCATCACTTTTCCGGCCACGGCAGGATCAAGGTACTTGCCCCCGGCCGCAATTGCCCGTATGGCATGAAGTAATTCCGCCGCTGAGCTCTGCTTTAGAACGTAACCCGAAGCGCCGGCGCGCAATATTTGCTGTAGGTATCCGTCATCTTTGTGGCGCGTCAGGGTGAGGATTTTTACCTCAGGTTGCAACTCTTTAAGCTGTTCAGTTGCTTTCAAGCCATTTAACCGGGGCATCGAAATATCCATCAGCACAATGTCAGGCAGAAGTTTTTCGGCCTGAGCAATGGCTGAGCGCCCGTCGGTTGCTTCGCCGATTACTTCCATGTCCGGTTGCGAGTTGACGATCAGTTTAAGTCCTTCGCGGACTGTCTCGTGATCTTCGGCGATTAAGATGCGGATCTTGCCGGTGCTCATTTTTTCTGGTCAACCGCGAACGCGATCGGCGCTCGCACATAGACGGTCGTCCCTGCATCTGGCGCCGACTCAATATCCAAAGTCCCACCCACGAGCCCGACGCGTTCGCTCAATCCGATCAGCCCCAATCCTCGACCGTCGGTCGTCGCCCCGTGCTGTTTGGTATCAAACCCCACTCCATTATCTTCGATAATCAGCACCACGTTGTGGTCGCGACGTTCAAGGATTACATCGACCTGGCTTGCCTGCGCGTGTTTGCTGACATTATTGAGCACTTCCTGAGCAATGCGATAGAGGCACGTCTCCACGTCAGGTAGTAAGCGCTGTTCGGTCAAGCCTGTTGAATGAAATTCTGACTGGACGTCAAAGTGTCTTGACCATTCCTGCAGAAAGTTCCCCAGGGCCACTACCAATCCGAGGTCGTCAAGGGCAGCGGGCCGCAGTTCCCAGGCAAGGAAATCCACATCCTCATCCACACGCTGGGCCAATTGCTGCATTTGCTCGATTTTCGCACCAAGCTTCGAGTCGTCGCCGCACTCTTCTTTGGTCAGGGACAGCGCCAGCCGCAAGGCCGTCAGTTGCTGGCCCAATTGGTCGTGCAGGTCACGCGCGACGCGGCGCCGCTCATCTTCCTGGGCCGTCACCAGCAGATGCAATAACCTTCGGGCCCGAACCTCAGCAGCCCCGCGCTCACGCACTTCCTCTTTGAGTAAAAAGTTTGCGGCTTCCAGCTCGCTGGTGCGTTCTCCGACGCGGATTTCCAGTTGATCTCGTGAACTGCGCAAAGCGTCCTGTTCCTGCTGTAAAGTCAGATCGCGCGCAATCTTGGCAAAGCCCTTCACGCCTCCGTCGCGCAACGGCGTCATCACCGCAGTCGCGTAAAAACGCGATCCGTCCTTGCGCAGATAGAATCGGTCGCTCGCGGCTCGGCTTTCGGTTGCCGCCATCATCATCTCCTGGGCTGGAAAACCGTGCGCCCGATCTTCGGAGGTAAAGAGAATCTCCCCGGACCGGCCCAGGATGTCGGCCTCGCGATACCCGAAGACGCGCTCCGCGCCTGAATTCCAAGTGGCAATCTGACCCTCGGGTGTAAGCGTGAAGATAGCGTAGTCGGTCACGCTTTCTATCAAAAGTCGCAGGCGTTCTTCACTAATGCGCAGCCGGTCTTCTGCCTCCTTGCGAGCGCTCAAATCGGTAAAAGTCAGTACCGCGCCGGCAATATTCCCCTCCGAAGTGCTGTAGGGTAAGGTACGCATTAGGAACCGACGCCCATTGTGAGTTTCTACTTCACGCTCAACCGGGGAGTTACCGGCAAGCGCCAGGAAGGCGTCATCCCGCAGATCCACGGACAAGAGTTTACTGGTCAGATCCATCAGTGGCCTGCC
>Ga0062382_10000319_pt1 | contig 11744 bp, 8 predicted proteins | sample DOMMetBare2Fresh_FD_59507 | JGI IMG/M metagenome (GOLD analysis project Ga0062382, IMG submission 59507) | Wetland sediment microbial communities from St. Louis River estuary, USA, under dissolved organic matter induced mercury methylation -... | ecosystem: Environmental > Aquatic > Freshwater >... | reverse complement strand
GTGGTGGAGTGAAAAACATCATGGAGTAAAAGAAGAAATAGGGGAAAAAGGCGATACAACTTTTACCTATGCTATTGAAAGAAACCAGGATCTTGCAAAAAATTTAAAAGGCAGATTGTTGCTGATACATGGAGAGATTGATAATAATGTATCGCCGGGCAATACAATACGTGTGGTGAATTCTTTAATCAAGGCAAATAAAAGATTTGAAATGCTGATACTGCCCACACAGCGGCATGGCTTTGGTGATATGACAGAATACTGGTTCTGGAAAACAGCAGATCATTTTACCCGTTATCTTTTAAATGACAACTCGGATCGGAGTGTTGATATTGAAGAAATAAACAGGGATACAGATCAGAGTAAGCCGCCGGCAAAGGCGAATTAAAATTCTGCAACCAGTAATTAATATTATTTTATTGCAAAAGTCAACTTGATATAATTCAGTTGCCTTTTTTCTTTTAACCATTACCTTTGCCGCGTATAAATCTAAAATCTGCAATCTTAAATCTAAAATAGAATGGCCGCCCGTACAGATCTTTTTCAAAGCCCGGATTATTTTAATGTTGATGATTTGCTTACTGAAGAACATAAACTCATCCGTGAGTCGGTAAGAACTTATGTGAAAAAAGAAATTTCTCCAATCATTGAGGATTATGCCCAGCGGGCAGAGTTCCCGCAGCAGATTGTAAAACAATTAGGTGATCTGGGTTGCTTTGGCCCCACTATTCCTATGGAGTATGGTGGTGGCGGTCTTGATTATATTTCTTATGGATTAATGATGCAGGAACTTGAACGTGGAGATAGCGGGGTTCGTTCTACAGCTTCTGTGCAGGGTTCATTGGTCATGTTTCCTATTTACCAATATGGCAGCGAGGAACAAAGAAAAAAATATTTACCAAAATTGGCAAGCGGTGAGTGGCTCGGATGTTTTGGATTAACGGAACCAAATCATGGAAGCGATCCTTCTAATATGCTCAGCAATTATAAGGATGCAGGTGATCATGTAGTATTAAATGGTGCAAAGATGTGGATCAGTAATGCACCGTTTGCGCAAATAGCCGTTGTGTGGGCAAAAAATGAAGCAGGAGAAATTCATGGATTGATTGTAGAAAGAGGCATGAAAGGTTTTTCTACTCCAACCACACATGGTAAATGGAGCCTGCGTGCTTCTGCAACCGGAGAACTGGTATTTGACAATGTAAAAGTGCCAAAGGAAAATATTTTTCCAAATGTAAAAGGATTGAAGGGTCCATTGGGTTGTCTTACAAAAGCGAGATATGGAATTGCATGGGGGGCCATAGGTGCTGCCATGGATTGTTATGATACGGCATTGCGGTATTCAAAAGAGCGGGAGCAATTTGGAAAACCCATTGGCGCATTTCAACTGCAACAAAAGAAACTGGCTGAAATGGTAACAGAAATTACAAAGGCACAATTATTAAACTGGCGGCTTGGCGTATTAATGAATGACGGTAAAGTATCACCTCAACAGGTAAGCATGGCAAAACGAAATGCCTGTGAGGTAGCTGCAAATATTTGCCGTGATGCAAGACAGATGCTTGGCGGTATGGGCATCACGGGTGAGTATTCTGTCATGCGGCATATGATGAATATGGAAAGTGTAATTACCTATGAAGGCACACATGATATTCATTTATTAATAACCGGCATGGATGTTACAGGGTTTAATGCATTTAAATAAAACCCCTCTGTCTCCCTAAAGGGAGGACTTAGGTCAATTCGTTTCTTACCAATTCGCAAGCTCTTTTAAAAAAGTCATCTTAATTTTATGTTACCAGCTTAAGTTCCCTGATTGAGCTTTTGTTGCAGTTTACCCAGAGCAAAGCGAAGGGCACACTTGTACTTTAGTAATGCTATTTAGTATAGTGGGAAACATCAAAAATATTGTTTGAAAATTCCATCTATGAGATTTTCTCAATAACTCCCCTTTAGGGGCAAAAAGAATTTTCGACTTTAAAACTAATACTGGGGTATGAAAATCTTCCTCATCGGCTTTATGGGCTCCGGCAAATCTTACTGGGGCAGGCAATTGAGTGAAAAACTCATGTTGCCTTTTTTTGATTTGGATAAACAGGTCGAATCCAATGAAGGGAAATCCATTAACCAGATATTTGAAGAAAAAGGCGAGGAGAATTTCAGGTTACTGGAAAAAGATGCTCTGCATATGATTACAGAAAGCCATGAATCATTCATTATAGCAACCGGTGGCGGCACACCCTGTTATTTTAATAATATTGACTATATGAATAATGCGGGCATTACCGTGTGGATTAACACCCCTGTAGAAATTTTATTTCAAAGATTATTAAAAGAAAAATCAAGCAGGCCGCTTATAAAAGAACTTAGCGATGATCAGCTAAAGGGATTCATATTGAAAAAATATGCAGACAGAAAAATTTATTATGAACAGTCAAGCATAACAATAGAAGAAGAAAATAAAACAATCGAGAAAATTGTAGAAAAATTATTTCATGAATAAAAAGTTTATTGCCACAGGTGCTATCCTGGCTGCTCTTGCTGTTGCACTTGGCGCTTTCGGGGCGCATGGCCTTAAAAAAATTGTGGAGGCAGAAACTGTTCAGACATTTCAGACTGGCGTGCAGTACCAGATATATCATGCAATAGCATTGGTACTTATTGGTATATTAAGTGAAAAATATGCAGGTAACTTTCTACGCCTTGCGGGCTGGTTTTTTATTGCCGGTATTATATTATTCTCAGGTTCACTTTATCTGCTTGTTTTATTAAAAGCAACAGAAACCGTTGGACTTGGTAAACTGGGACTTATTACACCACTTGGAGGATTGTCATTTATTGCCGGCTGGGCATCTTTGTTTATTTCCATTTTGCAAAAGAAAATTTAGAGATTAAGTTCCAGTGTTGTTTCAAAACCATTATTGGTTTTAAAAGTACATGTACCCCCGATATTTTTCATACGGCGTGAAATATTTTTAAGCCCGTTTCCAAATTGGCTGGTTTTTCCCGGGTCAATGCCTATGCCATTATCAGCTATTTTTATTACCAGTGTATGATTTATAGAAATATCAATAACCATTTCTGAGGTTTTGGAATGTTTCAGGGAATTATTCAGTGTTTCTTTAATGCATAAAAATATATTTCTTCTTTTATCCCCGGATATTTCTGTATTCGGGATGGTTTCAGGTGTGTTAATTATGCAGTGAATGGATGTACCATCCAGGTAGTCTATTGCATAGGCCCTGATGTAGGAGACCAGGTTATCAACAGTATCATTGCCACTGTTCATACTCCAGATAATGGCATTCATTTTATTCAGCAGATCATTTGATGACGTTGAAATTTTTTCAATTTCCACCGGCACATTTTCTTTCATTTTGTTTTTCGCAATTTCACTCATCAGCCTGATGGTGGTCATTCCGGATCCAAGTTCATCATGCATATCAGCCGATATTCTTTCCCGTTCTTCCTGGTGGGCAGCTACTACAGCCATTTGCTTTTCCAGTTCTTTTCTTTCATTTTCTGATTTTAATCGTTCACTTTCCATTACTTTTTCAATAAGCTCAACCCTGTTTTTATAAGTAAGGCCTATCAGGAAAAAGATCAATTCAAGTACCAGGCCTATTTCATATAGAACAAGTGCACTACGCAATATACCGGGTAGAGAAAAGAAAAAGGGATTAATAACCAGTAGCAATGAGGCCAAAGAAAAAATCAGGAATAATAAATTACCAAAAAACAGGTAACGGAATAATTTGTTTTGCCATTTTTTTACTGCATAAAACAGGAAAATAATAATCATGCCGAGCAAAACACCTTTAGTAATATAATTTTCAAGAATTTGCTCAGCTACAAAATTATCAGTGCCGTAATGCAGGTAAGAGTAAATTATCAGAGTCGCAATAACAAACCAGATACCCAGTGTATATAATTTATGGAGGAACGGATAATTTTTCCGTGTTTCCAGGAAACGTTTCATAAAAGCCATTAAAAAACAAAAACCAATTCCCTGCAGAATAAAATCCAGGTATTCTTCAAAGAAAAAATTTCTGAGATTTGACCTGAAGTAATAATACTTCTTAGTAAACAACATGGCACCGGTAAATAAAGTATAACCGGCATAATATAGAAACCCGGTGCTCTTGCCCAATATAAAATTAGCCAGTGAAAAAAGTACCATCATCGTTAAAAACCCGCAGAACAGGTAGGTGAAAATTCCTTCGCCCTTATTCGCGGCGTGAAATTGAAGTATAATGTCTGAGATATAATTTGCATTAATTATTTTTGGTCTGAAAATGTTTGAATTTGTTTTAACCTGGAAACATTCAGCTAGTATATTCATGGTGTCTTTAGCAGGAATTTTTATCCCCCTGAATGCAACACTGTCTTTGTGTAACGGTGACAATACCGGCAAGACAGATAAATTATTATTTTGTTCTGTTTTATAAAGTACCACATTGGAAAAATGGAATCCCGGAAAAAAATAACAGGTAGTTGCTGAATCCCCTGAATTTATCAATTGAAATTTTATGATGATCTTATAAATAGCCCTGTCAGGAAGTATTATAATGGGCACTTTTGTTTTTACTGATTGGAAAATGTGGGGATACTCTTTTTCAACGTTCATTTTTACGGGAACAAAACTAACAGGCAATGAATCGAAAGTATAAGTTGAAATAACTTTGGAAACATCTACTTCTTTCTGCAATGGTTGACCTGATACTGAAAACCGGAAAAAAATTAAGCTGACAAAAATGAATTTTTGCCAGCCAGATAAGGCAGGTTTTGGTATTTTTAAAAAAAATTGCCTCGGGTGCATGCAGCCGGTTTGGGTCATCTCAAATATAACATTTGAATTTTATCAGTAACAGCTTTTGGGCTGTTTGTTTGAGCCCAATAAAATATTTGTGGAAAATTGTGAATTAGTCTTCACTTAGATTATACAGGGTCAGGTGCTTCTTATTATCTTTGTTGCCATGGCTAATAAGCTTAAGAATAATTCCACTAAAAATCCTGTGGACAAACCGGGAAAAACCAATTCAGATCAACTGAAACCCGAAAAAGAAGAAAAAGTAAGTTTTAAAGAACTTGCAAGGGATGAACGTACCTGGAAAATTGCAGGCGCAGTCTCTCTTTTTATTTCGCTGTTTCTTTTCATTGCTTTTATCTCCTATTTTTTTACATGGGAAAATGACCAGAGTGAGATACGCAAAGGCTTTTCATTCTTTAATGAAAAAGTAAGTGTACAAAACCTGCTAGGTGTCTTAGGCGCTTTTATTTCCCATTTTTTTATTTATAAAGGCTTTGGTGTAGCGTCCTTACTTATTTGTACTTTCTTTTTTATTATTGGTGTTAACCTGTTATTCAACAGAAAAGTCTGGTCGGTTTGGCGCAATGTTCGTTATGTAAGTATTGGCATGCTTGTATTTTCTGTTTGCCTTGCATTTATTTTCAGCGGTTCTGCATTTCCGTTTGGCGGGGCAGTAGGTGAAATGATTGTGACATGGCTGAAAAACCTGGTTGGCATGGTTGGTACAGGTGCACTTCTTTTTGTGGTTGCACTTTCCTATATCATCTGGCAGTTTAATCCTTCATTTAAATTCAGTGCTGGAAAGAAAACTGGTATTGATACTGCAACAAATGAACTGGAAACTGATAATAGTCTTGAAGGAACTGGAAAATCAATTCATGATAAATCGGGAGAAGCTGATGATGCAACTTCCCGCGGTAATTTTTTAAAACAGGAAAATAGCCAGATAGTTTTTCCACCGGAAAATGGTAACGGCAATCATCCGGAATTTAAAATCATAGAAAAAAAGCCTGAAGATATTCCCGTTGATTTTTTTCAGCAACCTGTTTTACCCGAAGAAAATATTTCAATGATTACTCCTTCCACAAGGGATACCGAAATCAAATCACCAAAGAAAGACAAGTCCACAGCAGATATTGAACTTGAAATAAAAGAAATCCCGGTAGATGAAAAAGGAAATAAAGATGAATTACCCGAAACAGAAGATAAAAAAGGGTATGAAAATCTTCCTCCTTATGAACCCACTTTGGATCTCAGGGATTACCGCTATCCAACTCTTGATCTTTTAGAAACACATGGCAGTGAAAAAATAGTTCAGGATACAAATGAACTGGAGAATAACAAAAACCAGATCATTGCTACCTTACGCAATTACGATATCGAGATACAGAAAATAATGGCTACAGTAGGTCCTACTGTTACCTTGTATGAAATAGTTCCTGCTGCAGGTGTCCGTATATCAAGAATAAAAAACCTTGAAGACGATGTGGCATTAAGCCTTGCTGCGCTGGGCATACGTATCATAGCGCCGATACCCGGTAAAGGAACCATCGGGATAGAAGTACCGAATGTGAAGAAGAGTATTGTAAGCATGAAGACTTTACTGGCATCAGAAAAATTTCAGTATAATAATTACAGTTTGCCGATTGCCATTGGTAAGAAGATAGATAATGAAAACTTCATTGTAGATCTTGCCAGTATGCCACACTTGTTAATGGCTGGTGCTACCGGCCAGGGTAAATCGGTTGGTATAAATGCTATCCTGGTTTCTTTGTTGTATAAAAAACATCCCTCGCACCTGAAATTTGTACTGATAGATCCTAAAAAAGTTGAACTGAGTTTGTACCGGGTTATAGAAAATCATTTCCTGGCGAAACTGCCCGGGGAAGAAGAAGCAATAATTACTGATACCAAAAAAGTTGTTCATACTCTCAATGCACTTTGTATTGAAATGGACAACCGCTACGATCTGTTGAAAGAAGCCGGCGCCCGCAACCTGAAAGAATACAATGAAAAATTTGTAAAGCGCAGATTGAATCCATTAAAAGGTCACCAGTTTCTTCCATTTATAGTTTTAGTCATTGACGAATTTGCTGATCTGATTATGACAGCCGGTAAGGAAATTGAATTGCCTATTGCCCGGCTTGCACAGTTAGCCCGTGCTGTTGGTATCCATCTTATTATTGCTACGCAAAGACCATCAGTAAATATTATTACAGGAACTATAAAAGCAAACTTCCCATCCAGGATTGCATTTAAAGTTTCTTCAAAAATTGACTCCAGGACAATTCTTGATTCAGGTGGAGCAGAACAACTGATTGGGAAAGGGGATATGCTAATATCTCATCACGGAGAAATTACCCGCTTGCAATGTGTGTTTGTAGATACTCCGGAAGTAGAAAAAATTGTAAGCTTTATTGAAAAACAAAGAGGCTATCCGCATCCATTTCTTTTACCGGAATATGTTGATGAAAAAGAACTGGAAGGAAAAGATTTTGATGCACAGGACAAAGATCCCTTGTTTGAAGATGCCGCCCGGTTGATTGTACAAAACCAGGTAGGCTCTACATCTTTATTACAAAGAAGAATGAAACTGGGATATAACAGGGCAGGCAGGCTGATGGATCAGTTAGAGTCAGCCGGCATAGTAGGCCCAAACCAGGGTAGTAAAGCGAGGGATGTTCTTATTAAAACTGACGCAGAACTTTCCCAGCATATTTCCAACCTGAGCATATAACTTGTTAAGATAATGGAAGCTGCCAACCCTGTACGCAGAGTCAGCATCATCAATATGTAATTAGCCTATCTTTGGCAGCCTGTTTAAAGAAATTAAAATTCTGAATGTATGAAGATTTTTTATTCGTGTTTTATTAGCCTGTTAGCAACAATGAATATAGTTGCACAAAATGTGGCAAAGAATGATCCTGATGCCAAAAAAATTCTTGATGAAGTAAGCGCTAAATTCAAAACCTACAAAACTGTAAAAGCAACTTTTACCTATAAAGTGGAAAATGCTTCCGGTAAGGTGCTTTCAACTAAAGCCGGCTCGGTGATGATGAAGGGCCAGAAATACAGGGTGACAATTGTAGGCCAGGAAATTTTTTGCGATGGGGTAAATGTATGGACCTATGATAAAGCATCAAAAGAGGTGACCATTACAAAATTTGATGGCGAAAGCACGACATTAACACCCCAGAAACTTTTTACTAATTTTTACGACCAGGATTTTTTATACAAACTGAATGGAGAAAAAAAGCAGGGCAAAAAAACCATCCAGGAAATAGAAATGACACCTACGGATAAAACAAAACCTTTTCATAAAGTATATATTTATGTAGATAAAGCTTCCAAGTCATTAAGCAGTACAAAGGTTTTGGAAAAAGCCGGCAGCAGGTATTCTTATACTGTAAATACACTTACACCCAATACTGCAATAGCTGACAACCTGTTTGTTTTTGATGCAAAGAAATATCCGGGAGTAGAGATTGTTGATTTACGATAATTGCAGAATGACGGTTTCTTATTGCCTTAGCCATTGCAAATTGCCAATGCAAATTCCCAATTCCCTTACACTTCACTTTCCCCAGCGAAAAGTTTTAATATCAAGCCCGGCTAAATCAAGCACCCTATCCACAACCGTGCCTGCAACTTCATCTATTGATTTTGGCTTGCTGTAAAATGATGGAGAAGCCGGACAAATAATTCCACCGGCAAGAGTTACTGTTTCCATATTGCGGATATGTATAAGATTGTAGGGGGTATCCCTAACCATACAAATCAGTTTTCTTCTTTCTTTTAAAACCACATCGGCAGCACGGCTAATTAAATCATTTGAAATGCCGGATGCAATGCGTCCAAGTGTGCCCATGGAACAGGGAGCAATAATCATTGTATTAAATTGTCCTGAACCCGATGCAAAAGGTGCCGAAAAATCTTTTGTAGTAAAATAAGGAACCGGGTAGTTTTCATAATCCTTATTTCCCAATTCAGTTTGCCAGACTTCTTTTGCATTATCACTCATCACAATTGCCAGCGCCTGCCATTGATCTTTTAATATTAAAAGTTTCTCAATAAGTAACCGGGAATAAATAGAGCCACTGGCACCGGTTATTGCTAAAACAATCTTATTCATAACCGAAAATATGATTTTAATAGACGCTTTAGGTCAACCCGATTTTCAGTCTGTATTTGTACTACAATTTTAATTTAATGGTTTACAATGCTTGACAGCCGTCAATAATTTGCAGTTACAACGCTAAAAAGACTTAAAATGACAAAAAAATTTGATTTGTTAAATAATTATTACCGAGATTAGTCCTGAATTTTCATAGGATAAGGTTTAATGGTTAATGGTTTTTGATTAGGGGCCCCCGATTTCTATCGGGGGTTCTACATTTTGGGATATTGGCTAAAATAAAAAAGGCTGCCAACTATTTGACAGCCTCTTTCCTCATTTTCTTTGACAGTTATTTATTTTTAGGTTTATCTATCATATACTCAAATCGCTTACCACTATACTCCGCCATATCTGGTATTGCCTCAGCTTTATAAGCTCCTGCATCCAGTTTTATTTTTGTTTCTTCAAAAGCTTTTAATGTTAATTCTATGTCTTGATCAGTATGAGCTGCAGATGGTATTAACCTGTATATAATATGCCCTTTTGGAATTACTGGATAAACTACAATGGATGCAAAAATTCCATAATTCTCCCGAAGATCCATTACCATGGCTGTTGCTTCTTCCACGCCGCCTTTCATATACACTGGCGTTACAGGAGAGTCAGTTTTGCCAATATCAAAACCTCTCTCTTTTAATCCGGACTGAAGTTTTTTTGCATTGCTCCACAATTTTTCTTTAAACTCAGGATGAGTTTTTAGAAGCTCCAAACGTTTTAGATTGCCAATCACTAATGGCATAGGTAAGCTTTTTGCAAAAATCTGCGAACGGATATTATATCTTATATAATCTATTATGTTTCTCGGGCCCGCTATAAATGCGCCGATTGAAGCCATTGATTTTGCAAACGTAGAAAAATACAGATCTATTTTATCCTGGCAGCCCTGTTCTTCACCTGCGCCGGCGCCAGTTTTACCCAATGTACCAAAGCCATGTGCATCATCTACCAGCAACCTGAATTCATATTTGTCTTTTAGTTCTGCTATTTCTTTTAACTTTCCCTGGTCACCGGCCATGCCAAATACTCCCTCAGTTATTAAAAGTATTCCGCCTGCACCCTGCTTTTCTATTAATGCTGTTGCTCTTTGCAATTGTTTTTCGCAATCATCAAGGTCATTGTGTTTATAAACATAGCGATGACCGGTATGCAATCTTAAACCATCAATAATACAGGCATGGCTTTCGTTATCATATACAATAATGTCATGCCTGCTACAAAGTGCATCAATCAGGCTAACCATACCCTGGTAGCCGTAGTTTAATAAGGCACAATCATCTTTTGCTACAAATTCTGCAAGTTCTCTTTCAAGTTGCTCATGTTGATCGCTGTTTCCACTCATCATGCGGGCACCCATGGGCAGGGCTAGTCCAAATTGAGCAGCACCTTCAGCATCTGCTTTACGTACTTCCGGATGGTTTGCCAAACCCAGGTAATTATTCAGGCTCCATACGATTACCTCTTTGCCCCGAAACTTCATACGGCTGCTAATTTCACCTTCTAATTTTGGAAATGCAAAATATCCATGTGCCCTTTCGCGGTGCTGGCCAATGGGCCCAAGGTTTTTCAACAACCTTTCAAAAATGTCTGCCATAATATTATAGTTGGTTAAAAAAATCCGTGTCGGTTCTGAAGCGGCAAAGGTAAGGCTTTGGCCTTAAAATTTATTTGAAAGCAGGTAGTGTCAAAGTTTGAAACTTTAATAAATATGTATCGGTGTATTGTCATAGTGAGCCCTGATTTATTGAGACTTCCCTCCAAATGAATCTAAGTGGAGGTATCTCATACTTTTCTACTGTTTGGGATACCTCGACTTTCTTCCTTTATAAAAAAAAATCTGAAATTTGCCGTCTCGGTATGACAAGACTCTATGGATTCGAAATGTAAAACTGAAATATTACCAGGATGTATCAAAAGAGTGATTGCTGGGCTAAATAAACTAAAATTCCACTTATAAAACCAGCCAATGCAAGCAGCGATATTTTTTTAAGGTACCAACCAAAACTAATTTTTTCAATACCCATAACTGCTACACCTGCGGCCGAACCGATAATGATCATACTACCACCTGAGCCGGTAGTAAATGCAAGAAACTCCCAGAAATTATGATCAGCCGGATAAGTACTGAGATCGTACATACCCTGTGATGCGGCAACCAATGGTACATTGTCAACTATAGAAGATAATACGCCGAGAGCTGTGCCAATAGAATAATCATTTTTGAATGTGGAATTTAAAAATGCAGCAGCATCTTTTAATAACCCAGAAGATTCAAGTGCGGCAACGGCTAATAAAATACCCAGGAAAAAAAGTATGCTGGGCGAATCAATTCTTCTTAATGCGTTTGTTACAGTAAGTTTATTTTTTGTCTCCTCATCTTTATTTGAATGAATGATGGTGGTGATTATCCATAATAAACCAAGGGCAAGCAGCATACCCATAAAAGGTGGCAGGTGAGTTACTGTTTTAAAAACCGGTACAAATAATAAAAGACCAATTCCGAATACCAGCATAATTTTTCCTTCCCGGTCTGCTTCTTTTTTTATAATGCCTGCAAGCGAAGAATCAAGAAATTTTCCTTTGAAACGAAAAGAAACAAGCAACAAAGGAATAACTGCGGCAGCTAATGAAGGGAGAAAAGTTTTGACTATAATATTTAATGCGGTTATCTGTCCCCCGATCCAAAGCATGGTAGTGGTTACATCTCCCAGCGGCGACCATGCGCCACCAGCGTTTGCTGCTATGACAATCATACCTGCA
>Ga0062382_10000315_pt1 | contig 11755 bp, 10 predicted proteins | sample DOMMetBare2Fresh_FD_59507 | JGI IMG/M metagenome (GOLD analysis project Ga0062382, IMG submission 59507) | Wetland sediment microbial communities from St. Louis River estuary, USA, under dissolved organic matter induced mercury methylation -... | ecosystem: Environmental > Aquatic > Freshwater... | reverse complement strand
CGCCGCCTGGTGGCGCACGGCAACGTTCGAACGCAGTTGATCGATCGACAGAAGCCGAAGCCCGGCGCCGCGCCCGCAAAGGCCGCCGGTCCGCCCGCCTTCGTCTACATACAATCGGCTGACTTGGTCTACACCGACGCGGACCGCCTGGCGCACTACACCGGCGGGTCTCATCTGACGCGGCCGGGCCTGGACGTCAAGGCGAGTGAGATTCGCGCCTACCTGAACGACTCCGGCTCCGACTCGTCGCTCAACCGCGCCTACGCCGACGGGCGCGTCGAGATCCTTTCCAGCCAGCCGGACCGCACCCGCACGGGCACGAGCGAACACGCCGAATACTACGCCGCCGAGCAGAAGATCATACTGGTGCGCGGCGACCCTACGCTGGTCGACAGCCAGCGCGGCTACACCAAAGGCGCCCAGTTGACCTACTGGGCCAATGACGATAAGCTGCTCGTGAACGGCGCAGACGCCGTCCCCGTCAAAACGATGCTCAAGCGCCATTAGCCCCGCTCCATGAGAAAGCTGCAAACCCAGGAAATCAGCAAGAGCTACCGCGGCCGCCGCGTTGTCAACGACCTGTCGATCTACGTCGAGGAGGGCGAGGTAGTCGGGCTGTTGGGACCAAACGGAGCCGGCAAGACCACGTCGTTTTACATGATCGTCGGTCTGATCAGCCCGGATTCCGGCCGCATCATGCTGGACGGCCGGGAAATCACCGCGCTACCCATGTACCAGCGCGCGCGGCACGGCATCAGCTATTTGCCGCAGGAGCCGTCGGTCTTCCGCAAGCTGAGCGTCGAAGAGAACTTGATGGCGATTCTCGAGACGCTGCCGCTGAGCGCCGCCGAACGCCATGGCCGCATGGGGCAGCTCATCGAGCAGCTCGGCCTCGAAAAGGTGCGGCAGAACAAAGGCTACGCGCTCTCGGGCGGCGAGCGCCGCCGCGTCGAGATCGCCCGCTCACTCGTCATCCAGCCCAGCTTCCTGCTGCTCGATGAACCGTTCTCCGGCATCGATCCCATCCAGGTCCTCGAGATTCAGCGGATCGTGTTCGACCTAAAGCGAAACGGTATCGGCATCCTGGTGACCGACCACAACGTGCGCGAGACGCTGGCGGTCACCGACCGCGCCTACATCATTAACAACGGCCAAATCTTCCGCGCCGGCAGCCCCGAAGCGCTCGGCCGCGATCCCGAAGTGAAGCGCGTCTATCTCGGCGAGAGCTTCGATATGGGCGCCGCGTAATCCTGCCCCTCCGATTCACCTGCACCGCGCCAAGGCGCTGGACCCGGCCGGCAAGTACGGCCGGTTGGCCGCCCGCGAGCTCGCCGCACACAGCGTTTGGGGGGAGAGGGCGTAATCCTCTGAAGTATCTTTATTTCCAGCGCCGCAGCCGAATACTGCATCCGCAACCGAGCCGCCTCTGATATCATGAGAGCCAGATGAGCTTGCTCTCTCCGAGACTGCAGCTAAAGGTCGCGCAGAAGCAGATCCTGACCCCTGGGTTGGTCCAGATGGTAACGGTTCTGCAACTGAACCGCCTGGAGTTGCGCGAGATGATCTCGCAGGAGATCGCGCAGAATCCGGTTCTGGACGAGAGCGCCGACGAGGCGGGCGAGGAACTCAGTCCTCAGGAGGTTCAGCAACTCCTCGAAGCCGAGCGCGTTACCGACCCGGCCGACCAATCCATCCTGGAGGTCGCGGGCAGCCAGGCGGAACTCACGGCCGAGGCCGAGGTTGCCGAAGCTGCCGAGGCTGCGGCAGACGCGGCGCCCGTAGGCGTTGCGCCCCCCGCGGAGCCGGACGCCCCCGAAACCCAGGACGCCGCGGAGAAGCCGGCTACCGATCCGTTCGAGGAGATCGATTTCGGCTCGTTCTTCGACGACTACCTCGATCCCGGCTACAAGAGCCCGTCGTCCGAGCAGATCGACAAGCCGTCGTTTGAGACGTTTCTGTCCGCCCCGGTGACGCTGGGCGACTACCTGCGCTCGCAGCTCAGTATGGTGCCGCTGCCGGACCTGATCCGCGACGCCGCCGATTCGATCATCGGCAACCTGGACGAGAGCGGCTACCTCCCGGTGACGCTCGAAGAGATCGCGACTTCGGGTGAGCACTCGATGAGCGCCGTCGAAGCTGCGTTGCACGAAGTGCAGAAACTCGACCCGGCTGGCGTCGGGGCGCGCGACGTGCGCGAGTGCCTGCTGCTGCAGTTGGAGAGCCGGAACGGACGCGGCGGCGTGGCCTGGCAGATTGTTGCGGACCATCTCAAGATGGTGGAGCTGCGCCAGATTCGCGAGCTCGCCAAAGCGCTGAACCGCCCGATCGAGCACATACAGACCGCGGTCGAGGTGATCCGTCACCTGAATCCGCGGCCCGGACTGCGCTTCTCCGGCCCGGGCGCGCGCCAGGTCGAGCCCGACGTGCACATCTTCAAAGACGGCGACCAGTACCTCATCCAGCTCAACGACGAGGACCTGCCGCAGTTGCGCCTGAACGGACAGTATCGGCGCATGTTGGACCGCAGTCAGGAGCCGAGCCGCGAGGTTCGCAACTACGTCAAAGAACGCTACGCCTCGGCGCTTCAGTTGATGAAGAACATCGAGCAGCGAAAGCAGACTATCCTGCGCGTTTGCCAATCCATTGTGCGCCGGCAGACCGAATTTCTCGATCGCGGCATCGACTGTCTGAAGCCGATGATGATCAAGGAAATCGCCGAAGAGATCGGTGTGCACCCGTCCACGGTGAGCCGCGCCGTGGCTAACAAGTATGCGCACACTCCGCAGGGCGTCTTCGAGTTGCGCTACTTCTTCTCGGAAGCGGTTCAGGGACCGAGCGGAAGCGCCACGCCGCTGCTGATCGTCAAGCGCATGGTCAAGAAGATGATCGAGGAGGAAAACACATCCCACCCGCTCACCGACGAACAGATCACCGCCCGATTGCAGGCGGCTGGCATTCAGGTCACCCGCCGTACGGTCGCGAAATACCGGGAAGACATGAAGATCCCATCCACGCACCAAAGGCGCGTCCGCGCCTGACAACCCAGGGATAGGAGGACGCGATGAAGATCACGTACACCGGCATTGCAGGGGCGCTAAGTCCGGTAGAGACCAGAAAAATCGAGGTGAAATTCGGCAAGATCGCCAAACTCCTCGACGCGAGAAAGGGAGAACGCGACGCGCACGTCGTCCTGAGCCGCGAACGTCGCCTCACCCGCACCGAGATTACGGTTCGATACCAGGATCACGATCTGGTTGGCATCGGCTCCGCCAGCGACACGTTCGCCGCCATGGGCGTCGCTCTCGAGAAGCTCGAAAAGCAGATTCTCAAACTCAGAGAGCGCGTGCGCGACAGCCACCGCGGTCCGAAGGAGGAAAAGGCCGGCGTGACCGCCGAGACTGCCGCCGGTTCGTCGAAAGCTGCAACCGCCCCTGGGACCGAAGCCGATCCCCCGGCGGAACCCAAGGTCTTCCGCGTGAATCATCACGAACGGCGCAAGCCAATAACGCTCGACGAGGCGCTGCTCGAAATCGAAGGCCGCAACTATATCGTCTACCGCGACGCGGAAACCGGCCGGGTTTCCATGCTGGTGCGCCGCCGCGACGGCAACTTCGACCTGATCGAGGCGTGAACTCCAAGAAGCGGACCAATTCCCGCCAGGAATCCCCCGAGCTGGTGATCATCACCGGCCTGAGCGGCTCTGGCAAGGGCACGGTTTTGAAGTGTCTGGAGGACATAGGCTACTACTCCGTCGACAATCTTCCCATCGGCCTGATTCCCAAATTCGCCGAGCTGACCAAGGCCTCGCCCCAGGTCGCTCACGCCGCCCTGGTCATCGATATCCGCGAGGGACAAGGGCTGCAACGATTCCCTAAGATCTTCGCGCAGGTGCGCCGGACCATACGCACCACGCTGCTGTTCCTCGAAGCCGACGACGACGCGCTCGTTCGCCGGTTCAGCGAAACCCGCCGCCCGCACCCGCTCGGCGCCGCACGCTCGGTAGCCCGCAGCGTCCGCGCCGAGCGCCAGTTGCTCGCGCCGATCCGCGCCCTAGCCGATCACATCATCAACACGTCGAAGTTCAACGTCCACGAGCTGCGCGACATCGTCGCCGAGAAGTTCCGCGGCGGCAACGAACAGTCGAAGATCATGGTCTACGTCACCAGCTTCGGCTACCGCCATGGAGTACCGTCCGACAGCGACCTGGTCTTCGACGTGCGCTTCCTGCCGAACCCGAATTACATTCCTGAGTTCAAGAACCTGAGCGGAAGGCACACGTCGGTGGCGCGCTACATCCGCTCCTTTCCCCAGACCGTGGAGTTCGTCGAGCGCATCTCCGAGCTGCTCATCTACCTCCTCCCGCACTACATCCGGGAAGGCAAAAGCTATCTGACGATCGCCTTCGGCTGCACCGGCGGTCACCACCGCTCGGTCATGATCGCCGACGAGATCCGCCGCCGCCTGGTCCACGCCGGCTTCAAAGTCAAAGCCTCCCATCGCGACATCGCCAGGCCGGTGTGAGGCGGCCGCACCCGGCTGGCATCCCCGTTGTAGCCTCCTCCCGAGAACTCAACCGTACAATAGGAGACATGCTGGCGCGGATTGAGGCCACCATCGAGCGGTACGGAATGTTCGCGCGCGGCCAGCGCGTCGGGGTGGCGGTTTCCGGCGGCGCGGATTCGGTGTGCCTGCTCCACGCCCTTCTGGATCTTGCGCCAGTATGGGATCTGCACCTGAGCGTGTTGCATGTCAACCACCGCCTCCGCGGCGAAGAATCGGAGGCCGACGCCCAGTTCGTTCGCGACCTCGCGGCGCGGCTCGGCCTGGAGTTCCGGCTGCACGAGGCGGATGTCCGCGCGGCGGCCGACGCATCGGGCGACAACCTGGAGCAGGCGGCCCGGCGCGTTCGGCAGCGGTTTTTCCGGGATCTGCTCCGATCCGGCGCCGCTGGCCGCGTCGCGGTCGGCCACACTCTCTCCGATCAGGCGGAAACCGTGCTCTTCCGGTTCCTGCGCGGGGCGGGCGCCACCGGGCTGGCGGGCATTCACCCCGTCACACGAGAGGGCGTCGTTCGGCCGCTGATCGAGATCCGCCGGAGGGAAGTGCTGGAGTTTCTTCGAGAGCGCGGCGTCCCCTGGCGCGAGGACTCCAGCAACCAGGACCGCACCTTCGCCCGAAACCGCATCCGCCACGATCTGCTCCCCGCCCTGGAGCGCGATTGGAACCCTGCGCTCAGCGAAGTGTTGTCTGGCACAGCCCTCGTCGCCCGAGACGAGGAACAGTACTGGCAGGAGGCCATCGCCGAATTGTGCAAAGACCGTCTGGTACTCCGCCCTCCCGCAGTACTGTTTCGCGCCGATTGGCTCGCCGCGCTGCAGCCCGCCATAGCCCGCCGGGCGCTTAGAAAAGCGGTGGCGCTGGCAAAAGGGGACCTTTTACGGGTCGATATGCGTCATATCGAAGGGATTCTTGATCTTGCCAGGGGCCAGCGCGGCTCTGGCAGGCTACAGATCCCGGCGTTGGAGGCCTTCCGGTCGTTTGACTGGGTCCGGCTCGCGCCTCCGGCCCGGATTCGGCGCGAATATGAGTTCGAGTTACAGGCGCCGGGCAGGTATCTAGTACCAAACGCGGGCTGGGAACTGGTCTTGGAACAGTCTTCACCGGGATCGCTAAGCGGCTATAATAGTATGGAAAGCGAGCGACTAGACTGGGGTCGGATCTCCGGTACATTGCGGATGCGGAACTGGAGGCCGGGTGATCAATACCGACCGTTGGGAAGCGCCGACGAGGTCCGCGTCAAATCCCTGTTCGAGCAGGACCGGATCCCGCTGTGGGACCGCCGCGAGTGGCCTGTGATTACCTGCGGAGACAGAATCGTCTGGACGGCCGGCTTTGGTCCGGCTGCGGATTTTGTCGCCGCGCAAACCGCCGCCACAACGCTGGCGATCCGCGAAACTTATGATTTAGCGCAATTTTGTAGTCGGGAACTCGGACGCCGGCGTCTAATAGTAGGAAGAGGCTCCGCCAGTCCTCAGGGCGGAGGAGGCTTATGAATTCGAACGTTAAGACCGCGATTTTTTGGGTGGTCTTGATCATGGTGGTGGTTTTGCTCTGGACGGTGGTGCGCACCGGCCAGAAGCGGGACGATCGCCAGCTCACCTTCACCCAGTTCGTCAACGACGTCAAGGCTAAGAAGGTCCAGTCGGTGACGATCAATGGGATGGAGGTCCACGGGGCCTATAAGGAAGACAACGCCCGTCTGCATGTCCTGATTCCATCGAACTATCCGCAGATCTACGATCTGCTGGCCGATAACGGCGTCGCCACCGAGCTCAAGGAGAGCAACTCCGGCAACTGGCTGAGCCTCCTCATCAATGCGATTCCATTCGTCCTGCTGCTGGCGTTTTGGATCTTCATGATGCGCCAGATGCAAAGCGGTGGAAACAAAGCCCTTAGCTTCGGCAAGAGCCGCGCCCGCCTGCACTCGTCGCAGCAGAAGAAAGTGACTTTCAAAGACGTTGCGGGCGTCGAGGAAGCGAAAGAGGAGTTGCAGGAGATTATCGAATTCCTCCGCGAGCCGCAGAAGTTCCAGAAGCTCGGCGGCCGGATTCCCAAGGGCGTGCTGTTGATCGGGCCTCCCGGCACGGGCAAGACCCTGCTCGCCCGAGCGATCGCAGGCGAGGCCAATGTTCCGTTCTTCTCGATTTCGGGTTCCGACTTTGTCGAGATGTTCGTCGGCGTGGGCGCGAGCCGTGTGCGCGACCTGTTCGAGCAAGGCAAGAAGAACGCGCCTTGCATCATCTTCATCGATGAAATCGACGCCGTCGGACGCCACCGCGGCGCGGGTTTGGGCGGCGGCCACGACGAACGTGAGCAGACCCTCAACCAACTGCTCGTTGAAATGGACGGCTTTGAATCGAACGAGGGCGTCATCCTGGTAGCGGCCACCAACCGTCCGGACGTTCTGGATCCGGCGCTGCTCCGCCCCGGCCGCTTTGACCGGCGGGTGGTGGTGGGCCGGCCGGACGTTCGCGGGCGCGAAGCGATTCTCCGTGTCCACACCAAAAAGGTTCCGATCGGCGACGATGTGGATCTCATGGTGCTCGGCCGAGGCACGCCGGGCTTCGCCGGCGCCGATCTGGCCAACCTGGTGAACGAAGCGGCGTTGATCGCCGCGCGCCAGAACCGGAAAGTGGTCACCATGGCCGATTTTGAGCTGGCCAAGGACAAAGTGCTCATGGGCGTCGAGCGCAAATCGCTCATCATCAGCGAAGAGGAGAAGCGCAATACCGCCTATCACGAGGCCGGCCACGCGCTGGTGTTCGCCCTCACGCCGTTCGCCGACCCGGTTCACAAGGTGACGATCATTCCGCGCGGCATGGCGCTCGGCGTCACCATGCAGTTGCCCGAGGACGACAAGCACGCCTACAGCAAGGACTACTTGGAGACGCAGCTCACCGGCCTGATGGGCGGCCGCATCGCCGAAGAGATCTTCATGAAGCACATGACCACCGGCGCCGGCAACGACATCGAGCGCGCTACCGACTTGGCGCGCAAAATGGTCTGCGAGTGGGGCATGAGCGACCTCGGCCCGCTCAGCTTCGGCAAGAAGGAAGAGCAGATCTTCCTCGGCCGCGAGATCGCGCAGCATCGCGACTATAGCGAGGCCACCGCCGTCCGCATCGATGAAGAAGTGCGCCGGATCGTGGGACAGTCCTATGATCGCGCCCGCAAGATGATCGAGGAGCGTTCCGACGCTCTGGTGCGTATCGCCGAGGCGCTGCTCGAGCGCGAAGTGCTCGACGGGGAAGAGGTTCGCGCGCTCATCGAGGGTACGGCGCTCCGCCCGGTCCTCCCATCGCCTCCATCCGATCGCGGCCAGACGCAACAGGTGGTCCGGCCCGAAGGGGGACGGCGCCTGCCCGGTCTCGTGGAAGGAGAGCGGCCGCAGCCAGCCTGATGGCGCCGCCCTTCGCCGTTTACCTGTTCGACATCGACGGCACTCTGCTCGATTCCGCGGGCGATATCTGTGTAGCCATGTCGGAAGCCCTCGCCACCACGCCGCGCGGGGCGGTCTCTCCCGACGGCTTGAAACGGTACGTTGGCGTCCATCTGCTCGAGATGTTCCGCGATCTGCTGCCGGACTACTCCGCCGATCAGTACGACGATCTCATCCAGCGGTACCGCACGCTCTTTGTGGCCCGGCAGCACCAATCCACGCGCGTGTTTCCCGGCGTCGCCGAGGCGCTGAAGGCGCTGCGGGGCCGCAAGTCCACCGCCACGACTAAGGGCACGCCCATGGCCCGCACCGTTCTCGAGCGCTTTGGGCTGCTGCCGTACTTCGACCATGTCCAGGGCACGGACGGCTTCCCCTACAAGCCGGCGCCCGATGTGATCCACGCTTCGCTGAACGCCCTCGGAGCAAGCCCCGAGGACTGCCTCTTCGTGGGCGACGCCCCTGCCGACATGGAGGCCGGCCGCCGCGCGGGCGTCAAAATCTGCGCCGTGCGCTACGGCTACGGAGACCCCTCTCAATTGGCGCGTTGGAACCCGGACTTCTGGGTTTCCGATTTGCGCGAACTGGCTCCCCAGGACTGAACGGGCGTGGCCGGTTCCAGACTGCTCACCGCCAGCTCATAGGCCCGCTTGCCGCGCATCCACGCCCAGGCGTCGGCTTCCCTTGTCGGATACAGCGCGATGGCCGTCAGCCAGCATTGCGGAACCGGCCGCAGCATGATCGCGATCTGCGCCGGCGATCCTCCCAGTTGGCACGCCCCGGACCACTGCTCCGGCAGCGCGCCGTCTTTCTGGCTCTGCGGCTTGAACTCGCGGATGGTCATGCCCGCGTCGGCGATCTCCTGGAGAACGATCTGGAGGATTCGATCCAGCCCCTCGGCGTCGCGCGGCTGCCGCCGGTCCGCCTCGATGCGCAGGTACGCCTCCGTTTCGTCCGAAATCCGGAAATTCGCGCCTGCCTTGTCCGGGCGCAGCGAATCGAGGGTCTCGGAGGACCACGACTCCGGGTAGAGGAAGCGGAACATCCGGTCGCGGTCGCTGAACAGCGACATTGGCTCGCGCATCGGCAGCACGCAGGTGTCGGTAAGCTGGAACGTGGCGGCGGCCAGACCCAGCGTCTGACGAACGGAGTCGGGGCCGCCCTCCGGCATGCGGCCGAGGCACAGCAGAACGCTCGGGCCGTTGCCGGTCGCCAGCAACCTCAAATAGGCGCCGTCCTGCGCCCGTCCAACGCCGTGCACCACCTGCCCCTGGTCCCCTCCCTTGGATTCCGCCCGGAGCAACTGGAAGCCGTGCACCTCCGACTGCACCGCGAGCCAGTCCTCCAGATTCACCTCGTGCGGGACGATGGTCGCCAGCGCCTGAAAGCTAACCTCATCGGAGGCCTTGAACCAGGCGGCGAGGGAGAAACTCTCGAACTCCAGCGTTGCCATGGGGATGTCGGTGATGGGCTTCCAGTCTGTGGGCAAGACAAGGCGAAAGCCCAACTCTGGCGAGCGGGCTGGGGTCACGCTCACCGGGCCATAGCAGTTGCTCCGGATCTCTTCGGGGATTGCCTCTCCGAAGCAGAGCGCAGCGGGATCATCCCCCATGCGGACGTAGTATACCCTGCGCGCAGGGCCAACGTATAGGGGACGCCCGGCGCCAGCGGGTCGTTTTCTCCGAAACCTTATCTCGCGGCTTCGAGATGCTACCTGCTGTACCGCGTGGCGCGCTTGGCGGCGTGGCGGTCCAGCGCCAACCGGATCAGGCGATCGATCAGCTCCGGGTACGGTACCCCAGTCGCTTCCCACATCTTCGGGTACATGCTGATGGAGGTGAATCCCGGAATCGTGTTGATCTCGTTCACGAATACACGCCTAGTGGAATCCTCGAATAGGAAGTCCACTCGCGCCATGCCTTCGCAACCCACCGCCTGGTACGACTTCACTGCGAGCGTACGGATCTCCTCGGTGCGGACCGCATCGAGCGGCGCGGGTACTATTGTCTGAGCCTTGTCCAGCAGATACTTGTCTTCGTAATCGTAGAACTCGCGGGAGGGCAGGACCTCGCAGGGCAGCGACGCACACGGATTCTCATTCCCCAGCACCGAACACTCGAATTCCCGCCCCACGATGCCGCGCTCCACAATCACTTTGCGGTCGAATTCGGCGGCGTGGCGCAAAGCCGCTTCCAACTCGGCCTCATTCCGCGCCTTCGAGATTCCCACGGAAGATCCCAGGTTCGCCGGCTTGACGAACACCGGGAATCCGAACGGGTTCCTGAACTCCAGCGCGCCGCGCCAGAGCACAGCGTATTCCACGCCCGGGATCCCCGCCTCACGGAGCAGCCGCCTTGTGACGTCTTTATCCATCGAGACGGCGGAAGCGAGCACACGCGCTCCGACGTAGGGCAGGTCCGCGAGCTCGAGCAACCCCTGCACCGTGCCGTCCTCGCCGAAGGTGCCGTGAAGCACGGGAAACACTACGTCGATGCCGGGATTCGCTCCCGGTTCGGGCAGGATCGCCCGCGGCGACCACTTCCCTTCCTTGTCGACAAACAGCCGCGCAATCTCGTACTTCGCAGGATCCATCGCGGCCATGATGGACTCCGCCGAGCGGATCGATACGTCGTGCTCGCCGCTCCTCCCGCCGTACACAACGGCCACTCGCAATTTCATAAGATTCTCTTGCCCATCGCCGACAGCGTCAGTTCCACCGCCAGCAGCGCCGTGCGGTTCGCTTCGTCCAGGATCGGGTTCACTTCCACCACTTCCATCGAAAGCATACGCCGCGTGTCGCCGATCATCTCCATCGCCAGGTGCGCCTCGCGGTAATTCAAGCCGCCGCGCACCGGCGTTCCGACTCCGGGAGCGTGCTCGGGATCGACCGAGTCCATGTCGAGCGAGACATGGAAGCCCGCCGTGCCGGCGCTGACCGTTTCGAGCGCTTCGGCCATCACCGCGCGCATCCCGCGCTCGTCGATGTCCCGCATCGTGAACGCACGCACGCCCGATTCCTTGATGTGCGGTTTCTCGAGCGCATCCACGTCGCGCACCCCTACCAGCGCCACGTTGTTTGGATCCACCTTCGGCGTGAACCCGCCGATCCCGGCGAGCTGCCGCGGACCTAGTCCGATCGAACACGCCAGCGGCATGCCGTGCACGTTGCCGCTCGGACTGGTTTGCGGCGTGTTCATGTCCGGGTGGGCGTCAATCCACAGCACGCCCAGCCGCTTCTTGGTTCGCCGCAAATGCCGCGCCACGCCCGCGATCGTTCCGATCGCCACCGAATGATCGCCGCCCAGCTCCAGCGGCGTCTTGCCCGCCCGTATCGCGGTTTCCACGATCTCGGCCAGCCGCGTGCACACCTCGGCGATCTGCGGCAAGAAGCGCGCATTGCGCGGCCCGCATGGCGCGCGTTCCGGCTGCTCGGCGTCGAGGTTGCCCAGGTCCTGGACCGCGTAGCCCAGGTCCTTGAGGCGCGTCCCGAGATTCGCGAAGCGTATGGCGGAGGCGCCCATGTCCACGCCGCGCCGTCCCGCGCCAAGATCGAGCGGCGCGCCGATCACTGCAATGCTGGCTTTGGGCATACCGTTTCAGGGCCGCATGCGATAGAGCATCCGCGGAAACGCGATGGTTTCACGCACGTGCTCCAGCCCGCACATCCAGCCGACGCAGCGCTCGATGCCCATGCCGAACCCGCTGTGAGGCACGCTGCCGTACTTGCGCAGATCGATGTACCAATCGAAGGCTTCCTTC
>Ga0062382_10000314_pt1 | contig 11755 bp, 9 predicted proteins | sample DOMMetBare2Fresh_FD_59507 | JGI IMG/M metagenome (GOLD analysis project Ga0062382, IMG submission 59507) | Wetland sediment microbial communities from St. Louis River estuary, USA, under dissolved organic matter induced mercury methylation -... | ecosystem: Environmental > Aquatic > Freshwater >... | reverse complement strand
GGTTGTCGCGATGCGAGCGAGCGCGGCCTGATCCGTCAGCCACACCACCGCGGGCAACCGCACATTCTTGCTGGCGTCCGTAAGCCCTCTACACTGATGCCCAGAATGCTGCGACAACGTGACGTCCTCCCACAACATTAGATTTTAGCCCCTATAGCACCGGCAGATAGGCCAGTTCCCATGTTGTTTGATGAAGGAGATTCAGTGCGGCCACTGCGAGCATCGCACGCGCTGCATCACGCGCGTCCAAATCGCGAGCGGTACTGGCGACATCGGCGAGCGCCGTGCCGGTAAGTTTCAGGGTTGCAGCATAAGCGGAGCCCTTGTCGCTCTTGGCGATCTGCAGCAGCAGGGGTGCGTCCGTCAGCCTTTCGACCGCGATTTGAGCCAGCGAATATTCCGCCTCCAAAGCGATTCTAGCCAAAGCGCGCGGGTCCGTGATGGTCTTCACCGAGGTCTGGCGCACTCCCTCGTCGCTAGAACGCTTGGCCAGCTTCTCAAGCGCGGCCTGGTTCGCGATATTCTTGGTGGCTTCCCAGCGTACAGAGACGTCTGGGTCGGTCCATGCGGTCCGAATCAACACTCGCTGGTCCGTTAGCCGGAAGATCGCCGACATACGGTGTTTGTATTTGGTTCTGAGTACTCGGGCGAGTGAAGCCTGGTTGAGCTTGTCGAGCGCGTCCTGCGGCAATCTCGAATCCATATTGCTCGTCGCGACGCGAATTAGCGCCTCCTGATCCGTCAGCTTAGCGAATGCGGCCTGCTGGACGTCCCAGGAGTCGGCGGTCACTACTACCTCCGCCAGTTGAGCTTGATCCGTGAGTTTCTCGACTGCGGCATCGCGTGCTTCCCAGGCGTCCGTGGTCCTGGCTATTTCACCGAGCGCTGCCTGGTCGCTCAATCTCTCGACCGCGGCGAGCACGATCTCGCTCCGTGCGGCATTCTTGGCAATCCGGGCCAACAAGCGTTGGCTGGAGACATTCCTCAACGCAGCCCTTCCTGCGGCCTCATCAAAAATGTCAGCCATCGCAACTTCTGCGAAGGCCGACTCATCGGTGAGTCTCGCGAGAGCGGGCAAGCGCAGGTCCCAGTCGTCGGCGGCTTTGGCGACCTTAGTGAGGGATCCCCGGTCATTGAGCTTTACGACGACTGCCGCCCGGATGTCCTCATTGCTCCCGTCGCCTGTCGCGATGCGGGCCAGAGCGGCTTGGTCCGCGATCTGCTGGATCGCAGTTAGTGTGGCATCGTCGCAGGCGGCGACGGTAGCGATTTGAACCAGCATAGCTTCCTTTGTGAGCCTTCGGACCGCTGCCCAAACCACCTCCGAAGGCGCCTTGCTCAGGGCCACCCTGCTGAGCGCGGCCTGATCAGTGAGTTTCGCAACCGCCGCCAAACCAACCTCCTCGTCGTGGCTCTTCGCCGCAACCTGCGCAAGAGCGTTTTGGTCGGTCAGCCATGCGACCGCGGGCAAGCGCACATCTGTGCTGGCGTATTGCAGCGCGGCGCGGACCAGCGCCGCTTGGTCGGTCACGCTGGAGTAGGTTAGGCTGGCCTCGGCCGAGCGGCGCACGCGCGGTTCGGGATCCGCGCTCGCCGCAATCAGCGCCGCCGGATCGGTTAGCTTCGCGACCGCCATCTGCCGCATCTGCCAGATCTCGTCGCTACGGGCAATCTGGGCCAGCATGGCCTGGTCGTTCAGCTTGGCGATCGCGACTGGGCGTATGTCCCAGTTGCTGTCGTCCCTGATGATTTGGAGAATAAGGTCCTGATCCGTGATCCTGTCCAACGCCACGATGCGCCGATGGTCGTCGGGATCTTCAACGTCCCTCTTGACCGCTTCGGCAAGCGTGCGCTGATCGGTGATTTTGCCGATTGCCGTCAGACGCACATTCGGGTCGGTGGCGTTCCGGGCGAGGCGGTTCAGCACGGCCTGATCGGTGAGTTTGCCGGCCGCTGCCCAGCGCAGTTCCCAGGGGCTATTGCCGTTCAGCGCGATTTCCGCCAGAGCGGCTTGCCCGGTGACCTTCTGGAACGCTTTCCAGTCCACGATCGCCTTGGCGACTTCGGCACGCAACGCTTCTTCGTGGAGCTGGCTGAAGGCGGCCAAACGTGTGTCCGCATCGCTATCGGTCCGGGCGACACGGGCGAGCGCGGGCTCGTCAGTGAGACGCTTGGCGGCCGACCAGCGCACAAGTGCGGAGCGGTCGCTCGTGGCTAAGTGGGCGAGCGTGGCCTGATCGGTTACCCGCTCTGTTGCGGTGGAACGCACCTGCGAATCCGAATCCGTCGTCGCGAGGCGGGAGAGTATAGCTTGATCGGTGATTCTCGCGGCTGCATAGTTGCGCACCGCTCCGTCCGTGTCAGTGGTGGCAATCTGGGCGAGCGTGGCCTGATTGGTGATTCTCTTGGCCGCGGTGGAGCGGACTCCGCTGTTGCTATGGGTTGTGGCCATCTCGGCGAGCGCCATCTGGTCCGTGATCTTCGCGATAGCCGCGTCGCGCAGCCGCCAATCGCTGGTGGTCGTGGCGATTGCGATGAGCTTGCTGCAAGCGGAGGCGTCTGCCGCCTCACACCGCTGTGCGAGGGTTTCGACGTCAGCGGGAGTCTGAGTATACGCGGCGCACGTGAGATTGAGCAGGAAAACGAACAGCCTGAACAGGCGGAATTGCGGCATTGAAGCTTCCTCCCTTACCTGACCGCGTTGGACGCATCGCAGGTGAGGAAGTTTCAACGATTTGCGGGGTTCTTTAGGGGGAGCACGCGCTGCTGGAACCGCATCACAACAAAGGATTCCTGCCCGAACGGCTTCCCGCGGAACCCTCCCGGGGCGGGCGTGAAGGTGCTGGAGTCGGCGACTCCGAGCGCCGCTACGTTGCCTTCACTGTCAATGTCCATATCCATATAGGACCGCTCTCCTCCCCCGAAGCACGTGGAGTACGCCACGCGGCGTTCCCGCAGATCCAGAACCGAGAGGAACAGCTTCCCGCCGCCCGACGGGGAGTCGCACGCGCCTCCGGTGACAGGCAGGTCCGGTGAGAACGTGGCGCCGCCCAGAACAACGCGTCCATCGCTCAGCGGCCGCAGCACCACGGTCACCTCTTCCCGGGCGCCCCCGAAGTACGTTGCGTACTCCAGCCGCATGCTTTTCGGATGGAACGCTGCGACGAACACATCCTTACCGCCGCTGAGGGTCGAGCGCAAAGCGTCCGGCGAGACGGGAAACCGGGCCGAGCCGGTTGTTCCGGCGACCCAGATCCGATCGCGCAGCGCTGCAACTGTCGTGATGGTGTCGTCCCCTTCCGCGCCCAGGTATGTCAGATACTGCAGCTTCCTTCCGTCCGAACTGAGCTTCGCCAGGTAGCCGTCGCCTCCCCAACTGACGCGCTTGCCGCCGAAGCGCTTCCCGATGGCATTGGCGGTAACGGGAAGGTCCGGCGAGTTCGAGGCCCCGGACAGGAAAACATTGCCGCTCGCGTCCAGCGCCAGGTCGCTCACGAAGTCCTGGCCGCTGCCGCCGAACAATGTCGAAAACAGCAGCGCACGGCCGTCGGAGCGTATCTTCGCGACATACGCATCCACGTCCCCACTGTGTTTGCGCTGGAACGCACGGGGAGTCGTCGGGAAGTCAGCCGACTTGGTGACGCCGGCAACCACGGGATTGCCGCGCTTGTCCAGTTGGAGCGCGAACGCTCCATCCATTGCGCCGCCGCCGAGGAAGGTCGCCCAGAGCACCTTGTTACCGGTCGCATCCAGCTTCAACACATATGCCTCGAAGGGCCAGTCCGCCGGCCCGCCGTGGTGTTTCGTTTCGTACGCGCCCGCTGTGACCGGAAAGTCCGCCGAGCCAGTGCCGCCGGCGAGAAAGATGTTGCCAGCGTCATCGACGGCCAACGCGACATGGTGCTCCCGCCCGCTCCCCCCGATCAACGTGCTGAAAATGAGGCGGCCCTCGGGCGAGAACTTCGCAACGAACGCGTCCGACTCTCCTTTGAGTGCGGTCTGATACGCGCCCGGCGTCGTAGGAAAGTCGCGCGCGCGAGTCGTTCCCGCCGCATAGATGTTCCCCTTCCGGTCCGTTACGATCTTGAGGTTGCTGTAAGGATCGTGCTCCCCGAAAAACGTGGAGAACTGCGGGAAGTATTCGACCGGGACCGGCGTCTTGCCGGCGGGCGCGGCCAAGGCGCATTCGAGCGCCAAGAGCCCGGTGCACAATAGCAGGCGTTTCATCTCGTCTCCAAAAACTACCATAGAGCGTCCGGCGCCATCCCGCCAGAGGAAATCGACGACCAGCCATTCCGCATCGGCAGGCGGCCGTAGAGGCCGATCAGTGGCGGGGACAGACCGTCCCCCGATAGCGCCTGGATTCCGGAGTTCTGCACCGGCGTCTCCGCGGTTGCAGGGCGCTCGGCCGCGAGACGACAAGGTGCACGACCGTGGGGTAGAATCAGGTTTCCAAGGACGGACCACGTGAAAGTGTTGACGGGCCGGCCCTCCCCAGTGGGCCGATGGGCTAGCAGAGTGCGTCAATCGGGACGCGCTTGCGCCCATGTGGCGGCGTCTCCGCGGTTCGCTTCGGCCCTGCTACTGTCGGTTGTAGCGTGGGAGTTTGTTGTCTTGCTCCTTAGAGCGAGCGGAAAGCCCTTTTGGTACGACGAACTCCTTACTTTTCACATCTCTTCTCTTCGACCGTTTTCCTTGCTCTGGAGTGCGCTCCAAACTGGTGTAGATGGGATGCCCCCCGGCTATTACGCACTCGTCCAGCTCGCGAGGGTAATCCCCGGCGATCCACGCGTTACCCTCCGGTTGCCTTCTATCCTTGGGTACATTCTCAGTTTGCTAGGGGTCTACTGGTTTGCGCGGAAAAGACTGCCAGCATCTGCCGGTCTGGCGGCCGTGATTCTGATGACGCTGTCTCCGTTCCGCGAGTACGCCTTGGAGGCGCGATCCTACTCTTTGCTGGTCGGTTTCCTTGCGATATCCGCCGTCCTGTGGCAGAGGATCGGCGAGAAGCGGTTCATGACGCCGCTGCTTGCTGTATTCCTGACCTTGGCCGTTTCCTCGCACCATCTTGCCGTCGTGGCAGTTTTGCTTTTCGGAATCGCTGAGCTTACGTGGACCGTCCTGTCGCGCCAGATCCGATGGGGGGTTTGGGCCGTCTGTCTGCTGGCGACCTGTCCGTTCTTTCTGAGTCTTCCCCTCCTTCTGCAGTTCCGCGAGATTTTTGGCAAGCACTTCTGGTCGCGGCCGAGCTGGGGCACGACCGTCTCGACCTACGGAGTCTACCTGGGGCTTGACCCCCGGCCTACTGTTGTTCTCATCGCTCTCTTCGGCATAGTGGTTGGAGACTCGCTGCTGCGGATGTTGCGAAAGCCCAGAGCCGAATCACCCGAGCGCAGTTTCGGCCCACCCGAGATCATCCTTATCGGCGGCCTTCTGTCTTACCCTGCTCTGCTGGTTGTCCTTACAAAGCTTCTACAGTCCGGCTACACCCCCCGATACGGATGGCCTGCAATACTCGGCCTGGTTCTGGCATCGGTGTATTTGTTCCGGAATGTCTGGTCCACGTCCTCTTCCGCCCACCTCCTGGGGGCGTTACTGATTGCCTTCGCTGCTCAGACCGTCTATGATTTCAGGCCGCCGGCCCAGGCGGGATCAACCAGGGTACATGAACGCTGGACCAGGCTGGCGGAACTCAGCCGCGATGAGCCAGGCATCCCTGTCGTGATTGGAAACGGGGGAACCTTCTTGGATGCGGTCACGTACGCTCCTCCGGAGCTGCGCAACCGGCTCGTTCAGGTTGTCGATGCGGATATTGCTGCGCGCTTGACCGGCTCGGATTCGGTCGACCAGACGAATCGCCTCCTGGCCCGGTTCATTCCTGTGCGAGTCGAAGGACTAGCGGCGTTTCAAGCTGCGCAACAGAGGTTCCTCTTGTGCTCGGGCGGCCAATTCGATTGGTTTACTCAGTATCTTCTGGAGAGGAAATACCGCTTGCGGCTACTCGCAAGAGACGCCGGCAGTTCAATCTACATCGCAGAACGATGAACGCGGAAAGGATGTCCTGATGGAAACAAGACGGACCGTTCTGGTGACTGGCTCCTGCGGTCTAATCGGCTCGGAGGTGGTGCGCTCGTTTGCCCGATGGGGATTCTCTATCACGGGAATCGACAACAACCATCGGGCCGTTTTCTTCGGACCCGAGGGCGACACGAGTTGGGTGTTGGGACAGCTGCAGTCCGAGATTCCGGACTACCGCCACGTGGCGATCGATATCCGCGATCGCGAAGCGGTTTTGGCCCTCGTGGAGGAACTGAAACCGGATCTGATCATTCACACCGCAGCGCAGCCGTCGCACGATCGCGCCGCCGCGATCCCGTTTCTCGATTTCGAGGTGAACGCATTGGGAACGCTTCACCTGCTCGAGGCCGCACGCCGTTCTTGTCCCGAGTCGCCCTTCATTCACATGTCGACGAACAAGGTGTATGGGGACCGGCCCAACACACTGGCGCTCGCCGAACTCGAAACACGCTGGGACTTCGCCGACCCTGCCTTTGCGCACGGCATCGCCGAGGATTTTCCGATCGACCAGAGCAAGCACTCCCTCTTCGGCGCATCCAAGGTTGCGGCCGACGTGATGGTGCAGGAGTACGGCCGCTATTTCGGCATGCCCACCTGCTGTCTGCGCGGCGGATGCCTCACCGGCCCGAATCACTCCGGCGTGGAGTTGCACGGATTCCTCAGCTACCTGGTGAAGTGCAACATGGAAGGACGCGAGTACAAGGTCTTCGGATACAAAGGCAAGCAGGTGCGCGACAATATCCACTCCGAGGATGTGGCCCGCTTCATGTATGAGTTCTGGAAGTCCCCGCGCGTCGCCGAGGTCTACAACCTCGGCGGCGGCAAGTCCAACTCCTGCTCCGTTCTCGAAGCGTTCCGCATGGCCGGGGACTTCACCGGGAAGAAGATGAACTGGCGCTACGTCGATGAGAACCGAATCGGCGACCACATCTGCTACTACAGCGACCTGCGGAAAATGCAGGGGCACTACCCCGGTTGGAGAATCGTCAAGACACTGCCGGTGATCTTCGAGGAGATCGCCGCCAGTTGGAAACGGCGCCTGTCGGCCAATTCTTTGTGAGGGTTCTCATGAGCGCGCTGGCGCTCGGGGCCCAGCGCGGCTATATGACCAGCTTGCGTCCGTTGCGGACCTGAGCGCGAAGTACGTCCCGGATGAGTTGGCAAGCTTGCTTCACTTCCGGAATCGCCAATGAACAGAACATCTGCTTTCCGCTGCGTCGAGTGGTCACAACTCCCGCGGCTTTCAGGATCGTCAGATGCTGTGAAACGTTGGGAGCTGTAATCCCGAGCTCGGACTGCAGTCCGGACACCGAGTATTCCCGCTTTGCCAGCAGGTCGAGCATTCGCAGCCGAACGGGGTTGGCGAACGCCTTACAGATGCGCACCTGCAATTCGTAGACCTGGTCGTCCACCTCGTTGCGGGTCGCTTTCGGCATTTCTTCTCTCCACTGCATTCTAGTACGACTGACTCCTCAATTGCCGGTCATCTCCCAAATCCACTGGTTTGGCCGGCGTAGACAAAGATGTAGCGCAGAAGGTATCCGCCGACGATCACCAGCGCCGCCGTGGCGCCTGCGAGCGTGCGGTTGTGGTGCAGCGGTTTCCCGGAAACAAGCGCCGGCGCCACTTCCCACACTTCCAGCGCCAGCGGGACCAGCAAGCCCGTTCCCATGAAGAACAGCCAGAAGACGAGCGTATAGGGGCCGCCGAGGATCAGCTCCAACGAGACCTTCACCGCCTCGACGGACAATTCGCCATGCACGATATAGGGCAACACGATGAAGAATTCGAGGGTGATCAAGCAGATGTCGAGCGTGTAAAGAAACCGGAGCTGTGTCGCGTCGAGGCGTTTGCGGCTGGCGGACAACGCCAGAATCAGGGCCGCGCAGCCGGTTGAGAACGCGGAGAACAGGAACATCTGCGCGACCAGGTTGGTGTTCCAGAAGGGCCGCGCCTGCACGGCCCCAAGCAGCACACCCGTGTAGATGGCAACGCCGATGCTCAGCGGAAACCCGGCGGCTGCGAGCAGACGGCGGGAGGCGGTAAGATCGCGGTCCATCCAACGGGGCAGCTTGAGACGCGCGAGAAGGGCGCCTCTGCGCTCCGCAGGCAACCAGGCCCAGAAGTAGGCCAACGTTACGAGCGTGAATAGCAGCAGCAGCCAGGATCCAATCGACATCGGGCTCTGCCAGCGGAAATGCAGGAACAACTTATAGAAGCGATACCAGTTGCCGAGGTCGAAGATCAGCAGAACCGAACCGAAGGCCACCGGCCAAGGGGCCATCATCGCGCCGTACCGCGCGATCCGGGCATAGGCGGTCTCATCCTTTTCCTGGAGGTAGGTGGCGAGAGCCGAGGCAAAAAACAATCCGGCAGAAAGCCCGCCCAGAAACAGGTAGTTGACGATCAAAAGGCCCCACTCGATCTTCGGCATGGGCTCTCCTAAAGCACGTAGTAAATCTGCGGACCGTTGCCGGTCTGCGGTTTCTTGACGCGATACTCGCGCGCCGCCAGAAGTTGTTGCAGCGCTCCCTTGGGATCGGTGAGGTCGCCGAAGACCCGGACCTTCGAAGGGCACGTCTCGACGCAGGCGGGCGCTTCTCCGCGGCTCACGCGGTGGCTGCAAAACGTGCACTTCTCTACCACGCCCTTGTCCTCGCGGAAAAAGCGGGCGTCGTACGGACACGCGATGATGCAATAACGGCAGCCGATACAATCCTGCTCGTTGACCAGCACGATGCCGTCGTCGCGCTGGAACGAGGCGCTCGTCGGGCACACCCGAACGCACGACGGATTGGTGCAGTGGTGGCACTGCTCCGGCTCGAAGGCGGCCAGCAATCTCGGCCACGTCCCGCGATGCTCCTCGCCGATCCAGTCGCGGCTGTATCCGAGGGGCACCTGGTTCTCCGCCCGGCAGGCCACCACGCACGCCTTGCAGTTGATGCATTTCCGGGAGTCGATCACCAGCGCATAGCGTTTTTCGTGCATGGCTGTTTCCTCAAACCTTGCGAACCCTCACGAACGTCTCGTGCAGGGCCGCATTCCCGGAGACTTTGTCCCAAGAGGTTTCCAGAATGGCCGCATCCGACCCGCCGCGGTTGTAGACGCGCTTCAGCCAGGGCGAGAGCTTGCCGAAGCCGTGCAACATGAATACACAGTCCGGGCGGATCTCCTGCGTCACCTTTGCTCGCAGTCGCACCGAACCCACACGGCTCGCTACCTCCACTGAATCACCGTCCGCAACGCCCACGGACCGCGCCGCCGCCGGATTGATCCAGAGGCGGTTCTCAGGCGCGAAGTCGAAAAGCCAGGGATTGGTTGTGCTGTTCGCATGGGTGTAGAAGGCCTTGCGGCCGAGCACCAGGCGGAACCTGCCGGCCGGCGGTTCGAGCGGCGGCTGATATGTGGGAAGCGGATCGTGCCCAGCCTCCTGCAGCCGCTCGGAGTAGAGTTCGATTTTGCCCGACTTCGTGACAAAGCGATGCTCGGGATTCAGCGTGGCGCCGTACTTGGGCCCGCCGGGCGGCGTGAAAACGCCATGCTTCTTGAGGTACTCGAACGGCGCATCGAGCGGCAGTTCCTTCACGGCGGCGTCGTTCCACTGTTCGATGGTGTAGTCGAAGTATTGACTGAGGCCAAGCCGTTTGGCGAGGCCCTGCACGATCTCCAGACAGGACCTGGTATCGTGCACCGCGTTGATGACGCGCTGCCGAAGCACGACGACGGGCCAGATGCCCGACAAGACCTCGACTGGATCGGTCCGTTCCAGGTACGTAGACTCCGGGAAGACGACGTCCGCGTACCAGGCCGTATCGCTCATCTGTATATCGATCGCCGCCACGAAGTCCATCTGCTCGATCATACGGAGCGTCTTGGCCTGTTCCGGCAGGGCGTTCACGGGGTCTTGTTTGAAGACCATCCAGCCCTTCACGGGGTAAGGGTGGCCGGCCAGTACGTTTTCCCGCAGCTTCAAATAGGCGCCGTCGCCCTTGGCCGCCAGGGGAAATACGCCATCCATCTCGTCGATCCGGGGCGCTTGCGGGTCGTCCCAGGGAAGGAAGAGGTATTCGCCGAGCGCGATCTTGGTGTTTGGCGCCATCCCGCCCTCGCGGTCCCAGTTGCCCACGATCGCGTTCAGAATAGCCTGCCCCCGGCGCATCTGAAAGTCGTTTTGATACCACGAGGAGCGCCGTCCGGCATAGAAAATGGCGCGCGGCGCCGCATCGGCGAACTCACGCGCGATCCGGGCGATATCCTTGGCGGGAATCTCCGTTTCCTTCTCGGCCCATTCCGGGGTGTACGGCTTGACGTGTTCGGCGAGACGGTCGAACCCCTGGCAGTAGGTGGCGACGAACTCCTTGTCATGACGCCCCTCGGCAACGATGACGTGCAGCATGGCGAGGATGAACGCCAGATCCGTTCCGGGCTTCACCGGATACCATTCGTCCGCTTTGGAGGCGGTGATCGTGAAGCGCGGGTCGAGGCAAATCAGGCGCGTCTTACGGTTCATCGTGGAGTCGATCAGGTCCATCGTGTCGGGAGTGATGAAAGACTCGAAGCGATTCGCGCCCGCCATGATGACGTAGTTCGCGTTCAGCAGGTCGAACGACGGCACGGTTCCGTAAGTCATCGAGTACGCAAGGTTGACCGAAGCCAGACACAGCGTGGGGTGGCGCACTATATTGGGCGACCCGAAGGCCAAGCCGAGATTCTTGAAGAAGATTTCGGCAAACGCTTCGGTGGACGACCAAAGGACGCCCTGCGGCCCGTACTTTTCCTTGATGGCGGAGAGCTTCTGCCCGGTGTAGTCGAACGCTTCGTCCCACGAGACAGCGCGCCACTTGCCCCCACCACGCGCGCCGGCGCGAATCAGCGGTTGCTTCAGCCGGTTCGGGTCGTAGACCTGAAGCAAGCCCGCGTTGCCCCGCGCGCAGAGCATTCCCCGCGATTTCGGGTTTTCGGGATTCGGATTGAGCTTGCGGATCATGCCGTCCTCGACGACGGCGATCACCGAGCACTTGTTGGGGCAGAGCTCGCAGGTCGTGGGAACTTCGAGTTTCTGCCCAGCGGCGCCCGGCTTCCGGCCGCACCCAATCTGCGTGGCGGCCGCGGCGCCCACTCCGGCGATTTGGATGAACCTTCGGCGGCCGACCGAAACATCTGGCATAGTGCGACCTCCTGGCAGGCGGACCGAAGCTCCAGGCCGCGGCCCGCCGCCTATGTGGATCTGTGCGCCGATTCTATTTGCCGCACGTCTCGGGCTGGAGCGAGTCGGCCGCGTGGTTGACCAGGAACGTCTGCACATCCAGAATCTGCGCGTCGGGCATCACCTTGGTCAAGGGCTCGGTTCCTCCGGCGTGTTTGCCCTTGAGGAAGTAGGTGCGCCACTGGGCCTGCGTCTTGGTCAGAGGAGTGACCTCGCCGCCTTTTGCGCCTTTCGTGTGGCACTCCTTGCACGTCTGGCGGAAATAGTAACGCCCCTTGCCGTCATTGCCTTTCGCGGGGCCGGCAATCATAGCTGTGGAAAGCAGCCCAGCCACAACGAGGGCGGCCAGGCTGCTGATTCCGAGCCTAGTCTGAACGCTCAACATGAGAACCTCCATATAAGAAATCAGAACCTGGTGATCAACCCGAGCGAGAACATGCTGGCCCCGCTGTAGGTCGGGAATCCAAGGAT
>Ga0062382_10000313_pt1 | contig 11770 bp, 5 predicted proteins | sample DOMMetBare2Fresh_FD_59507 | JGI IMG/M metagenome (GOLD analysis project Ga0062382, IMG submission 59507) | Wetland sediment microbial communities from St. Louis River estuary, USA, under dissolved organic matter induced mercury methylation -... | ecosystem: Environmental > Aquatic > Freshwater >... | reverse complement strand
CGCGCACCCAGTAGCAGACGCCGCTCACAATCAGCGCCGCCGCCCCCAACGCCGCCAGCGGAAGCCCGGCCGTGCGTCGCGGCGCCTCCATCGACAACCCGGCCGCAATCGCAACTCCCGGGATGAGCAACAGCGCGTACCGCAGGTTGTTATAGATGTGCGGTGTCAGATCCGGCGTCTGAATGACAATCTGACCGAGATACAGCGAGAGCGCATGAAACGGCCCTGCCGCGAGCAACGGCAACAGCGCCAGACCTTTCCTCCGGAAGCCGCGTCCGCACAGCGCCAACAGCAATCCCGCCCCCGCCGCCGCCAGCGTCCAGCCGGTGTAGTTCGACAGCATCGCATGACCGTAAGTGACCAGCGCCGCCGCCCAGTTCCCCTTGCAGGGCAGCTGGCCTCCGAAAGCCGCACGCATCTGCGCTTCCGAGGAATACTCGCCCCGCTGGAACGCCATCGGGTCCCCAAACACCGCCCAGTTCATGCAGAACCACGCCGCCGCGGCCGCCAGCGGCGGAAACGCGGAGCGCAGCAAATCCCGGCGGCCGCCCAGCGTTGTCGCGGCGAGCGCCAGCGCCAGAGCGAATGGCCATCCCTCGTACCGTGTGAGAACGGCGGCGGCGGAGCAGCAGCTCGCCATCCATAGCGCTCCGGGCCGGCCGTTGCTTTGCCACACCGCCAGGAAGTAAGTGGCGCCGGTCGCCATCGCCAGAAACGGGATCTCGGTCATCGCCATCGACTGCAGATACAGAACTCCGGGGTTGAGAACGAAGAGCAGCCACGCCACCGCGCCGGCAAGCGCCGATCCGCTCAGCCAGCGCGCCAGCGCGAAAATGGCGAAGCTGGAGGCGGCCAGCGAGAGCGCGCCCACCACGCTCCCGGCCAGTCCCGTGCGCCACATCCAGTCGAGACCGACGAACGGCAGCAGCAGCAAGTGCGGAAGCGGCAGCCACACCGTGCCCAGTTCCGTCAGGATGGAGTCCGGGGCTTCCGCCACCCGGCGGGCGATCTTCAGATGCGCTTCCGCGTCGAAGTAGCCAAGCAGCAGGTTGGCCCGGGAGACGACCGCGGTCGCCGCAACCCCCAGCGCAAGGCTCACAATCAAAACACCCTTAGCGCGCCAGTCGAACGGTATCACGCCCTGGCCCAGGACGGCGAAAGCTCCCGAGTTGTCGCGCTGTGTCCGCATGGAGCATCCCTGCTAAGCTCCTTATCGGCCGCGCCGGACGAGTTCTGAGAGGGTTGCCGCCGCCGGCGATTCCCCGGCGGTTGCGCTCGCGCCGGTCCGCTACCAGATCCCGGAAACCCCTAGCCTCGGAGCGCCTGCAGGGCGGGCTGGACCCAGGAGAAGAGGAAGCGTTCGATGGACGGGAACTGCGCGGCGATGATCGTCAGGACGGGGATGCCGGCGTAGGAGGCGAGGCTGAGATAGAAGTTTTTTCCGATGCGGCCGGGCGTCGTGTTGTTGATGCGGCTGAGAATCGGGTGGCGGTCCGCGCCGGCCAGCACATAAACGACGCCGGCGCCGACCACGATCAGAATGTTGGCGAGCAGCCAGCCGAGCACCTGACGGGCCTGGAACGGGTAACAGTTCGCCGAGAGCAGCGCGAGGACGAATCCCACGGTGATGAAGATCAGCAGGTTCTCCATCTGGCGGCAGGCGGCGTGAATGTAGGCGGTGCAGGAGGAGAGGTCGTCCTTCGGTTTCGGGGCGGCGCGGCGCATGATGGGTCCCCACTCCTCGGGCAGATTGATTTTGGCGAAGTCGTCTCGAATGGAGTGGATCTCGAAATGGTCGAGCAGTTTGTGGAAGCGGGTCCAGACGAGCATGAGCCGGGCCCAGGTGAAGAAGAGCAGCCAGATCACGACCCAAAACATCCAGCCGTAAAGGGCGTCGAAGCGCCACAGTTCGAGGCTCTGTGTGTACTGCCGCGCCATGATGAGCAGGATGACGAAGACCAACGCTTCGCCGGCGAAGCGGGCGGGGCGGGAGATGGTCATCGAAAGCGCGTCGTTCAGACGGTCCGCCAGTTGGCCGGCCGTCGAGTCGCCGTCGAACTTCGGGAGGAAGCGGGGGGAGCGGGCGTAGAGATTCAGGCGGCGCAGGTTGACGAGGGCCCAGACGAGGATGGCCATGGTCAGCACCAGGAAGGGTGCGGTGGGGGACACGCCGTTGGTGAGGTCGAGGGAGCGGTAGGCGGCGAAGAAATCCTCGTGATGCCCGGCGACGTGAAAGACGCCGGCCCACAGGACGATCAGGAGGCCGAAGAGCGAGATCGCGACTCCGAGTTGGACTCCGTATCCTCGTTTTTGCGGGGGCGCCGGGGATTCGTCCGGCGGCGGCAACCAGCGCCACACCGGCGCGGCGAGCGTGACGAGTGCGACCAGCGCGAGCAGGACGGAGCCGATGCGAGCCCCCAGTCCGGGGCCGTAGTCCCACAGCCGGATCACGGGCCAGGCGGTAAGGATGGAGAGCATCGCCGCGGCCATCGAGAACACGATCCGGTAGGTGAGGCGGCCGAAGGAATACTCGTCGCGTCGGGGTTCGTGCGCGAGCTGGCACAAGATGGGCTTCTCGCGGCACTCGGCGGCGCCAAAGAGGGCGCGCAGAACCAATCCGCATCCGAGCAGGAGAAAAGCGGCGATGGAATACCAGACGCGGCTGGCGCGCTCGACCTGGAAGGACTGGGCGGGGTCGCGGCGCTGGGAGCGCGCGCGGAGAACGCAGCCGGAGATGTCGTCCTTCTGGCACTGGGAGGCGAGCTGGTTTTGCGTGACGACGGCCAGCGGCCAGTAACCGCTCCGCGCGGTTGTGACGAGCCAGACGGGCGGCCGGTCGGAAGCGGGATCGAATGGATCGCGATAGTCGAGCAGGTCCGCGGCGGGGCCGGCGGCAGGATCGAGTTGGCGGGCGGCTTGAGAGAGCAGATCGATGATCGCGTTGTAGGAGCCTTCGCTGGACATACTGGCGAACTGGATGCGCCGATCGGCCTGGCTCGAGGCGGTCCAATACTGGTTTCGGCTGAAGAGGGGATAGGTGGTGGCGACGACGACTCCGGTGGCGGGGAACTCGGAGGCGGCGCGGATGTAGAGGATGTCGGCTTCGGAGGTAAAGAGGCGGGTGTCGGGGCAGTGCTCGGAGAGGAAGCGCATGAGGAAGATGGTGTCGAGCGGATCGGTGGCGGTGATGACGGCGAAGCGTACGCCCTCACGGCGCAGGGTGGCGGCGATGTTGAGCAGGACAGTCTCCGCGGACAGCGGGGTCTGGGTCTTGGAGAGAGTCTGTGGCTTGTCGTCGCCGCGAATGGGTTCAGCGACGTCGAAGGGGAGGAGGCGAGGGAGTTGTGCGGCGCTGGCGGGGAGATTGGACGATGGGGGCGCGGCGGGGGCGTCCTGGTAGGCGTTTCGCAGCCAGGATACTCCGCGCGGGAAGACGAGATTGAGGACCCGCCCCGAGATCTGGCGCGAGACTTCGGAGTAGTACCCACCGTAGGAAGTTGCGGATTCGGAGAGAAAGGCGATGGCGCCGCTCTTCTTGCATTCGGGCGTGGAGCCGATGTGGGCGCGGAGGGCGTCGGTGCTTTCCTTGTCGTTTCTGACGGCGGCGGCGAAGTCGCGTCCGTCCGCTTGAGCGAGTTCCTTCCACGCGGAAGGCACGGTGGCGCTTCCGGTGCGGATTGTGAAGGCGAGACTGCTCTCATCCATGGCGCGGCGCAGGGAGCGAGCGGAACTGGAGTAGTTTGGCCCGAACAGGAGAACCTTGCGGGAAGAGGGCGGGGAATTGCGTCTGGCGAACTCGGCGGCGGCGCGGAAGACGGCGGCATTCACTCCGGAACTGGGGCTCTCCGGGATGAGGAGAACGGCGAGGGCTTCGTAGCGGGCGAGAGGGTTTGGCTTTGACGGGTCGTCGGGCACACCGCGGAAGAGGAGCATGCCGGGTTGCGCGGCGGCGTCCAGGGCGGCTTCCCTTTCGGCGGACTCGGCGGTTGACTGGGCCTTCCAGGGGAAGGCGAAGCGATCATAGACGAAGTCGCAGTCTTCGACGGCGCGCTGGATACTATCGAGGGCGCGATCGAAGCTCAGGGCGAGCAGGGAGTTTGCGGGGTTCGGCGCGGCGGCGAGCAGGAAGAGGATCTCGCGCGGCTTTTGGAGGCATGGGGACGCATCGCTCAGGCCGGTCTCCTTCTCCCCGAAGTAGGAGCGGAGGGTGCTGCACAGGGCGGCGCGGGCGGGGTCCCTGTGAGCGGCGGACGCCGTCGTGACGGCGGGGCCATCCGCTTTGGCCGAGCTCGGAATTGCCGCCTGGCGGGCAGCTCCGAACAGAACCAGCAACGCAGCGGCGACCAGAGAGTTCCTGCGCATGGTTCCCTCCCTTGGGATTCTCGCTCGATCTTAATAATAGTGCGGGTAGGGCGGCAATCGTTACCGCGGGCTGGAAGCGGGCGTCGGACTCGGCTTGATCTTTGGTGGGCAGAGATTTGGGTTTCGCTTTCGTGGACGATACGGCAGTAGCGGCGCATAATGAGTTCGCAGGCTTCTGCCTGCGTTGATGAAACGGTAAAGACGACCTCCGGCTGATTCCATTGCCGCGCACGGCGGCTGCGAGGAGCGTATGTCTTTACTGAACGTTTCCGGACTCTCGTTCCGGTATCCATCTACTGTTGAGCTGTTTCGAGACGCGACGTTCGCCATCGAGGCGGGCGATTGCCTGGCCATCGCCGGCGCCAACGGTGCGGGCAAATCGACTCTGTTGCGCATCCTGGCCGGGGAGTTGGAGCCAGGCGGCGGCGCGATCGCGCGGCGGAAGGGGCTGCGGGTGGCGTATGCGGATCAGCAGGGCGCCGCTGGCGCCGGCTCCCTGTTCGATTGTGTGTTCGGCGCCCGGCCGGACCTGGGGCGATTGCGGGCGCGGCTACTCGCGCCGGAGCGCGAGACGCCCTGTGAGTACGCCGAACTGGTGAACGAGTACGAGGCCGCCGGCGGCTACGCGGCCGAGGCGCAGATGGAGCGTATCCTGAGCGGGCTGGGATTCACGCGGGGCGAGTGGGAGCTGTCGCCTTCAAGCCTGTCGGGCGGGCAGCGGACGCGGGCGGGGCTGGCGCGGGCGTTGCACACCGAGGCCGACTTGCTGCTGCTCGACGAGCCGACCAACCACCTGGACATCGCGGCGCGCGAATGGCTCGAACAGCAACTTGCCGGGCGCGGAGGCGCCTGCGCGCTGGTGTCGCACGACCGCACTCTGCTGCGGCGGGTGGCGACCCGGGTGCTCGAAATCGAGCGCGGGCAGGTGACGGTGTTTGAGGGCGGCTACGACGAGTACCGCGCGCGGCGGGTGTTGGCCGAGCGGCAGGCCTGGGAGAACTACGATGCGTTCCAGCGCCGCAAAGCCGCCGCCGAACAGGCCGCCGAGCGGCGGTCGCGCCTGGCGGTGCAGGTGGCCACGGCGCCCCAGGGTGTGCGCGGAAGCCGCGATTTCTACAGGCGGAAGGCGGCCAAGGTGGCGCGGACGGCGCGGCTGCTGCGGGAGCGCGGCGTGCGCGGGCCCCAAGCGGCCAAGCCCTGGGAAGAGCAGCCGATGCCGGTGTTCGAGTTTGCGGCGACGCCGCGCAGTGGGGACATCGCGCTGACGGTGACGGATCTGGCGAAATCCTACCCGGGCAAGCCGCTGTTCGCGGGGATCACGTTTCACCTGGCGCGCGGCGAGCGGCTGGCGATCACCGGGCCGAACGGCTCGGGCAAGTCGACGCTGCTGCGGGTGCTGCTCGGGCTGGAGCGGGCCGACGGAGGAACGGTGCGGTTTGGCGCGCACGTGGCGACTGGTTATTATGCGCAGGACGCGGAGAACCTGGAGCGGGCGGCGACACCGCTGGAGATCTGCGGCCCGGGCGCGCTGGCGCGCACGCTGCTGGCGTGTCTGAAGGTGCGGCCGGACCGCGTCGATCAGCCGCTAGGGGAGGCGAGCGCCGGCGAGCGCGCCAAGGTAGCGCTGGCGAACCTGCTGCTGCTGGACGAGCCGACCAATCACCTGGAGAGCGAGGCCCAGGAGGCGCTGGAGAAGACGCTCATGCAGTATCCGGGAACGATCGTGCTCGCATCGCACGACCGCAGTTTTCTGGAAGCGATTGCTCCGGAGAAGGTGGTGGAGCCGTGACTGGGGCTGCACGGCAAGAACGGTTCGCCGTCGCAAGAATATCCGGTCACGGTGGAGTGATCAGGGCCGGGCAATTCATGGTCTCGGCCGCCCGTCCCATGCCCTGAGCCGACTCCCGGAAGCGCAACCCGCCCGGCCAGGCCGGGAGCCGGAAACGGCGTTCGGGCAAGCCGAGAGCGGTACGCTGCCCTGCCGAACAGGCGAGCATCCTTCTCATCTGCCAGAATTGGGAAAGCCAGATTGGCTGCTTTGGATATCGGCTGAGGTGGATCAAGAATGGATTCTTCGGGGGACCCAACTATCGAATTGGCGATCTCGGGTAAGGGCCGAATCTCCGCTTTCCTGGAGCGGCGTCAAGCGGCGGCGCTTGGCGCTTTCACCTTGCTTTATGCGGCCGGGTACTTATGCGAGGCCGCCAGCAGGCCGATGTGGGTCGACGAACTGTGGACGTTCTACCTGGCGAAGACGCCGAACACCGGCGCGATTCTGCGGGCCATCGAGGATGGGATCGAGCTGAATCCTCCGTTGTCGTTTCTTCTCGCGCACGCGGCGCAAGCGCTTTTCGGCGCCAGCGAGGCTGCGACGCGTCTGCCGGCGATCGTGGGGTTTTGGGTGATGAGCGTCGCGCTGTTCCTATTCGTGCGGCGCCGCGCTGGCGCCACCTGCGGGTACGTAGCCATGCTTCTGCCGTTCTTCACTCTCGCCGAGCCTCACGCCGCCGAGGCGAGGCCGTATGCGTTGGTTCTGGGCGCGGCCGCTCTGGCGTTGTTGTTCTGGCAGAAGGCGGAGGAGAAAGAGGCGCGTAGGTACGCTCTGCCTGCCTTCGCGATCAGCATTGCCGCGCTCGTATCGTTGCACTACTACGCGCTGTACGTTGTGGCTGCAATCGCCGTGGCGGAGGCCATGCGCGTGGAGAAGAACCGTGGACAGGACGTCTGGTTCTGGGTGTCTCTGGCGGCCGGCTGCAGTCCGCTCTTGTACCTGGCGCCGGTCATGAAGCGCGTGCACGCCGGGGCGGCGCATTTTCTGTTGACCCCTTCGCTGGCGGCCCTCAGCTCGGTGTACGCGGGTCTGATCGGTCCTGCATCGGTGGTCGTTTTCGGAGTGATTGCGCTCGCCATCTGGCCCGCTCCGGAGCGCTCCGAGGCTCGGATTGCCCGCGCCGATGGAAGTAACCTGCGCCCACACGAATGGTTCGTGGGTGTGCTCCTTCTGCTCATGCCATTCGCCGCCTTTGTGTTGTCGCTCAGCGTGACGAATGCATTCATGGCCCGGTATGTGCTGCCAGTGGTGATCGGTCCGGCCCTATTGGTTCCGGTGTTCGTTCATAAGATTGGCGCGGCCTGTCCCCGTCTGCCGGCAACTGCTGTTTGCGTTCTGTTCGGATGTTTTTCCCTTTTACAGCTTCACAAGATTGTGGACCGGGCGGTCTTGCCCTCGCCCGCCATCAGCGTCCAGCGATCGGTCTGGACACAGACGCGGACGGACTTGCCGCTGGTGATCGACGACGACAACCAGTTTCTCCGAATTGCCCATTACGGCACGGCGGCGATGCAAGCGCAGACCTACTTTCTGATCGATCACCAGTTGGAGATCAAGCACGTGGGATTCGACACACCGGGACGCACCATGGAGGTAGGGCGCCGGCTGCATCCGCTGCATGTTGTCGACTACACCAGTTTCGTCAACCGGCGCCGGCAGTTTCTCTTTCTACGGAATTCGAGCCTGATGCTGGGCTGGATCGGCAGGCAGCTTCTCGAAGAAGGGGCGGAGATGCGTCTGATTCAGTTCGAGAAGCAGCACGGGTACCAGGGGGAGGAGACCTCGGTCTTCCTTGTCACGATGCCGGCCCGCTCAGCCGCGGACGGGGCCGGACCGGGTTTGAAACCAGATGCTCACTAGCGCCGCGAAGTGACGGCAGCCAATTCCCGCGAGCTTGCTGAGGCGATAGACCTGAGTCGTGCCGGCGGCGCGCTCCCGGTGGTGGACCGGGAATTCCATCAGATTGAATCTTGCACGCCGGCAGCGGGCCGTGAATTCCCACCAGAAGCCCTCGCGCATGGATCCCAAGGAGGGCAGCAAGGTCGTGATCACCTCGCGCTTCATGATGATGAACGGGCAACTGGGATCGTGAATGGGGGCATGGTAGAAGAACTGGTAGGCAAGATAGAAGAAGCGGGAAAGCGCCCGGCGGAAAAACGGATCGCAACGTGTCTTGCGCCAGCCGATCAGGACGTCGGACTGGTCCCGCGCGTTCCAGAAGGTCCAGAAGTCGGCGGGATCGCACTGGCCATCGCCATCCAGGCAGAGCAGGAACGGAGCCGTGCAGGCCTGCATGCCGTCCTTGACCGCCTTGGAGTAGCCTTTCCGTTGCTCGGACGTGATGAAAATGGCAGGGAAAACTCCCTGGAGCTTGGCAAGGACCTCGCGGGTGGCATCGGTGCTGCCGTCCTCGCATACGATGAATTCAAAGGGGACCTTTGGCGAGATCTCCTGGTGAATCTCGCGCAGCGTTTTCTCGATACTCCCGGCTTCGTTGTGTACGGGAAGCAGAATCTGCAGTTCAATCGGCTGTTCCGACATGACGTCCCTCCCAACGCACCGGTTCCGGCTACGCCGCGTGGAGGCGCATCATAGAGCATACACCGATTCGCCTCCGATTTCGCCGATTTTTCGTGGAATCGAGTACGGGGCGATGCGGCCAAAGGTTCTATCGCCCTGAGCGTTACCAACGTTCCTTCAGCAGAGCGCCAAGCGCGCGCAACGGTTACTCGGTCACGAAGCGCCAGAACCGCTTCGGCCGCTCGGCGTTCTTGAAGGTTTCCGAGGCCAGGATACTCTCCGATTCCGCCTGCTGGCCCTACTCCATGCAAGGCTCCGTCGGTTCCGCGCAGCCGGGCGCCCTTCCGCGGCATACCGCCGCGATCAAGTTCTGCAACTCCACGGGCTGGATCGGTTTCGACAGATAACCATCCATGCCGGCCGCCAGGCACCGCTCGCGGTCGCCCTTCATCGCGTAAGCGGTCAACGCGATCATCGGGACCGAGCGCGAGAGCGCCAACTCGCTCTTACGGATCAGCGCCGCGGCCTCCAGCCCGTCCATCTCCGGCATCTGCACGTCCATAAGCACAAGGTCGTAGCTCTCCCGCTCGAGCGCGGAAACGGCGAGCCGGCCATTGTTCACTACCGATACGGAGTGCCCGTGCCGCTCGAGCAATCGCGTCACGACCCTCTGATTGGTCAGATTGTCCTCAGCCACCAGGACGCGGAGCGGCCGCGTGGGCGGCGAACCCGGCTCGGCTGCGGGGGGAAGGGACTTCTCCTTCGCCGGTCTGTTCAACACCTTGCACAGAGCCTCGGCGAGATCCGAGTGCCGGACCGGCATGGTCAGTGTTCGCGCAACACCCGCTTCATCCCGGCGCCATGGAATGGCTTCGTCTCCCGGCGCGCACAGCAGAAGAACGGGAATCTGACCGAGACAGCGCCGCGTTTCCTCGCCGCTCACTCCCGGCGCTCCCGCGCAGACGATCGCCACGTCGAATTCCACGGCCTCGGCCTCTGCCATCCGCAGCAGCTCAGCGTGATCGCGCGCAACCATCGGGATCATTCCCCACGCCCGCAGGATTTCTTCGAGAATGTCCCGAGTGGTGGCGTTATGATCCGCCACCAGAACCCGAACGCCCCGCAGATCGTCGTAACCGCCGCCCGCTGCGTCCCCTCTGCCGCGCTGCAGCCGGATCGTGAAGTGGAACGTGCTGCCTTTGCCGGGATCGCTCTCCACCCAAATCCGGCCGCCCATCATCTCGACGAGCCTCGTGGAGATCGCCAGACCGAGTCCTGTACCGCCGAACCTGCGCGTGATCGATCCATCCGCCTGCGTGAAGGCCTCGAAAATCGCCTGCTGCTTCTCGCGGGCAATGCCGATTCCGGTGTCGTGAACCGACCATCGCAGCGCTACGTTGTCTCTCCCCGCCTCATCCAGCGCCGCTTCGATAACCACCTCGCCTTCCGCGGTGAATTTGAGCGCATTACCCACCAGGTTTACCAGCACCTGCCGCAGGCGCACCTGGTCGCCCACGACCGAATCGTTGACTTCCGGCCGCACGCGGTAAGCGAGCGCAACACCCTTGAGGTGCGCCGTGAACGCAAACGGCTTTACTGTGTCGGCGACGAAATCCCGCAGCCGGAACTCGACGGGCTCGAGTTGCAGCCTTCCCGATTCGATCTTCGAGAAGTCCAGCGCGTCGTTGAGGACTGTGAGCAACGATTCGGCCGAGCTCTTCGCCAACCCCAAATACTCGGCCTGGTCCGGCGAGCAGGGGCACGAGAGAGCGAGCTCGGTCATGCCCAGAATGCCGTTCATCGGGGTGCGGATCTCATGGCTCATATTGGCGAGGAACTCGCTCTTCACCGCCGCCGCTCGTTCCGCGGCCTCCTGGGCCCTCCGCGCGCGGCCGTGAGCCGCTCGAGCCCGCCCGGTTTGCCACAACAGCAACGAGGCCGCAGCGATCAAGCCCGCCAGACCGTAGCCGAAGACGCGATTGCGTTCCTCGGCGGCCTGCAACGCATAGACCGATCGAGCGTCCACGGACGAGAAGGACGCCCAGCGCTCGAGCATCGCCGCCATCGAGCCGTCCAGGGCGAGATCCGAGATCGTCTCGCGTAGCATGTCTGCCGCGCCGGCTGCGTCGGCTGTCGACATGATGGAGAGGCTCGCACTTGCGCCGCCGATGACGTCGACCTTAAAGTCGACGGACCTGCAGGCGGGAAGCCGGGTCAGCAGCGCTCCGTCGAGGAACCGCACCTCGACAGCGGCTGCGGTCACCTCGCCCCGGCAGACAGATTCGAGCGCCTCCTGGCGGCTAGGCTTAATCACGGACTTGGCGCCGGGGCGAATCTTCGCCAATAGGGCGGCCAAGAAGGGCCCGGGCCGGTGCGCAATGATCTCGGGTTTCACTTCGCGCGCGCCGCTACCGGTCCGCTTCTTGAGCGAGATCAGGCAGTAGTTGTTCGACAGCCAGGGTTTGGTCGTGTGCAAGTGATCCCGCCGCCATGGCGACGGCGGCAGAGCGGGCCAGATGTCGACCGCGCCGCGCCTGAACTCGTCGTCCGGGAAGGTGTCGCGGGCAATCCACTGCAGGCGGATGCCGCTACGGCGCGCGGCCTCGGAGAGAACGTCGACGGCCAAGCCTTCCGCCCCGCCGTCCGGCTTCAGGATGTAGTAAGGGGGTGAGTTATCGGCGCCGATGCGATATACTCGCCCGCGAATCCTGCTGCGCTCCCAGTGGACGTGCAGGGCGAAGATCGAACCCGTCAGGAGCAACACCCCGCCCGCTGCCACCGCGGCGCTCAGAATGGTCTTGTTCGCACGCACCTGAAGCCCTTATCGGCAGGGCCTTCGGTTTTTGGGAGCGATTCGCGCCCACCGCAGGGTCTTCTTCGATGAGAACTGACGAAGGCGGCGCGTCTAACGGGAGTGTTTGCTGGTGTTTGGAGTCACACGGCTCTTGGCGGCCCGATGCTCCAGGGAATTGGTCGGGGCGGTCGGATTTGAACCAACGACCCCCTGCGCCCAAGGCAGGTGCGCTACCAGGCTGCGCTACGCCCCGACAGGTCGTA
>Ga0062382_10000311_pt1 | contig 11794 bp, 10 predicted proteins | sample DOMMetBare2Fresh_FD_59507 | JGI IMG/M metagenome (GOLD analysis project Ga0062382, IMG submission 59507) | Wetland sediment microbial communities from St. Louis River estuary, USA, under dissolved organic matter induced mercury methylation -... | ecosystem: Environmental > Aquatic > Freshwater... | reverse complement strand
CGGCTGCGGCTCAGCGCCCTCCTGGGGCCGCGTGAGCGCCTTCAGCGCATCCTTGATGAGAATCCATGCGGCGGCGGCGAACATCGCGGCCGCGGCAATCAGTAGCAGGTACTTCAGCAGTAGCATGGCAGAATCCTTTCGAATCGGGCTGGGCGCCGCTGCGTCTACTCGGCGGCGGTTTCGGCTTGGTCCTCGTCCGCCTCAGGGCTGAAAACCCGTGTCACCAACTCATCGCGCTCCCCGTGGAGCTCCACCACGTCGCCGGTTTGCACCCGCTTGAACAGGTTCTCCACGTCGCTGTTCCGCAGCCGTATGCAGCCGTGCGAAGCGGCGCGTCCGATGGAGCGCGGCGCATTCGTGCCGTGAATCCCGAAGCCCTTCAGGCTGAGTCCGAGCCAGCGCGTACCGAGCGGGTTCGCCGCGCCCGGCCCGATCACTGTCCCCGGATGGTAATAGGTGGGACGCGAAATCCGGGTGACAATCTGAAAGACGCCGGTGGGGCTTGGACTGACGGACGCGCCGACTGCGGTGTCGTAGATCTTTACGACTTCGCCGTCTTCGATCAGCGCCAGCTTGCAGTCCCGGATACTCACAACGATCCGCCGGCTGGACGCCTGTACGTTTTCCTGCGCCATCGCTTTGGCGGCCGCGATCAACAGCACTGCCGCCACGGTTGCCATCTTCGATTGTCTTCTGGTTTCTCGCATCGCCTTCTCCATTCCGCGCGGAGAGAAGCACACGGGGGGCCAGCACGTAAGACATAGATAACAGGTAGCTTGGCGTGAACGGCGGCGCGCGCGCTCGTGTCACTCAATACACATTTGTGAAGGCGTGAACACGCCGGGACTATGTCATAATGGGGGCCAACAGAAAGGCGCATTCCTTATGGGGGACATCCACAACCTTATGGGGGACATCCACAAAACAGCAGTGGGCATGATTCTCGGCGTTGCCCTGTCCGTCGCGCCCGGAATGGCGCAGCGGACCACGCAGCCGACGAATCCGGGTACAGGGGGCGGCCGGACGCCGACGCCCACCACTCCCACAACGCCCACTCCGGGCCGTCAGCCCACGCAGCCAGACAGCCCGTTTCCGGAAATAGAGCAGCCGGTATTTCTCTCGGGCCGGGTGATGATGGAGGATGGGACCCCGCCGCCGGAAAGCGTGACCATCGTACGGGTCTGCAACGGCAATCCGAGACCCGAATCCTATACCGACGGCAAAGGCCATTTCAGCTTTCAACTCGGGCAGAACTCGGGTTTGATTGCTGACGCCAGCTATAGCGGATACGACATGACGCCCATAGGGCGGAGCGGCGGCCGCAGCACTGGCGCCGGGGGTGGACAGGGTGGGCGGCTGCCGAACCTGATGGGTTGCGAGTTGCGTGCGTCCCTGCCAGGGTACACATCGCAGGCGATCGACCTCAGTCAACGCCGCGCCCTCGACCGGTCTGATATCGGCGTGATCATTCTCCACCGCATGGGAAACGTACAAGGGTCGACGATCAGCCTGACGAGTCTGCAGGCGCCTAAGGAAGCGCAGAAGGCGTACGAGAAAGGCTCCGGCGCGATCAAGAAGCAAAAATGGGCCGAGGCGCAGAAGCACCTCGAGAAGGCGGTTGGGGCGTATCCGAAATACGCCGCGGCTTGGTTCGAGTTGGGGCGCGCGTACCAGGAACAGGGCAACGCCGCTGAGGCGGGCAAGGCGTATCAGCAGGCGCTCGATGCGGATCCGAAGTACCTCAAGCCCTACGTGCACATGGCGGGCATCGCGATGAAGGAGAAGAACTGGAACGAGGCCGCCAGGATCACCGGGAGGCTGATCGATCTCGACCCAGTCGACTATCCGGTCGGCTACCTGTACAATTCGATTGCACAACTGGGGCTGCAGAATCTGGAGGGCGCGGAGAAGAGCGCGCGGGCGGGTATGAAACTCGACTCGGGACGCCAACTGCCCAAGTTCAGCCACGTGATGGCGCTGATTTCGGCCTCACGGGGCGACTACTCCGGGGCGGCCCAATTCCTGCGGGACTACCTGGACGCCGCACCGGCTGCGGTCGACGCCAACGCGGTTCGCAGGCAACTGGTGGAATTCGAAAAGCGGAGCGGCCAGCCTGCGGCGCAGGCGCAGCCCCGGAACTAGCGCCAGGGCGCAAATCCACTTCAGGCGTCCCGGAACAACCAGGAAGCTTCAGGTTGAGGCGCTGTTCAGGCGGTCGGAGAACTACTCGGGCCTGATAACGTTTTCCGCCTGAAGTCCTTTCGGTCCCTGCTTGACCTCGAATTCCACCTCGGTGCCGTTGTCTAGCGTGCGATACCCGCTCGACTGGATAGCGGAATAGTGGACGAATACGTCTTCACCACTGGAGCGCTGAATGAACCCGTAACCCTTCGCTGCGTTGAACCACTTCACCAACCCTTTTTCCTTCACAATCCGTCTCCTGCCTCGAAGCGATGCTGCAACATCGACGAACCAGAAGATTGTACGCGCGCGGACGCGGCGGGGTCAAGGGGATAAACGCCTCGATAACACTTTATTGAAGAAGAGGGTCATGGGGCGTGGGCCGGGGCGCCGCCGGGCTGTTTTGTTATCATTGAGGGTTATCTCATCAGACCTCAGGAGAACTATACATGGCAGTTAAAGTAGCGATCAATGGTTTCGGCCGGATCGGCCGCAATGTGGTGCGGGCCGGCTACAAGGACCCGAATGTCGAATTCGTAGCCTGCAACGATCTTACCGACACGAAAACACTGGCTCATTTGCTGAAATACGACTCCGTGCTCGGCACTCTCGACGCCGATGTGAAAGCGGAGGGCGACTGCATTTCGGTCGCCGGCAAGAAGCTGAAGGTGTTCGCGGTGAAGGACCCGGCCGCGCTCGATTGGAGCTCGCTGGGCGCGCAGATCGTGATTGAGTCGACCGGCAAGTTCACCGACGCCACCGAGGCCTGCAAGCATATCCGCGGCACGGTGAAGAAGGTGATCATCTCGGCTCCGGCGAAGAATGAGGACGTGACGCTGGTATTGGGCGTGAACGACAAGGCGTACGATCCGGCCAAGCACAAAGTCATCTCGAACGCCTCCTGCACGACCAACTGCCTGGCGCCGGTGGTGAAGGTGCTGCACGAGAACTTCCAGGTGCTGAAGGGATCGATGACCACGATCCACAGCTATACGAACGACCAGAACGTGCTGGACTTCCCACACAAGGACCTGCGGCGCGCGCGGGCGGCGGCGATCAACATGATCCCGACGTCGACGGGCGCGGCGAAGGCGATCGGTCTGGTAATGCCGGAAATGAAGGGCAAGCTGGATGGATACGCGATGCGCGTTCCGACGCCGAACGTTTCGGTGGTGGATTTCGTGGCCGTGCTCGGAAAGAGCACGACGACCGAGGCAGTGAACGCGGCGCTGAAGGCGGCGGCCGAAGGCGCGCTGAAGGGCATTCTGGCCTATACGGAAGACCCTGTCGTCTCGACCGACATGTTGCACAATCCGAACAGCTCGATCGTGGACGGCCAGTTGACGAAGGTGATGGACGGCACGCTGGTCAAGGTGGTCTCCTGGTACGACAACGAGTGGGGTTACTCCTGCCGCGTAATCGACCTGGTGAAGTTCCTCGCCTCCAAGGGCCTCTAAGAAATCCCGGGAAGTGGGCCGCCCGCGGCCTGCTTCCCTTTTTCCACCTGGTGAACCACTGCGTCGGTGAATTCCGTTGTGGTGGCTTGGCCTCCCACGTCTGGCGTGAGATGGCGGCCTTCTGCGTAAACCCATTCAATGGCGGATTGGAGGCGGCGGGCGGCGCCTTCTTCGTTCAGATGCGAGAGCATCAGGGCGGCCGATTGCATGAGGGCGGTCGGGTTCGCGACACCCTTGCCCGCGATATCGGGCGCGCTTCCGTGCACCGCTTCGAAGACGGCGTGGCGCTCGCCGAAGTTGGCGCCCGGCACGATTCCCAGGCCGCCGACGAGTCCCGCCACGAGGTCCGAGACGATGTCGCCGTAGAGGTTCGGCATCAGCAGGACGTCGAAGGTCTCAGGCCGCATGACGAGCTGCATCGCCGTGTTGTCGACGATCATTTCCTTGTACGCGATTTCGGGATACTCTTTCGCGACTTCGCGGCAGCAGCGCAGGAACAGGCCGTCGCCCAGCTTCATGATGTTGGCCTTGTGGATGGCGTGGATTTTGCGGCGCTGGTGGCGGCGGGCGTAGTCGAAGGCGTATTGGGCGATGCGCAGAGAGGCGGCCCGCGTGATCACCTTCAGGCTGGTGACGACGTCGGTGACGACCTCGTGCTCGAGGCCGGAATAGAGGTCCTCGGTGTTCTCGCGGAACATGACGATGTCGATGTGGACGTCGCTGTAACGCGTCTTGACGCCGGCGAAGCTGCGAACGGGGCGGAAGTTCGCGAACAGGCCGAGACGCTTGCGGAGTTGCACGTTGACGCTCTGGTGGCCGCCCGCGATGGGCGTGGTGACCGGGCCTTTGAGGCCGACGCGGGTGCGCTCGAGCGAATCGAGGACGTGCTGCGGCAGTTGCTCTCCGGCGGCTTCGAGCGCTTTCGAGCTCAGCTCGTGACAGTCCCAGTCGATGGGGACCCCAGTGGCATTCACGGCGCGTTGGGTCGCTTGCGCGACTTCCGGGCCGATGCCGTCCCCCGGCAGCAGAGTGACTTGGTAGGGCACGACTCCATGATAGAGCGATCGGCGTGTGAAAATATTAGGTCCATGGCAAAAGTACAACGGGTGCTGATCAGCGTGACGGATAAGAGCGGTGTGGCCGAGCTTGCGCGCGGCCTGGCGGGGATGGGGTGCGAGATCGTCTCAACCGGCGGCACGGCCCGGGCTTTGAAAGAGGCGGGGCTTGCGGTGCGCGATATCTCCGATGTGACCGGGTTCCCGGAGATGCTGGATGGGCGCGTGAAAACGCTCCATCCGAAGATTGCGGCCGGCGTGCTGGCGATTCGCGGCAACACGGCGCACATGGCCGCGCTCGCCGAGCACGGAATCGGCGCGATCGATATGGTCGTCGTGAACCTGTACGCGTTCGAGAAAGTGGCCGCCCGCGAGGGCGCGGAGGTTCATGAGCTGATCGAGAACATCGATATCGGCGGGCCGACGCTGATCCGGGCGGCGGCGAAGAACTATCAGGACGTAGCGGTGGTGACATCGGCCGCCGACTACGCGGCGCTGCTCGAGGAGATGAGGACGCAGGGCGGGAGTGTTTCGCTCGCGACGAAGTGGCGGCTGGCGCAGAAGGCCTTCCGCACCACGGCCGATTACGACCGCGCGATCAGCGCGCGGCTGGCGCGCATCACGGTAGGGGGCGAGAAATACGTCGACACCAAGCCGGCCGTGCCTCCCACGCTCGATATTCGTGCGGATCGTGCGCTCGACTTGCGGTACGGCGAAAACCCACACCAGTCCGCGGCGCTCTATAGGAACAGCGCGAGCGGGATTGCCGGCGCGGAGCAACTGCACGGCAAGGAGCTTTCCTACAACAATCTGGTCGATCTGGACGCGGCCTGGCAACTGGTGTGCGAATTCGATCAGCCCGCTTCGGCGATCATCAAACACACGAATCCGTGCGGCTGCGCCGAGCAGGCCACGCTCGCCGAGAGCTATCGGAAGGCGTTCGAGGCGGACCCGGCTTCAGCCTTCGGCGGGGTGCTGGCGTTCAATCGCGCGTTGGATGAGGAAACGGCGCGGGAGGTCGCCAAGACTTTCATCGAGGCGATCGCGGCGCCGGGTTATTCGCCCGAAGCGCTGGCGGTTCTGCAAGCGAAGAAGGACCTTCGGCTGCTGAAGGTGGCGGGCGGCGCGAACTGCGAACTGGTGGTGAAATCGATCGGCGGCGGCTTCCTGGCTCAAACGCCGGACGTGCACCGGCTCGACCGGGCGCAGACGACGGTGAAAACCGACCGGGCGCCGAGCGAAGAAGAATGGCGCGCGCTGGAATTCGGTTGGAAAGTCTCGAAGCACGTCAAGTCGAACGCGATTGTGTATGCGCGCGCGGGGCAGAGCGTGTCGGCGGGCGCGGGACAGATGAGCCGGGTGGATTCGGTGAAGGTGGGCGCCATGAAGGCCGTGCTGCCACTGGCTGGAACAGTGCTCGCCTCCGATGCGTTCTTCCCGTTCCCGGATGGAGTGGAGGAAGCCGCCAAGCAGGGGATCACCGCGGTGATTCAGCCGGGGGGGTCGAAGAAGGACGGCGACGTCATCGCGGCGGCGAATCGTTTGGGCCTGGCGATGGTGTTTACCGGTGTGCGCCACTTCCGGCACTAAGGATGGCTCAGCCGGAGGCGGCGCGATGCCGCTACTGGCGGCTACAAATGTACACTAGGGGTTTCCCCGGCCATGGCAAATGACGAACATTTTGCGCTCCTCTGGCAGGGCGCGGCGGCCTGGAATGAGTGGCGTGAGAAGAACCCGGAGACGGCGCCGGACCTCAACGAAGCTGTCTTGAACGGCGCGGATCTGGGCGAATACGATTTGCACGCCGCGAACCTGGAGCAGGCCGCGCTCGACCACGCGAATCTGCGGCGGGCGGACCTGCGGCAAGCGAAGCTGACGGGCGCGGACCTTTCTTCGGCGGCGCTCGGCGGCGCGAGTCTGGTGGAGGCGGATTTGCGCGAAGCGAATCTGAGCGAGGCGGATTTGTACGAAACCGACCTGACCTCGGCCGAGTTGTCGCGCGCCAGCCTGGCCGGCGCGAGCGCCGTTGCCTGCGACTTCAGCGGCGCCAAGCTGACAGAGTCCAATCTGGGGGAGGCCGATCTTACGGACAGCGCTCTGGCGCGCGCCGACCTGAGCGGCGCCGATCTGCGGAATACGCGCCTGGTGGGTGCGAACCTCAGTGGTGCGAACTTGAGCGGCGCCAATCTGCATGACGCGGACCTGAGTTCGGCGAACCTCTCGAACGCCACTATGATTGGCGCGTGTCTTTCGAACGCCCGCCTGGGTCAGGCCACCCTTCGCGACGCCAACCTGACGCAGGCGGACCTGCGCGATGCAGCGCTGTTCGAAGCGGAGTTGCACGGCGCGGTCTTGCAGAAAGCGGACCTCCGCGGCGCGGACCTCGGCGACGCGCGGCTGGCCGGCGCGGATCTGCGCGAGGCCGCGCTTTGGGAGCCGGGCTGCGATCCCGGCGATCCGCGCGCCGCCTCCGCAAATCTCGAAGGCGCGCTGTACACGGCTGCGACGCTGTGGGCGCCAGACGCGGATCCGCTGTCGCTCGGAGCCAGAGAGGTGGAAGAGAGCGATCTCGCGCCCGAGTTTTCACCGGATGAGCTCGAGCCGCTCGAGCTCCCGGACGAGGATGCGGGCGCGGGCGATCAGTCGGCCGGCGCGTAGTAGCCGCGCCGCCAGGAGAGATGCAGCGGCGGCAGGTTCGCCGGCGGAGCGAGCTTCACGTCCACCTTCCGATAGCGGCCGTCATTGGCGGCGGCGGGCGTGTAGCCGAGTACGTATTCGCCGTGGATTTCGGCGCTGAGCCGTGCGGCGGCCGCGGGAAGATCCGAGAGCTTGTGCACGCGAACTGCGCGGCCTCCGCTTTCTTCGGCGAGGCTGGAGAGCAGGCGCGAGCGCTCAAACAGCGTGATCGCGAAAATACGGACGTCAGCCTCGCGCACCAGACTGCGAATCTCCGGCTCGCTGTAGTGGCTCCGGTTGTCGCCGCCGTCGGAGAGGATGAGCAGAGCCTTGCGAGCGCTGGTGGCCCGCTGCATGTCCTGCATGGCGAGGTACACGGCGTCGAGCAGCGAGGTCCAGCCATCGGCTTGGATTCCAGAAAGCGCTTGGAGGATGCTGTCGGTGTTGCGCGTGAAACCACAGTCCGAATTGGGGCGGTCGCCGAAGGACACCAAAAAGAACTCGTCGTCCGGGAGGGAGTAGTCCAGGAACCGCGCTACCGCGCGGCGCGAATCGGCGATCCTGGCTCGCATGCTGGTGCTGGCGTCAAACACGATACCGACGGAGGCGGGGGCGTCTTCGACGCCAAAATGGCGGATCTGTTGCTCGACGCCGTTCTCGAAAATGTGAAAGTTCTCCCTTCGAAGGCCGGGCACTGGCCGGTCCAACGGATCGGTGACTGTGACCGGGATCAGAACGGTGCGAACGTCACAACGAAGGCTCGCTCGCCGCTCATGAGTAGCGCGGTTCGGGCGCGGGGCGATGCTGACGGCCGGCTCGGATTGCTGGCAAACCGCGAGGCCGGTCAGAAGGAAGCTAAGGGCGAAGAATAATCTCACGCTGCCATCCTCTTGGCCATCGTTCAGTATGCGCCATCGGACGGAAAACGCAAGGGACAGACAGTTTCAGGTCTGGATTTCTGCGTATTTCCTCAGGGCGCCGGTTGCTGCTGCGTGAGGCAGTGGAGGGTTCCAAAGCCGAGGACGAGATCCGCGGCGTGAATGCCTACGACGGTGCGGTCCCTGAACAACTCGGTGAGGATGCCGAGCGCGACGCGGTCGTTGGGGTCGTTGAACGTCGGGACGATGACGGCGGCGTTTGCGATGTAGAAATTGGCGTAGCTGGCGGGGAGACGGTCGCCGTCGAAGTAGAGCGGCCCGGGCATGGGGAGGGCGACCACTTCGGGTTTGCCGCCGTCCTCGAGGCGAAGGTCGCCAATGCGCTCCCAGTTCTCCCGGAGCGGGCGGTAGTTGACGTCCTTCGGGTTATCCTCCCGGATGAGGACGAGCGTGGTTGGGTTGACGAAGCGGCAGATGTCGTCGACGTGACCGTGGGTGTCGTCGCCAACGACTCCGCCCGCGAGCCAGAGAACGTTCGTCACGCCCAGGTTTTCTCTGAGCGCCGATTCGAAGCCGCTTCGATCGAGGTCCCGATTCCGCACCTGCGTCTTGGGATCGAGGTAACACTCTTCGGTGGTGAGCAGCGCTCCGCGGCCGTTGACATCGATGCCGCCGCCTTCGAGAACGAAGGGATGGCCGTTCGCTTCGGCTTCGAACAGGCGCTTGCGCAACACCTTGGCCGCGACTTCCGGAACGCAGCGGTCCTTCTGCCAGTCGGGATATTTCGCCCAGGCGTTGAAGTGACAGTGGACGATGGCGGTCTCGCTGCCGCGGCGGAGGAAGATGGGGCCGGTGTCGCGCGTCCAGCCGCGATTGGTGGGATGAACGATGAACTCGACGCGACTGACGTCCGCGCCGGCACGGGTGAGATAGCGGCGGGCGAGCTTCTCTTCGGTCTTGGAGTTGACCAGCATGCGGACGATTTCGCCGGGCGCGATTTTGCGCACTATCTCGCCGTAGACCCAGCGGATCGTGTCGACCTTATCGGGCCAGTCCGTCGGGTTGTGCGGCCAGCCGAGCCAGGTGGCTTCGTGACGCTCCCACTCGGCGGGCATGGCGTAACCGAGTGCGGCAGGGGTCTCGGCGGCGGTGTGGCGCGCGGTCATAGGGGTTCGCACGCCAGCATAGCATTTGGGCCGCCGCTTCTGCGCTAAAATCGTCTTTCCACCCACATGGCAAAGACCCAACACACCCCACGCCGATTTCGCGAAGACCTGTCCGAGACGCCGGATTGGCTGAAGAAGAAAAAGTGCCCGAACCGGGACAAGTACCTCTCGGGCGAGCGTATTCTGCCCAACAATATTACGGGCAAGGAGAAACTGGCGGACCTGGTCGACCGGACGTTTCTGGCGTACAACTCAGCTCGGCTGAAGGAAGGATGCCAGCTTTTCGTCGACAAGATGCTCGAGGGCGACGTGACGGTCGGAATGAGCTTCGCGGGGGCGCTGACGCCGGCGGGGCTGGGCTGCTCGTCGATCGTGCCGCTGATCAAGGCGGGGTTCGTCGACTGGATCGTCGCCACCGGCGCGAACCTGTATCACGACCTGCATTTCGCCTTGAACTATCCGGTTCGCGTGGGCAGCTTCAAGATGGACGATACGGATCTGCGCGACAACGATATCGTGCGGGTGTACGACGTGCTGCTGGGCTACAGCGACTGCCTGATGGCGACGGACGAGATTCTGCGAGCCATTCTGGTGCAGCCGGAGTTCCAGAAGGAGATGGGAACGGCCGAATTGCACTACCTGCTGGGCAAGTACGCGGCGGAGTGGGAGCGCAAGACCGGGTTGAAGGACGTTTCGGTGCTGGCGGCGGCGTATCGCGCCGGCGTGCCGTGCTACACATCGTCGCCGGGCGATTCCACGATCGGGATGAACGTGGCGGGCGTGGAGCTGCGAGGGAACAAGCTGCGCGTTAATCCTTCGATCGACGTCAACGAAACGACCGCCTACGTGCTCGCGGCGAAACGCGCCGGAGGGAAGAGCGCGGTGGTGTTGTGGGGCGGCGGCAGTCCGAAGAATTTCATGCTGCAGACCGAGCCGCAGATTCAGGAAGTGCTGCGCATCAAGGAGTATGGGCAGGACTACTTCCTGCAGGTGACCGACGCGCGGCCGGACACCGGAGGGCTGAGCGGCGCGACTCCGAGCGAGGCGGTGAGCTGGGGAAAGGTGGATCCGACGCGGCTGCCGGACGCGGTGGTTTGCTACACGGACACCACCATCGCCCTTCCCATCGTGACGCACTACGCGCTCGCCCGGCACAAGCCTCGGAAGCTGCGGCGGCTCTTCGACCAGCGCGGGAAGATGGTCCAGGCGCTGACGAAGGAATACTTCCTGCACAACAAGGCAAAGATGCTGGACGGATCGAAGCCCGTGTTCTAGACCCATGACCTCTCGCCAGCTCCAGGCGATCGCGCGGCAGCACAGCACGCCGGTGGTGGTGATCGACCACGACCTGATTCGCCGCAATTACGCGAAATTCAAGAAGTACTTGCCGAAGGTGCAGGCGTATTACGCGGTGAAGGCGAATCCCGCGCCGGAGATCGTGCGCACGCTGTACTCGGCCGGGGCGAGCTTCGATGTGGCCTCGTTGCCGGAGTTCATGCTGGTCTACGAGAACATTCGGGGACTTCCGGCGAAAGCGCGGCAGGATTTCATCTGGGACAAGATCGTTTACGCGAATCCGATCAAGCCGAAGGAGACGCTCGAGGCGCTCGATCAGTACAAGCCGCTGGTGACGTTCGACAACCCGTGGGAGCTGGAGAAGATCAAGCGGTACGCTCCGCACGCGGGCCTGGCGCTGCGCCTGCGCGTGCCGAATACGGGGTCGATGGTGGAGTTGTCTTCGAAGTTCGGCTGCGATCCGGGCGAGGCGGCGGACTTGATCGACGAGGCGTGTCGAGCCGGGCTGGTGGTGGAAGGTCTGAGCTTCCACGTCGGCAGCCAGTGCACGAATTTCGAGAACTTCGTGCAGGCGATGAACATGGCGGCCGCGGTGATGAAGGAGGCCAAGGCGCGCGGACGCGACATTCAAATCCTCGATATCGGCGGCGGCTTTCCCGCGCCCTACAACCGGCACGTGAAGCCATTCAGCGCGCTGGCGCGGAAGATCAACGCTGAAATCGACCGGTTGTTCCCGAAGGAGATCCAGATTCTGGCGGAGCCGGGACGGTTTCTGGTGGCCACGGCGGCGGTGGCGGTGGCGCGCGTCATTGGCAAGGCGGTGCGCGACGGCAAGACTTGCTACTACATCGACGACGGCGTCTACCACACGTTTTCAGGGATCATCTTCGATCACTGCCAGTATCATGTGAAGGCGTTCAAGAAGGGCGCCACCGAGATCTGTTCGGTGTTCGGACAGACCTGCGACGGCCTCGATACGATCTCGCATTCGGAGGAGTTGCCCGAACTGGAGATCGAGGACCTGGTTTACTCGGAGAATATCGGGGCCTACAGCAACGCGTCGGCGACGTGGTTCAACGGTTTTC
>Ga0062382_10000308_pt1 | contig 11806 bp, 12 predicted proteins | sample DOMMetBare2Fresh_FD_59507 | JGI IMG/M metagenome (GOLD analysis project Ga0062382, IMG submission 59507) | Wetland sediment microbial communities from St. Louis River estuary, USA, under dissolved organic matter induced mercury methylation -... | ecosystem: Environmental > Aquatic > Freshwater... | reverse complement strand
GCCCAGCCAGAAATATGTGGCCCAAGCTGCGAGATCCGTGAGCGCCAGGGCGGCCGGTCCGGCGTCGATCTTGGGATCGAGCCGCCAGGCCCGCACCGCACGCGGGATACGGTAACCCAAGCGCCCGGGGTCAGGCGTGCGACCATAGAAGATTCATGAACTACCTCTGGATTGGCTTGGGGAGCGCTATCGGCGGGGTGGCGCGCTATGCCTGCTACGGAGTCGTCCAGTGGCTGCTTGGCCCGACGTTCCCCTGGGGCACGCTCGCGGTGAACGTGGCCGGCTGCGGGTTCATCGGCTTCTTCGCAACGCTCACCTCGCCCGAGGGCAAATTGTTGGTCGGATCGACGCACCGGCAGTTCGTCATGGTGGGTCTCTGCGGCGGGTTCACTACCTTCTCCTCTTTCAGCCTCGAGACGCTGAATCTCGCCCGCGACGGCGAGTGGCTTCGCGCCGGCGCGAACGTAGCCAGCTCAGTTGCAGGTTGTCTAGTTGCGGTCTGGCTCGGCCATGTCGTGGCCGCGAGCCTGAATCGATAGCGAGGGATTCCATGCACATTCCCCACGAGTCGGTGCTATTGCGAATCTTTGTTGGAGAGAACGATCGCAGCGGCCATATGCCGCTCTACGAGGCCCTCGTGCTGAAGGCGCGGGAACAGCACTTGGCCGGCGCCACTGTGCTGCGCGGGCCCATGGGATTCGGCCACTCCAGTCGCGTGCATACGGCCAAGATCCTGCGGCTGTCCGAAGACTTGCCCGTGGTCATCGAGATCGTGGACAGCGAAGAGAAGATTGAGGCGTTCCTGGGCGTTCTGGAGGGCATGATGGGCAGCGGACTGGTGACGCTCGAGAAGGTCCGGGTTGTTCAATACGGACCTGGCGACTCCGCACCCGCCCGATCATTGGACTAGGGATGGCGACGCAGAGCCAAGCGAACGATTCACGGGCAGGGAAGCGGATCGCCATGATCAGCGTGCTGGTCAGCGCTGGTCTCGCCTGTACCAAGGTTCTGGTCGGCTGGATGGCGGGCTCCACCTCAGTGGTGGCCGACGGGCTGGAATCCGCGGGCGATGTGGTGGCGTCCGCCATTGTCCTATTCGGGCTGAGTGTCGCCGCGCGCCCGCCGGATCGCGATCACCCGTATGGTCACGGCCGCGTCGAGATGCTGACAGGCCTGGCGGTGGGGGCGATCCTGTCGGCCGCCGGCGCGGGCATCTGCGTTCACTCGCTCGAGCGAGCCGGGGAGGTCCACGCGCCCCCGGCGCTCTATGGCCTGTGGCCTCTGGTCGGATCGATCATCGTGAAGGCGGCGCTCTCGACGGCGAAATTCCGCACGGGCCGCCGCATTCGCAGCGCCGCGCTGACGGCGGATGCCTGGAATGACACGGTGGACATTCTTTCCGGGACGGTGGCTCTCAGCGCACTGGGCCTGACGCTGTACAATCCCTCCCGTTTCCTTGCCGCCGACCACTACGGCGGGTTCGCAGTCGGCCTGATCGTGATTCTCACCGGCGTCCGGGTGGTGCGCGACACCTCGCTCCAACTGATGGATACCATGCCGGACGAGGCCCTCATGAACCGCATTCGGGAGGTGGCGCTCTCGGCGCCCGGAGCGGCAGGGGTGGAGAAGTGCTTCGCGCGGAAGACGGGCCTGCAATACCACGTGGATTTGCATTTGGAGGTCGATCCGGACATCACCGTGCGCGAGTCGCACGAGATCGCCACCCAGGTGCGGATCCGTCTCAAGGAGCAACTCGACTTCATCGCCGACGTCCTGGTGCACGTGGAACCTGCGCCGGACCGCGCCGATTGAGTTCATTAGCGATGCCGCATGGGAAAACGCTGTGCGGGCGAGCGTGACCGGTGCGGTCCCGGCTTGGCTCCCGACGTGCCGCGCGACGCGGCTCAGCCCGGCTGGCCGAGCGATCTGCGGTAGGCCGCCAGCATGCGCTCACGATTTTCCACGCTCAGCGGGGCGGGTTTCTCACTCGACTCGCAATGGTGGCACAGGCCGATGGTTCGCTTGAGGCTCTCGAGGAATTCTATGCAGGGCGGGCAGTCCGCCAGATGGGCCTGCAACTCCGCACAACTCTGAACGGGCAACTCTGCGTCCAGGTATTCGGACAGCAGCGCGAAGATCTGCTTGCAGTCGTCGTCATGTTTATGCGGTTCCATTGCGCTCACACTTCCTTCGCCGCAGCCTGCGCTCCGCGCAGGTATGCGTCCAGCTTCTGCCGCAACGCCAGCCGCGCCCGGTGCAGCCGCGTTTTCACCGCGTCCTGTTGGATGTCCAGGGCTTCCGCGGTTTCCTCGGTCGTCAGCTCCTCGATATCGCGGAGTGTGACCACCGCCCGGTAGATCTCGGGCAACTCCCGAATCGCCCGGTGAATCACATCGCGCAATTCGCCCTGGAGCGCCTGCTCCTCGGGGAGCGCGGACCAGTCCGCGATTTCCAGCTTCCGCCCGTGGCCGTCGCCCGTGGTGTGCGGCAGGAACTCCTCGAGCGAAAGCTCCTGCTTGGGCGCGAAAACGCTCTTGCGCCGCTTCATGAAGCAGCCGTTGCGGGCGATGCGGAAGACCCAGGCCCGCACCCGCTCCGGATCGCGCAATTGGTTGAGACTCTCGAATACCTTGAAGAGGGTGTCCTGGGTCACCTCTTCGGCGTCCTCGCGCTGGCCACACATCATCAGCGCGTACTGGAAGATCCTGGAGCGGAAGACTTCGACGAAGCGGTCGAACGCCTCGGCTTTGCCGGCGAGCAAGTCGCGCGCCAGTTGGATCTCTTCTTGCTTGCCTTGTGCGGACGCCACTCCCTGCCATTGTAGCGGTCCTTACCCTCTGGCTGTGGCGGCCGTGCTCAGCGTCATCTCGATCTGCGGCGCGTGCATCAGTGTGTTGTGGATCAGGCAGGACTTGGCGGCCCGCAGCACGCCCTCCTGGTGTTTCGGGTCCGCAAGGTCGGGAACGTGGATTTCAATGTGGAACGACGCCAGACGCGCCGGCGCGGCCGCCTTCTCGGCCGAGACGCGAACCGTCAGCCCGTCCGCCGGCAGCGACCGCGTCTTCAGATATTGAGCGGCGTAAAATGCGGCGCATGTTCCCAGTGAAACCAGGAGGAATTCGGGCGGCGCCATGCCCGCGTCCGCCCCTCCGTTCTCGGCCGGCTGGTCGCAGATGACCCGATGACCGCGGGTGTTCACCTCGAACTCGACCCCGCCGTGGTAGGTGACTGTAGTGTCCATCGAATGACTCCGCCTTGCATGATTCGAAGTTCCGCTCCCAAGTGACAGTAATTCTGTCACTCAAACCCGAGTTTTGCATCCCCTTTGATGAGCGAAATACCCTAAGATACGGGTGGAGAACGAATGTTCAAGAACCTGGCTGTTCTATTCATCGGCGCGCCTCTACTGGCGCAGACCCCGCTGACGGTGCAGGACGCTGTGCGGCTCTCGCTCGAGAAGCACCCTTCGGTTGAGGCGGGGCGCAGCGCGGTGAAGGCGGCCGAATCGCGGGTCACCGGGGCGCGCAGCGGCTACCTGCCGAAACTGAACTATTCCGAGAGCTGGCTGCGCAGCAATAACCCGGTGGTTGTCTTCAGCTCGCTGTTGACGCAACACCAGTTCACGGCGGACAATTTCATGCTCGGTCCGCTCAACCGCCCGGACGCTCTGAATAGTTTCCAGTCCCAGGTTGCCGTGGACCAGGCTGTCTTCGACGGCGGGCAGACCCGCCAGGCGCTGAAGTCCGCCGCGCTGGGCCGCAACCTTGCCGCCGAGGACGAGCGGCGGAACAACATGAGCCTGATCGCGGGCGTTGTGCGGGCGTACCACGGCGCCACGCTCGCGGCGGAGAGTCTGAAGGTCGCCAACGAAGCGTTTCGCTCGGCCGAGGCCGACCTGAGCCGCGCCGGGTCGATCCGCTCCGCGGGTATGTCCACCGACGCCGACGTCCTCTCCATCCGCGTGCACTTGGCCGCGATGCGCGAGCAGCAGATCCGGCGGCAAGCCGACCTGGACGTGGCCACGGCGGCGCTGAACGAGGCGCTCGGGCTGCCCCTTTCGCAGCCTCACGACCTCACTACGCCGCTGACAGCGGCGTCGCTCAAGGAAGAGGCGCTCGAGACCTATGAGAAGGAGAGCCTGAGTGAGCGTCCGGAAGCGCGCCAAGCGCGGCTGGCTGCGCAGCTTGCCGAGACCCAGGGCGCGGCCGCGCGTTCCTCGCTGCTCCCTCAGGTAGTCGCGCACGCCGGTTTGGAGGCCGACCGCCAGCGCCTTTTTGACCGTGGCGGCGCCAACTGGCTCGCTTCGGTCTCGTTGCGCTGGAACCTGTTCAATGGTTTCGCCGACAAGGCTCGCATAGACGAAGCGCAATACGGATTGCAGCGCGCTCGCGCGCTCGAGAGTCAGGCGAACTCGCACATCCGCCTGCAGGTGCGCCGCGCCTATGCCGATTGGAAGTCCGCCAACCAGCGCATCGACGTCGCCCAGGCGGCGGTCTCCATGGCCGAGGAGAGCCTGCGCATCACCAAGGACCGTTACGAGAACGGCCTGAGCAACGTCACCGACCTGCTGCGAACCGAGACGGCGCTGCTCGAGGCCAGGAATCGGCGGCTCGCCGCCGTCTACGATCAGCGCCTGGCGGCTGTCGAACTCGAGCTGGCCGCCGGAAGCCTCAACGCACATTCGGAGGTTTTGAACTGATATGAAGCCGATGTTTCCGATCCTGATTCTGGCTGCGCTGCTGATGGCGGGCTGCGGCGAGGGGCCGAAGCGAGTCGAGGCGGACGGCAAGGCCGCGCCCATCGCCGTCTCCACGCTGACGCTTGCTCCGGCTGAATGGCCCGCTGTTTATGAAGCTACTGGGACCGTGCGAGCGCGCACGGCCGCGGTGATTTCGAGCAGAGTCATGGGCAATGTGCGCGAGGTGAGAGTGCACGCGGGCGACCGCGTGGCGGCCGGCCAGCCGCTCGTCATTCTGGACTCCCGCGATCTCGACGCCGGGTATCGCCAGGCCGAAGCCGCGTTCAGCGAGGCCCGCAGCGCCGTGCCCGAAGTCGAGAACGCCGTTGGCGCCGCTAAGGCCAATCTCGATCTCGCCCAGGTCACGTTCGGCCGTATGAAAGACCTCTTCGCAAAAAGGTCCGTCTCGAACCAGGAATTCGACGAGGCGTCGGCGAAGCTGAAAGTGGCGCAGGCGGGCTACGAAATGGCAATAGCCAAGCGCGTGCAGCTCACGGCGAAAATCTCGCAGGCCGAACAGGGTTTCCGATCCGCGGAAGTGATGCGCAGCTATGCGGAACTGGTTGCGCCCTTTGCCGGCGTGGTGACGGAGAAGCAGGTGGAACCGGGCAATCTGGCTGCGCCGGGCGCCCCGCTGCTGACGCTGGAACGAGAAGGGGCGTACCGGCTGGAGGTTTCGGTGGAGGAATCCAAGCTTGGCGCCGTGAGGATTGGGTCGCCCGTGGGCGTTTCGCTCGACGCGGTCGGCGGAACGATTCAGGGCCGGGTCAGCGAGATCGTCCCGGTGGTTGACGCAGCCTCCCGCGCGTTCACCGCCAAGATCGACCTGCCGGCGTCGCCGCAACTCCGTTCCGGCCTTTTCGGCCGGGCGCGATTCGAACTCGGCCGCCGCGAGACGCTCGCCGTTCCGGCTGCAGCGGTTCAGTCGCGCGGACAGCTGCTTTCGGTCTTCGTCGTTGAGAACGGGATTGCGCGGACGCGGCTGGTGACGCTCGGCGACAAGTCGGGTGATCGCCTGGAGGCGCTCTCTGGGCTGAATCCCGGCGACAAGGTTGTTTTTCCGGTCCCGGCCGGTCTGGAGGACGGGGCCAAAGTGGAGGTTCGGCCGTGAGTCAGCTCGGCGTGGCGGGCCGCTTCGCCCGCGCATGGATCAATTCGAAGCTCACCCCGCTGGTGATTGTCGCCTCGCTCGCGCTGGGCGCGTTTTCCGTGTGGAAGCTGCCCCGCGAGGAGGAGCCACAGATCATCGTCCCGATGATCGACGTGTTCGTGGGAATGCCGGGCGCCAGCGTACGCGAAGTGGAGGAGCGCGTCACCAAGCCGATGGAGAAGCTGCTCTGGGAAATCCCCGGGGTCGAGTACATCTACTCGACTTCGAGTCCTGGCGGCGCGCTCGCCATCGTACGCTTCAAAGTCGGCGAGGACGAGGAGAAGAGCATCGTCAAGTTGAACCAGAAGATGTTCGCCAACTTCGACGTGATCCCGCCGGGCGCGACGCAGCCGCTCATCAAGCCTCGCTCGATCGATGACGTGCCGATCCTGGCGCTCACGTTCTGGAGTAAACGGTACGGCGCGTTCGAACTGCGCCGTGTGGCGGCTCAGGTGCACGACACCGTCAAGCAGGCGCCAAACGTCTCCGCCGCGACGCTGATCGGCGGCCAGCGGCGGCAGGTGCGGGTGACGCTGGACGAGAACCGGCTGGCCGCCTATTCGATGTCGCCGCGCCAGGTCTACGGCGCGTTGGGCGCGTCGAACCACCGCCTGCCCTCGGGCCGGTTCGCCAGCTCGAACCGCGAATTCATTCTGGAGACGGGAGAGTTCCTCCGCTCCGCCGACGATGTGCGGAACGTGGTCGCCGGGGTTGCGAATGGCAAACCGGTCTTCGTGCGCGACGTGGCGGCGGTCGGCGATGGCGGGGAAGAACCCTCCGAATACGTGCAATTCGCGGTTGGCAAGACGTTCTACCCGGCCGTCACTCTGGCTGTGTCGAAGCGCAAGGGGACGAACGCCATTGAAGTCGCCGAGAGCGTTTTGCGCCGTGTCGAGACTCTCCGAGGGAACGTGATCCCATCCGACGTCGAGATGACCGTCACGCGCCACTACGGGGAAACGGCCGCCGAGAAATCGAACGAGCTGCTGCTGCACATGATGATTGCAGTGGCCTCGGTGAGCGTGCTCATTTGGATTACGCTGGGCTTCCGGGAATCGCTGATCGTCTTCGTGGCGATTCCTGTGACGCTGGCGCTTACGTTGACGGTCTTCTATCTCTACGGCTATACGCTGAATCGGATCACGCTGTTCGCGCTGATCTTCTCGATTGGCATCCTGGTGGACGACGCGATCGTGGTGTTGGAGAATATCGTCCGCCACGCCCGCATGCCCGCCAACGCCGGCCGCCCGGTTATGGAAGTGGCCGTCGAGGCGGTGGATGAAGTGGGCAATCCGACGATTCTCGCCACGCTCGCGGTGATCGCCGCCATCCTGCCGATGGCGTTTGTCGGCGGGCTGATGGGGCCCTACATGCGTCCGATTCCGGTCGGCGCCTCGGCCGCCATGATCTTCTCGATCATCGTGGCTTTCCTGGTGACTCCCTGGGCCGCTGTGCGCATCCTGAAACTGCGGGGTGGCCACGCGCACGGCGAGCGCGAGGACCGGCTCACGCGGCTCTACCGCCGCTTCATGGGACCGTTGCTGCACAACGCGCCGCTGCGCTGGGGATTCCTCGGCGGCGTCATGTTTCTGCTCCTTGGCTCGATGGGGCTGGTCTATATCGAGTTCGTGAAAGTGAAGATGCTGCCGTTCGACAACAAGAGCGAGTTCCAGGTCATCGTGGACATGCCGAACGGAACCACGCTCGAACAAACCGCCGCGGTGACGAGGGCGCTCGCAGACCAGGCGCTCCGGCAACCCGAAGTAGTCAACGTGCAGACCTACGTCGGCGCGGCGTCCCCGTACAATTTCAATGGTCTGGTGAGGCACTACTACCTGCGCCGCGGCGCGAACGTGGCGGACATCCAGGTGAACCTGGTGGGGAAGGGCGACCGCAGCCAGCAGAGCCACGCCATAGCCAAGCGGGTGCGCAACCAGCTTGTCCCGGTTGCAGAGCGTTACGGAGCGCGCGTCAAGGTGGCTGAAGTGCCGCCCGGTCCGCCTGTCTTGCAGACGCTGGTGGCGGAGGTCTACGGCCCGGATCAGCGGGGGCAGATCGATCTTGCGCGTCAGATGCGCGATCTGTTCAAGCGCACCGATGGTGTGGTTGACGTGGACTGGTACGTGGAAGACGACCAGCCGAAATACCAGCTCATCGTCGACAAAGTGAAGGCCGCGCTCAACGGCGTCACCGAGGACGACATCGCGCGCGTCGTGCGCATCGCGTCGGCGGGCGAGACGGCGGGGTTGCTACATGCCGATTCCGAGAAGGAGGACGTGCCGATCCTGGTCCGTCTGAGCCGGGCTGCGCGGTCGGATCTCGAGCGCATACAGGGGCTGAAGGTGCAAGGCCGTGCGGGGCTGGTCTCGCTCTCCGAGCTCGTTACGCCGCGGCTCGTCACTGACGAAAAGAGCGTTTATCACAAGAACCTGATGCCAGTTACGTACGTGACGGCAGACGTCGCGGGAGCGATGGAAAGCCCGGTCTACGCCATCCTCAAACTCGGACCGGAGATCGACAACATCAAGGCGCCCGGCGGCTACTCGATCGAGCAGCACATGGCAGCGTTGCCGCAGAGCGAGTCCCGCTACTCGATGAAGTGGGATGGCGAGTGGCACATCACCTACGAGGTGTTTCGCGATCTTGGAATCGCTTTCGCCGCCGTACTCTTGCTGATCTACGTGCTGGTGGTTGGGTGGTTCCAGTCGTTCATCACGCCGCTGGTGATCATGGCGGCGATTCCGTTCTCGCTGGTGGGCATCCTGCCGGCGCACGGTCTGCTCCACGCGTTCTTCACCGCGACCTCGATGATCGGCTTCATCGCCGGCGCGGGCATCGTGGTGCGAAACTCGATCATCCTGGTTGACTTCATTGAGCTGCGGCTCAAGGAAGGAATGCCGCTGGAGCAGGCGGTGGTTGACGCCGGCGCGGTTCGCTTCCGTCCGATGCTGCTGACGGCCGCGGCGGTGGTGGTTGGCTCGGCGGTGATCCTGTTCGACCCCATCTTCCAGGGGCTCGCCATCGCGTTGATGGCCGGCGAAATCGCCTCGCTCACGCTCTCGCGCATGACTGTGCCGATCGTCTACTTCATCGTGAACCGGCGCACGTCGAAGGTCGCGGCGCCCGCGGAAGAAGTCGCCCGCTGAGGCGGATTGCCTTGTGCTCGCTGGGCCGTCCGCGTGCAGAACGGTCTTGTGAGGCGACGATCCCCGCCTAGCGCAATGGCCCGCGTGTCAGGTAAGCGCCAACGTAAGCGCCTGCAATCACCGGGATGGAGTATGAGACATAGACCGGAAGATTGCTGACCAGGAACACGTAGGTCTCGGAGGTGGCCAGGTTCTCCACCTTCATGTCTCGACCGTAGAAGGAGAGATCCTTCAAGGTGATTGCCAGGAACGCGGCCAAGCCCCACCGCCACGGGCGGTCGGGCCGAAGCGATCCGATCAGGGCGCCAGAGAAGAAAAGCGACGCCTCGGAGAGAACGACCTGGGTCATGTGGTCGGCGCTCTGCAGCAGTTGCGGCAACCACAGCGAAACCAGCCCCAGCACCGCTGCCAGTCCCCACCAAAATGGGTCTGTGGAGCGATCAAACTGCACTTCGGTTCGGCGCAGAAGGTTCATCGGAGTAGGTACTGGAGGACCTTAAGGTATAGAACCACGAACGGGTATGTAAAGGCAAGCCAAAAAGAGGGGGGTGGTACCGGTACCGGCTTGGGGTATCCACCGTCCGAATTGAGGGGACGCGGCATACTCCCACGCCCTCGTTCCCGGCAGCCCCGTGCGCCATCAGAAGATCGCGATAGCGTTGATCCGGGGTGGATCTGGTTTTTTAATCAGTTGGATAAACAGCAACACGCCGAGTGCGTCGACGTCCCGTTGCTTGTCCGGTGGGATGTCGTGACCGCCGGTCTCAGTCACACTCATGTGGAACACCCGCTCGGCAGAACAAGAGAACAATATCTCGGCAAAGTGCATGGCTGAAGCGTGGCGCTCCAACAGCTCCTCAGTGCGCCCGTTCATCCAGGGGAGCCAGAGGCGAGGGCCCAAGCGACGAGTAGTACCGTACGTACTATCTAAAGTTAATAGACCCGCATGGGGATGGTAAGCTACCTACTCGTGGGTATGCGGCCGGGATCAGGAGAGGTTTGGCTCCTTCGCGCTCCGCCAAGTGATTGGAGCCGCCTTACCTATCACCCAGAAAAGCGATGTCGCTCCAATAATCAGCACACCACAAACGGCGACGAACGCGAGCAAGAAGCGGCCAGTCAGGTCGAGGAGGATGCCGGTCAGCCAGGGCGCGATGATGCCAGCGAGGTTTGCGATCCCGTTTTCCATGCCCGTCCACTTCCCGGCGGCCGAAGGGCCAGCGAGCGTTTGTGTGAGCGCCCAGCTATTGGAGGAGAACATGCCATAGGCGAGGCAGCCCACGGTGAGCAGGACCATCGCGGCGAGCGGATCGTCGACCAGGCAAGCGGGCAGAATCAGGGTGGTTGCGAGCAAGCCGGCGGCGGTGAACCCTTTGCGGACGCGCACCGGATCGCGTCCTCGTTCGATGAGGCGATCGGAAAGCCAGCCACAGGTGATCGATGAGGCGGCAATGCCCCAGTAAGGAACCGAGCCGTAAACCGCCATCATGCTCTTCGAGAAGTGGCGCTCCATTTCCAGGTAGGGCGGCAGCCAGGTCAGAATGAAATACCAGACGTAGTTACCGCAGAACAGGCCGATCGTTTTGCCCCAGAAGTCGCGCCTGGCTGCGATTTCGAGGAAGCCTGGACCGCCGGAGGGTGCAGCGGTGGCCGCGGCGGTGCGGCTGTGGCTTGGCATGAAGACGAACCATGGGATGAGCCAGAGCATAGCCCCAAAGCCGAGGACGAAGAACAAAGACCGCCATCCGTAGTGCGCCACGACGAGTCCGCCGATGAGCGTACCGAGCGCCGGACCGGATTTGGAGCCTGCGTCGATGGCGGCGTTCGCGAAACCGCGATGTCGCTCGTCGAAGTCGGATGCGATGATGCGGGCGTAGGCGGGATACGCAACCGATTCGCCGGCGCCGAGCGCCAACCGGAGCGCAAACAGAGACGCCAAACCTCCGGCGAAACCGGTGAGTGCGGTGGCGGCCGACCAGAGCGCGAACGCGAGGCCGTAGACCAAGTAGACATTGAACCTCTGCACCAACCAGCCGGCGAGCACTTGGAAGGAAGCGTACGTCCAGAAGAACGCGCTGAGCAGCAGGCCCAGCTCGGACTTGCTCAGTGAAAGTTCACGGCTCAGATCGGTGGCCGCGACCGAGAGATTGCTGCGATCGATATAGTTGATGCCAATCGACAGGACAAGCAAGGCCAATAGAAGCCACTGCATTCGGATGGGTTTGCGCATCAGCGCCTAATTTAACAGAGGTGCGCCCAGGAGCGCATGGTATCATTAAACAAGTGTTCCAGCGATTCACCAGCTTGGGTCTGGCGCTTCTGCTCGCGGGGGCTGCGTTGTGGGGCGATTGCCCGTCCTGCCCGAACGTTCTCCCGTCCCAGCAACAAGCTCAGGACTGTTGCGCGCGTCACCAGGCGGGCCATTGCGGCGCCCCTTCGCCGAAGAAGCCGGCCGAGAAACCGTGCAAGTCGCTGGCGCTCGCGCCGGAAAAGGCTACGCCAGTCACTGTACAGCTGGCGGGGCTCGTCGCGCCGGTTCCGGTGGTGTTCAGCGCTCCGGAGCTGCGGCCCGAACCGGTTTTCGCTGTGCACCCGGCCGAATGGTTGGCTCATCCCCCTCCTGATTTATATCTACTGAACGCAAGTCTCCTCGTCTGATCCCTGCTCGATTTGTGCGAATACGGCGGTGTAGTGTCGCTGTGCGCAGTTGGTAGGGAGGTTTCCATGCGGAGATTTGGTGTTGCACTTTGGGGCGCGGTTTTGCTCGCGCAG
>Ga0062382_10000307_pt1 | contig 11825 bp, 11 predicted proteins | sample DOMMetBare2Fresh_FD_59507 | JGI IMG/M metagenome (GOLD analysis project Ga0062382, IMG submission 59507) | Wetland sediment microbial communities from St. Louis River estuary, USA, under dissolved organic matter induced mercury methylation -... | ecosystem: Environmental > Aquatic > Freshwater... | reverse complement strand
GTTGTCGAGCGCCTGCAGACGCACTTCCCGACGCACTCGATTCTGGCCGAAGAAGGGGGCGAGCGCAAAAAGTCGTCGGAATACTGCTGGTACGTGGATCCGCTCGATGGCACGACGAATTTCGCCCACGGCTTTCCAGTTTATAACGTCACGCTGGCGCTCGAGCGGGCCGGCGAGCTTATCTGTGGCTGCATTTTCGATCCGACCCGCCAGGAGATGTTCTCCTCGGAGCGCGGATCGGGCGCCTACCTGAACAACCGCCGCATTCGCGTCTCAAAAACCGCTAAGCTGGAAGAGACGCTGGTGGCGACGGGCTTTCCCAGCCGCCGCCGTCACTTGAACGTGAATGTGCATTTCTACTATCAGTTGGCCATGTTCACCCACGGGGTTCGCCGGGCGGGTGCGGCGGCCATCGACATGGCGTATGTGGCCAGCGGCCGGCTGGATGCATTTTGGGAATTCGGTTTGAATCCCTGGGACATGGCCGCGGGGATGCTTCTGGTTCGGGAGGCCGGCGGGACGGTCACGGACATGCACGGGCAGCCGGCTTCTTTGCGCGGCCCGCACATCGTGGCCGACAATGGTCTGGTGCACGAGGGACTGCTGGAACTGTTCAGTGAGGTATTCGCGGGCAACGCCCGCGTTCCGTTGCCTGGGTTGGGTTCGAGCCGGTAATAGCGGGGGAGGGCAATGGCGCCGGTCCGCCGGTAAGCTGTTGCATTTGCCCAGGAAACCTTTACTTCCACCCGTGTAAGATGTTAGTCTGAGTTTCGCTCATGAGAACTGTTGACCTGATTCACCGAAAGCGCGACGGCGAGGAGTTGGATCCGCAGGAGATCGCCTGGCTCGTGGAAGGTTACACGCGCGGCGACATCCCCGACTATCAGATGTCGGCGTTCCTGATGGCGGTGTTCTTTTCGAGCATGTCGGATCGCGAGATCTCCACTTTGACCGATTGCATGGTGCGATCGGGAGAGACCCTGGACCTGTCCTCGATTCCGGGCGTCAAGGTGGACAAGCATTCGACGGGCGGTGTGGGCGACAAGACCAGTCTGATCGCCGCGCCCCTGGCCGCCGCCGCTGGCGTGGTGGTCCCCATGATCTCCGGCCGCGGCCTCGGCCATACCGGTGGAACGCTCGACAAGCTCGAAGCGATTCCCGGCCTCCGCACCGATCTGACGCTCGACGAGTTTCGCGCGCAACTGGCCAAGTTGGGCCTCTGCTTCATCGGCCAGACGGTAGAGGTCGCCCCGGCCGACGGTAAGCTCTACGCGCTGCGTGATGCCACCGCCACCGTGGAATCCACCGCTCTCATCGCCTCTTCGATCATGTCGAAGAAACTCGCCGAGGGCTTGGACGCGCTGGTGCTCGACGTCAAGGTCGGCTCGGGCGCCTTCATGAAACGGCAGGTGGACGCCAGGCGTTTGGCGCAGGCCATGGTCGGGATCGGCCGCCGCATGGATAAGCGCGTACAGGCGCTCATTACCGACATGAGCCAGCCCCTCGGATTTGCGATCGGCAACGCGCTCGAAGTGATGGAGGTGGCGCAGACGCTGCAGAGCGCCGGACCGAACGACCTGACGCGCCTCTCGCTCGAGTTGGCGGCGCGCATGATTCACCTCGGCAAGGCCACCGAGACGATCGAGGAGGCGCGCGACGTCGCGCAGCGCCGGCTGCTGGACGGCTCGGGCTATCGCAAGCTCAAAGAAGTCATACAGGCCCAGGGCGGCAATCCGAATGTGCTCGACCGGTTCGATTTGTTGCCGAACGCCAGCGGTGCACGCGAGATCACCTCGCCGCGAGCGGGCTATGTTAGCCAGATCAAGGCAGAGGACATCGGCTTGGCGTCCTCGATGATCGGCGCCGGGCGCGACACCAAGGAAGACCAGATCGACCCGGCCGTCGGCGTGATCCTCGAAGTCAAGACCGGCGAGAAGGTGGAAGCGGGCGGGGTGCTTTGCCGCCTCTACTACACCAAGGAAGACCGTCTGGAGGAAGCGGCGCAGCTTGTGGAAGACGCGTTCCGCATCTCTGCGCATCCGCCGGAGGAGCGCGAGTTGATTCTGGAAGTCGTCGGCTAGCTTTCGCCCGCAGCGCCATGGGTCGTTTTACGGGGATTCTCGGGCTCATTCTGATTGTGGGCGCGGCCTTTCTCTTTTCGAAACACCGCCGCTCGATTCGCCTGCGCACCGTTCTGTGGGGTCTTGGCCTGCAGTTCACCTTCGCGTTTCTGGTTCTCAAGACGCCGTTCGGAGGTATCTTTCAAGCAGCCACTGTGGCGGTTACTGCCATGCTCGGCTATGCCGAGAAGGGCAGCGAATTCGTCTTCGGCCCGCTGGGAACCAAGTCCGGCGGCTTCGGCGTGGTCTTCGCGTTCCAGGTGCTGCCGATCGTTGTCTTCATCGCGTCGTTCTTCGCCATCCTCTACTACATCGGCGTGATGCAGGTGGTGATTCGCGGCATGGCGATCGTGATGCAGAAGGTGATGGGCGCGAGCGGCGCCGAATCCACCAACGTCGCGGCCAGCATCTTCATGGGCCAGACCGAAGCCCCGCTCACCATACGGCCGTTCCTGGCCAACATGACGCAATCCGAGCTGTTCACCGTGATGGTGAGCGGCATGGCGCACGTCTCGGGCGCGGTGATGGCGGCTTACGTGAAGATCGCCGGCGTCGAGATCAAGCACCTGCTGACTGCCGTGATCATGACGGCTCCGGCCACCATCATGCTCGCCAAGATCCTGATGCCCGAGGTGGACAAACCGGAGACGGCGGGCAAGGTTGACGTCCAGGTCGAGAAACCGGGCGTCAATATCATCGACGCGGCGGCGCGCGGCGCGGGCGACGGTGTGCAACTGGCAATCAACATCGCCGGCATGCTGATCGCTTTCATCGCACTCATCGCGATGGTGAACGGCGTGCTCGGCTGGGCGCACACGCTTCCCTGGCTCTCCTGGCTACCGCCGACGCTCGAGCGCATCTTTGGCGTGGTGTTCGCGCCGATCGCCTGGATCATGGGGGTGAGCTGGAAGGACGCGACCGCGGTGGGGAATCTGCTTGGCACGCGGCTCGTGCTCAACGAGTTTGTGGCGTTCCTGCAACTCGGTCCGATCAAGGGTCAGCTCGATCCGCGCTCGTTCACCATAGCCACTTACGCCCTGTGTGGCTTTGCGAACTTCAGCTCCATCGCCATACAGATCGGCGGAATCGGTGCACTGGCGCCCAGCCGCAAGTCCGACTTGGCGCGAATGGGGTTGAAGGCCGTCGCCGCCGGCACGATGGCGAACTTTATGTCCGCCTGCATCGCGGGGATGCTGCTGTGATCGCGCAGGCGGTGGAGTTCCTCTCGCAGCGCGTGAAGCTCCGGCCGCACGTGGCCGTGGCGCTCGGCAGCGGCCTCGGCGCTTTTGCCGACGAACTCGAGGGTCGCACCGAAATCCCGTACGGCGAAATCCCCGGCTGGCCGCGCTCGACCGCCATCGGCCACGCCGGCAAGCTGGTTCTCGGCCGCTTGGGAACGACTCCGGTCGCCGTGATGTCCGGCCGCGCCCATCTTTACGAAGGCTACAAGCCGGAGCAGGTGGTGTTCGGCGTCCGCACGCTGGCGAAATTCGGCGTGCGCACGTTCATCTTCACTAACGCCGCCGGCGGCGTGAACGTGAGCTACGGCCGCGGCGGCCTTGTCCTCATCTCCGATCACATCAATCTGCAAGGCGTGAACCCGCTCATCGGTCCGAATGACGATTCGTTTGGTCCGCGCTTCCCCGACATGTCCGACGCCTACTCTCTCAATCTTCGCCGGATAGCAAAGGACGTCGCGAGCCAGCTCTGTCTGCACCTGGAGGAAGGCGTCTACGCCGCGCTGTCCGGTCCCAGTTACGAGACGCCCGCCGAAATCCGCTACCTTCGCACGATCGGCGCGGACCTGGTGGGCATGTCGACCGTGCCTGAAGTAATCGTGGCGAACCACATGGGTGCGCGCGCGCTGGCGATTTCCTGCGTCACGAACATGGCCGCCGGCGTCCTACAGCAAAAGATCACGCACGCCGAGGTGCTCGAAACCGGCGAGATGGTGCGCGAAGCGCTGGTCCAGTTCCTCAAAGCGCTGATTCCGCGAGTTGCGGAGACCTAGATGGACCCTCTACTCGAAGCTGCCCTCGCCGTTCGCGAGAACGCGCATGCCCGTTTTTCCAAATTCAAAGTGGGCGCGGCGCTTGAAGATGACGCTGGCCGCATACACACCGGCTGCAATGTCGAGAACGCCACGTACGGGCTCACGGTCTGCGCCGAGCGCGTCGCCGTGTTCAAAGCCATTTCCGAGGGCGCACGCAAGTTCACGCGCGTCGCGGTTGCGGCCGACACCGAAACGCTCACGCCTCCCTGCGGCGCCTGCCGCCAGATCCTCTGGGAGTTCTGCGGCGATATCGAAGTCGTTCTGGTGAACCTAGCGGGCCGCACGGAGAGTCTGCGCCTGAAGAATCTCTTTCCGAGGCCGTTTGATGCTTCGTTTATCGATTAGTCTGCTGCTGCTCGTCTCCGCCGCTTGGGCGGAACCCGTCGACTGGATACTGAGTGCGCGCTACGTCGTTACGATGGATGCGTCGCGGACTGTGCTCTCTGGTGGGGCGGTGGCAATTCGTGGCGATCGGATCGTCGCCGTGGGCCCGCGCGCCGACATCGATCGTCGCTTCCAGGCGAAGCAGCGGCTCGATCGCCCGGAGTCGCTCATGGCGCCCGGTCTCATCAACGCGCACACCCACGCGCCCATGTCGCTTTTCCGCGGCCTGGCCGATGATCTTGCGCTTCAGGACTGGCTCACGAGGTACATCTTCCCCGCCGAAGCGCGCAACGTCACGCCCGAATTCGTTCGCTGGGGAACGCGGCTGGCGTGCCTCGAAATGCTGCTCTCCGGTACGACCACCTTCGTCGACATGTACTACTTCGAAGACGTGGTCGCGGAGACGGCGCGCGAGGCGGGTATGCGCGCCGTGGTGGGCGAAACCGTGATCGGCTTCCCCGTACCCGACTCGAAAACGCCGGCCGAGACGCTGAAGTTCACCGAAGGCTTCATACAGAAGTACCGCAACGATTCGCTGATTGTCCCGGCCGTGGCGCCCCACGCGCTCTACACGAACTCCGAGGAAACGCTGCGCGCAGCGCGCGCGCTCGCCAATCGCTACAGCGTTCCCCTGGTCATTCACGTAGCGGAGACGAAAACCGAGCGCGACGAAGCGCTGGCGAAGTTCAAGAAGACGCCGGTGGCTGCGCTCGACTCCATGGGTGTCTTCGAGGGCCGCACGGTAGCTGCGCACGTCGTCTGGGTGGATGAGGCCGACCGGGAGATCCTCAAAACGCGCGGAGTGGGCGTGGCGCACTGCCCCTCGAGCAACATGAAGCTCGCGAGCGGCGTTGCGCCGGTGACAAGCATGCTGGCGCTCGGCTTGGCCGTGGGACTCGGCACGGACGGCCCGGCCGGTAGCAACAACGATTTCGATCTGCTCGAAGAGATCGACCTCGCCGCCAAGCTGCAGAAGGTGACTACGGGCGACCCCCGCGCGCTCAATGCCACGCAGGCGCTTGAGATGGCGACTATTTTGGGCGCCCGCGCCATCGGCATGGAGAAGGAAATCGGCTCGCTCGAGCCCGGCAAGCGCGCCGACCTGATCACGATCCGAGTCGACCGGCCGAATGCCGTCCCGCTCTACAACGTGATCTCGCAGATGGTCTACGCGCTCAAAAGCGCCGACGTTCGCGACGCGATGGTGAACGGCCGTCTGTTGCTGCGCGACCGTCAGCCGCTGACGCTCGATCAGGCGCAGATCCTCGCCCGCGCCGCCGGCTTCGGCGCGCAGGTGCGCGACTCGGTCAAAGTCCAGTGAATCGCCGCGAAAACCTGATCACGTCTCTTCTGCTGTTTGTCGCCGTATTCCTGCTGCATGGCCTGAGCCCGAACGCGACATCCGCCGATTCGCACTGGATTGTGCCGCAGATGTTGAGCATGCTCCGCTCCGGCGACACGGATCTGAACGAGTACCCGCAACAACTGCGCGCAGCCGAATACCACGGCTTGGATTGCGTGGACGCCAACCATCGTTTGGCGCCGCCAGGCAGCCCGGGATCCCGCTACTACGTTTGGTACCCGATTGGGCCGGCCGTGGTTGCGCTCCCTGTCTTCGAGGGACTGGATCTGATCCTTCGGGTGATTGGACCGCCACTTGCCAAAATACCGCTGCTGGTGGCCCACCCCATCACCGCCGCCTTTTTTAGGCGCGATTTCCTGGCCTCCTACGCCCTCGTCGAGATGGAGATCGCGTCGTTTCTGGTCGCACTGACCACGGTGTTTGTGTTCCTGATCGCCCGGGTGTCGCTCTCGCGCCGCGCGTCTCTATTGCTCGCGTTGCTGTTCGCCTTCGGCACGTCGGCCTGGTCCACCGGAAGCCGCGCGTTATGGCAGCACGGACCGAACATGCTCGTGCTCGCCGCGGCTCTGTATCTGCTTGTGCGCGCCGAGTCGCGGCCGTCACTGCTGGTCTGGAGCGCGGCGCCTCTGATGTTCGCCTACTTCACCCGGCCGACTTCGAGCATCGTTTTCGCGGCCGTGGCCGCCTATGTGCTGGTGCACCACCGGCGCGTTTTCCCGAAGTGGGCGGCCCTGGCGCTGGCGGTGGCCGCGCCGTTCATCCTGTATTACCTTTCGATCTATCATCGGTCGCTGCCGCCGTACTACACGCAGCAGGGTCTGTTGCCTCTGTCACTCGACCGCCTCCCGCGTTTTCTGACTGCTCTGGCCGGACACCTCATCAGCCCCTCGCGCGGCCTGTTCGTGTTCTCGCCATTCCTGCTGTTCGCACTCGCCGGGATGGCGCTCGCTCTGCGGAAGGGCTGGCGCACGCCGCTCAGCTACTACCTGATCGCCGCGGTGGTTCTGCATTGGACCTTGATCTCGCTGTTCGCCGATTGGACCGCCGGATACAGCTACGGCCCGCGCTACTTCTCCGACCTGCTTCCGATCTTCATGTTCTTCCTAATCCCCGTGTTCCAGGCATTCGAGGCGGGTTGGCGCCCGCGCTGGGCCGTCGCGGCGTTTACGGTGTGCGCACTCGCGGCGGTGTTCGCGCACGGGCAGGGAGCGTTGAACTGGCCGGCGCAGGCCTGGAACGGCGGCGATCTTTCGAAACGCGTGTGGGATTGGAGCGACCCGCAGTTTCTCCGCGGCCTGCGCAGATAGCTACAGAGCGGCGCGAGCCGCGTCCACGTCGGGAAAGAAGCGGAATACTTTGTCGAGCCGCGTGATGCGGAACCCCTCGCGCACCATGCCCCCGGCGCCGGCCATCGCGAGCGCGCCGCCGGCCTCGCCGATCTTTCCTAGACTCGCGATGAACGTCCCGATGCCTGTGCTATCGATGTGCGTCAGCCCGGTCAAATCGATCACGAACTTCCGCTTGCCCTCGCCGAGCAACTGCATGATGAGGTCCAGCACCGCCGCGCTCTCGGCGAGCATCATCTTCCCGGTGAGCAGAATCACCACCAAGCCGGGCTGAGTTTCCGTGTGAGAAACCTGAAGTCCCACTGTCTTCATGAGCTATCCCGGCACAGGCCGGAGTCTTGATTATAACGGCTCCCCGCCATCCCCCAAACGGGGGAACCCAAATTCCAACCTTTTCGGGATGCGAAATTCCGGATGAGGCACTAGGATGAATCCATGTGGCAGAGGAACAAGTACAGCCTTTGGGAAGACCCGGAGGTGAAAGCCGTAGAAGGGCGATCCCTCTGTTGGGTTTACGCCGCGTTCGCCTGGCTCGTGGGGATCTGGTTCATCTGGGGGCCATCTGATCTCGGCGCGTCCACTCCAGTTCTAAAGGCGTTCGTTCGCATAACAGGCGCCGGCATAATTGCTCTTGGTTGTATCCCTGCCGCAGCAGGCGTTCTCGCAGATGCCAGGCGCCGATTCCGCGTCCTTGTGTGGTGCCTACCTGCGTCTGTCGTCTTCGTCTGGGTTGGCTTTCGCGAGGCAAGTGGCGTTCTCAGGGGGGCTTCCGGGGAGCAGTTCCCCGCGGTGTTCATATACGTCTTCTCTATGCCGCTGCTTCTCTTGCTGGCAAATAGACGCCGGAAACCACTGTTCACCAGTCTGTTCGGCTCCGCTCCCCAGCGTCCAACGGAGCTTCGGTCACGTTATGAAGAGCAAATCCGGAAGGCAGCCAGCCAGGAGGAGCGGAATCGCCTGGCCCGCGATCTTCACGACTCGATCAAGCAGCAGGTTTTCGTGATTCAGACCGCGGCCGCCACCGCTCAGGCGCGCTTCGATCACGATCCCGACGGAACCAGGCAAGCTCTCGAACAAGTCAGGCAATCGGCGCGGGAGGCCATGACGGAGATGCAGGTCTTGCTGGACCAACTGCGCGCCGCGCCGCTTGAAAACGTCGGCCTTGTTGAAGCGCTGAAACGCCAATGCGAGGCCCTGCGGTTTCGCACGGACGCCGAAGTCAAGTTCGAGACCGGCACGGTTCCTCCCGCCGGGAGCCTCCCCCCGGGATCCCATGAGGCGGTCTTCCGCGTCGCGCAGGAAGCTCTCGCCAACATCGGCAGGCACGCGCGCGCCAGTCATGTCCGAGTCTGGCTGGGCGCTGGCGGGGATGTTTTCGGACTCAGTATCCAGGACGATGGGGCCGGCTTTGACCCCAATCTGGTCTCCAGTGGAATGGGGATTTCGAATATGCGCTCCCGGGCGGAAGAACTCGGGGGAACTCTCAACGTTCGGAGCAGTCCTGGCGCTGGCGTCGTGGTGAATCTCTCGGTTCCCTACGTGTCAGACGCGTATGCCGGGCCGAAGCAATACAAGAAGTGGAAATTGCAGGCCTTGGCAGCCACTGTATTCTATTTGGGGATATCCGCGGCGCTGCTGCATCTTGGGCGGAGTATGGGCTTTCTCTCTAACATGTTTTTCGTCACTATCATATTCGGTTCTTGCTTGGCGCAAGCCATCGCCGTCTACATGCGCGCCAGGCGTGGCAATAAGGGGGACGCGCAATGAGCCCAGTTACAATCGCTCTCGTCGACGATCACCGCCTCGTCACCCGCAGCCTCAAGGCCTATCTGGAATCTTTCCCGGACCTCAAGGTGGTCGGCATGGCGGCGAGCGGCGAGGAGCTGCTCGAGCGCCTCGCGGACTGGAAGCCACAGATTGTCTTGCAGGACCTGCTGCTGCCCGGCGGCATCGACGGCGTCGAAACGACCCGGCGCATCCGCGAGCGCGCGCCTTCCGTGCGCGTGATCGCGCTCACCGCCTCCACCGACGAAGCCCGCATGATGGGAGTGCTGCGCGCCGGCGCGGCCGGATACGTCCGCAAGGACGCGGAACCCGAAATCCTGCTCGCCGCCGTTCGCGCCGTCGCTCGCGGCAAGACATACATCGACCCAGCCATCGCCAGCCGCGCGATTCAGGCCGCCGGGCCGCAAGACGACCTCACCCCGCGCGAAACGGACGTACTCCGCCACATCGCGCTTGGCCGCTCCAACAAGGAAATCGCGGATGCCCTCGCGATCGGCGAAGAAACGGTGAAGTCCCACGTAGGCCACCTACTAGCCAAGCTGCAGGTCGAGAATCGCGCCCAAGCCATCGTACAAGCCCTCAAGCGCGGCGTCGTTACGCTCGAAGAACTGGAGTAGTTTGCACCGGCCTTCCATTCCTCGCTATAGTGGGCTTTCCATGCGATTCCTGGCTTTTCCCCTCCTCATTGCGCTCACAGCGCCCGTTTGGGCGGCCCCCAAGGAACCGCCTCAGCCAAGCATCACTCGCGACCAGGCAGACGAGATCCTGAAGGAACTCCGCGCCATACGGCAGTTGCTCGAGAAGCAGCAGACGGCGCGTCCCGCTCCGGCGCGGGGACTCTCCGATCCCGCCGGCCCGGCAAAGATGAAGATCGAGAACGCCAACTGGCTCGGCAACAAGGACGCGCCGCTGACCATGATCGAGTTCACCGACTATCAGTGCTCCTTCTGCCAGCGCTTCCACCTGGCGACCTTCCCCGAGATCCGCAAGCGCTACATCGACTCCGGCAGGCTGCGCTTCCTCAGCCGCGACTACCCGCTCGACTTCCACCAGAACGCCTTCCGGGCCGCCGAAGCCGCCCGCTGCGCTGGAGACCAGGGCCAGTAATGGAAAATGCGCGATCTGCTGGTCGCCGACCCCAACCGGCTCGCCGAGGACGACCTCGTCGGCCGGGCGCAGAGCCTGAATCTGGACCCGGTCGCTTTCCGCGGTTGCCTGTCCAGCAACAAGTACCGCCCCGCTGTCGAGAAGGATATAACCGAAGCGGGCTCACTAGGGATATCAGGCACGCCGAGCTTCCTCATCGGCCGCAGCACCCCCGATGGCGTCGACGGAATCATTCTAGTTGGCGCCCTGCCGTTCCCCGAGTTTGAGTCTAAGCTCAAGGAATACGAGGGGAAATAGCCCGTCCCCCACAACCGGCAGCCCCCCTCCTTTCGCGGCATAACAAGTTCGACCCCGTTGACCCTGGGCTTAAGATTGCGTACAATTCTATCTGAATTTGTGCGGTCATCCGCCGGGGCTCCTCGTGTCCTGCTCCGGGGGTAGGAGACTGCGTACATGGGTTTTGATGTAGGGAAGACGTACGGGCAATATGAAGTTCTCGACGTTATCAGGATGTCGAAAACGGAGATTGCCTACAGGGTTCGAAATCGGCTGGCCCAGCGTTTAGAAACCCTCCGCGCACTGCCAACGGCGCTCCAGAGCGATCACCAGCAGGTGGAGCGTTTCCTGCGTGAGATGAGGGTGCTGGCCAAGCTGTCGCACCCGAATATCGTCGCCTTCTATTACGCAACGGAGATCGATCGACAGGCGGTGATGACCACCGAGTACATCGAGGGGGTCACGCTGAGGGACCGCCTCGAAGTCGGGCCGCTGCCATGGCGCACGGCCATCGACTATTTCTGCCAAGCCCTCTCGGCGCTCGGCTACGCGCACTCCATGCAGGTCGTGCATCGCGACGTCACGCCGGCGAGCATCATCATCACCCCGGAAGGAATGGTAAAGCTCACCGGGTTCGGTCTTGCGAAGGCGTCCTCCGGCCCGTCTGTTACGCAGGTGGGCGCCGTCATCGGCAGCCCCAGGTACATCTCGCCCGAACAGATCAAAGGTAGTGGCAGGCTCGACGGGCGGAGCGACCTCTACTCGCTCGGCGTCGTTCTTTACGAGACTCTCGTGGGCCGGCCGCCGTTCACCTCCACCAGCCAGTTCGAGTTGATGCTGGCGCAGGTGAGCCTGGAACCTGAGCTGCCCAGCCGGCTGAATCCGTCTGTGCCCGAAGCTTTGGACGCCGTGCTACTGAAGGCGCTGGCCAAGAGCCCGAAGGAACGCTACCAGACCGCGGCCGAATTCGGCGCGGCTCTGGAGAAGGTCGCGAAGGAACAGGATGCTCAGCAAGCGCGCGCGCCAGAGCCGCCAGAGCCGGCTGTTGCCGCAGAGCCTGTGCCCGCCGTGGTGGACACGCCGGCCACGCCGGAGCCGGTAGTAGTCGCCGCCGCTGTTGAGACGCCCGAGACCAAACCGGCCGTTGTTGAAGCGCCGGCCACGCCGGAGCCGGTAGTAGTCGCCGCTGCTGTTGAGACGCCCGAGATCAAACCGGCCGTTGTTGAAACGCCGGCCGCGCCGGAGCCGGTAGTAGTCGCCGCCGTTGAGACGCCCGAGACCAAGCCGGCCGTTGTTGAAGCGCCGCCCGCGCCGGAGCCGGTAGTAGTCGCCGCCGTTGAGATACCCGAGTCCAAGCCGATCATTGTCGAAACCCCGACGCCCGAACCCGA
>Ga0062382_10000303_pt1 | contig 11896 bp, 10 predicted proteins | sample DOMMetBare2Fresh_FD_59507 | JGI IMG/M metagenome (GOLD analysis project Ga0062382, IMG submission 59507) | Wetland sediment microbial communities from St. Louis River estuary, USA, under dissolved organic matter induced mercury methylation -... | ecosystem: Environmental > Aquatic > Freshwater... | reverse complement strand
GATCAGCTCCCCTTCGGCGTCGAAGACCCTCACGCGCGTGCGGGTGTTGAGCGCGCCCGAGAGCGCCCACTGCTGCAGCGTGGCCGCATCACTGGTGGACGGCGCCTGCCGAAGCACCTGCGTGGCCGCCGCGGAGAGGTACGCCTTCTCCGAGCTCGCGTAGTAGTTGCCCAGCACGCCGAAGAGGATCGCCCCCAATACGGCCGCGGTGAGAAGCGCGATGCCCGCGTACGTCAGCGCGAGCTGCGTGCGCAGGTGCGTGGGCCGGAAGCGGTTCATCGCGTGTCCAACCGGTAGCCGATGCCGGGCACTGTGATGATGATGCGGGGGTCACCCGGTTCGGTCTCGACCTTCTCGCGCAGGCGGCGCACGTGCACGCTCACCGTCTTGTCGTCGTAGAACTCGCCGTCCGCGCCCCAGACGTTCTCGATGAGCTGCCCGCGCGAGAACGCCTGACCGGGATGCTGCGCCAGAAACACCAGCAGCCGGTATTCGGTGGGCGTGAGGTTTAAGTCCCGCCCGTCTCGGCTGACGCTGCCGCGCGAACGGTCGATGACCAGGTCATCGACGTAGAGCTGGTCCGCTTCGGTGTTGGACAGCTCGCCGTAGCTGCGGCGCAGCAGCGAGCGGATGCGTGCGAGCAGCTCGCGCAACCGGTACGGCTTGGTCAGGTAGTCGTCGGCTCCCATCTCGAGCCCCAGCACCTTGTCGACCTCGTCGGACTGCACCGTGAGCATCAAGATAGGCTGCCGAAGTCCCGCCCGACGCATGTCGCGGCAGAAGTCGAACCCTGAGCCGTCCGGCAGGCGGACGTCCAGCACGATGAGGTGCGGCGTGTGCTCACGCGCGTACGCGACACCGGCGGTGCCGGTCGACTCCCAGTGCACGTCGTAGCCCTGGGCGCCGATGCCCTCGACCAGCCCGGTCGCGACAGCGGGGTCGTCCTCGATCACGAGTATGCGATAGGTGCGCTCGTTCATGCTGCGAGAGTAGCACTCGGGTCACTGCGAGCGGTCTGCGACCAGACTACGGAACCGTAATCAGCCCTCCAACACGAGTGCGGTCGCGCATGGCACCCCGCCGGCGGGGTGCCATGCGCGCTATTCATTCGTGTGCTAACCTTTAGGCTACTAATCATTAGCCGCACGAAGGGATTTCCCTGATGTCTTGTTCGCATCATCCTCCTGGACACCCCCTGCCAGAGGGCGTGGACGCTGAGTCTGCTGAGGCGTTTCGTGCGTTCAAGCGCGTCATGCAGCTGAACCGGCAGTTCGTCTCTCGCCTCGCCGCCGAACAGGGCGGACACCCGGCGCAGACCGGCTGCCTCATGGCGATCATGGGCCACGAAGGCCTCACCCAGAGCCAGCTCGCGGAGAAGCAGCGCATCACACCGGCGACGCTCACGCCCATGCTCCAGCGCATGGAGAAGGCGGGATTGGTCGAGCGCTACGCCGACGCGGACGACCAGCGCGTCACCCGTGTTCGGCTCACCAAGCCGGGAATGAAGGCGGCACACGACCACGCCCATGCCCACGCCGAGTACCTCAATGCCGCAATGGGGAGCCTCACGCCGGGGGACCGCCGGGAGTTCACGCGCCTGTTGACCCTCATCGGTGACAACGTCGAGAAGGAGCTGAGCCGATGATCCGCCTGCTCAAGCGCCATCTGGCGCCCTACGTGCCACAACTGATCCTGATCATGGTGCTCATGCTCATCCAGGCGATCGGCACCCTGTACCTGCCGGAGCTCAACGCCGACATCATCAACAACGGCGTGGCCAAGGGCGATACCGCCTACATCACCATGGCGGGCTTCAAGATGCTGGCCGTCGCGCTGGTCATGGGCGTGCTGTCGATAGCCTCGGTCTACTGGGGCTCCAAGACCGCGATGACCTTCGGCCGGGATGTTCGGCACGAGGTATTTCACAAGGTCCAGGACTTCGCGCTCGTCGAGCTCAACGGCTTCGGCGCGCCCTCGCTCATCACCCGCACCACCAACGACGTCCAGCAGGTCCAGATGGTGCTGGTCATGGCGCTGAACGTCATGGTGCTCGCGCCGTTCATGGCGGTGGGCGGCATCATCATGGCCATTCGGCAGGACGTGCCGCTGTCCGGGCTGATCGCCGTGGTGATCCCCCTGCTCGCGGTGGTCATCGCGCTGCAGATGCGCCGGGCGATGCCGCTGTTCAAGAGCATGCAGAAGCGCATCGACCGCGTGAACCAGGTCATGCGCGAGAAGCTCGCCGGCATCCGGGTCATCCGCGCGTTCGTGCGCTCCGACTACGAGGAGCGGCGTTTCGACGTCGCCAACGTCGAACTGTCCGAAACGATGCTTGGCGTGGGTCGGCTGTTCGCGCTGATGATGCCCACGATCATGGCCATCTTCAACCTCGCCATGGTCGCCACGATGTGGTTCGGCGGGCTGCGAATCGAGAGCGGTGCGATGCCTATTGGCAACCTCACCGCCTTCCTCACCTACATCGCACAGATACTGATGTCCGTGATGATGGCCTCGCTCATGTTCGTGATGGTGCCGCGCGCGGCCGCTTCGGCGGAGCGCATCAACGAGGTGCTGGACACCGAGCCGCGCATCACCGACCCCGCAAACCCCATCACGCCCGCCGAAACCCGCGGAGTCGTCGAGTTCGACAACGTCGAGTTCCGCTACCCCGGTGCCGAAGATCCCGTGCTGTGCAGCATCTCGTTCACCGCGCAGCCCGGCGAGACGACCGCGATCGTGGGCAGCACGGGGTGTGGCAAGTCCACGCTCATCAACCTGATACCGCGCTTCTATGACGTGACCGGCGGACGACTGCTGGTGGACGGCGTCGACGTGCGCGACATGACGCAGGACGAGCTGTGGCGCCGAATAGGCTTCATCCCGCAGAAGTCGTTCCTGTTCAGCGGAACGGTGGCCAGCAACCTGCGTTACGGTCGCCAGAACGCGACCGACGAGGAGCTGTGGCACGCGCTGGATGTGGCGCAGGGCAAGGACTTCGTCTCCGCGATGGAGGGCGGCCTCGAGGCGCCCATCACGCAGGGCGGGACGAACGTCTCCGGCGGCCAGCGCCAGCGGCTCGCCATCGCCCGGGCGCTGGTCAAGCGGCCCGAGGTCTACATCTTCGATGACAGCTTCAGTGCGCTGGACTTCAAGACCGATGCGGCGCTTCGGCAGGCTCTGGACCGTGACACATCGGATGCGACGGTGATCATCGTCGCCCAGCGCGTGAGCACGATCATGCACGCCGACAAGATCATCGTGCTCGACGAGGGCACCATCGTGGGCGCGGGCACGCATGCCGAACTCATGGAGACGTGCGAGACGTATCTCGAGATCGTCCAAAGTCAGCTGACCGCAGAGGAGGCCGCGTGAGCGAGAACAACACCACCCCAACGAAGAGCGTGCGCGGCGCCGGACCCGGCGGTCCCGGGCGCGGTCCCGGCGGAGGCGGCCCGATGATGGGCCCGGGCGGGCACGGGATGATTGGCTCCGGAGCCAAAAGCAAGGACTTCAAGAAGTCGCTGGCTCGGCTTGCCGGCTACCTGAAGCCGCACACGGTGATGATCGCGCTGGTCGTGGTCCTGACGGTGGTCAGCGTCGCGTGCAGCGTCGCGGGTCCCCGCATGCTGGGCAAGGCCACCAACCTGCTGTACCAGGGCGTCGTGGGCAAGATGCTGGGCGAGAAGCTGCCGGCCGGCACCACCAAGGCCCAGGCGGTCGAGATGATGCGCGGCGCCGGTCAGGACACCTTCGCCGACATGGTCGCCTCGATGGATGTCACCGTGGGCAAGGGCGTCGACTTCCAGGCCATCGCCGGCTGGCTCCTGGCGCTTCTGGGCGTCTACCTGCTTTCGGCGTTGTTCAGCTGGGCGCAGGGCTACATCATGGCCGGCGTCACCCAGCGCACCGTCTACGGCCTGCGCAAACAGGTCGACGAGAAGCTCGCGCGACTGCCGCTGAAGTACTTCGACGACAACGCGCGCGGCGACACGCTCTCGCGCGTGACCAACGACATCGACAACATCGCCCAGACGCTGCAGCAGTCGGCCGCGCAGATGATCACGGCGCTGCTCACGATCATCGGCGTGCTGGCGATGATGTTCTCCATCAGCGCGCTGCTCGCCGCGATATCTCTGCTGGTCATCCCGCTGTCGGTGGTGGTGACGATGCTCATCGCCAAGCGCTCGCAGAAGCAGTTCGCGGCGCAGTGGGAGCGCACCGGTGCGCTCAACGGCCACGTCGAGGAGATGTTCTCCGGCCACAGCGTGGTCAAGGTGTTCGGCAGGCAGGCCGAGGCCATCGAGGTGTTCGACCGCGAGAACGACGGCCTGTTCGACGCCGCGTTCCGCGCGCAGTTCATCTCCGGCACGATCCAGCCGTCGCTGGGCTTCCTGAACAACCTCAACTACGTGGGCATCGCGGTGCTGGGTGGCCTGCGCGTCGCCAACGGCACGCTGTCGCTGGGTGACGTCCAGGCGTTCATCCAGTACTCGCGCCAGTTCACCCAGCCCATCACGCAGGTCGCCTCGATGGCCAACGTCCTGCAGTCCGCCGCCGCTTCGGCAGAGCGCGTCTTCGAACTCCTGGATGCCGAAGAAGAGGTCGCCGAGACGACCACGCCGCTGCATCTGATCGAGCCGAAGGGCCACGTCGAGTTCCGCGACGTCACCTTCAGCTATTCGGCGGACAAGCCCCTCATCGAGAAGCTGAGCATCGAGGCCAAGCCGGGGCAGACCGTCGCCATCGTGGGACCCACCGGCGCGGGCAAGACGACGCTGGTGAACCTGCTCATGCGCTTCTACGAGATCAATGGCGGCGCGATACTGATCGACGGTACCGACACGCGCGACCTGTCCCGCAACGAGCTGCGCCGGACGTTCGGCATGGTGCTTCAGGACACGTGGCTGTTCAAGGGCACCATCCGGGAGAACCTGGCGTACGGACGCGAGGATGCGACTGACGACGAGCTCATGGCCGCCGCACGTGCTGCGCACGTCGATCACTTCGTCCGTACTCTTGCACAGGGGTATGACACGGAGCTCAACGACGACAGCTCCAACATCTCGCAGGGCCAGCGCCAGCTGCTCACCATCGCGCGCGCGTTCCTGGCCAACCCGCCCATCCTCATCCTGGACGAGGCCACGAGCTCGGTCGACACGCGTACCGAGACGCTCATCCAGCGGGCCATGGTCGAGCTCATCAAGAACCGCACGAGCTTCGTGATCGCGCACCGCCTGTCCACCATCCGCGACGCCGACCTCATCCTGGTCATGAATGAGGGCGCGATCGTCGAGCAGGGCACGCACGTCGAGCTGATGGCGAAGGGCGGCGCGTACTCGGATCTCTACAACAGCCAGTTCGCCGAAGCGTTCGACGAGGCCGTCTAGCGCGAGCACAACCGTGTGACGCCGGGATGCGAATGCGTCCCGATACGAAGAAGGCCACCCCGCGGGACTGGGGTGGCCTTCTTCTCTCAGGGAGGGATGACCGGGTTACTGCGCGGGCGTGGCCGTGGGTGCGGTGCTACCGGGGAAGCCGCCGTGACCGGGCCCGCGACCGCGGCGCATGCCCTGCCGGGGTGAGGGGGCCTGGCCCTGCTGGCTGTCCCAGCCGCCCTGACCCTGCCCCATCTGCGGCTGGGTCGTCTGGCCCTGCCCGGCCACCGCGACCTGCCCGGCCGCGAAGTCATCGCGGTCGCCGAAGCGTCCGCCGCCGCCACCGAAGTGGCTGCCCACCGCGACACCGCTGCCGAAGATGCCCACGGCGAGGGCGGCTGCCACGGCGACCCCACCCGCGATGACCGCGGCGCGGTGCCTGGGCGCTGCGGGGGCGGGCGGCGTCACGGCGGCGTGGGCGGGGGCGACCGGGGGCGCCGCAGCCTCAGCGGCGGGGGCCGGTGCCTCGACCGCGGCGGCAGGCGGCGCTTCGGCGGGCTGCTCGGCGGGCTGGATCGGGCTGGTCACATCGTTGTTGTTGGTTTCACTCATCCTGGTTGCCCTTTCTCGATCGCCCGGATCGTCGCGTCCGGGCCCTTGTCATGACTATCCCGGTGACGCCTTACGGCGTTCCTGCCGCTGGGCTACGGTCCCGTAATGCGCGCGGGTCAGTTCCATCCACCGGCGGATCCACCGCGGCCGCCGCCGCTGGTCGCGTGACACGACGACGCCGTGCACCCGGTGGCCGGACAAGTGAGCGTGCCCGAGCTCGTGGTTCCGCTCGCGACCGACTGCGTGAGCGAGCTCGCCACCACCGTGGACGTGTCGCCCAGCGCCCGCGTCGTCACCTCCACGCCGGATGCGATCGTCAGCGCGGTGAACGCGGTGACGCCCAGTACGGCGAGCGTGTTCTTCCAGGTACGTCTCATGACTCCTCCATCTGCCGAAGCGTCGCGGGGCCGGCGCCCTCGCCCATCCACCTGCGCACCGCGTTCAGCACCCAGCGCCCGTGCAACGCGAAGTGAACCAACAGCAGCGCGACGGTCGCGTCCGCGCTCGCAGAGTGGAGCGCGATCCAGACCGCGCTGAGCTGCGTCGCGAACCCCAGTGCGGCGAGTGCGACCTGTGACACGGCGAACCCGGACAGCATCACGGCCACCGCGGACACGAAGAGCAGCGCGTCCACGACCAGATTCACGCGCGACATGTGACGCAGCCGCTCGATGAAGCGCGTCGCCGTGCGCACCGTCCAGTCCCAGTTGATGATCGTGTGCATCAGCAGCGGCACGATGATCGCGATGCTCAGCCACTCGTGGATCGCGAGCCCGGTGAGAACGGGATTCGCCGCGACGAGCAGCGCGCCGAACATGCCGACGTCGAGCAGCAGCCGCTTCGTGGTGTTCATGTCAGACCTCCTAGGCAGACTCGATCGGGGGTGCGGCCGAGGACTGCGCCGCTGGTGAACACTCTGAGGGCGATGGCTTGAGAGGGCATTGTGAAGCGACTACGGTTCCGTAACCCGCCGAAAGCACGGCTCGGGCGGGTGACGCGGGTGGTTGCTGCGACCCGGCCGCCGTTCACCGGAATAGGGGAAGCGCTGCGCGTCCGTGCAGGGCATAATCCCGACCAGGGAGTCATCTTCGCTCGTCGTTTGGGGGAACCATGAAGCGGTACCTGCCCGTACTCCTGCCCGTGCTCCTGCTCGCCGTCCTGATGGTCGGCCTGCTGCCAGCACTCTCCGGCGCAGCCAGCGCTCCGGTCACGCCCTTCAATGCGTCACAGCGGTTCGTGTGGCAGCAACCCCTGCCTCAGGGCAACCTGATCAGCGCCATCGACTTCGTGACAGACAACCTTGGATGGGCAATCGGCGATAACGGCGTCGTCATCAAGACGGCGGACGGCGGGACCACTTGGACGAACCAGGGCCTCCTTGGGAAGCAGGGTGGCGACGACAAGACCAACAACCTCTACGACGTCTGCTTCCTCCCGGACGGCCTGCACGGCTGGATAGGTGGCGAGGGCGTGGTCTACCGCACGGTGGACGGTGGGTCCAGCTGGACCGAGACCGGTGCGTGGGCGATCAGCGAGACCAGCTACCCCTCATATCTGTCCTATCGCAGCGTGGATTTCGCAGATTCGAACAACGGTTGGATGGTCGCTGACTACGAACTCTTCCACACCACCAACGCCGGCACGAACGTGGTCGCACAGAACGTCCCCGGGGACGTCCCGGTGACGAACGTCGACGCAGCGAGTAACACTCAGGCCCTCGCATGGGGCCTCTTCACCGGATGCCTGTCGACCAGCGACGGTGGCGCAACGTGGACCCGCCGCCTGTTCACCGGCACCGCACACGTGAATGACGAGCCTGATCACGTCGCCGTCGCCAATGGCACGCTGGCATTCGCGACAGTGAACGGCGACCTCCTCAAGACGACGGACGCCGGGTCCACGTGGACCACGATGACCGCCATCGGCAACGAGATTGGTGACTACGCGTACATGGTGTACCTGATCGACGGTGACACCACCGGCAACACGATCTACGTTGAGAGCGACGGCACCGGCCACGTCTACAAGACGGTCAACGGCGGGGCCACATGGACTCCCACTACATCGGTCTTCCGCGGTGGCGAGATGGATGTCCCCTCCTCGACCCGGCTGTTCACCGTGAACAACTCCTGGGTCGAGTACAGCGACAACGACGCCCAGGACTTCTACGCCTGCCGCAGGGAGGGCGGGTCGTACTACGGCTTCGCTGCGATCGACTTCACCAGCGAGACCACCGGAGCCGCCCTGAGGCCCGATGCGCTGGCCACGACCACCGACGGTGGCACGACCTGGGTCACCCGGACAAGCACCGAGCTGGGGATCGACATGACCCAGATGGTCGACCTGTGCTTCCAGCCCGACGATCCCACGACCGCTTGGATCGTGGGCTCCACGGCCGCGCCCTCCGCGCCCAAGGTCTACAAGTCCACGAACAGCGGCACGACCTGGGCGCCGCTTGCAGAGACGACGATGAGTGCGGTGTCGCACCTGTGCTTCTCCGACGCGAACAACGGCTGGGCGGGCGACCCCTACCCGTTCGGCGTCTGGCACTCATCGGATGGCGGTGACTCCTGGGCGCGCATGCCCCTGGACGGCGTGGTCCGAGACATCGACTTCGTGAACGCCGACACCGGATGGATCGCTCTGCAGCCCATGGTGGGCACGGACCTGACGGTCATGAAGACCACCGACGGCGGCTCCGTGTGGACGACTCAGACGGTCGGGCATACCGGTGGCAGCTGGGTGGGTCAGGCCATCGATTTCGTTGACGAGGACAACGGCTACGCCTTCGACAGCTTCGCCAACATGTTCAAGACCGTGGATGGCGGCGAGACCTGGACCGCCGTCACCTTCTGGCCCTATGGCGCGGACTTCCGCATCAACGACGTCAAGTTCTCAACACCGCTCGATGGGTGGGTGGTGGGAAAGCAGCAGACGTCGACGCTGATCCCCTCGGATCGTCACGACTGGGCGGCGCACACGGCGGACGGCGGCGCGACATGGGACTTCTACAGTGACGCCGCAGCTGCCGACTGGGGATCGACCGGGACGAAGATCGGCATCAACACGCTGGATGTCTTCGGCGATGACATGTGGTTCGTGGGCGGGAACGGCTCCATCCTCAAGACGCGCACCCGCCCCCTGGCCACGCTCACGTCGAATTCGGCGACGTTGACCGCCTATGATCAGAGCTGCCTGGTCACCGGAACGCTCACACTGGGCGGCGCCCCGGTCGCGGGCAGGACCGTGGAGCTGTGGGCCGGCGGCACGACGACCTCGTTCGCCAAGAGCACCAGCACGGCCATCACGGGCGCGGATGGTTCGTTCGCATTCAGCGTGAAGCCGCGCTCGGCCACCTACTATCGCGTCAGGTTCGGCGGAGACGCGACGTATCCGGCATCGGCAGCGAGCGCCTACGTAAAGGTGCTGCCGGCTCCGTCCGTAGGCTCGGTGATCGCGCCTTCGACGATGTATCGGACCCGCTACTACACCGTCTACGGCTACCTCAAGCCCAAGCACGCCAGCGGAACCTACCCAGTGCGCATCTTCAAGGACCGCTATGTGAGCGGCACGTGGAAGAGCTACGGCTACGTCACCGCCAAGGCATCGAACTACTCCACGTACACGAAGTACTCGCGCTCCATCAAGCTGCCGTACGCGGGAAGGTGGCGCCTTCGCGCGTACGCCCCCACTGACGCGGGGCACGTCGCGAAGTGGTCCAGCAACTACGACTACGTGACGGTGAGATAGCGCCGTCTCGGGCGACCGCGCCGTCCCTACGCTTGAGGCTCAGCGGCCTCGGCAGCCAGATTCTCGGCTGTCGGGGCCGCTCCCGTCTCCAGGACGCGCATGAGCACCCATGTGAGAATCGCGCCCGCGGCGTAGAGCGCTGCGGTCACGAAGTAGCCCGCGGTGAACGTGGATTCGGCGAGTCGACCGCCAACGACACTTCCCCCCAGCCACGCCATGCCCCAGCTCACGCTCATCCAGCCCAACACCAGGGGCTTGTCTGCGGAATCGACGCCGTCGGTGGCCATCTGGTTGTAGATGGGCCATGACATGTTCATGAGCGCCGTGCGCATCCACATCGCCACGGCCACCACCGGCAGCACGCCCGCGAGCGGGATGACCAGCAGGAACGGCAGCGAAGCCAGCTGCGTGAGCACGACGGTCCCCACGAGGCCCACCCGCCGAGCCAACAGCGGAGTGGCCAGCGTGGCGGCGGCCATCACCACGGATGTGAGCCCCATGATGAAGCCGATCTGGGTCACGCTCGCGTGCAGATGCGCCCGCAGGAAGAGCGGCACGAACGGCATGATGAGCCCCGCGCCGAAGGATACCGGAAGCTGCGGAAGCGAGAGACGGGCGAGCCGACCCCACGAGCGGAACCCGCGCACGGAGGCGACGTAGCTGGTCCACGTGCCGCTCTTTGAGCGTGGGGCCTCCTCGACGCCGAAGACGGGCAGTGCCGAGGCGACATACAGCACGACAGCGAGCCCGATGGTCCAGCGCAGTGCATCGACCTCGCCGGTCACCCCGTGCAGCATCGTGGGAACGACACCGCCCAGGATCGCACCCACGACGGCGGCCATGACGCGCATCGCGAAGTCGATGGTGAACAGCATGGTTCGGTCCGCTGCATCGCCTTGGCTCTCGGACAGGAACGCCACGCCCACCGAACGGCCGATGCCGTCACCCACGCCCAGGAGCAGTCCCAGCGCGATGATGGCCGCCGCACCGCCGCCGCTGATCTGCCCCAGCCTGGACGCGGCGAACGCGAAGCCGGCCCCGACGAGCAGCCAACGGTAGCCGACGGCCGAGACCAGCGGGGGCAGAAGCAGACACACGATCGCCGAAGCAAGGGCGAGCGCGCCCTCGACGTCACCCACGACCGACGTCGACATCCCGGCCGCGCGCACGTACAGCGCGAACACGGTGCCCAGGAGTCCGGTCGCGACGTTTTGCAGCGACACCATGGCGAGGTAGCGTCGGGCGTTGGGGGCGGCGTCTCGGACCGTGCGAACGTATGCTCCGACACCGCGCCGTGCCAACCTGCCCGCCCGCTTGATCACGCCAGACCTCCCGCTCATCGCGCCTAAGGACAACTCGCTCACCTTAGGCTTGCGGGGGGCGGGACTCAACCCGACAAGCGAACGCGCCAGCTACTTGACCGCGCCAACCGCGCCGTTGTCCATGTTCACCTGGTAGCGCTTCTCACCGGCGGCGCCCTTGCCTCCGGTGAACACGACGGTCCACAGTCCCGGCGACATCCCCATCGCCTCGGAACCCTCGACATTCACGAAGGTCCCTCCCACCATGACCGACGGGGGCACGTCGCCTTGCGCCTTCGCGCGCGACCGCGCCCTGTCGATGGCCTCGACCGCGCTGACCTTCACCTGATCCTCGGTGATCGCGTTCTTGAGATCGAGCGCCGCGGATGACTCCCCCACATCGGACGGGGCGCTCACCTTGCCGCCGTCGACGGTGACGTTCCATGCGTGCTTGGTCGAAGGAGACAGATAGACGAACGCCCACGAGGCAGGGACCGCGACGGCCGAGACGCCCTTGCTGCCGGAGCTGACCAGCACGGCGTCAGGGGCGACCTTCTCTACCGCCGCGCGCGCCTTCACCGATGCGGCGTTGTAGGCATCCCCCGAGGCGGCGGCATCCGCGGCTGGTTTCGTAGCACTTCCCGCGCATGACGCGAGTGCGCATGCGACGGCCAGACATGCACCGGCGATGCTGATTCTGCGAAGCGACACGACGCCACCCTTCGAACGACTGAGGAGGTCCTGCGCCCATTGTTGCCTCAATCGGGTCGTCGCGCCAGCGCTCGCCGAACGTGCGCCTCGGCATCCCCGGCGGCACGGGCCTCAGTCTTCGGCGACCGCCATGGCGGTAAGGCCGCG
>Ga0062382_10000301_pt1 | contig 11918 bp, 15 predicted proteins | sample DOMMetBare2Fresh_FD_59507 | JGI IMG/M metagenome (GOLD analysis project Ga0062382, IMG submission 59507) | Wetland sediment microbial communities from St. Louis River estuary, USA, under dissolved organic matter induced mercury methylation -... | ecosystem: Environmental > Aquatic > Freshwater... | reverse complement strand
CAAGCACTCTCATTAAGGTACTAAAAACCTCTTGTGTTACCAATAAGAATATTTTATACTAAATGAAATTTTTTAAAATAATTTAAGTCTATTTTTATACTTCCTCTTATATGATTTGTGTGACAAAAATGTAACATAGTAGGTTGATCATGCGGCGATGTACGTGCCTTTTTATAGCACTTTTCATCTCTTTTTCATTACATGCACGCCCTCTTGTCTTCGCACCACTTCCTTTTTTCAATTCAAACCAAATTCTTGAAGATTTTTTTCCAATGGTAAATTATCTTGAAGAGGCTTTGGATGAAAATATTGCTTTTCATTATGAGAAAAAATACGATGACATAATCGCTGCTTTCAAAGCCAATAAAATTGATATTGCTTATTTTGGACCTTTACCATTTTTGACACTTCAAAAAAGCTTTCCATATGCACTTCCTATCATCACGTTTCATGAAAGTGATGGAGAGCGAGGATATCGCTGTGCCTTAGTTAAATTTGCAGGAGACACACTGTCGCCTAAAGCAACACTCAAAGTTGCGCTAACACAACCTCTTTCAACATGTGGCTATACCAAAACAAAAGTTCTTGTTAATGATTATTTACACACCAATTTAGATATGATGCTTTATCGCTATGTAGGCACTCATGATGAAGTGGCACTTTCTATCATTAGAGGTGATTTTCAGATGGGCGGTATGAAAGAAAGCATTGCTAAAGAGTATGCCTCACTGGGTCTTGAAGTTATCCAAACAACATCTCTCATTCCAGGCTTTTCACTGGTTGTGAACACTCAAACGCTTAGCCTAGAGCAAATCGAAAAAATTAAATCTATTTTGCTTGCAGCTCCTAAAGAGGTCTATCAAACATGGGGCAAAGATATCCGTTATGGGATGAGTGAAACTGACATGGAGATGTTTAGGCATCTCAAAAGTGAGATTGAAACCTTTAATATTCCCCAAAGCGGGAGTTTTTAATGCGTAAATTTCTAATCACAGCATGTGCCATTCTTTTTTCTTATACACTTTTTTTCATCTATGTACATTCAAAAATGGTTGAAGAACGAGATGTCTTACTGCAAAATGAAAACCGCATCTTAGAAACCTCTTACAAAGCGGTAACACAAATGTTTACTATCTCTATTGAAAACTATTTTCGCTATGCCATTATGCAGCCTTCGGTTCTTCAAATTCTTCATGCAGTGAATGGTACTAATGATACACGCGAAAAAGCGATTCTTCGAGGCTCTCTTTATCGCCTTCTTTATCCATTTTACAATGAAGAACTCAAAAAGTTGGGTATAAAACAATTTCACTTTCATACTCCTCAAGGAGAGAGTTTTTTACGTTTTCATTCTCCGAGTGAAAATGGTGACAATTTGATGAATATACGTCCATCAATTCAAAAGGCTAATATCGAAAAGCAATTTGTTGCAGGCTTTGAAGGCGGACGTGTGTATCCAGGCTTCCGCTATGTTTTTCCTATCATTGATAATAAAGAGCACTTAGGCAGTGTCGAGGTTTCTATAGCCTATGAAAATATAGAATTTGAACTTGCAAAACTTCTAACGTGGAGTGACCACATTCTTCTTTTCAAAAAGTCCATCACAACAGATTTGGTATTTGATTCCCATAAGCATCACTTTATGCCATCTGTTTTAAGCGATGACTTTGTTATTGAAAATCAAAAGATTTCCAACGTCACAGCACACTCCATAGAGTCTGAACTTACCAAAAAAATCAATGCCATCTTAAAAAAACGCTATAACATTGAAGCAAAACTCCAAGAAGGAAAAAACTTTTCTATACCATTGGTCGAAAATAATCAAGGATATGTTGCTAATTTTCATGCCATTTATGACCTAAGTAACACGCTTGTAGCTTATGCAGTCACCTACAGTCATCTTAATGATTTGGTCACGATAGAACACAAGTACATCACTTCATTGCTTTTTGGCTTTTTAACCTTTGTACTTTTGGGCATTGTACTGTACCTTTTGGTTGAACAAAGCCAAAAAACACTAAGAGAAAAAATACAATTTGAAACCATTGTTGAAAAGACGATTAATGGTGTTATTTTGTTAAATACAAAAGGCGACATTACATTTATTAATGCCTCAGCTACGGCTATTTTAGGGTACAGTCTTGAAGAGGTTTTGGGGAAAGATGCGCATACACTCATTCATGTACATCAGCTTAATACAACAAAAGAAGACTGCCCCATCCTAAACTCCATGCGTTATCAGCGTACGTACATTGGAGAGGAAATTTTTCGAAAGAAAAATGGAGAGCATTTTATCGTGCATCTCAATGCAACACCTTTTGTACAAGATCATCATAACATCGGTTCTGTCGTCATTTTTAGAGACATAACCCAAGATAAAGAAGCACAAAAGATGATCGAGCATTTGGCGTATTATGACTCATTGACCGAACTGCCAAATCGAAAACTTCTGCTTGATCGCCTAAACTATACCGTGGCAAATGCCAAACGCTCCCAAGAATTTTGTGGAATTTTATTTATAGATCTTGATAATTTTAAAGTTCTCAATGATACCAAAGGACATGAATACGGTGATATACTGCTCAAACAGGTCGCAAAACGCCTCACATCAGTACTTCGCTTATGTGACACTGTTTCTCGCTTTGGAGGCGATGAGTTTGTTGTGCTGGTCACTAAACTTGGAGAAGATGAAAAAGAAGCCAAAGAGAAAATGGCACAAATTGGCTATAAACTTTTACTCTCCATCGCAGAGCCATTTCACCTCATCAACTTTGATTACACCTGTACGGCAAGTATTGGGGGAACTGTATTTAAGGATGATGACAAAACCATCAACGATATTTTAAGAGACGCAGATATGGCGATGTACGAAGTCAAAAAAGAGCATAAAAACGAAATTAAGATCGTTTAAAACATCTTCCAGCCTTTTGATTGTATCTACACAATTCCACTCTATTTATCAACGGTTTAAACATTTTCTTTATACTGTGACTACTCAAATTATTTAAAAGCTTATCACTATGATTATGAAAACATTTTCGATTTTAGGAGCGGGGTGGTTAGGATTAGAACTTGCCAAAACACTCAAAGATCAATTTACCATCAAATTATCTGCCCGTAATGCACTGATACAAAAAACACATACAGAGTTAGGATTTGAATCGTATGTACTCACGGAAGGTATCTATAACAATCTTGATGCCCTTTTCTCTTGTGAGTATCTTTTTATAAACTATCCACCATCTAAATTTAATGATTATCTTCAGTTTATAAACACACTCTCACAACATCCTCGTTTTTCAACCATTGAAAAAATATTTTTTGTGAGTTCTTCTTCGGTGTATCCGAAAGTTTCTGGAGTGTACGATGAAAAGAGTGAAATTGTCTCTTCATCCAATCCATTATACTATGAAGCCGAAAGAAGCCTGCATGGAAAAGTCCATATCATTTTTCGTTGTGCTGGATTGATGGGAGCAGATCGCATCGCAGCGAAATACTACACGAATAAACTTGTTGAAGATGGGAAAAGCCGTGTCAATCACATTCATCGAATCGATGTGATTCGCGCTGTTTTATTTACGATAGATAAAAATCTCGAAGGTATTTTTAACTTATGTGCACCAAAACACCCTACAAAAGAAGAGGTCTTTTTATACCAAAGTGAGCGATGTCATCTCACGCCTCCAAGATTTACAGACAACGTGGAGTGTACACAACGTATTATTGATGGAAGTAAACTTGAACGTCTTGGATTTAAGTACCAGTGTACCGATCCAAGAGAGTTCATCAACGCATCATACATGATATGAAACTTATTTAAAAAGTACTGAAAAGCTATTCCATCCATTTTCACACGTAAGTCTTAACCTAAAGCCATGTTTTTCAACGATTTTTTTGACAATGCTTAACCCCAAACCAAACCCTTCCACTCCTCTAGCCGCATCACCTTGGGCAAATGGTTCGCAGTAGTATTCGAGTGGATGTTCGAGTGCTTCTCCCCTGCTTATAACACTGATCGTGCGCTCTTTCACTTCAAGGAGTATAGGCTTTTCTATGCCGTATTTTAGGGCATTGTCTATGAGATTTTTAAACGCAATACTTAGATAATTAAGATCGCCTTTTATCTCAAAGCTCTCTTCAATACGAAGCTCTACCAAACTTTCATCTTCAATGAGTGCGCGAGAGAGTGACTCTGAGATGAGTGTTTCCGCATCAAAAGTGGATAAAGTTAACTGTTCCATATTGGCATTGAGTCTTTCAATGTCTAAGAGTTCTTTGGTAAGCTCATCAACTTGAGTGATGGCCTTTTTAAGGCTTTGCTGATACTTACCCTCGCCTAGCATCTCTAGTGCCAGTTTAGATTTGGTAAGCGGCGTTCTTAACTCATGCCCAATGTCACGAAGTAAGCGTTGACGCGAGAAGATAAGTGCTTCAATGTTAGAAGCCATCGCATTAAAGGTGTTGGAGAGTGTGTCTAGCTCTTTTGAGCCAAAGCGTTTCATACGCACATCTAAAGCGCCTTCACCAAAGGATTTTAACGTAAGATTGATCTGTTTTAGTGGGAGAAGAAGTCTTACAATGAGCAAGAAAATCACAACAAGCACGAAAATATCGGCAAAGATAAAGTAGGTTACCATCCCTTGAGCGAAAACGCCCTCTTCTTGGTTTTTATCGCGTATGAGCAGGCTTTCATCCAAATAACTCAACAACAAGAAGTATTGACCTTTGGTATCGACTATGATTTTGACTTCACCAAAAGAGCTACTTTTTTCATACACACTTCTAGAAGTTCCTAATACTCGAGAAGGATCTGGTATCACTTCAAAGTCAAAGGTTTGAAGCCTTTTGCTAAGGGCTGTTTGATCGTTATTGGCAAGGTCGCGAAAGAGTTCAGTGGAAGCTTGTAGGTACTTCTCTTTTAATAACATTTCCATTTTTGATTGGGTGAGTTGACTGGTTTCGCGTGAGACAAAGAGCATCAATGAGAGGCTAACTAAAAAGAGTAAAAAGAGCTTCGTAAAAATGGACATTTTAACCTACCATTTTGTAGCCAATACCCCAAACCGACTTGATGTATTTGGGATTTTTAGAGTCATCGCCTATTTTAGCGCGTAGGTTGCTAATGTGCATATCGACGGTGCGGTCTTTGGAGTTGTAACCGATGCCGTTGATAGCGTTAAAAATGACCTCACGTGAGAAGACTTTGCCTTGGTTGGAAAGCAACAAAAGCAAAATGTCAAACTCTATTTTGGTGAGTTCTAACGTATAACCTTCCAAAGAGATTTCCATTTTCGCTTCATCAATTTCAAAATCCCCTATTTTCTTTTTTGAGGGGACGTTTCTACGAAGATAGGAGTTGATTTTTAAAACGAGTTCACGTGGCTCATAAGGCTTTGCGAGGTAATCATCGGCTCCCACGCCATAGCCTAAGATTTTATCGCTGAGTTCATTGCGAGCGGAAGAGATAATGATGTGCGCATCACTCATGGAGCGAATCTCTTTACAGACATCAAAACCATCCATTTGAGGTAACATCAAATCCAGTACGATGATTTTGTACTCACTCAGATGGTTTTTAAGATGAGCAAGTGCCTCTTTGGGTTTATCGAAAGCTTGAACGTCAAAGTCATAGTTTTGCAGATAATCCGCAATGAGAGAACTCATCTCCAAATCATCTTCAATAAGTAGAATTTTCTCGCTCATTCGACTTCCCATTCCTCAAGATTGTGTGCGAATTTTTTGCGTTGTTCTTTATTTAACAGATTGTGCATTTGCAGTAAAAAACGGCTTTCTATGGCGTTTGCTTTTTGGAAAATCGCTTCATTAACTTTTTGCAAATCCTCTTCATTTAACACTTCTCGTGTCAACAAACGCTCTTTTTCATCTTCCATCTTCTCTTTAAACTCGCGAAAAGTCTTAATCTCCACACGGTACTGTTTTATCATACTTTTCGCAATCTCTTTTTGCTCCGATGTCAACTCCAAATAGGAGAGATCTTTGCTCAAATGGTGCTCTTTTTTACCATCACTGGCATACAAAGAAAACGCAAGTACAAAGATAAGAAGTAGTTTCATTTACAACCTTTTGATGTCTCGATTATTTAAGAGTCCATTTTCAATATTAGCATGGCATGCCTTACAATTGGATGGTTTACCAATATCTGCCCTCTCATAAACTGCTTTATCAATCTTTTTGTGTCGATTTTTCCAAAAAGGCGTTTCGGTAATAGCGAGATACGTTTGATCGCTCTTCAAACTTGCCATAATACGCAAAGAAGACTCTTTAGTGGAAGACTCCGCACTGTTTTTCACTAAAAATTCTTTGATGGTGAGTGTTGTTTTTTCATCCAAAGAAGCATCATCACCAAAGTGATTTTCCAAACTATCCATCATGCTCACCCACGACTTTTGAGGCAATAAGAAGGGAGGAAAGAGCGTATGACAACTGATACACTCTTTGTAAAACGCATTGTTCTCTTTGGCATAGTCCATTTTAACATTGCCATCAGCGATCAAAAGACTATTGGGCATTACCAACATATAAACAAATGCAAAAATGGAAAGTCCAAGTGCTAGAACACCATAAATTTTTTGAACCAGGGTGAGTTTTAGGCCCTCTTCATTGCTTGGTTTATAGCCATCGACCATCGACTCTAACGCACGCGATTTATGCACAATTTTATCGAGTAATACTCCTGCGATATGCGCAAAGATAACCGCCATAAGGGCATTGGAAAAAAATTCATGTACCTCTTTAAAAAGCTTCATATCACGAAATAGCGTGTGGTTCATAAAAGCAAATACGCCCATGCCCTCTTTAACACCATACGTTAAAGCACCCGTAATGACCGCTAAAAAGGTTAAAATGATCATCGCAATGATGGCATAACTAGACGCTGGATTGTGTCCGATGTACTCTTTTTTGTTGCCAAAAATGGTGAGCATATACTCTTTAAGCGCCACCAAACTAAAGTTAAAATCTTTAAATTTAGAGTATTTTACATCCATCAATCCCCATACGATTCTAAAAAGAAAAAGTAGTGCTAGCGTATAGCCTAAGGCTACGTGTAACGTGAGCAGTCGTTTGACTTCAGGCGTTAAAAAGACCGCCAACATCATGACCATTAAAAGCGCATGGGAAAGCCTTGTATAAAGCCCCCAAACAAGAATCTTTTTCATTCCCATCTCCCATAATTTGGAATCACAATAGCTCGCTCGCTGTAACTGCCTTTATCAGCCGTCGTATGGCATGCCATACAATTTGCAAGTGAGCCAACCTCTTTTTGCTCTATCAGATTGGGTGTGATTTTACGGTGCTCTTTAATAAAATAAGGCGACTTGGTAATTTGCGTCGTGGTGTTATTTGCCGTTATTTTACCACTTCCTGCATTGGTAACAAGATAGTTCAAAATCTGCTCGCTCTCCACTTTACCCAAAGAAGCGTCTGTTCCAAAGTGATCGCTCAAGTTTGTCATCACTTTTTCCCATGAAGCTTTATTTAAAAGAGCGGGTTGATAACCAAAGTGACAACTGGCACACTCTTTTTGATATAGCGCATTATTAACAGGTGCGACACTGCCTGCAAAGGCGACGCTTAGTCCAAGCGCTGTCATTAAAAGTAACTTTTTCATTGTCTCTCCTTATTGGTTAATGATGTAAGTTAATACATCACCTTTTTCAAGTGCTGTGCCTTCTCTGGCAAACACATCGTTAAAGTTACGTCTTAGCCACTTTTCAACCTCAGCAACATCGGTTAGCCTTGTTGCATTTACAGAGGGAGCCAGTGCGGTAATAGGTTTATTGGTATTGATATTTTGCCCGCCTTTTTTAAGGTCGTTTGAGTGGCATGTCACACAACTCATTTCTGTTCCTTTTTTGCCCGTATGTTTAGAGAAAAAAAGCGCTTCGCCTCTTTTTGCATCAAAACCCGTAAAGTTTGGATTTGTTGCTTTTGCTTCTGCATTTAAGCCCTCCATATAAGCTTTCATAGGGGCATTAAATTCCTTTGCATGGCTGAGTGTGAGTGCCAAAAGTATAAAACAGAGTGTTTTTTTCATGATCTCTCCTTGTTTATTAACAGTGAAATGTTAAAATAACTCTGTCAATTTCATATTGACGTTATCTTGACACTTTCTTTACAAAAATTAAGGACTCCTCATGCGTCAAACATTGTCGATACTTCTTTTTTTTCTCATGCTCATTTTCAGCGGATGTGCCCCAAAAGAGGTCAATTTAGCAACAATTAATCCCGTCTTTAAACCTATGCCAAATCAAATCATTGCTGTCTATAATCAAGACCAAGACATCATTATATTTCATGAATTTTCATTGAAAAACGCGGTATTGGTTGAACAAACATGGGGAAAGGTACTTCCATTTCGTGTAGAATTTATGGATTTATGGGTTACAGGGTTGGGTCACGATATTCGTCGTCTTACCAATGGACATGCTGAAACCATCAAAGATGCACTCATGTATGATGCCGCCTTACAAGGGATGCAAACACTTCATATCAACCAAAGAGACTATATTATTAACTACGAATTTGCACGAGACATGGTCACAGCCATTGACCACTATGAAGAGAAAATCAAGCACTATGAAAGAGACAGAGAGTTTCCGTATCTTCTAAGACGCTAAAAGCTGTTTAGCTCTTTTTGAGGCAATATAAGGCATACTTATACCAATCATATAAAATAAAAGAGAGAATACGATGCAACTACCTGCTTGTCCTAAATGTAATTGTGAATATACTTATGAAGATGGTGAGATGATTATCTGCCCTGAATGCGCTTATGAATGGTCTAAAAATGCCGCTTCAAATGAAGAGTCCGCTAGTGTTATAAAAGATGCGCATGGCACAATCCTTAGCGATGGTGACACCGTTGTAGTCATCAAAGATTTAAAACTCAAAGGTTCCTCTGCAGTCATCAAAGGTGGTACTAAAGTCAAAAATATTCGTCTGAACTATGAGAGTGACCATAACCTTGACTGCAAAGTTGATGGTATTGGCGCAATGGGTCTTAAATCTGAGTTTGTGAAAAAAGCATAAGGATTTTGAGGCGAATTTGCGAAGGTTTAGTGATTCTAAACCTTCGCAAATTCAACGATAAAAGCGTTTAAAAAACCTTTTGAATTAAGACCATATAAGTTAGTGTTGCGACAAAAATGCTTAAGAGAGCGTTTTTAAACTTGACGTGTAAAATAATCGCAACACACACCCCAATAATCTCAGCCAAACCATACGGATAACTCTCCCATTTAACATCTTTGAGAGCATAAAACACTAAAATCACCATAATCATCAAAGGCATATTGAGCTCAATGTACTTTATCAGTGGTGAAGGTTCACGCGTACGGAAAAGTAAAAATGGAATAATACGTGTCGCATACGTCGCTAATGTTGCTACGATAATGCTTCCGATGATATAACTACTTTCCATTTTCCATACTCCTTTTAAACACAATCAATACAAACGCGGCTAAACACAATGATAAAATCAACATCTTTTGTGGTGGAAATAAAATCATACCAAACAACCCGATAATAAGGGCAACAAAGAAAGGCTTATGCAGCCTATTTTTCTTATACAGTTCGATAGAAAGTACCACAAAAAGTGCCGTTAAAGAGAACTCTATCCCTTCATAATTAAAAGGCAAAATATTGCCTAAAAGTGCACCTACAACACTTCCTATAATCCAATAACACTGATTTAAAAATGTAATCCAAAGGTATGCTTTTTCACGATTCGCTTCTGGGACATCACTCGTTTTTAAGAGAGCAAAGGTCTCATCAGTAAGCCCAAAAATAAGATAGTTCTTTTTCCATGAAAAATCTTTAAATGCAGAAATCATTGAAAGTCCATAGAACGTATGACGAAGATTGAGTAAAAACGTCGCAATACCTATTTCTAAAATAGTAGCTTGTGAAGCAAAAAGAGTCAGCGCTAAAAACTGACCTGATCCCGCAAAGATAAAGACACTCATAAAAAAAGCATAATACCATGGAATGAGAAGCTTTGAAAGCAGTAATCCAAATGCCATACCAAGAGGGATATATCCCATCATAACAGGAATTGTGAGTTTAAAAATAGCCAAAAAATTCATAGGTTTTCTTTTAGATGTAAATTATTTTTTAATATAACGATCCAAATACTTCTGTGTTGCATTCGTATCGTTTGCCTTTTGATGTTTTTCAGATGGAGAACTCGTATTTTTTGGAGTTGGATCATTAAAATAGAGCTGATCGATCGCGACAATAATCGCGACCAAGATCAGAATTGGAACCAGTATCAGCATATCAAACTTATTGTTTCAAGGCATTAACAGTTTGAAGCATTTCATCACTGGTCGTAATCGCTTTTGAATTCGCCTCATACGCACGTTGACCTGTAATAAGATCTGTCATCTCTTCAACCAACTGAACGTTACTCATCTCAACAAAATTTTGTCTGGTTTGTCCTAAACCATTAAGACCTGGATTACTGACTATTGGATCACCAGATGCGGTGGTGTTAATAAAGTTATTATCACCTAAAGAGTGAAGACCTGCTGGGTTGATGAAGTTTGCTAATTCAATTTGTCCAATTTGTTGTGTCGCTGTTGCTCCTGCTTGAAGAACAGAAACCATACCATCCACACCAATCGTAATTTGTGTTGCATCTGCTGGAATAACAAGCTGAGGAATAAGTTGGTAACCATCGCTGTTGATGACATTTCCATCAGCATCAAGTTTAAACGAACCATTTCTGGTATACCCAGTTGTGCCATCTGGAAGCAAAATTTGGAAAAAACCATTTCCTGTAATTGCCATATCTAAAGAGTTACCTGTCTCTTTAAAGTTACCCTGTGTAAACATCTTTGCAATGGCCGTTGGACGAACACCAAGACCCACTTCAATACCTGTTGGAGAAACAGATGTACCACTGGTTGATGTTCCAGCATATGTCATGGTTTGATACATCAAATCCGCAAACTCAGCACGTTGTTTTTTATAACCAATCGTATTTACGTTTGAGATGTTGTTTGAGGTCGTATCGATTTGCGTTTGTTGTGCGATCATTCCCGTTGCAGCAGTATACAGTGATCGAATCATTTTTCTTCCTTCTTTAGTTTCTTAATTATTTATTAGGCTTTAGTTGAAGCTAGTTTCGAAATAGCTTCTGAGTTAAGATCGTTCATATGTGACTTCATCACTTTTTGATACATATCTACAAATCTATTGGTTTCAATCAAATTAACCATTTCACTCACAGGATTGACATTGCTGGTTTCAAGAAAACCTTGTGAAACAAAATTACCATCTTCTAATTGGGTGACTTCTTCAAGACTTTTGTATTTGTAAAAACTTGTTCCCTCTTTTAACAATGATCTAATATCATCGCTTCGAACAATCATCAAGTTTCCAATTTGATCTTCTCGGTTATAAAGACCACCACTTTGATCGACTCTTAGCTCGCCATCATCTGGGATTGTTATATATTGTTGATTTTGAAAATAGGTTGCTGGCAATACTGGATAACCTTCTTTAGTGGTTAAAACACCTTCATTGTTGAGCGTAAACGAACCATTTTGTGTTAGGCGAATACCATTAGGAGTCTCCACCATAAAAAATGCATCTTCACGTTTGAGTGCAAAATCAAAAGGGTTACCTGTATTTTTAATACCACCTTGTTGATACTTCACATATTCTTCTACAACTTGAGGTACTCTTACCCCTACAGCATTGATAAATTTACTTGCCTCTTTTGTGTTGTCTTTGATAGGCATTTCATCTTTGTATTCTTGAAAAATACGTTTGAAATCACCAACAACAACATCATCTCTTTTAAATGCTGTGGTATTTAAATTGGCAAGATTATTAGAAATTAGGTCAAGTTTATTAAACTGTGTGACCATCGCTCCAGTAACGCTATAATA
>Ga0062382_10000300_pt1 | contig 11920 bp, 9 predicted proteins | sample DOMMetBare2Fresh_FD_59507 | JGI IMG/M metagenome (GOLD analysis project Ga0062382, IMG submission 59507) | Wetland sediment microbial communities from St. Louis River estuary, USA, under dissolved organic matter induced mercury methylation -... | ecosystem: Environmental > Aquatic > Freshwater >... | reverse complement strand
TAAAGTTCAAGGCAGAGAACCTGTTCGCATTAACTCAAAAGATGCCAAAAAATACGGCATTGTCAATGGTGATGTTGTTGAAGTATATAACGCACGTGGACGTATTTTAGCAGGTGCAGTGGTAACAGAAGATATTAGACCTGGTGTTATCGCCATTGAAGAAGGTGCATGGTATAGCCCTGAGGGAGTTTTTGGTAAAGACGAACGCTGCAACAGTGGACACTGCAATGTTTTAACATCGTCTCGTCCATCTTCAGAAATGGCACAAGCAACAACCATCAATACAACATTGGTTGCGATTAAAAAAGCAGAAGGCGTACAAAAACAAAATGTAGCATATGTTGCGCCAAAAATAATTGACGCGTAATGTCTAAAGGATTGACAATGAAAAAAATAATAGCAAGTTTACTCTTTGTGTGCGCACTATTTTCTAGTGCGTATGCAACATCATACATTATCGTGGAGGAGGGTATGTCCCTCTTAGTCGGTAAGACCAAGATTTACAATGGAACACCTGTTGAGGTGAAGTCGCAGTCATCTAAAAATGCCACTGTTATTATCAAAGGGTTTATAAATCCGTTGGATGCAAAAAGTCTTTATGCAACTAAAAATTTAAAATTGCTTTTGGCTCAGGTGAATGATGACTCTATGATCCAAAAAGCGGGCGATCAAGGTACGTTAGAAATTGAAATAGAGGCTAAGTATCTTGTTGAAAATGCTGACCTTGCATGGGAAAAAAGTACGGATCGTTTTTATGAGAAATGTACCAAGTGTCATGCGGCTAAAGTGGTTAAAGATCATACGATGTTAGAGTGGGAAGGTTTGTATGAGAGTATGAAAGAGTTTGCAAAACCAACAGATGATGATACTTCTCACATTCTAAGATTTTTAAGAGCATACGCAAAAGATGGCATTTTATCTGAGTAAATAAAACAAAACTTTTAAGGAGGTATAGATGAAAAATTCGTTGAGTTTGGTTGTTTCATTGGTTGTTTTGGGCGCATTTTCAAGTGTTGGGGCAGATGAGTTAAGTGATGCTCTCAAAAATGGCAAGGTAAGTGGTGATGTGGCACTCACATATGAGAGCAGAAATGTTGATCGCCAAGTAGGCACGTACTATGCTGATACAGCGTACAGTGTTGGTTCTATCGGGCTTAATTATGAAACAGCTAAGTTTTACAATTTCAGCGCAAACGTTGGGTTTAGAGCGTATCAGCCTGTATGGCAAGATGATAGCCATTTTGTAACGGCTCATGGTAAAGGTGATGCGAGTGAGCGTTTTTATGAAGATGGTTCAAATAAACATATGGAACTTGCCAACGCGTATCTTGCTTATGCAACAAAAGATATCGTTGTAAAAGCAGGACGTCAAGAGCTTTCTACTGAGTGGTTAACAAAGTATCATGATGCTGTTACTGCGATGGTGACACCGTTTAACAATGCTCAAATTGAGATGATTTATTCACAAAAGCGATACAGAGTTGATCCAAGAGAGTTTTTTAGTGCAACTGATATTAACGGAAATGACGGTATTTATAAACTAGGATTTAGTTATCAGCTTTCCAATGAAATCAAAGCAAAAGTCTATACTCTTGTTGCTCCAGACAACTATGAAATTTATGGTGGAAAAGTCAATTATGACACCAAAATCAATGATGTTGGTTTAGGGCTTTTAACACATTATATGGAGACCAGAGAAGATGTCGCTCAAGATGGAAAGATGCTTGAGTTAGTAGGGTATGCAAGTTATGCTGGCTATAAAGCAACACTAGGTTATGTGAAAACAGGTAAAGAGAATGGTTGGGGAAGTGCTGCAAATTATGGAGATACAGTTGTTCCGTTTGAAGAGGGCGATCACATGTATGTTCCAGATGCAAGAACAACATACTTCATGCTTTCAAAAACCATTGCAGATGTGAGTTTAACAGGTTTATACGGTGTAACGAAATACGGTCAATTCTCTAAAGACGAATTTGATGTGTGGGCAAGTTATAACTTTACAAAACAGTTAAGTGGAACGCTTGGATTTGCTGTTACAAATGAAGACAAAAAAGATGGATCTGTACCTGATTTAACGCAAATCAACGCAACTTTAATCTATAAATTCTAAAATGTTTCTAAACAGGTGGCATAAAGACGCCACCTGATTCTTGCGTTATCGTGAGAGGAGTTGCAAGATGGATAAGCTTTTAGTGGAAAAAATGAAAACATTGACAGTACTGTATGCTGAAGATGAAGAGGGCATTCGTAACAATGTTGCTAAAACACTTCGTTATTATGTTAAAAATGTGATTGAAGCAACCAATGGCGAAGAAGCATTAGCGCTTTATCGTAAAGAAAAACCTGACATCATTTTCACAGATATTATGATGCCTGGAAACATAGATGGCATAGAGCTTGTAAGACAGATACGTAAAGAAGATACTAAAGTCCCTATCGTGATGATTACAGCACATACGGATAAAGAATACCTCCTTAAAGCAGTCCCTCTGCATTTAGAACAATATATCGTGAAACCTATCAATCTTAAAAATCTCAAAGAGACCTTAATAAAATGTGTTGAGGTTATCTCCGCAAATCGAGCAATCGATACAGACCTTCCTTGTGGATATTCATACGATTTTGACAATAAAGTATTGACATTCAATAACGAAGAAATAAAACTGACCAAAATGCAAATTGCTTTTTTTGAGCTTTTGCTAACGAATAAACATAGGATTATTACTTACGATGAGTTACAAGAGTATGTATGGCAAGATCAGATTATGACAGATGCGGCATTAAAATCATTGGTAAAAAATTTAAGGCAAAAGTTTCCTAAAGAGTATATTGTCAATTTATCAGGTGTTGGATATAAACTTGCCGATGTTTAAAATCTTATGGAGTTGTCTTTTTATCGTATATGCATGGGGCAATGAAACGATTATTGAACCGATTCATTATGCGGATGGCACTATCGATAAAGAACTCATCAATGAGCGTGTTAAGGGCTCTCATATCAAAGTATTTATGCCTTCTATCCCTTATCATTACATTTCAAAACTGATTAACGGAACCTTACTTCGCATCGCTGATACTCCGCAAGGGTGGGAATATATGATGGCAACGGAGTATATTCAAATCGATGATGTGACCTATGAATTTGCACTGAGGCAGGGTGTCAAATTTCAAGACGGTACAGATTTTAATGCCGATTCTGTTGTGCATAATTTCAATGCTTTTTTAAAAAAACCCTATACATACACAGATATTCACAATCGGCTTAAAAGCGTAGAAAAAATCAATCCTTATCGTGTGCGATTTCATTTGTATAAACCGTATGGTATGTTTTTACATGATTTGGCGGCTATCAATCTTTACAGCGATACTTATCTTCAAAAGTTTACGTGGCAAGGCGGCGCTACAGGAGCCAATACACAAGAAGCAGGCAATTATGGCTTAGGACCTTATATATTAACGCAAGGGTATGCTATTGGGCGGAAACAGACACCCATTATTACCTTAAAAGCCAATCCTTTTTATTATAAAAGTACACAGCCTTATATTGAGACTATCACGATTTATACGCAATTAACAGCAGATGAATCTGTTAAGATGGCACTGGATAAAGAGGGTGAATTGGATATCACTCCTATACCATTCAATAAAAAAACAGAAGCGACACTTTCCCCTTATGCTAAGCTTTTGACAATGCCTTCAACGAATAACATTATGATTTACTTTAATCTGATGAATAAAAAGAGTGTGTTGAATCGAAAAGAGATTCGTATAGCCTTAAATAAGGCGATTAATCAACCGCGCCTTCTCAATTTTGTTTACAAAAATGAAGGACAATTAGCGCCCACGGAAGCTTCAACAAATTACCAATCTGTCAAAGAAGCATCACAAACATTGAAAACCTATGGTGAAACTATCTTAGAGCAAGAAAAAGAAGAGATCAAAACTATTTTATCGGGTATTACGCTGAATGTTTTGACGCAAGATCGTTTTATGTTTTTATGGAAAGGAATCGAATATCAGCTCAATCAGTTTGGCATACAACTCAATTATACGGTTACTACCAGTGAAAAAGATATTTACGAGCAACTGTTAACTAATAGAGAAGAGCCTAAAGCATGGGATTTGCTCACATGGGGTAATGATGATTGGTTTGGGAATCATCCTTGGACAACTTTTTTTGCATATAGAACAACCAGTGAATGGTCGTCCATTGAAAAAGATGACATTCTTCAAAATGAAATTGAGGCATTTTTTTCGTATCCCTTCCAAAGTAGTCATTTTCAACAGAGTGTTGATAAGATAGTTCATCATGTTTATGACAATGCTTATATGCTTTTCATCCCCTCTCCCAATATTGTTTTAGCTATCAATAAAGAGGTCTCTTATGTGCCTTCTTCAGTAGCAATTATGCCATTGTGGGAAGCCAAAATTAGTAAAAACCACTGGTCTGTGCGTAAAGGATCTTATGCTCCAGAAAAACTTTTGCCAATGAAACCATTAAAGGTTATCAAATGATTCACTATTTACGAGTACGTTATAAGTTCTTTATGATGGCTTCTCTTGGTGTGATTGCCATTGTTTCTATGTCTTTTCTCGCACAATCAATTTCAAAAGATGGGTTTCAAAGATTGAGGGATGTTTTTGATGACTCAAAAAAAGTACAGCATATTCAAAGAGATTTTATAGCTCCTTTGTTTACGGTAAGAGAAATAACACTAGCCCTTGTTACAGCTCCCAATAATGATTATAGACTAGAAATTAAAAAAGATTTAATGCCTCTGATAAAAAGATTGGATAGTTCGTTTTCCTCGCTTAAAAATGATGAAATGAATGCTATTTGGAATAATTACAAAAAATTAATTGCGATCACTGATGAATACATGCAAACAGGCTTTGAAGAGGGTGCATTTACTAATGTCAATGGTGCTGAGCGAAAACAATTTTATATTTTAGTTTCTAAGTTAGAGCAGATTCAAGCGATTCAATTAGACAATTCACAAGCAACATTTCAAAAAGCGTATGATAATTTTTACGCAAAGCAGGATCTTATTATCTCGGGTGCAAGTTTAGTTGTCTTTTTGACACTCTTATTTGGCTTTTTAATTGCTCGAAATATTGTTTTTTCCATCGATAGTTTGCAAAAAGGACTCGCACAATTTTTTGCTCTTTTAGGTCGAAAAATTGATAAAGATGCCACGATTACCATTGAACTCCCCAACAAGGATGAATTTGGCGATATGGCTAAAAAGATTAATACCAATATTGAGATTGTGCGGGAAAATTTAAAAAAAGATCTTCATATTATTGAATGTGCAACCAATGTTTTGAATGAAATTAAAAAAGGTAATCTCTCAAGCCGTCTTAAAGAGTCAGCCAGCTCAGAAGAACTTAATCGCCTTCAACAAGTGATGAATGAAATGCTTGACAACCTCAATCAAAGAATTGTCCTAGAAATCAATGAACGCACCAAGCAAGAGCAACTGCTTATTCAACAGAGCAAACTCGCTTCTATGGGAAATATGATAGGCAATATTGCTCATCAATGGAGACAACCACTGAGCGAAGTCAATGCTATTTTGATGAGTTTACAAGCACAAAAAGAGAATAACGATCTAAGTGATAACGATTTTTTTACAGCGCTTGAAGAGTGCGATATTATTTTAGCTCATATGTCAAATACTATCAGTGATTTTCAAAACTTCTTTAAACCTTCAAAAAGTAAAAGTAAATTTAGTTTGCAAGAAGCCTGTAAAAATGCAAGTTTTATTATTGAGTCATCTTTGAAATATAAGCAAATTGATTATCAGATGAATGTCATCGAGGATTCCGAAGTTTTTGGCTACCCCAATGAGTTTGCACAGGTTATTTTAAATATTCTTTCCAATGCAAAAGATATTTTGATAGAGAGAAAAATTGAAAATCCTTATATAAGATTAACCATCACCAAAGGTAAAAAATACGCTCTTATCAAGATTCAAGATAATGGAAAAGGTGTAGATAAAGATTTGATGGACCGTATTTTTGAGCCTTATTTTACAACAAAGCATGCTTCAAGAGGGACTGGTATTGGTCTTTATATGAGTAAGATTATTATTGAGGCAAATATGCACGGATACTTGAATGTTAAAAATACATCAGAAGGAGCGCTATTTACAATTAAAATCAAACACCATGATTAAATATTTAGTTTTTAGACTTCGCATTATCTTTTGATTTTTGTAGTATCAAATACTCCGAATAGGAAGATAAAAAGTCGAATGAATCTCTTTTTCATTTAAAAAATGGTTTTTATGCATGATGACATAGGATGGATCTGTCGTCGTTTCAAATCCGCTATGAGGAAGCCAATTATGATATGCCCATTTTATAAACCAAGCGACTTCATGCGTTTCCCCACCAAAAATCTCAAAAGTCGCATACAGACCACCTTCTAATATATTGGAAGGAATATTTGTAGTGATGATTTCATCTTCAGGGCTAATTGCTGCGATATAGAAGCATTGTTCATGAGGTGTAATCGCAGGGTTATCATGATAAATTCCAATTTCTTCATAATTTTTCAAGTCAGCTGAGTAAACCAACGCCTGTAACTGTAACCACTTTTGTTTAGCTTCTTCTAGGATATATCCTTTTTGTCTAAGATAATAAATTTTTCTATCTTTCGTTTTTACAATTTTAACTTTTGTCATATCAAATTCAGGTAGAGCATTTTTCAATAAAGAGTTTTTAAAAATGCCATCTGAATATTCAATATAACCTCCATTTCGCCACTCTTTTGGCGTTAGATTAAAACGTTCTTTGAAGGCTTTTATGAATGATGATTGTGAACTGTAACCACACATATTGGCAATTTGGGTAATCGTCGAATACTTATTCGTTAACAACAAATTCGAAGCTTTCTGAAGACGTATAGATTTTATAGACTCATAGATATTAATACCTAATTGCTCTTTAAATATTTTATGAAGATGAACATTACTGATTGTAAAATTGGTCGCCAATATATCGACGTTGATAGGAGTGTCAATATGTTTATAAATATACGACATTGCTTTATTGGCAATATCTATATACAAATCATGTGTTTTTTTTCTTTGCATGCTTTATCTTAGCATAAATAGACTATTTTTTGTTAATTTTTAGACTATTTTGATTTAATAAAAAAACAATTTTTATCATAGTTTCGATGAAGAACAGAAAAAATCAAACAGCTATAATAATCGAAAATCTACCTTAAGAAACAAAGATGTCAAAAACAATTTTACGGGTAAAAGAGATTAAAACGACGCAACATCAACAGGTTATGGGCATAGTTTTTGCCTTTATTACAGTTCTTATTTGGTCCAGTTATTTTTTATCGCTACGAATAGGCGCATTAACACCTTTAACTTTAGCAGAACTAGCCATTTTTCGATATACCGTGCCAGGATTTCTTTTGTTGCCTATCTTCATCAAAAGTATAGCAGAGTATAAAAAAGTACCTTTAGTCTATTTACTAGGTATTATTTTGGGAAGTGGATTGCCATTTTTTCTTTTATCAGGGTACGGTATAAAACTAACCCAAGTAGCCTATGGAAGTACACTGATCCCCGGTACGATACCACTATTTGTAACAGTTATTGCTGTATGGATTTACAAACAGCCTTTACCATATTTTCGATTGTGGGGAATCATAATCATTGGCTGTGGTGTAATCGCCATGCTTCTTCAAATAGGAAATACGTTAGATAAGCATTTACTGTTTGGTCAAGGGCTTTTTTTATGTAGTGCGCTTTTATGGTCATTGTTTACTATCAGTATTCGACAATCAGGATTATCACCTTTAAAAGTTGCCGCACTTGCCGCTTTGCCAAACGGAATAGTTATCGCTCTTTGGGTAACCATTACGCATCCAGAACTAGGCTATAGTGCATTACCAATGATGGCTATCTTTGGACAGATGATAGTTCAAGGAGTCGTTATAGGATTTTTCTCTGGAGTGTGCTTTAGTGCAGCGATTGTTCGCGTTGGTGCTGAGAAAACATCTGCTATTGGAGCCGCTACTCCTACTGTTGCAACTTTTTTTGCAACTATTATGCTAGGTGAGCATGTAGATATGTATTTGGTATTAAGTATGAGTTTAGTCATAGGAGGTGTTTTTTTAGCAAGCGGTGTATTACATGGAGAAAAAGTATCCTGATGTTGGGAATATCTTGTAGAAAAAATTTTTCTACATGGAGTTTGTTTATACAAACTTACATGAAAATTTGATTTGTCTCAATAAAATATTTACACTTTTTTTACACTTTTTTTTTAGTATTGTCACTGAAATCCAAATCAAAAGGAGTGGACAGTGACAACAAGAAGTTACAGCATATCAATTATGGTTGCATCATTAGTGCTAGGAACACAGGTATGGGGTGCCGACACATTAGCTGATGCGTTTAAAGAAGGCAAAGTAAGCGGTACAATCAAATCGATGTATCGAGATGCTGATATCTCAGGGCAAGAGAGCAGCGGATTTGCAATGGGTGGTGAATTAGGTTATGTTACGGGCAAATTATATGGTTTTGGTGCTGGTTTCACGTTCCAAACATCACATACATTAGGACTCAAAGACAATAATCCAGCAGAAGTCGATACAAGTGTTGCTACATCTAAAAGTGACTTGAGTGAGGCGTACCTTTCTTATACTTTTGATAAAACGTTAATTAAAGTTGGTCGTCAATATATTGATACTCCACTTGTCTCAACAAGCACATCACGTATGTATAATGACATTATGGAAGGTGCGACAATTACAAACACTTCTTTGCCTGAAACAACACTTATCGCAGGTGTCATTACCCAATACCAATATCGCTTTGGTGACATGGAAAATTATGACAAAAATATTTACACATTATATGCACTCAACAAATCGGTAAAAGGACTTGAAGTCACCCTGCAAGGAACAACGCAAGCAGATGAGAGAAGTTTGTTGTTTGCAGATCTCTCCTATACACTTCCGATGAATTTTCCTGTAACGATTGGTACACAGTATTTAGGTGATTATGCTGATATTACGGGTGAAAAAGACTCCTATCTTTATGGTTTCATGGTTGGAACAAAACTTGGCGGCGTTGGATTGTCAGCGTACTACAATAAAACAGCTAAAGATGGCGATGTAACATATGGCTATGGTCAAGGCTCTGATTGGACATACAATAGTGTTCAATGGTTATCAGGCTATACCGCAGGTACAGAATCTTACCAAGCGAAACTTTCCTATGACTTTGAGCAAGTGGGTATTAAAGGCTTAAGTGCATTTACACGTTATGCGATTTTTGATAATTCTGTGAATGCAGCCAATGATGCAAAAGAGTGGAATTTTGATGTAAAATATAAATTCCAAGGCTCTATGAAAGGTCTAGAAACACGTCTTCGTTACGCTGACATTAGCTACGATCAAGCTGGTAAGCCAAATGAACATGATTTTAGATTTATAGCAAATTATAACTTCTAATGTTTGAAGATAGATCGAGAAGCTAAACGCTTCTCGGTCGTACAAAACGTAATGGGGTAAAAATAAAATGCGTTATAATACTCGGCCATGTTACATTTTAATACTAAGCTACTGATATGAATCATTTGAAACAAAAATACTTATCTACCTTACTTTTTATTCTCATCTTTTCCTCTCTTACCATAGCATATATAGTACTTGTTTTCATCAACTATGATGCGAATAAAACAATGATGGAAGGCTTAGTTAAGACAAATCAACTCAATATCGTCAAAGGATATAAACGTCAAATTGATGAATGGCTCTCGGTCAAAAAGCGTATTGTCTTTTCTGCCGCTACATTTCTTTCTCCATTAGATCCACAAAAAAACTATCATGAGATAAGGCAAATTTTACAAAATGCTATTACCACAGGTGAATTTAGAAGTGTTTATATAGGGTATGAAAATGATGCCTTTGTAACAGGTATCAATTGGATCGCACCCCAAGACTATTTTCCCACACAAAGACCTTGGTATAGTGTTGGAAAAGAACGTAATGAAGTAACAATTACCTTGCCTTATATTGATTCTGATTTGTTTAAAGATGTTATATCTATCGTGGCTCCTGTTTATAGGAACAATGAATTAATCGGTATATTATCTAGCGATCTTATTTTAGATGCTATTCAAAAAGAGATGCTTTCTATTAATTTGCCTTTTAATGGGTTTGCATTTTTAGTCAGCAAAAATGGTCAAATTCTTTTAAGTCCCGATGGTTTTAGTGAAAACAAGTGTTCAGGTTGTGAACCTGCAATCTCTGCTATTTTATCCAATGAAAAAACCGTAGGTACAACAACCTATGTCCATAATGGACAAAAATATTTAGTATTTTATGAGCCATTAGAGAATAGTGATTGGATTTTTTCAACAGTTTTAAATGAAGAAAGTATTTTTAAAGAATTAGATGAGCAGTTATTTGAAAACGTCATTATGGCAATTGGATTTGCTGTCTTTGGCATTTTAGGTGTGCTTTTCTTTCTATTTTTATCACGTAAAATTTTTGAACATAAGCGCTTACTTGATTCATTTGCACATAGTAACGTTCAGGCAATGGCGATTGTAGATAAGAAAAAGCATATTGTTCTTGCCAATGAACCTTTAAAGCACTTCTTAGCGTTACATGAATCTATAGAATTAGGACAGCCTCTTTTGTATTTGCAGCAAAAAGAGGGTAAACAAGGCTTGATTCAAACGATCATTGATTCTGTGAATGAAGTAATGGATGAAACGCTCAATGCAAAAATAATGCAGTTGCCCAATGAAGAAACTTCAGAATGTTATGTTCTTCAAATCATGCCAATTATTGAAGAAAATGAGAAAATAGAAGGATGTGTTGTAACGATTAATGATATAACCCATGAATATAGACTCGAAACGCATGCCAAAGAGCATGAACAAATTATGATTCAGCATAGTAAAATGGCAGCAATGGGTGAGATGGTGGGAGCCATTACACATCAATGGCGCCAGCCTTTAGCCGCTCTTTTAGTACTTATGGGGATGTTGCGTGTTCAAGTGAAAGACAAAGTGATTAGTGAAGAAAGATTGATTGAAAGCTTTGATAAAGCCGTTGAAATTGTAAAATTTATGGAACAAACACTCCAATCTTTTAAATCATTTTATAAAACGGGACAAGAAAGAGAATATTTTGATTGTGCAACAGTGATTGAAGAAGTTGTCAGTATTTTAAAACCAATTGCGCGTATCCACAACATAGACCTCTCTTTTATCTATGATTACAAAAAAGATTATCCTTTGGTCTCTTACCCTAATTATCTCAAACAAATTTTAGTCAATCTTGTCTCAAATGCAAAAGACGCTATCTTAGAAAAAAACAGTGATTCTTTTGAAGGACATATTATGATTTCTTTGGAAGAAAGTACAGATGGTTATACGATTTGTGTTGAAGATGATGGACTTGGTATTCAATCAGAATTTGAAGAAAAACTTTTTAAGGCGATGCAAACAACAAAAGGTGCTAAAGGGACAGGGCATGGTCTTTATTTATGTAAGTTATTGGTTGAAAATAAACTCGGTGGTAGCATTCATGTTCACTCTTTATCCAACCCAACTGTTTTTTCACTCTTTTTGCCTAAAGGAAATTCATGGACAAAAATGTCTTAAAACGATTTAGTGAGTTACGTATTTTACTGGTAGAAGACGATGCATTGCTTAGAGGTATTATTTTTGATGCTCTGAGTCTTTATTGTCAACATGTGCAATGTGCAGAAGATGGAGAAGAAGGTTTACGATGTTTTCATAGTGGAAATTTTAATGTAGTCATTAGTGATATTAATTTGCCAAAAATGAGTGGACTCACTATGTCTCGTGAGATTAGAAAAGTGAATGAAGAGATATCGATCATTATTTTAACTGCATACGATACGACGGATAA
>Ga0062382_10000298_pt1 | contig 11967 bp, 3 predicted proteins | sample DOMMetBare2Fresh_FD_59507 | JGI IMG/M metagenome (GOLD analysis project Ga0062382, IMG submission 59507) | Wetland sediment microbial communities from St. Louis River estuary, USA, under dissolved organic matter induced mercury methylation -... | ecosystem: Environmental > Aquatic > Freshwater >... | reverse complement strand
TTTTCCTTGGGGCTTAAGGGAAATTTTTTTACGTTTGGTGTAAAATAATCCAACACTTTTTGTGCAATAGCAGGGTTCATTACAGCACCCCCTTCATATACTTCCTCTATTGCCTGCAAAATTCTTTGCGGCTTATCATTCTTTAAAATATAGCCGCTGGCACCGCTTCTAATGCTGGTAAATATTTTTTCACTGTCATCGTATGCTGTTTGCATTAACACTTTTACCTCGGGATATTTTGTCTTAATCATTCTTAATCCCTCAATACCATCTACTTCAGGCATATTGATATCCATTAGTACTACATCGGGATTATGATTTTCCATGTCTGACAGAACATCCCTACAATTCGAGGCTTCACCTGAAAATTTTAAATTGTCATTTAAGTTTATCAGGGCTTTAAGACTATCCCTTCTTTCGCTGCTATCATCATATATAAAAACACTTATAGCCATTTCGTAAAATTACAATACAAATAACACTAAGCAGTGTCATTAAATTTAGGGATAGGTAAGAAGGGGTACTGGAAACGAATTCGTCAACAGGCAAATTCCTACAAGGGAATAATGGAATTAACAATACTTCCTGTATTCTTTTCTGTGTTTAAACTGAATATACCATTCAATTCTTCTGTACGCCTTTTCATATTTGCAATACCATTGCCTGTTGTGCCGTTTACCACAAACCCGATACCATCATCGGCAATTGACAAAACTATTTTATGATTTTCAATTTTTAATTCTATAGTAATATTTTCCGCATTGCTGTATTTTACTGCATTGTTTAAGGCTTCTTTTGTTATCAGCACTATGTTTTTTCTGCAACCAATATCTTTTATTTCAGTATCAGCTTTTTTATCAATTTGTATGGTATAATTAATATTGGTAGCCCCCAGTATATCATTGGCAAAAGTTTTTATACGGCTGCTGATGGTCATAAACTCGTCTTTACCGGGTTTCATGCTCCAGATAATATCACCTATTTTATCTGCTATATTTTTTGCCTGGGTTTCTATTTTATCTAATACCAGCTTTGCCTGATTTACATCTCTGTTTACCAATTGACCGGCTACTGCACTGTTTAGCTGTAAGCTACTGAGGCTTGCGCCAATATCATCATGCAGATCGGCGGTAATTTTTTGGCGTTGTTGTTCTAGCGCCAGTTGTTGCATAAAATTGTTTCTTTGTTTAGATAATTTTCTGCGATTATAAAGCCAAAAGAAAAATGCAGTAATTGTTATTGCCATCAGAATCCAAAACAGAAAAGATTGATAAAAAGGTGTTTTTATTTTAATTTTTAAAATTGCAATAATCGTTGATGGCTCATTATTTCTTTTCAATGCTCTGATTTTAACAATGTAATTACCACTGGCCATTTGACTAAATAACAGCGTGTTATCCTTTACATTTTGCCAGCCAATATCATTCACTTCATATTGAAACTGTGGTTTATACTCAGTTAAATCAACACCAGCGAATTCAATTTGTATATTGTTTTCAGAAGGAGATAATTCATACGCATCTTTAATATCTGCCGGTTTTGAATTTATTAAAATTTGAGTAATGTAAACCGGAATTTCATTGATGACAGGCGATGCAGTTATATTCAATTTACTTATTCCTTCGCCTGTAGCTACATATACGGTATCATTAAAGATTGAAATTTGATTTACGAGGCCATCGCCCAAACCGTCTGTTTTATCGAAGAAAGCAGATTTAAAATCAATTTTATTATTCTTTAAAACATAATCAATTCTTCCCAAAGACTTTTCGGTTCCTACCCATATCTGACCTTGCCTTACACTGGCTAATGCCTTGCAAATTGTACCCTGCAAATATTTTTTTAAAGGCAGCTTAAATATAACAACATCATTTTGCAGGGCAACCAAAGTATCTGATGACATGCCCGCCCAGATCAGGCCATCTTTCGTACTCAACAGGGTGGTTATGGTGTTTGTTAGTATTGTGTTTTGCTCTCCTAAATTTTTTACAACCCCGTTTTTAAATTTGTATAAGCCGTCATTTGAACCAAAATAAATTTCATTATTGGCAGCCGTTATAACTGTTGTAATTCTTTTCTTTAGCAGGGTATCTAATTTATTATTGTTTAAATGATATCTAAATAAGTAATTATAAGCCGCCAGCAGCAACATAGAATCATTAACCAGCAAGGCATCTTTAAACCCCTTTTGCTCAAGTAATTTTTTATAGTTTCCGTTTAAGCCAACATATAAACCGCTGAATGCAGCAAAATAATACTGCTCCCGGGAGTGGAATATCTTTTTAACATAAATATTGTTGTAGTTGTTTTTAACGGGGTCTAGTTTGTACTTGCCGGTGTTATTGTTTTTTGCAAACAGGATATTGCCTGAATTATTTCCTGCAAATAACCCATCTTCATCAACATATAAAGCAGTAATATTCCTATCCCCGTTTAACGAAAAGGAAATATTTCCAACAAGGGAATTGGTAATTTTTATTAACCCTTTACTTTCTGTACTCACCCAGTAATTGCCATTATTATCTTCAAATATATCCTTTGCGTATCCTCCAACATCCATTGTTTTTATTATATCCAGGTTTTCGGGAGATAAAAAATAAATAAGTCCATTTCGGCCCACCACTACAACATAATCTTTAAAATTGGCAATATTCCAGATACGGCATGGTAAAGATTTAAAGCTATAGTTCGGTACCAGGGCTTTATCCAGATTAGTTATTTTAATGATAGTGCTATCACGCCTGTCTAAATATAAATCGCCATTTCTTTCTTTTACTTTACTGAAACTTAAACCTGGATGGGGCATTAAAGCAGTATGTACTATTTTTCCGTTTGTAAGCAGTGAAATATGGGTGAGCGAAATTAATATAGTAGCTGCGGTAGTTTTTTTTGCATAAACAATAGTTTCTTTAAACTCAGGAAATCTGGTAATATTATTATTCTTACCGATGATATGAAATTTTTTGTTGCCTTCGTAAAGTGCTACTTCGCCGTTCGAAAATACATTCCCCAGTAAGCCGTATTTTGCCTCGACTTTGTTTAATGGAACAAAAGTGTTGGCGTTAACAATTTTACTTGTTTTAGTATCAATGTATGCAGGATTCTTACTAAACGGGATAATCCACAATCGTTCCGTCGAGTCTAAAAAGATATGCAGTATTTCATTATCCGGCAAGCCGTCACTTACAGTAAAATTTTGAAATCTTTGTCCATCAAAACGGGAAAGCCCATTCTCGGTAGCAATCCACAAAAACCCTCTTTTATCCTGCACACAGGTATAAACGTGGTTGCTTGGTAAACCATCGGCAATGGTAAAGTACTTTATAACCTGTTGTTGCGCAAAACAAACTATATTAAAAACTACGCAGGTCAGGCAAAGGAATAATATAATTTTTCTCTTTTGCAGGTTAGTTGATTTATAAAATAACAGGGTTCATAAATATACGAACCCTGTTATTAAAATTGTTTAGTGCTTTTTATTTTTTCTTAACTACAAAATCAAAACATGCAATCACTTCACACTCTTTACAATCATTATCCCTGAATGTGAACTTCACACATATCTTTCCTTTCAACTCACAGCAATCAATTGCCGGCACAGGCGGTAAAATAAAGTTCATGCCGATGTTTGTACCGTTTGGTATACTTATGGGTGTGCCGCTAATCCAGATAACTTCTCTTGGATTTTGATAAACCCCTGCGCCGGTTCCGCTGAATGATGGCACGCCTGTTCCGCCATACATGGTAATTAATCCCGGCGCTACACCAATATTTGTTGCAGAAGCAACGCTTGCCCAGGTGAACGGAAGATTAACGCACTTCATACACTCTTTACCAAAATTATCGGTAATGGTATAACTAACTACATTGGCCCTTACTTCTGTAATATTTGCCAGTGCCAAACCATTAATGGTAAATGTTTGGGCTGCAATTGTTGAAGTTACTGTTGGGTTGTAATTAACTGTGCCGGCAGTGGCTTCAATCTTATACGGACAACAAGGCCTTTCACATTCAACAGTAAAAGTAATTTTACATTCCTTACACAGTTTGCCATTGCAATATGCCTGTATTAAAATGGTATAAGTACCGTTTGCCAACACACCAGTATTAATAGTGAGCGGCAGTGTGCCGGTTACCGGGCCACCAGGACCCGTCATGGTGTAGGTTAAGTTTGATGGACAATCTTTAGGATTACAGGTATAGGTGCCAGCCAGTACAAATGTTTTGTTACAATCCAATCGGCCTAAATCTGTATCGCAGTTTATCTGTTTTACTTTTCCATCGCTGGTAACAGATAATTGTATGGGTTCCTTTTCATTGCAATCACATTTTTTATCGCAATTAATTTTTATTGTGACTTTACATCTTAAACAAGGTTGTCCGCCACAATAGCCTGTAATTTGAACAGTGTAGGTTCCATCTGCCAATGTGTTTAAGGTTAACGGAGCTGGCCCGCTTTGTACCAGAACGTTACCTGCATCGTACACAAATACACTATCAGCGCTTACACAATTTGGCGGGCATTTTATGGTAGCGCCAAAAGTTAATTTTTGTTTACACAAATCGCCACTGATTTCTATTACCTGTTCTTTTTCGTTGCAGTTTAATTTTTGCTTAGTTCCTTTTTCAAAAGCATACCAGGGGGCTGCTTCCCAAACACTGCCGATGCAGCAATTAACCGGCTCGCATTGAACAATCAAATCTATAACGCAGCTATCGCAGATTTTATCGCCACACCAGCCATAAAGGGTTAATATGTATGTAGTATTGCTGTTAGGCGTAGTAAATGTAAGTGGTAAACTTCCTGTTATAGGGCTTCCAACACCCGGTTGTAAAACATAGGTAACTTTTTTACTGCAGGCGGTATCCTTACAAAAATAAGATGCATCAATGGTGTAGGTTTTATTGCAATCCAGTTTTTGTCCGGAATTGCATTTCAATATTATTGGAACCGGCACATTGGCTTTTACATTATTTTTTGCTGCCGGTGCTTTTACTTTTTCGCCCTGGGTTAATTGTATCTCTCCCCAATGGCTTTCTTTACAATCGCAGGCACCGCAGTGTTTTATAAACAGATCGTATTTGCCCGATATAGCAGCACAGGTATCACCAATAAAGTTTACGGTAATATAAATCTGGTGTTGGCCAAGCGATAAAAGATTTAAATTTAAAACCGGGCCGGTAGAATGATAATTACCATCTACATACCACTTAATTACATAAACCCCGTTGTAAGTTTGACCAGGGCCTAATGGCAATGGTGGAATTAATTTAGCAGTATCGCATAAGGTATCGCAACCAATAGGGAACAGGGCAACATACGGCCGTTTTTTTATTGTTACCGTGTTGCTTTGTGCAGTACATCCGGTAAGAGTATTCAATAATGTAACGTAATAATTACCGGCCACACCTGTTGACATGGTTGGCCCCGTAGCTCCGTTGCTCCATTGATAAACATAATTTGGCCCTGCAGGTACAGGTGTTGCAGTATATAAATGAGTTATTCCTTCGCACAAATAACCGGTTGGGGCAATGCTTACCGTTGGGTTACTGTTTACATAAACACAAAAAGTATCTTTTGCAATACAGCCTGTTATATTATCAGTTACTGTTAAAATAAACTGATAAGGGCCAGCTGTTGCATTTACGGTGGCGGTTGCATCGTACTGTGTATTATTAGGGCTGAATGTGGCCGCCGGGCTTACCGTCCAGAAGTATGAAGAATTAGGATCGTTTACGCTGTTATACAAATAAACATTACCGGTGATTCCTGAAATACATTGTATGCTTTGTCCCTGAATATCGGCTACTGGTTTTGGATGATGCCAGAGATGCATTTTGTTTGATTTGGCAACACAACCGGTGCCATTATTTACTATCACATAATATTCACCAATATTGGTTGCATTATATGTAGCACTTGTTGCACCACCTATAGCGTTACCATTAAAGTACCATTGGTAATTGGTAAATACTGCCGGTGTGGTAGTTAATGTAAATCCTGTTGCACCCGGGCATATATATTTATCTGTAGGAATTGTAACAACCAATTTAGGTAGTATCGTTACTATTACTGTATCCTTTGCAACACAACCAAACTGGTTGGTTACCGTTAAAATTACCTGGCTTGTACCTGCAGCAGCAAAGCTGTGTGTGGTTGATTGCTGGTTAGATTGATAACCATCGCCAAAATTCCAGTTGTAGGAACTGGTGGCCGGGCCTGCAACACTGAATGGTGCTGGCGTGCCTGCACAAATAGGTGATGGTGGCGTAAATGTTGCAGTTGGCACTGTAATAATTACCGGGTAACTAATTGTAGCCTGGCAGCTACCACAGTTTGATGTAACCAAAAGGGTAATAATATACGTACCTGATTGCGTAGCTGTAAGTATTGGGTTTTGTGCAGCAGCATTATTAAATGTAGCACCTGCAGGCCCGGTAACCGACCATGCCCATGTACTGATAGTACAACCCAGACTGGGCAAAGTACTTGACAGGTCTGATAATGTTACCTGGTTACAATTTACATTATATCCAAAGTTGGCGGCAACGGGTACAACATAATGTATAGTATCCAGTACGGGGCAAATATGTGGATTAGGTGGTGGTGGACAATTTGAATACATTAATGCAGACACTACATAAATGCCAGGGGTAGTATAAGTATGTGGCGCAGCGGTTGATGTGAAAGTTCCAACAATAGGACCATAAGCCGAAGTAGCACCAAAACCATCACCAAAATTCCAAAATACACCTGAATTAACCGAGTTAGGAGCAGAAAAATTATACGTAGCGTTAAAAGTTACAACATTACATGGGCTTGCTACCGGAGGATTAATAACAATATTATAAGAAAATAATGCATCGGCCTCAGGTTCGTTCATCGCATCAGCAGGCCCGCCAATATCATTACCAATAGCTTTTAACGGATCGTAATTATCACAACTTCCGGTGCATGGGCCAACTGTTACATTTATAATATTTGAAGTATCTGTACAACTGCCGCAAGTAATCACAACATAATAAGAACCAGTAGCTGTTGCAGTATATGAAGGGCCGGTACCTACCGGTGTAGCAACATTAAACCATTGGTAACTATATGTACAGGTATTGTTTGCCTGGGCCGTTGCTACTAAAGGTACATTGATAGGATCGCCAGGGCAAAAGGTAGTAACATTGCCTGCAGTAATACTTACAGTAGAAGTAAAGGTATTGGGCACATTAATAGTTGCCGAGCCATAGCAACCGCTGGCTGCTTTTACTTTATAAAAACCAGGGGTAGTAGTTACAATGGTATTGGTTGCCCCGGGAAATGGAGAGCCATTTAATGTCCAAACGTATGAAGGAGGAGCAGGAGTTATGTTAGCGGTTAATGTTACACCTGGTGTACACAAATTACCCGATAAAGTTATTGTTCCGTTTGGAGGATTATTTACGGTAACAATCTTTGTAGCTGTTTGGCTGCAGGCCGTTGCAGTAATGGTGCAGGTAGCAGAAGGGCCGGCGCCATTCCACTGCACGGTAATACTGTTGGGCGTTGTATTTATAATGGAGCCGAGTGCATTACTCAACAACCAGGTATAGCCACCCGGAGGTACGGGGCCTGCAATGGAATAAGTTACCACATCATCAATACAAACGGGCGAAGCGCCTGTTATAGCACCAATGCCCGTAATTACCGAAACGTTTATGACTTGTACATAGCTTGAGCAGCCATTTACTGTTTGAGATACACTTATAGTGCCATTGCCTGTAAACTGCACCAGCAAAGAGTCTTTGTGTGCACCCATATATTGCAAAACAGTTCCGTTGGTAACGGTCCAATTAAATGTACCAGCATTCATGTTGCTTGTAACGCTATACATAACAGTTTGACCGGGACAAACAACCAATGGGCCAACTATAGCATTAATTTTTGGCGTATCTAATGCCAGTATATTTATTACCGCCGGAGATGAACAATAACTGGAAAGCGAAGAAGGCGTTGCGGTTATTGTATAACTGCCCGGCACATTCCATTTAATATTTTTACAGTTGCCCGGCGAAGAGACAACAGTAAAACCTGTTGCTGGTAAATAATTCCAGGTGGCAACAGCGCCATTGGCACAAATGCTTGTTGTTTGCCCAACACATACAGGCGACAAACCATTTAATTTAAACCTTGGCTTTATATAAACATGCATGGTATCTTTTCCGCTGCAACCACTGTAAGGATTATTATAATTACAGGTAATTACAAACGGCCCTCCGGGAAAGCCTCCCCATTGCACATTGATAATATTATGGTTACTGTCTGGCCCTACAATTGTCCCACCACCACTTATCGTCCATTTATAAAATGTACCCGGCAAAGCAGGTAACGAGTAAGAAGCACTTGCACCAGGGCAAACAATATTTGTGCCCTGAATAGGAAGATTAGGATAAAGCACCGGTACATTTAATGTTGCCGTATTGCCGCAGGTGTTGGGGCAGGTAGCATTTAGTGTAACAGATGTTGGAAAAGTGCCTGGGTTATTCCAGATTACAGTTACACAGTTACCCGTATTTGCACCTATGGGATAAACACTGCCTCCACTTACCGTCCAGTTATAACTGCTGCAGCCTGGGGTGTTGGTGCAATACTTTACCGTATCTCCTGTACATAGCATCTTTCGGCAATCATCGGTATAGATATTAATGCCGGCCTTATCACTCACATTTATTATTACCATAGCCGTATCCTTACAACCACAATCCCGGGTAGCACCATTAAAACTTGTTGTTGTTGATACCGTTAAAATAACCGTTTTAGGACCCGGTGTACTATAAGGGTGCGGTGGCGGGTTTTGTAAATTTGAATAAGTGCCATCTCCAAAATCCCAGCTATAGCTGCTGGCACCAACAGATGTAATGCCGCTAAAATTTACCGGTGAGTTTAAACACACCGGGTTAGGACTAAAAGTTATGCCCGCTGTTGGGCCATTTAAAAGACAAACTTCTGCTTTAATAGTATCACGGCAGGTACTATCTGCATTTTTAATTATTACCTGTATGTAACCGGTGCTGCCACTGCCCCAGGTAATTACACCGGGGTTTGTTGCTGCATTTGCAATACTTCCGCCAACTACAGTCCAGCTATAACTAAAGCCCGGTAAGCCAGGTACCACATAATATGTTTGCTGCTGATTTTTACAGGCAACTATTATTGCCGGGCCGCCGGGCGGTACGCCCACCGGGCCTTGTGTTGTTTTACATGTTGTATCATCGCAGGGCGTAATTAACTCACTTGAGAGTTTAAACTCCGGGCAACAGATAGGTGCCTGTGCTTTTGCCGCTGTGGCAAAAACAAATAATACAATGAGTATGTTGAGTAATTTTTTCATGGCAGTTTATTTTTGGGTTTTATCAGGGTTTACTTTTTCGCATCCTTCTTTTTTCTTTTCGTAACAAACCAATTTGTTACAGGTAGTACAATCAGTAAACTCAATTTTGTATCGTATGCACCATTTAAAAACGGCACTGCAGCAAGGTGTAAGTTGTGGTGTGGTTATGTTGATGTTTAAATTTTGTTGCGGCCCGTTCCACTCCTGGCTGTTGGTACCGTTGCCAAAATGCCCGTATGTTGCTGCATCTTTATTACAGGGGATGCACATATCATTTTCCGGCACCATTTCATAATAAATCAGTTCGGCCTTAATGGATTTTATTATTTTGGGTGGTGTGGTTGTTATGGTAATGGGCTGATTAAAAGTAATGGTATTGTTGTTGATATTTATATTGCCGGGCGGTTGTGCATTTAGCATAAAATTCTTTTCATCGCAGGCAATGCATCTGCACTTAAGCGTATCACTTTTTACCTCGGTTTCCTTATTATCCGGATCGGCCACATCTTCCGCATCTACCAAAAACTTAAGGAAGTTTATGGCAGGATTACATTCAATGGTTGCAGTAAAAACTTTAAAGCCGTTTCCTGCAATTGTTTGTGGTATTACAGGACTGGTAGGAGAAAGGATTATAGAAGCTCCAACACCATTTACTTTATATTTTATTGCAACTATGTTTACTGGCGTTGCCAGGTTGTTTCTTACTTTAATATAAACAGATTGTACTCCTTTTTCGCAGCAGCCAACTTTTAAACTGTCTATCTGTATGTCAATATTATTTTGAATTTTAAAAGCCCACAATTCGCTTTTCCCTTCATTATTTCCCATCGGCTTTCCTTCTCTGTCAACCGCCTGCACCTGCCAAACATAATCGCATAAATAGGGCGGCCTGCATGGCCCTGTGTAAATTCCGGTAACTACAGCCTGCGTTATATTATCTACATCTTTGGTAACAACAGGAGGGTTGGTACGCATGGCCTGTGCACCGGTTTGACCCTCCATTAACTGCCACACTTTTAAACGATAAATAACAGTTTGTGGCTTAGGTACAAGGGGTGTCCATCTGAAAATAACCGGTGCCGACATTTCATTTGGTGCAAATGCTTTTCCATCAGTTGGAGAAACCAGTTGAGGGGCTGTAGAAGTTGTTGTATTTGTTTCAACTTTAAATGTGTACGGTTCACTCCTGCCTTCATTTTTTCCCATGGGTTTACCTTCTCTGTTAAGAGCCTGTACCTGCCAAACATAATCGCAGAGGTAAGGTGGCCTGCAGGGTCCTGTATAAATTCCGTTTACAACAGCCTGGGTAATATTATCTACATCTTTGGTAACAATGGGTTGATTGGTACGCATGGCCTCGGTACTGTTTTGACCCTGCATGAGCTGCCAAACTTTTAAACGGTAAGTAACCGGGTCCCTGGGTTTGGGCACCAATGGTGTCCAGCGGAAATTTACCGGCCGGCTCAACTCGGCTTCAGTAAATATTTTCCCGTTTTCGGGATTTATTAAAGTTGGTGGAGTATATTCAATTTCCCTGGGCGTTTCAACACTAAACTCTTTACATACTTCATTGCTGATGGCAACCCGGTCAACATTATAAAACTGTACACAAATGGAATAGTTTCCTTCTTTCAGATCACGGCAACCCTGTAATGTGCTGGTAAGTTCGTTGGCCGAAAATGTACGGGTGGTAAATTCATCAACGGGCATACCGCCGGCTGAATTGTTACTGCAGATAATGGCGCCGCCGCCCTTTATCTGAACCATCAGCCTGATACCCTTTACATTCACATTTGGGGGCAATTGCGCCACCAGTAATAAAGATCCCGGTATATTACCCCAGTTATCAATTACAGCAGGTAGCTGGTTCTTTACCGTAAAGCTTACAATTTTTATCTGTTGCAGCTGGCTGTATGCAGATGCCGTAGTGAGCATCAACAGGAGTAAAAGCAGTTTTAAACTTTTCATAATCAGAATTTTTGAGTTGGCCCAGGTAAAGCCTTTTATAACGGATACAAAAATGTAAAGAAGAAATTGTGATTTTTACAGGAATGTACAGGTGTGGGGGATGAGTGTATAAGTGCCGGGCCGTTTATTTCCCCCCTTGGGGGAGGAACGGAGAAGACCTGAACAAAAAAGCCTCACTCCAACTCCCGTCCGACCGGTTCGTCAGGGCGGACCTCTCCAAAAGAGAGGGAACCCGAATTTGGTAGTCCGCTAAATCAACCTTTATTTATAATGAGACAATTATCCATTTGCCTTAGCAAAACATAATCTTCACTTTGATTTTCGGGATTTCCTCCCCCTTCGGGGGAGATAGAGGGGGCTTTTACGCTTTTCGCTTTATCCATTTCTCAAACCTTGCCAAAAATTCTTCCTTGCGGCGGGAGGCAACGGGCAGTTCCTTTCCGTTTTCCAACACTACTTCACCGCCGCTGCCTTTTATATATTCTTTTATGTAGGAAAGGTTGATGATGTATTTATCGTGAATACGGGTGAATGTTGTTTCAGGTAACAGTTTTTCATATTCGCCCAGCTGGCGGCTTACCATGATCTTTTTATCATTGTTTAAATAAAAACTGGTATAGTTGCCGCTGCTTTCACA
>Ga0062382_10000297_pt1 | contig 11986 bp, 11 predicted proteins | sample DOMMetBare2Fresh_FD_59507 | JGI IMG/M metagenome (GOLD analysis project Ga0062382, IMG submission 59507) | Wetland sediment microbial communities from St. Louis River estuary, USA, under dissolved organic matter induced mercury methylation -... | ecosystem: Environmental > Aquatic > Freshwater... | reverse complement strand
GTTCCCACCATCGCCAGCCGCCTCTTCGGCTTGCCCTGGGCGCGGATCGGCGCCGCAGCGGCCGCCACAATGCCGCCCAGCAGTGTACGGCGATCGAGTTTCTGCTCCTCCGACATGAGATCCTCCTCGCGATTGGCTCTGGGCCGGACGGTTCCGGCGCAAGGGGGTTATTGTAGCAGATCGGCGTTACCCGAGCAGATCGACGGCGCCCTCGATTTCGCCGCGCGCATGGGCGTCTCCGGAGCGCGTCGCGGCGTCGACGCCCTGGCGGTACATGGTGCGCGCCTCATCCAGCCGGCCCAAGCGCTCCAGCGCCTGGCCGCCGTGGAAATAGGCATAGGCGTAGTCGGGATGGCTCGCGATGAGCGTGCGGTATTCGCCCACCGCCTCCTCCAACCGTCCGGCGTTGGCATACTCCATCGCCAGCCCGTATCTGGCGAGGCGGTTGCCGGGGTCCTGCACCAGAATCGACCGCAAGGATTCAATACGTTCGCTCATGTGCGTCCTTCCCGGGGCGAGTGCGCCTGTATGCTATTATGCCTGCGATGGCGTGTCCGTATTTCTATCCGGGCGAGACGCTCGCCGCCCGCGGCAAGCACCCTCGAATGCCGCTGGGGGATCCTTATGCCGGAGTGTGCCGTGTGGATCCCCTGCGCGAGTGGCGCCCGGACGATGACACGCTGGCGAGGGCCTGTAATCTGGGCTATGCGCGAAAGACCTGCCCCCGCTTTCCCAAGGGATCGGGCGCGGACGCATTCCGTTTCAGCGTCGCCGCCGACGAAGACGGGGTCCTCAAGATTTTCTTCGTTTGCGAACGGAATCACTCAGCGCTCGAACACGGAACGCTCGATTTTTCGGTCAGTCACAGTAAGTTCGTCAACCGGCATACCAACGACTTACTGATGCGCCAGGCTGAAGCGTACATCGAGAGTTACTTGCGGCGTAAGAGCCATCCGGAAGCACTGGCCAGGAATCCGCACCGCCGGTGATTCGCACACCGTGAATCCTCTCTTCCATCCAGCGCACACCGACTTCAAGCCCGCGGCGTCCGACTCGCTCGCTCCGCGGCCGGTGCGAGAATCCGCTTCGGAATACTCGGAGCTGGCGCTGCCGAACGACTCCAACATGTTCGGATTCCTGCTCGGCGGCAAGGTGATGCATCTGGTCGACCTCGCGGGGGCCATGGCCGGGATGCGCCATGCCCGCCGGCCGGTGGTGACGGCTTCGGTCGATCATATGAGCTTCCTGCACCCGGTACACATTGGCCAGCTCGTGATCCTCCGGTCCGCGGTGAACCGCGTGTTCAAAACGTCGATGGAGGTTGGCGTCAAGGTATTCGTCGAAGACCTGCTGACCGGGGAGCGCCGGCACACTTCTTCCGCCTACCTGACTTTCGTGGCGATCGACGCTGAGGGCCGGCCGGTTCCCCTGCCGCCGGTGATTCCAGAGACAGAACACGAGAAACGCCGGTATGACGAGGCAGGCAGGCGTCGCGCTTACCGCCTGGAACTGAAAACCCGGGGAACTAAGTAACCTCGGCGAATAGGTTACCCCGACACCTTGTGCAGGTATTTGATGCTTGACTTATACAACAGAAGATTCGGCTGCCCCTCCCGGTGAATCTTCAGGCAACTCTTGTCGTACCACTCGATGATGCCTTCGAACGTCTCTCCGTCCTGCAACACGAAGACCATGGGCGTTTTCGCCTGCATCTGCTTGAGATAGTAGAAGTTCTCCGCGTTGGTCTGCTCGGGAGGAACGATCTTCTTGGGAGTCGGGGCGTTTCGGCGATTTGGTGCGGAGTTCATTGGCTCTTTAGTTTCGACCAGGGCTGGACGTATCAATCGACGATTGGCTGGCTCCATCACAAGCCACTCCTTTATTAATATCAGTTAATTATCGTACTTCGCAAGGCTCGATCTCGGGAGCCGGCGGTAAGTCGGATTTCTAGTCGTTATGTACAGGGATACCACATAAGCCCTGGAGTCGCAAGCACAACTTCCGCGGTGGTGCAGCTCAGGCAATACCGAGCAACTCGTTGAAGAAGCCGACGACGTGCTTCCAGATCAGGTAGTAGAGAATGACCGCCACGGGCAGAACGACTGCGATCATAGTGGGAATCAAGCCGGGGATCTCGAACCCTACCGTGCGCGCCACGAGGAGGCCCAGGGGCATGAAGGCGAGAGGGGTGATCGCCCCGTGCAGGCCCAGCGGCAGACGCCGGCGCGAGTGTAACGCGACCCACAGCATGTTCCACAACCCCCAAAGACCTGGCACGAACGCTACCGGGAAAATGACGATACGCTCCAGAGGCGCATCGACGCGGTACACAAAACGCGCGATGATGAACGCGGTGAAAACCACAGGGATGAACAGCGTGGGAACCACGATTCCCGCCATGTACGCTCGAAGATAGGGATGCGGCTTCATGTGAACCTCGCCTAGAAGTGATAGAGTAGGCCCGGAATTGCCCCGGGGAAGAGGATGAGGCCGAGCGCGGCTAGTGCGGCCAACGCCAAATCGAACCAGGGCCGCGGCGCAGGGCGGCTGCCGAGCAGGCGCAACATGCGGGGCCAAAGGTCGGTATCGAGTTCCCGCCTCCGGCATGGCGCGATGGCCTGCCGGAGCAACCGTCGCAGTCTCTCGTCGTCTTGTGTGTTCATGGCTCCACCCCAAATCGCTTCAGTTTTTGTCGCAGCAGCCGGACCGCGCGGAATTCACGCGATTTCACCGCCGCGACAGAGACGCCCAGGGCCTCGGCGATTTCCGCCTGGGTCCTCTGCTCGATGAGCGCCAGAGTCGCCACCGCTTGAAGGCGGGCTGGCAGGGTTCGGAAGGCCATCTCAATGGCGCTTCGGACCTCAGCGCATACCGCCGAATCGGGTGCGGCGACGGCGGCGTATCCCTCCGCTTGCGCCGAGTCCGATTCGGGCTCGCGGCGAACCGTCTTCAGATGATCAAGCGCGGCGTTGGTGGCGATGCGGCGCGCCCAGGCGCCGAAGCTGCGCTCCGGATCGAAGCGCGCCCGCGCCCGGTAGATCCGCCAGAAAGTCTCGAGCGTCAGATCCTCCGCGGCCGCCGGGTTGCGAACGATCGCGACAATCCAACCGTACACCTCGCCCTGAAACTCACGGAACAGGCTCTCGAACGCGTCGAGATCGCCGAGCGCGAACCGCTTCAGGAGATCGGAGTCCATTCGCACTAGTCTTACAGGCGGAACGCCGTGCAGGTTTCAAAATTCTGTAGGCGGGCGGCCGTCCTGCGAATGGTATCATCGTGCTTCGTCCGATGTTGTCCCAGGGGGCTCAGCTCGTCACCGCCAACTCGCGATTGGCGCGCGATTTGCGGCGCAAGTACGACCTTGAGCGCCAGGAGCGGGGCGACCGCGTGTGGGACGCACCCACCGTTCTGTCGTGGGAGGTCTGGCTCAGCCGGCGCTGGCGGGACGCTGTGCTTCGCGACGGCGCGGGCGGGTTGACGCTGCTCAACACCGCGCAGGAGCGCTGCTGCTGGGAGCAAATCATCGAGGCCTCCCCGGAAGGCGAGGCCCTCATACACACGCGCGGCGCCGCCGCTTCCGTGGCCGAGGCGTGGCGCATCGCGCACGAGTGGGACGTTCCGCTCGAGGCGGCGCAGTTCGTGGGATTCCAGGACGCCGAAGCCTTCCTGGCATGGGCCGGCGCATTCCAGCGCCGCTGCCGCGAGAACGGCTGGCTCAGCGGGCCTGAGCTGCTTCCGTATCTTGGAGCGCGACTCCGCGGCGGCGACAGGCAGCCCGCGGGAAAGTTGCTGCTGGCGGGCTTCGACGAGTTCACAACGCAGCAGGAGCGGTGGCTGCAGGCGCTGACGGCGATCGGCTGGCAGGTGGAGCGCGTCGATGAGCCGGTTGCAGGGGAACCGCACAGCGTCGCTCGCATGGGCTTTCGCGACGCGGCCGAGGAGACGCGCGCCGCCGCGAATTGGGCGCGGGACTGCCTGGAGCGGAAGGAGAGCGCCCGGATCGGGGTGGTGGTTCCGGATCTGGAAAGGTCGCGCAGGTCCCTCGATCGCATCTTCGCCGACGTCTTGGGCAGGGACGCGGCGTTTCATGTCTCGCTTGGTCCGCCGCTCGCGGACGTTCCGCTGGCCGCGGCCGCGCTGGCCGTTCTGGGCCTGGCGCGGCCCGAGCCGCTCGCCGAAGTGGGCGCGCTGCTGCGCTCTCCGTTTCTTGCAGGCGGCCAGACGGAACTGGCTGCGCGCGCGGGTCTCGATGCGGAATTGCGCCGCCGCGGGTTGGCCGAGGTTTCCTTGAAGACGTTGCTAGGAGCGCCCGCTCTGGCGCAATGCCCTCAACTGGCCACTGCACTGCGCTGGTTACACACCGATCTGACCGCGCTGGCTAAACGCGAGCGGCCGAGCGGCTGGAGTCGCGCGTTCGCACACCTCCTCCATCGCGCGGGCTGGCCCGGCGAGCGCCCGCTCGACAGCGCGGAGCATCAAGCCGCACAGCGCTGGAGCCGGCTTCTTTCCGAATTCGCCGCGCTCGATGCGATGCTGCCCGCGCTCGACATGAGCGAAGCGCACTCGCGCCTGCGATCCATGGCGTTCGAGACGCGCTTTACTCCCGGGAACGAGGGCGCTCCGGTGCAGATCATGGGGACGCTCGAGGCGGCCGGCGCTTCCTTCGATCATCTGTGGGTGATGGGGATCGAGGACTCCACCTGGCCTCCGGCTCCTTCTCCGAACCCGTTCCTGCCGCTCCCGCTGCAACGAGCGCGGCGAGCGCCACGCAGTTCGCCCGAACGTGAATTGGAATGGGCGCGGCGTGTTATCGGGCGGCTGCTGGCGTCGGCGCCGGAGGTGGTGTGCAGTTACCCCTTGCGTGCGGGGGACGCTGACCTGCGGCCAAGCCCGCTGATCGCTCACCTGCCCGAGCGCGCCGGGCCGCCGCAGCGGATGGCGACGGCTGCTGCACTGCGCCAGACGGCCGCGCTCGAGGAGCAGGAGGACTCCACCGGTCCGCCGCTGCCGGCGGGCGCTCTATTGCGCGGAGGCACGCGGATTTTCGAGCGGCAGGCGGCCTGCCCGTTCTCCGCGTTCGCAGAGCATCGGCTGCATGCGCGGCCGCTGGAGCAGCCTGTGCTCGGCCTCAGCCCTCTCGAGCGCGGCCGGAGTGTGCATCGCGCGCTCGAACTGATCTGGAAAGAACTCAGGAGCCATGCCGGTCTTATGCGGCGCACGCCGGCGGATTTGGCTGAGCTGGTTCGCCGGTCGATCGCCGCCGCGCTCATACAACAGTTGCACGGCCGCGGCGCCGAGTCGCTCGAACGGATTCAGGCGCTCGAGCAGCGGAGGTTGGAGCGGTTGCTTGGGCTCTGGCTGGAGGTTGAGAAAGGCCGGGCGCCGTTCGAGGTCGTGGATCGAGAACGGGCGCGCACGGTCGAGATCGGAGGCGTGCGCGTACAGATTCAGGCCGACCGCGTCGATCGCGTTTTCGAGGGCGTCGCCATTGTGGACTACAAAACGAGCGCCGTGCGGCTCTCCGACTGGGAGGGCGACCGTCCCGACGCACCGCAGTTGCCGCTTTACGCCGTGACCGATCCGAGCCCAGTCGCCGCGGTGATGGTTGCGCAGGTCACGCCGGGCGATCTGACTTTCAAAGGCCTTGCGGAGGATGAGCGCGTGGCGCCGGGAGCTACGATGTGTGAAGAGCCGCTTGCGGATTGCATCGCCGCCTGGCGCACCGCGCTGACGCGCTTGGGTGAGGAGTTCGCTCGCGGGGAGGCGGCTGTTTCGCCAAAGCGCCCCGGGCAGGCGTGCCGTTTTTGCGCGCTCAATGCACTCTGCCGCATTGCCGACGCACCGCGGCGGATTCGGGAGGATGCTCCGTGAGTGCGCAGTTTGCCGCCATCGCCGCCGACGATGCCCGGCGCCGAACGGCCCTTGACCCCGCCCGCTCGTTCCTGATCCAGGCGCCTGCTGGGGCCGGAAAAACCGAGCTGTTGATACAGCGTGCGCTGCGCCTGCTGGCGCTCGTTGCGGCGCCCGAATCGATCGTCGCAGTCACGTTCACGACGAAGGCCGCTGCCGAGATGCGGGACCGGATTCTCCAGGCGTTCGAGGCGGCGGCGTCGGGGACGGCGCCTTCCCTGCCCCATCGGCGCCTCACGCACGATCTCGCGCTGGCGGCGCTCGAACACGGCCGCCGTACTGGCTGGAGTCTGCTCGAACACCCGGCGCGGCTGCGCATTCAGACGATCGACGCTCTCTGCGCTTCCATTACGCGCCAGACGCCCTGGCTCGCGCGGCTCGGCGCGCAACCGCAGATTGCCGAACGTCCGGACGATCTCTACTTCGAGGCCGCGCGCCGCACACTACTCGACGTCGAGCTCCCCGGGCCGCACCAGGCTGCGCTCGAGCGTCTGCTGCTGTGGCTCGATAACGACCTTCCGCGCGTGCACAGCTTGTTGGTTGGGATGCTGGCCAAGCGCGACCAATGGCTGCCGCTGGTCGCGGGCCAAAGCCATCGCGAGCGGCGCCTCGAACTGGAGGGCGCGCTGGAGCGCGCGTTGTGCGACGGCCTCGCGCACGTCGATGCGCTCATTCCCCCCGATTGCCGCCCGGCGCTGGTGGAACTCGCGCGCTACGCCGCCGCCAATGTGCCGCCTGAAAGCGAAATCCGTTCCTGCCTCGATCTGGAAACGATGCCGGGGCGCACTCCCGCGGACGGGCCGCGCTGGCGCGGCATGGCGGCGCTGGCGCTGACGTCAAGCGGCTTGTGGCGCAAGGAAGGCGGGGTGAATGTGCGCTGCGGTTTCCCGAAAAGCGATCCGCTCCGAAAACGGCTGTTCGTTCAATTGCTCGACCGCCTCTCGGATGTGACCGGGCTCGAGGAGGCGTTCGCGCTGGTCCGGACGCTGCCGCCCGCGCGCTACAGCGATGAGCAATGGGAGGCGCTGCGCTCGCTGTTCGAAGTGATGAAGCGGGCGGCGGCGCATCTGAAGCTGGTGTTCCGCGAGCGCGGAGAGGCCGATTTCTGTGAGATTGCCGAGAACGCACGCGAAGCTCTCGGCGGCGTGGAGGCGCCCACGGATCTCGCGTTCGGCATGGAGGCGCGGATACAGCACCTGCTGGTGGACGAATTCCAGGACACCTCCGTCTCGCAATTCGAGCTTCTCTCGCGGCTGACCGCGGGCTGGCAGCCCGGCGACGGCCACACGCTGTTCCTGGTGGGCGATCCGATGCAATCGATCTACCGCTTCCGCCAGGCGGAGGTGGGCCTGTTTCTGCGCATGGTACGCGGGCCGATTGGCGATCTCGCGCCGGAGTTGGTCCAGCTCGAGGTGAACCATCGCTCGACGGCCGGCGTGGTCGACTGGGTCAATCAGGTGTTTTCACCGATCTTCCCGGCGCAACCGGATGTCGCGACCGGGGCGATACCGTACAGTCCCGCTGCGTCCGGGCGCGAGGGTGAAGCGGAGAGGGCGGTGACGCTGGACGCGTTCGCCCCGGGGCAGGACGAGGAAGAGGCGGAGCGCGTTGTTGCACTGATTCGAGAGGCGCGCGAGCGCGACCACGGCGGAAGCGTCGCCGTGCTCGTCCGCGCGCGGACGCATTTGCCGCTCATCGTGGCGGCGCTGAAGCGGGAGGGCGTGGCGTTCCGCGCCATCGAGATCGACAGCCTGGGCGAGCGTGCGATCGCGCTCGACTTGCTGGCCCTCACCCGCGCGATGCTCCACCTGGCGGACAGGCCCGCGTGGCTTGCGATTCTACGTGCGCCCTGGTGCGGTCTGACGCTCGCGGATCTGGAGACGCTGGCGGGCGGGAATCCGCTGGCGCCAATCTGGGAATTGCTCTCGAGCAATGCGGAAGCGATGACGGCCGATGGCCAGGCCCGCGCGGAACGGCTGCGCACCGCCATGGAGGGAGCATTCGCCCAGCGCGGGCGCGTTTCTTTGCGCCGCTGGGTGGAGGGCGTTTGGTGGCGCCTTGGCGGTCCGGCTTGCCTCGGCTCGGAGCCGGACCTTCAGGACGTCTCGGATTACTTCGATCTTCTGGAGAACCGCGAGCGGGCGGGCGATCTGCCGGATTTCGACAAGTTTCAGGAGGAGGTTGCCTCGCTGTTTGCGCAACCTGATTCTTCGGCCGGCGGCTCGCTGCAGTTGATGACGATACACAAGGCGAAGGGTTTGCAGTTCGACACCGTCATTGTGCCAGGCCTGGGCCGCAGGCTCCGCGGCGACAACCCCCAGCTATTGCTCTTCGGCGAGCGCCCGCGCGAAGACGGAACGACCGATCGTCTGCTCGCGCCAATCAAGGAATCCGGCGCGGACCAGGACCCTGTGTACGCGTACCTGCGTGAGATCGAGCATCAGAAGAATGCGCACGAGTGCGTGCGCCTGCTTTACGTCGCCGCCACGCGCGCGCGGTTGCGTCTGCATCTTCTCGGACATGCGGCCGCCGGCAAACAGGGTGGCGCGCAGCCAGCGGGCGGATCGCTGCTGGCGCACCTGTGGCCCGGCCTGCCGGAGGAGTGGCGGCGGCAGTTCGATCGACGGGTGGCGGCGGCAAACAACGCGGTGCCCCGGGCCGAGATCGTGCAAGGCGTCCCCTTGCGGAGGCTGCGGGCCGGTTGGGTTGCGCCTGAAGCGCCCGAAGCGGTCGCCTGGACGGGCGAGATCTCAGACGTCGCCGCTCCCGAGGAGCCGTCCTACTTATGGGTTGGCGATACGCTGCGCCACGTCGGCACAGTGGTGCATGAGATGTTGCAGCGCATCGCTCAGCAGAAGCTGGACGATGCGGCGATTCGGGGGCGGCGGCCCTTGTACCGCACCGCGCTGGCGAACCTGGGGGTCGGTCCGGCGGATCTCGACGGCGCGGCTGAGCGCGTGGAAGCGGCGCTGCTCGCGGCGCTCGCCAGCCCGGCCGGCCAGTGGATACTCAAGAACCACCGCGAGGCGCGGTGCGAGTACGCCCTTTCGGGCGTGGTGGCGGGCCAGATTGTCCACGGCGCAATCGACCGCACATTCATCGATGAGAACGGCGTGCGTTGGATCGTCGATTACAAGACGAGCGTGCACGAGGGCGGCGGGCTGGAGGCGTTTCTGGACGAGCAGCAGCGGCGCTACCGGCCCCAACTGGAGCGCTACGCGCAACTGGTCGCGCCGCTCGGACAGCCGGTGCGGCTGGGCCTCTACTTCCCGCTGCTCGATCAGTGGCGCGAATGGGCGCCGTAGTTCGCTCGACTAACGCTTCGAGCCGCTCACGACCTCGGCGACCCAAGCCGGTGTTTCGGGTTCACCTTGCATCGCGGACTTCTTGCCCAGGGCGATTCCCCAGCGGTGAAACCAAGAGGGGCCGAACCGGCCGGTGTACAAGTCCGGCGTGGCAAACGCGGGATCCCGCAGCGTCCGCTCGAGAGGCGCACCGCGATAGCCGCGCGCCTTCAGGCGTTCCAGCATCGCGGGCAGGCACTCGGCGTTGATTGTGTTCGCGTGGATCAGCAGGATTTGCGGGATCTCACGCCCAAACAGATCCCGGGAGACCCGTTCGACAAACGGGAGGACCGCGTCCAGACGTTCCAGGTAGGCGGCGCGGATTCGGCTCATGGTCTGTTCATCGCGGCGCTGGGCGGCCTTCTCGTAGGCGGCATTGTAGAGAAAGTCCTCGTGCTCGACGGTAAACGGGGCGTTGGTGTATCCGCGGGATTTCAAGAACGCCTCGAAGGCGGTCTTCTTTTCGGCTGCGCCGCCCGTGTGCGTGTAGGGGAAGCGAAAGAACAGCTTTGTCCGCCCGCGCGCTTGCAGCAACGGCCGAAAGGTCGCTTCACCCCGAATGACGTCCTGTTCGAACTCCTCCAATGGCGTCTCGTTGAAGTCCAGATGGGAAAATGTGTGGTTGCCCAGCATCATGCCTGCGTCGAGCCACTGCTGGAGGAGAGCGACGCGTTGAGCCTGCTGTCCTGGAACCCGCACCCTCGATTCGTTGACGAACCCGATGGCGGTGGCTCCCTCGGCGCGCAGCGCCGCCAGTATTCGCCGTGTGACGGCAGAGGCCCGCTCCAGCGAGGGAGAGCCGCCCGCGCAGGGAAGGTCGTCGATGGTGATCGCAATCCGGCGCTCCTCAGCCGCGAGGGGTGCGAGGAGCGTCAGCAGCAGAGTCAGGAGCTTCATGTGTGAATCTCCTATTGTATTGGGACGCGCAGTCCGCCGGCGCATCTGCCGCTGTCACTGTGGAGGCTGCCCTGGAGCCGCCTCCTCCGGATCTTCTGGGGGCGGTTCCTGCAGCAATCCGAGAAAACTCTCTACGGCGCGGCTGAAGCGTTTGCGGCGGCGGTGGATCACGCCGACGGGGCGGCGAATCTCCGGTGTGATCGGGATCGCCGTGAGTCTGCGCAGGCGCATTTCTTCGCGCATGGCCCGGACCGGCAGAATGCTCACACCCGCTCCCAGCGCCACAGCTTCTTTCACCATCTGGATGTTGTCGAAGTGCATGGCTATGGGGACGCTGATGCCGTGCTCGCGCAGGTAGCGGTCGATCGCGCGGCGTATGGGCAGGTCCGGGTCGAACGCAATGAAGTCGTGGCCGGCAAGATCCGCCGGGGTCAGGCGGCTGCGATAGGCGAGTATGTGAGCCGGCGACGCGGCCAACGCCATTTCCTCGTCCCGCCACGAAAGGACGGCCAAATCCTTGTTTCCCTCGGGATAACTGACAAGGCCCACGTCCGCCTGATCGTTGAGCACCGCCTCGTACACCTTATCGGGCCGCAGATACTCCACTTCGAGATGCGCATCGGGAAACCGCGCGCCGAACTCGACCCGCAGCCGCGCCATTTCCGAGATTCCGACGGAGTAGATGGAAGCCACGCGCACGGCGCCTTCGACCCGGCCGCGGACTTCCACGAGCGCCGCGTCGAACTCCTGTTTGCGCCGGAGCGCATCCCGGCAGAAGTCGTAGTAGAGCCTGCCAGCAGGGGTCAGCGTGAACGGCCGCGTGCTGCGGTCCAAAAGACACACGCCGAACCTCTGCTCGAGTTCGTGCAGGCGCTGGCTGGCCGCGGACTGGCTCACGCCGTTCAGCGCCGCGCCCCGGCTCAGACTGCCGGTGCGGACGATGTCCCGGAAGATCTGCAGGTGGTCAAACAACACAGATGGGGAGAGGGCAAGACCAGCCGCGCCGGTCTCGCCCGGGGTATTCCGGATGAAGCCCGCACACGCTGGTAGTTTCCGCTACGCCGTTCAGGGCGGGTTTGAGGTTCGCAGATCCCGCGCCGGGATTGAGCAATTCGTGGTCCAGAATAACGGAAGGAGTAGACCCCCTAGAATGCGCAGGCCGGTATCCGATCGGGGCGGGGCCGGCCGGGACGGCGTTCGATTTGGTGCACCTAGCGCTCCAGCGCGGCATCCAGCCCCTCTTCCTGCTCGCGCTTGATGCCGTGTTTCTCCATACGATAAATCAGAGTACGGCGGCTGATATCGAGGTACTGCGCGGCCTGTGTCTGATTCCAACTGAACTTCCGCAGAGCGCGCACGATCAGGTCGCGCTCGACGCCCTTCAGACTGATGCCGCGGGGCGGCAGAACCAGATGCATGTCTTCGGCGGCGACGCGTTCGCGCTGGAGGAACTCCGGGAGGTCGTCCACAGCGACTTCGTTGCCGACGGTGAGCACCACCAGGCGCTCAACCACGTTCTCCAGCTCGCGGATATTGCCGGGCCAGCGGTGAGCGCAGAACAGGGGAAGCAGCGAAGGAGGCAGCCGCAGCTCGGACCGGCCGTGCTTCTGCTTGATTCGGAGGAAGAGATACTGGACCAGTTCGGGAATATCGTCGGCCCGCTCGCGCAGGGACGGCAGCTCCAGCGGAATCACCGCCAAGCGGTAGTAGAGGTCTTCCCGGAACGTCCCCTCCTCGACCATCGCCTTCAGATTGCGGTTGGAGGCCGCGATGATGCGCACGTCGACTTTGTTCCAGGTGGTGGCGCCCACTTTTTCGATCTCGCCCTGCTGGAT